>WNFB01002182.1_pt1 | contig 17024 bp, 15 predicted proteins | sample 5400501 | NCBI WGS metagenome assembly WNFB01 (sample SAMN13153341, study PRJNA577476) | soil metagenome | isolation source: 200 cm saprolite under Douglas fir tree site 2 hole 1 | place: USA:California | collected 2015-04-18
TACGGCGATGTCGGTGAACGGGTCGCGACCCACCAGCGTCGCCTTGCCATTCTTGTCGTCGCTGAAGATGACCTCGAACGAGGCGCCCACGCCGCTGCCGCGCACGTTCTCGACGACGTGATTGTTCGTGACGATGTACCCGCGCGACGCGTCGATGACGAAGCCGGAGCCGCTCGACTGCGCCTGGCCGCTCGACGCGCGGTTCACGACGGTGACCACCGTTGGCAAGAGCTCCTTCACCACATCGACCACCGGATCGACGCCGGTGGGAACCTGCACCGGGGCCGCGGTCGGCAGGCTCGAGGCCGGCTGCTCGGGCGCGATCAGGGTGTCGTGGCTGGTGAGGACGGTCGCGACCGCTCCGCCGGCGACACCGCCGAGGATCACGCCCGTGAGCAAGAGTGCGGCGGCGCTGCCGCCGGATCGCGGGGTATTCGTGACTCGGGTTACCTCCCCCGCCGTGCTCCAGTTTCGCCCGCCGCGGCGGCCCTGCGGCGGCGCGCGGTGGGTCGCGTGACTTCCGGCTCGACCATCTGACCGACCGCCGTCCCGCGGATCTCGAGATCGACGTGGCTGTCCGGCTCGATCTCGACGTTCCAGGTCGCGCTGATCTCGACCTGCTCGTACACGCGCTCGAATCCCTGCTCGGAGTTGGTCACGGCGTACACCGGCTTGGTCGCGACGAGTGCCGGCGGTTCGACCGCGAAGGTGATGTCGAAGTGCTTCGATTCCGAGTGCACGAGGATCTCGGCGACGTTGCGTACGTCGATCGGCTTCGCCACCGTGGTCTTGCGCGTGCCCAGCGTGATCACGTCGGCGGCGACGTTCTCCCCGAGGAGACCGAGATTCGAGGTGCTGGTGAACGCGAGCTCGATCGTCTCCTCACCGTCGTTGCGCAGGCGATAGCGCACGCCCGCGGCGAGACCCTCGTCGGCGATGCGGATGTCCTTGCGGATGCCGAGGCCGGGGAGCGACGCGAGCGCGCGCGCCGGCGGCTCGAGCGTGAGGCTGACCGTGCGCGCTTCGCGCTGCGGCGTGAGGGCGTAATGGACCGCGTGCAGGTTCACCGGCTCGTCACGTCCGACGCGGAAGCTGTCCTGGAAGAGCGCACGGCGCGCCGGGTCGTATTCGAGGAGCTTCGATAGGCCACGCTCCTTCGCGCGTACCGCCTCGTGGATCGACTTCGTCTCCTTCTCCGCCGCCTTGCCGACGAGGACCTTGCCGCCCTTCTCGGCGCGACGTAGCTCGTCGTGCTCCGCCTCGGGCCGTCGCGCGAGCGTGTCGACGAGATTGGTCGCCGATGCGTAGATGTCCCACTCGATGACCGCACCGCCTTCGATGTGCACGAACACCGCGCCGGCGTTGCCACGGAAGATGTACTCGTCGTACCCATCGACGTCGTAGTCGCGCTGCTCGCCTGCGGCGACGCGACGCTCGGAGAGGATCCGCTCGGCCTTCAGCAGTGACGCGTACGCATCGGATCGCAGGTGCGGGAAGTAGATCCCACCGAAGACCCCGTGCCAGTACACGTCGTTGCCCTGCGCGCGCCAGAGGTTCTGCTGCGCCTGACGGACCTCCTGCGAGCTGTCGAGGATGCTCCGCCGCGCGAGCTCCTCGGAGACGATGAGCATCCGCTTGTGGAGCGCGTTCGACTCGGGGTATTTCGCGAAGAAGTTGCGCCAGAGGGGCGGCGCGACGAGCGGCCCGAGATCGTCGCCGAGCTTGTTGCGAGCCTGCTGGAAGCGACGCCCCGCGTTCGCGTCGAGCGCCCACGCGCTCATCTCCGGATACGCGCCACCCGGGATGTAGACACGCCGCGCGGGCTTCTGGAAGATCCACGCGTCCTCGAGCGTCGCGGTCTGGATGAAGTCGGCCTGGGCGATGGCCGAGAAGAACTGCTCGAGCCAGCCGTCCTTGTGCACGCGCTGATATGTCCCGGGCCAGGCGCCGAACTTCTCGCCGTCGTCCGCGTAGACCATCAGCCGCGCGCCCTCGGCGTGCCGTTCGCGCAGCTCCTTGATCGTGGCGCTCACGTCACGGAAGGGGATGAGATAACGGAGCTTCGTGCTGCCCGGGAACACGATGACCGGGAGACCCTGGTCCTCGGTGATGTAGGACTCGCCCAGGTCCTCGCGCCGGAGTCCGGCGCGCAGGAAGTGCTCGTCGTCGAGCACCGTGTACGCGACGCCCGCTTCGGCCAGGAGGGACGGCAGGTGCGGCTCCCACACGCGCTCGGTCAGCCATGCACCGAGGGGCCGCTGACCGAAGACCGCGTGCACACGATCGGTGAGCGCGCGGATCTGCCCGACGCCGTCGCGCCGCGGGACGCCGACCAGGACCGGCTCGTAGTAGCCGCCCGAGAGGAGCTCGATCTGCCCGCGCCGAACGAGGTCGGAGAGATCGCCGATCACGTCGGGACGGTTCGCCTCGAGCCAATCCAGGAGCGGGCCGGAGAAGTGGAGGCTGGCCTTCACTTCGGGATGGCGATAGAGGGCGGCCACGAGCGGCGCATACGCGCGCTCGGTCACCTCGGAGAAGACTGACGGGAAGTTCCCCGCCGGCTGGTGCTGGTGGAAAACCAGCGCCACGCGCAGGCGATCGGCCACTTTTTCGTATTTTACCGCAGAGTCAGTTTGGACGCCGATTTCGTACGCTTCGCGTACGATCGGAGGCGGCTTGATCGCTCGAGTTCTCGTTCTTGGCCTCGTCGTGGTCCTTGTTGTATTCGCAGCGGTCGTTTTTTTGTCCCCTTCACGCCCGGTGACGCTCCCGAGCCCGACCGCCACCGTCGCTCCGGCCACCCCGACACCCTCGCCGGCACGCACGGCCGCTCCCACGGCGACCCCGACGTCGCCGCCCACCGCCGCCCCGGCCAGCCCCGGGAGCTCCCCGGCGACAGCATGTCCGGCCCAGACCGGCGGCACCCCGGGGCGGCAGGCGCAGCTGACCGCGGTGCGCGTGGCGCACGACCCCGGTTTCGATCGCGTGGTGCTGGAGTTCGGCGAGAGCACCGCCCCCGGGCCCTTCGGGCTGCCTCCATATGAGATCGCGGTCGCCCGAGCGCTATCCGGCGCGAGCGGTCAGCCCGTGACGATCCTCGGGAACGCGCTCTTCGGCGTCCGCGTCCAGAACGCCTCCACCATCCAGCCCGATGGCACGACGCGGACGTATACCGGGCCCTCGTCGATACGGCCCGCGACGCCGCTGGTCCGCGAGGTCCGCTTGGTGGACGACTTCGAGCGCGTGATGCTCTGGGGCGTCGGGCTCGAGCGGCTCGCTTGCCCGCAGGTGCTGGTGCTCGCTACGCCGCTCCGCCTCGTCTTGGATTTCCCGACGCCACCTTGAGATAATCAAGTCTCCGCGCAGATCGAAGGGGAGTTCACTGTGGCCGAAGCCCAAAAGCTGGCTGTCCGACCGCGCACGGTCGTTGGAAAGAAGGTCGCGGGCCTTCGTCGCGAAGGCACGCTGCCCGGCGTCATCTTCGGCGGCCACAAGGACTCCACGCCCGTGCAGACCGAGCTTCATCCCTTCGAGCGGTCGTACCGGCGGTGGGGCAACACGACGCTGCTCGCGCTCGAGGGGCTGGACGGCGACAGCATCCCGGCGCTGATCCACGGCGTCTCGCGCGACACCCGGACCGGTCGCCTCTTGCACGTCGACTTCCAGCGGGTGAGCCTGACCGAGAAGACCCACGCCGAGGTGCCGCTGCACTTCATCCACGAATCGCCCGCGGTGCGCACGCTCGGCGCTGTGCTCGTGCATGCGCGCGATCACGTCACCGTCGAAGCGTTCCCGCAGGACATCCCGCATTCGATCGAGGTCGACCTCTCCGGTCTCGTGGAGATCGACGACGCGATCTACGTGCGCGATCTCGTCGTGGACGCGACGACCGTCCGCGTCATCGACGACCCTGACGATCTGCTGGTGAAGGCCGTCCCGGTGCGCATCGAGGAAGAGGCGCCCGTTGCCGCGGCGCCGGTCGAGGGCGAAGCCGCCGCGGCCGAAGGCGCGGAGGCCGTCGCGGAGGGCGAGGCCGCACCGGCCGCCGGTGCGGCGCCCGGCGCGAAGCCCGGCCCGCCTGCGGCAGCGGCGAAGCCAGGCGCACCGACGGCGCCGAAGCCGGGAGCTGCGGCGCCGAAGCCGGGCGGTGCGGCTCCGGCAAAGGGACCCGCCGCGAAGGGCGAGGCTCCGAAGAAGGGCTAAACGCGCAGCGCTGCGCGAACGGGGGCGAAGTCTTCTGGGCTCGCGTCGGGGAACGGATTGTCGGCACGCTCGAGGCTCCGGAGCTCGACCTCGTCGGCGTCGGTCGCGCTCGCGGCCAGCGCGAGGCAGCGGCGGAAGCGCATCGCGTGGCTTCGGAAGCGCTCGATCGCGTAGTCCGCGGCCTGACCGGTCGTGACGAGGAAGGGCCAGTCGCTCGACTGCGCGAGCAGGAGCTCGCGGGCGGCCTGACGCGCGACGCGCTCGCCCAGTGCCGACGACGAACGCTGAAGACGCAGGGTCTGCATCTGCTCGGCCATCGACGCGAGCTCCCGCCACATGAACGCGGTGCGCTCGTTCTGCCAGGTCGAGTGGTCGTTGTTCTTTCCCCACGATCCCTCACTGAGCTCGACGCGCTCCGTCGCCGGCTCGCGTCGCAGGTACTCGGCGGCGCTCACTGGCGTGGGACCGCTCACCGCGAGGTCACGCAGCACGTGACCGAGCCAATCGACGCCCTCGAACCACCAGTGGCCGAAGAGCTCACTGTCGAAGGTGACCGTCAGCAGCGCGGACCCGCCGCGTTCCGCCCGATGGGCAGCGAGCGTGTCGCGCAGCAGTCCGACGAAGTGCGTCGCGTGCGTGCGTGCGCGATCGGCCGCCGCGCCGGGTGAGTACTCACGCTTCTCCCCCAGACCGGTGTGCACATCCGTGACGCTCCAGTAGCGCAGACCACTCTTGTCGTCCTTGCGGTGGAACTCGCGATACGAGCCGTCCCCGGGGTAGCCCATCATCGCCGACCACACCTGCCCCGAGACCTTGTCGTGCCGCGCGATGGCGACGACGTTCGACTCCCGCACGAGGTACGGACGGAGCGCGCTGGTCTCCTCGGCGTCGACCAGGTGCGCGGCGATGCCGCCGCCGCTGCGCTCGCCCTCGAAACGGTGGCCCTCCGCGACGAGTCGCTTGCCGCCGAGCAGCGCGACGTCGGTGAAGAAGTGCCCCAGTCCGTGCATCTCGAGGATCTCCTCGAGACCGGGCGCGTACGCGCACTCCGGGAGCCAGATGCCGCGCGGCTCGACCCGCAGGAGGCGCCGTGTGGTACGCCGTCCCACCGCGAGCTGCGCGTGGACCGACGCGCGATCGAGCAGTGGGAGGTAGCCGTGCGTCGCGGCGGAGGTGAGTATCTCGACGTGACCGGTGCGCGCGAGCGACGCGAACGCGCCGACGATGTCACGGCCGTAGCGCCGCACATACGCCTCGCGGTGCGCGCGGAACAGCGACGCGTAGAAGGACGCGAGCGACGCGCGCTCCAAACCGCCATCGCGCACGAGGCGCCGCACGTCGCTGTCGGCGCGTGCGATCTGGTCGTCGCAGTACTCGATGAAGCGCACATCGATGTCCCGATCCGCCAGCTGCTCGATGAGCGTCGGCGTGAGACCGATGGTGACCTGGTAGCGCACGCCCTCATCGCGCAGGTCGTGAAGCAGTCCGAGGAGCGGGAGGTACGTGCCCAGGATCGCTTCGTGGACCCACTCCTCGCCATGCGGCCAGCGCCCCGCGCCACGGGCGTACGGCAGATGCGAATGGAGCACGAGCGCGAATGCCTCGGTCACTACCGAATGATGGCCCCTAAACTGCCACCCTGCCCGTGACGGTCCGCTATCGCGCCGCGACGGCCGGCGACATCGAGCCGGCGCTCGATCTCTACACCGCGTCCCTCGCGGACATGCTGCGGCGGAACGGGATCACGCCTCCCCAGAGCGACCGGCAGGAGCTTCTCGCGCCGTACCGCCACGTGCACGCGACCGGCATCTTCCGCGTCGCCGAGGAGGATGGCGAGCTCGTCGCGATCGCTCACGCGATCGTGCGTGGCACGACGTGGTTCCTCTCGGGCTACTGGGCGCGGCCCTTGCGGCAGCGCGCCGGTGTCGGTGGTCCGCTGCTGCGCGAGGTCATGGACGAGGGCCGAGCGCGGGGTGCCGAGCAGTTCTTCACCTGGTCGTCGATCGACCTCACCGCGATGGCCGGCTACATGCGCCGCGGCATGCTCCCGGGAACGCAGATCCTCGCCTTCGTCGGCGAGCCTGCCGAGCCGCCGTCAGTCGAGGATCTCGAAACGGCGCCGCTCACCGTCGAGATCGCGCGGGAACTCGACCGCGACGTCCTGTCGGTCGAACGGGACATCGACCAGCGCTTCTGGAGCACCGAGCCCGGCCGGTCGTCACGCGCGGTGCGGCACGACGGCCGCGCGATCGGCTACTACTCCGTCGCGCGCGGGACGATCGGTCCGGCAGCGTGGTCCGTGCCGGAGTACGCGCAGCGCGTGCTGTCGCTCGCCATGCGCGACGCGCGGGCGCAGTCGGGAGAGGTGCGGTTGCGCGCGATCGGTAGCGACCACGAGGCGATCCGTTTCGCACTGGGCAGCGGCCTGCGCCTGGTGGGCTACTCGCATCTCCTCACGACGCGCGCGTTCGGCCATCTCGATCGGTACATTCCGTCCGGACCGACGCTCTTCTGACTCTCATCCGACTCTCATGAAGCGCGACAGCGCCTGTGTTCTGCTTGTTCGGGTGAGATCCATCGCCCTCGGCGCGCTCGCCTTCGCGCTCGCTGCGTGCGGCGGTACGCCCGCGGTCGTCGCGACGAGCTCGCCCACACAGACGCCGACGGCAACCCCGGTGGCCGCGACGAACGCGGGCGCGTGGACCGTGAGCGACAGATCGAAAGCGACGGTGAGCGTGCGCGAGCAGCTCGTTGGCGTGAACCTGCCGTCGGACGCGCTGCTGGTCACGTCGGGCGGGACCGGCTCGTTCACGCTGAACGCGGACGGGACGTTCAGTCCGGACTCGAAGATCTCGTTCGACCTGACGACGCTCGTCAGCGACAACCGCGATCGCGACAACTTCATCAGGCAGGACACGCTGCAGGTGCGCCAGTTCCCGAAGGCGGAATTCGTTCCGACGAAGGCCAGCGGCTTGGCGCTGCCGCTCGCGACCAGCGGTGAGCTCACCTTCAAGATCGCCGGGCAGATGACCATCCACGGCACGACGAAGGAGGTCACCTTCGACGTGAAGGCGACTCGGACCGGCGCGGATCTGGTGGCGACAGCGACCGCGAATCCGACCTGGAAGTTCTCCGACTTCGGCATGCGGATGCCGTCGGTCCCCTTCCGCGTCGTGAGCGTGAACGACGAGATCCGCCTCGTCGTGAGTCTCGTCGCGACGGGACCGAACACCTAGATGGCACCGATCGACGACGACGGCCCGGTCGGGCGCATCCTGAGCCGCCGCGAGATCCTCGCGCTGCTCGGCGGATCGGGCCTCGCCGCGTTCGCCGCCGCGTGCGCGAGCACCGTGACGGCGACGCCTTCTCCGGCGGCCACGAGCGCAGCACCGGCCAGCGCTCCCGCCTCCGCCGCCGTCTCCGCGACGGGCGCATCGACGGCGGTCTCGTGCATCGTCACGCCGGCGCTCACCGAGGGCCCCTACTTCGTCGACGAGAAGCTCGAGCGGTCGGACATCCGCTCTGACCCCGCGAGCGGCCAGGCGACGCCGGGCGCCCAGCTCGCGCTCACCGTGAACGTGTTCCGCGCGAGCGGCACCGGCTGCATGCCGCTCTTGGGCGCGGTCGTCGACGTCTGGCACTGCGACGCACTCGGCGTGTACTCCGACGCCGCTGACCCGACCTTCAACACCAAGGGGAGCAGGTTCCTGCGCGGGTACCAGACGACCGACGCCTCGGGCCGTGCGCAGTTCACGACCATCTATCCCGGCTGGTACCAGGGCCGCGCGGTGCACATCCACTTCAAGATCCGAACGACCGCCGGCGGACGCACGTCGGACTTCACCTCGCAGCTCTTCTTCGACGAGGGCATGAACGACACGGTGCTCGCGCAGGCGCCTTACTCGCAGAAGCCGGCCTCGGGTCGTACCCGCAACGAGCGCGACGGCATCTTCCAGCAGAGCGCGGGCAAGACCACGCTCGTCGTTACACAGGCCGGCTCCCTTTACACAGCGGCCTTCGATATCGGACTGACTATCTAGCGACGACTCCGATACGCATGTCGCCCGATCGGGCCACATCACACACGCGTCGCCTGGCGTTCCGACGACGTGGGCAGGGAGAAGCGGCTCTTCCTCATCGCGATCGTCGCGATCTCCGCATTCGCGTGCACCTCCGCCGTCAGTCCGCGTGTGGAGCGATCAAGCGAGGCCTCGAACGTTCTCTTCCCGAACGATCCGGCTCGTCCGGTATCGGCCACCGGCGGCGATCCCCTCCGCTGCACGGACCGCGTCACCACCCCGACCATCGAGCACGTCTTCGAGGCGAGCTGGTCGCCGGACTCGAGCGCCATCGCCGTGTCGCGCATTGTCACCATCCCTTCGCGCATCACGATCACCGGCTACGAGGAGGACCAGCGTCTGTCGGTCTTCGACCTGAGGACCGGCCGGCTGCGCGACATCGACCAGGGGAAAGAGCCGCAGTGGTCCGCCTCGGGCGCGTACCTCTCGTACTGGAAGGACGACGGGTACCTGCACGTGGTCCTGGGTAGGACGGTCGCCGCGATCATCGACGCGTCTTCGCCCAACGTCCGCTGGGTCGGCGACGAGCTCTACTACTGGTACGCCGACGAGATCCGCCGCTGGAAGGATGGGACGGTCACGACCGTCGTTCACGTGGATCCCGATCTCATCCCGCGCTACCCGCGCGACGATGTCTACTTCAGCGGCGACGGCACGCGCTTCGCGATGACCCGGTACTACACGAACGGGACGACGGACCGCTGGATCGGCGTGACCGCCACCGGCGCGATGTCCCCGCTCGAGGACAGCGAGGCGTCGTTCACCGAGTGGTCGCCAAAGGGCGCGACGCTGCTGCTCCGCACCGCCTACGGCGCGACGCTGCGCGGACGGGACGGCGACCGCAAGAGCTCGTCGATCTTCGGACTGGGCGGCATGGTGCACGGCTGGACCGCTGATGGGCGCGTCTTCTTTGGAACGATGTCGCCGACCGTGCCGGCGGGCAACGCATTCGATCGCTACAAGGTCTGGGACGGGAGCAAGGAGCCGGTGATCGCGACGCTTCCGAACCTGCTCGGCGCGCGCGCCTTCAGTCCCGACGGCCGCTTCTTCACCGGCGTGAGCCGCACCGGCCTCTACACGACGCAGCTCGAGCTGTACCGCTGCGGCTCGGCGGCCGAGAGCGTCCGCGACCCGCGAGCCGATCCGGTCGCACGCGCGCACATCGCGAGCATCGACGCCGACGAGCGGCGCTTCGTCCGGCCGGTCGCCGGCGCGATCACGCAGTTCGTGCAGGGTCGCCACACCGGCATCGACGTCGCCGCACCGGTCGGCTCGATCCTCGTCGCCGCGGACGACGGCGTGGTCGATGCGGTCGAGTGGGTCCCGGTCGGTGGGCGACGCGTGTGCGTGATGCACGCCGGCAATCTCGAGAGCTGCGACTACCACACGTCCCTACCGCTCGTGTCCGTCGGCGACCGCGTTGTTCGCGGTCAGCCGGTCGCGCTCGTCGGTATGACCGGCCTCACCGGGGGACCGCACGTGCACTGGGAAGCCAAGCTCAACGGGATGATCGTCAACCCGCTGGCCCGCTAGGGCCAGGGGGCGGGATCGCTCCCGCCCCCACAGCGACGCTAGTTCGCCGGTATTCCCAGTTGCGCCGCTTGCGCGGCCTTCACGTACAGGTCGGCATCCTCCTGGAGCATCAGGCGATCGGCCACCAGCGTCTTCGTCGCGGCGGTGACCATGTCGACGTATTTCTGCTGCGTGCCGTAGCGCTCCTCGAGCGAGAGGCGCGGGTCGCCGCTCGCCGTGCGCTCGGCCTTGGTCTTCTTGAAGTCGATCTTCTGACCGGCGGCGTCGCAGCCGTCCGCCGAGGCGGGGCCGGCGCGCAGACCCCAGCCAGTGTAGGTCGCGAGCGGCACGGAGACGTCCGGCAGACGAATGCCCGCGATGTTGTTCCCGTCGGCGTCGGTCTTCGGAACGAGTGCCTTGTACGGGGTACCGACCACCTTGGGCGGAAGGATCGTGAGGATGCCCTTATCGAAGGACGGTCCGAAGTCGAAGAGGTCACCGGTGTGGAGCACGCCGTTGTACTTCACGCCCGGAATGTTCGGGAAGCCCATCTCCGACTGCGGCAGCGGTGCCACGAGGGTCCCGTCGCCACGCTTGGGCGCGCGACCCAGAGGCGGTTCCTTTCCGCCGGTCACCCATCCATCGAGATCCACGAGCAGGGCGCGCAGCGTGGTGTTCGCGACGAGTGGATTGCGCGGCTGCTGGCAGATGCCGGGTCCGGTGCCCGCGCCGTGCGGCAGGCTCGACATGAGGAAGGTGCGGACGTTCGGCGCGTCGGGGACGTCATTCCCATTCGCGTCGGTCGTGAGATTCGAGCCGGCCTTTGCCCAGTATTCGTTCTCCGAGTTGACCTCGAAGATCTTCGGACACGTGCTGGTCGCGAGACACGCGCGAAGCCATCCGTCGGTCTTCTTCGTGACCGGGTCGGTGATGACCGCATTACCGAAGGGGAACTGGAACTCCGGATAGCGCCGCGCGATGTGCTGGCGGTGCGTGCGGCCGGGCTGGGCGAAGCGGTAGTTCATGAAGATGCCGCTGGCACCGCCGATCCAGTTCAGGATCCCGTCGAAGACGGGCTTGCCGCTCTGGTCCTCGTTGAAGCCAAGATTCAGGAAGTCGTGCATCGTCCGGCACGGCTGCGAGATGCAGTGCGTGTAGACGGCCTGTGCGTCGCCGGCCAGCGGGTTCTTCGTGCCGGCGTCGTCCGCCGCGGCGCGCCGGAAGAAGGCGGTGATGTCGCGAAGTCCAGCGAAGCCGATCCCGGCGACGAGCGGATCCTTCGCCTGGTACGTGAACTCGTAGAGGTGCCCGGTCTGGAACGGCGTCCCCGCGGGAAGCAGCCGCACGGCCGAGGCGTTCACGTATTCCCAACCCGAGGCCGGGATGGTCGTCGGCTCGTCGGTCGTGAGCGTGCGAACGACGAGCGTCGCCTTGCTCTTGTCGTTCGTCGCTGCCGGATAGGTGAGCCTGCCTTCGATCGTCGTCGCGTCGTCGATGACGAACTCCTCCATCGCCGGACCGACGATCGAGGAGCCATCGCTGTTCTTCGCGACCGGCACCGTCATCGTGAGGCGACCGTCGCCGGGCGCCACGGTGACGTCCCAGCCGGCCGAGATGACGGTGTAGCCGAGCCGCATCAGGAAGCCGTTGCCCGCGTCGGCGGACTTCGTCGGCGTGTTCGCGCCGCCACCGTCGTTGAGCGAGCCAAGGAATCCGAGGTTGCCGCGGTTGTTCAGGTGGTGGAGGACGCGGTGGCTGCCCTTCGAGAGATCGACGGGCTTCAGGATGAAGATGTCCATCGAGTACTCGACCATGCCGCGCGCGTTGCGCGGCGCGAGGTCGATGTCGGTAATGAGCTTGTCGTGGGCGTCCTTCGGGTCGACCTCGCCGAACGCTTTGCCGATCAGCTTCTCGTAGGTGCCGACCGAGCCGAACGAGCGACCCTCGAACGTCGGCGACTCGACCTTGTCGATCTGGATCTTCGTGATATGTGACACCGACGTACGCGGCGCCTGCGACGCGACGGCGACGGGCGACGTTCCCGGTGCGGGCTTGGCCTGCGTGCACGCGACGAGCGCGATGGTCATGAGCAGCGCGAAACGTTTCATTGGAACCCTTCCTCTCACTTGACTGCGGGACCGAGATCGGCGGCCTGAGCCGCTTTGACGAGACGATCCGCGTCCTCCTGCAGGAGGTAGCGGTCGGCCACCAGCTGCTTGGCCGCGGTGCTGAGCGTGTCGACGTACTTCTGTCTCGTGCCGTACCGCTCCTCGAGCGACGGCCGTGGGTCCTTCGCCGCGCTCCGCTGCGCGGCGGTCTGTGCGAACGGAACGTAGCTGCCGCTCAGGTAGCAGCCCTCGTCCTCCATGAAGCCCTTTGCGCGCAGGTTCCACCCCGTGTACGTCCCGAGCGCCGCGACGAGCGGCGCCGAGCGAACGCCGGCGACATCGTTGCCGTCGGCGTCGACCTTCGGCACGAGGACGCGGTAGTCCTGTCCGCTGACATGGCGCGGCGGGAGCACCGTGTAGTCGACGACCGAGAGGTGATTCACGCGGCCCGTGAACTTCAGCGTCGGAATCGCCGGGAAACCGATCGCGCTCGCCGGCATCAGCGTCCCGTCGGAGATCTTCGGCCAGCGAGACGGCGGAGGCGCGGTCTCCTTCGTGACCCACCCATACAGCGACACCATGAGCGAACGCATCGTCTCTTCGAAGCGCAGTGGATTCGTCAGGTTCTGGCAGATGCCCTTCGCCGGCGTCGCGGCGGGACCGTGCTGCGTGCTCGAGAAGAGGTAGAGACGAACGTTGTCGGGGACGGTGAGATCGATCGTGCCCTTCGGGTCCGTGGCGACGAGCGATGCGCGCGCGGACCAGAACTCGAGGCCAGTATCGAAGTGCATGATCTTCGGGCACGCGCTCTGCGCGAGGCACTTCGCGAGGATGCTGTCGGTCTTCCCGGTCACCGGATCGGTGACGCTCGTGTACGCGAACGGGAACTGATCGCCCGGTGTGTGATGGCCTTCCATCTGCGTCGAGAAGCGTCCGGGTGCGGCGAACTCGTAGTTCGTGTAGGTCTTGCGCGAGCCGGGCTTGTGCGGGATCGCGCCGTCGAAGACGCGGCGGTTCTTCCCGTCCTGGTTGAAGCCCTGGTAGATGAGGTCCTTGAGGAACCGGCCGCTCTGCGAGCTGCCGAACGCGAACGACCATTGGATCGCATTCCGGCCGCTACCCTTGGCGACGAGCGGATTGCCGTCGCCCTGTTCGTAGCGCAGGAACGACACCAGATCGCGGGTCGCCGCGAAGGCGAGACCCATCACGACCGGATCGCGCGCCTCGTAGACCAGGTCGTACGCAAAGTCCGTCGCGAACCCCGCCGGGTAGCACACGTCGACGTTGCTCGGCGTCTTCGCCTTGCCGTCGGGACACTTATCGAACGACCACTGGTCGCGCGGGATCGCGACCGACTCGCCGTCGGCGCCGAACCGGCGGCTCAGCGTCGCGCTGGACACAGCCGGCTCGTACGCGGGATACGGCTTCACGTCGGCGCCGCGGTCCCAGCTCACCGGCACGGTGAAGGCCGGCTGTTCGAAGACGAGCTCCATGTCGATCTTTCGATGGATCGGTGTGCCGTCGGTGTTCGTCGCGACCGGGAATCGCGCCTGCATCCGATCGCTTCCGGTGAGCACATCCGCTTGCCAGCCGCTCCATACCGCGGCGAACCCCATGTTCATGAGCAGGCCGTCGCCGGCGTCGCTGGCCTTCATCGGGTTGTTCGCGTTGGCCGCGCCGATGTTGAAGGTCGTCACGAGGTTCTTGTTCCCGCGGTTCACGACGTCGTAAAAGAGGGACCGGTTGCCCTTGTCCATGTTGATGGGCTTGAGGATGTAGACGTCTACGTCGTACTCGACGAGGCCCTGCGCGTTCTTCGGCGCGCGAGCGACGTTGACGATGCCGGCGTCGATCGGATCGGTCGGATCGACGACACCGAAGGCTCGACCGACGAGCTTCTCGTACTGGCCAATGTCGCCAAAGGTGCGGCCTTCGAACGCGGGCGACTCGACCTTGTCGATCTGGAGCCGGGTCACCCGCGACGCGCCGGTGCGCGCGAGCGCCGTCACGGACGACGGCGACGCGCCGGCGTCGGTCGACTGCGCTGGGATCTGCGTCGTGGGAGTGCAACCGAGAACGATGGCGAGAGCGACCGTCGCGAATGTGCGCTTCATGCGCCACCTCCAGCCCCGCGGCTGACACTAGGCGCGGCGTCAACGCACTTTCGCGTGACGGAACGAGCGGGCTAGACTCCCGCGGTGCCGCAGCTGGCTCGACCGCTTCCGGCGATCGCAGAGCTTCTTGGTGGGGTGCCGATCTTTGCCGCGCTCTCGCTCGAACAGCGGAGCGAGCTCGCGAGTCGCATGCGTCTGCGCCGGTTCGCACGCGACGAGGTCATCTTCCATCGCGACGACCCGTCGGGGCACTTCTTCGTGATCGTCGCGGGGACTGTGAAGCTCACGCTCGAGGACGACGGCGGCAGGCAGGCCATGATCGCGATCCTTCGCGGCGGCGACGTGTTCGGCGAGCTGGAGCTATTCGACGATCTGCCGCGATCGGTGACCGTCGCCGCGATCTCCGAGACCGAGGTGCTCGCGCTCGGCCGTGCGGACTTCTTCGACGTTCTCGAGCGCTACCCGCGGTCGATGCGCGCCATGCTCGCGCTGCTCGCGCGAACGGTGAGCCAGACCGCGGGCCGGATCCAAGACCTTGTCTTCCTCGACGTGACGAGCCGCGTCGCGAAGTGCCTGCTCGATCTGGGCTCGCGGGGGACCGAGAGGGACGTCGATCTGACGCAGGAGGAGATCGCCGCGTTCGCGGGCGCGACACGCACGTTCGTCAATCGTGTGCTCGCCGATCTCGAACGCGATGGCGTCATCGCGGTGGGGCGCCGACACATCACGGTGCAGGACGAGGCGCGCCTCCGTGAGCGGATCCACTACTAAGGACGAATGAAGGGCGGCCTCACGGCCGCCCTTCATCAGCGCTACGTTCGCGCGAACTATTGATCGGTCGGAGTGGCATCGCCCCAGTTGACGCTGGGATCGGCCGTCGTCGAGCCGCTCGTGTCCACGGCGCCGCCCTCGAGGACGGGCCCTGCCTCCGAACCACCGGCGAAGTACAGACGGTCGTCGGCCTGGCTGTCGTTGATGGCGCTCGAGCCGGACACGTCGAGCGCGCCCTCCACCATCTGAAGGTGGGTCGGAGCGCTGGCGGCGTCGGCGTCGATCGCGCCGGTTGCGAGCGTCCCCTCGACCATCTGCAGGTGCGTGGGTCCGCCGGCGATGAGCGCATCGGTCTCGGAGCTCGCCGTGGAGAGCGCGTTGATGTCGTTCTCCACCATCTGGAGGTGCGTCGGCGGGATCACCGCGGCGCTGGCCGCGCTCGGGCCGAGGTCGCCGACGGCGCTTCTGGTGGCCTCGAGTGCCCCGGCGGCGTAGACCTTGCTCATGCGCTGGTCGACGCCCAAGGCGCTGAGACGACCGGAGTCCGCCGTGGTCAGAGCGCTGCGCTCGTCAGGCGTGAGGTCGAATCCGCGGAGTGCGGTCTGCGGGTCCTCCCGGAGCTGGCGGCGGAACGCGGCATCGCTTGTGGCGCGCTGGACTACCTGCTGAACAACGTTTCTCGTCATATCCCTCTCCCTGCCGTTCCCGGCGTACGCCGGTGATGCGCGCGAGTGTTGCGCGCTGCAGGACGGTCGAATAGGCGAATGCGCACGCGGAGACCTCGCTCTTGTGGACGCTCGAATAGTGCGCTGGTGAACAGAACGTAGGATGCGGTCGCCTTGAACAGAGAGGTGATCTTCCCGGCGCAGGTGGTCCTGGCGTTCGTGACGATGAGCCTGCTGGCGCGCTGGTACGTCGCACCGCTGCTCGCACGCCGTCCGCGCGAGTCCGCTCTCCAGCCGCTCCTCGCCCTGCACACCTTCCGTTACATCGGATTGGTCTTCCTTGCCCCGGCGGCGGCACCAGCTCTCGCGGAAAGCTTCGCGATCCCCGCCGGGATCGGGACCGCGATCGCCGGGGTCCTCGCTCTCCTGTCCATCGCGGCCCTTCGCGCACGCTCGGCCCTCGCGATCCCGCTGATCTGGATCTTCAGCGTCGAAGGCCTCGGCGATTTCGCCAACGCGTTCATCCAGGCGCGCGGCACCAGCGCGGTGAGCGAGCTCGGCGCGGCCTACTACGTGCCCATCGTCATCGTGCCGGCCGCCGTGATCACGCACCTGATGATCATCGGTCTGCTGCTTCGTCGCGCCGCGTAGAGGCATGAGCCCCGCACAGGCTGCCTTCCTCGTCGCGCTCGCCGCCCTGTTCGTCTTCGTCGTCACCGTGGTCGTGCCGCTCTACATGCGGCGCGCCCGCGCCGAGATGTCACGCGCCGACCGGATCAAGGAGGTGGCGACATCCCTGGGGCTGTCCTACTCGAGCGACGACCCTGTCTTCCCGGGCTCGATGGCCACGCGCTATCCGTTCGAGCTGTTCTCACGCGGGCACCAGCAGGTCTGCGAGAACGTCGTGTCGGGGAAGCTCGGCGGTCTTCAGGTCACGGCGTTCGATTTTCTCTATCGGGACGGGGACGAACCGGCGCTGCGCGTCTCATGCGCGATCGCCGAGATCGGCGGGAGCGTGCCGCACCTGCTCGTCGCGCCCGCGTCGGCCGCGACTGATCTGCCGGGCGAGCACGACGGCACACGCGTGCCGCTCGAGTGGGGCGCCTTCAACGCGCGGTATCACCTGTACACGCCTGAGCGCGACTACGGTCCGGCGATCCTCGACGTTCCGCTGATGGCGTGGCTCGTAGACGAAGCGCCACACCTCCCGCTCACCTGGGAGGTGCAGCGCGGCGTCGTTCTGTGCCGCGCGCGCGGCCTCGCGCCCGAGGCGTTCGCCGATCTGCTGCGTGCGACGGTCGAGTTCGCGCGCCGCGTGCCGGGAGCCGCGACGACCTGAATACTCCGGGCGTCTACTTCTTGACCGCGCGCCGATAGACACCGCCGTAAACAGTCTCGCCATCGAGCGAGGCCCATGCCTTATCGGCCCTTGCCTTGTCGGCGAACACCAGGACCGTGTCTTCGTTAGTGCGCTCGTCCCACGCCGTGACCACGTAGACACATGCGCTCATGACCCACCTCCATGTGATGGAACGTCGTACGAGATCTGAGCCGACGGGCAGACTCGAACTG
>WNFB01002186.1_pt1 | contig 17017 bp, 14 predicted proteins | sample 5400501 | NCBI WGS metagenome assembly WNFB01 (sample SAMN13153341, study PRJNA577476) | soil metagenome | isolation source: 200 cm saprolite under Douglas fir tree site 2 hole 1 | place: USA:California | collected 2015-04-18
GATCGCCTTCATCTCCTGCGCCTGGGTCGCGAAGTCGAGCGCGAACATCTTGTTGCGCGCCGACTCATACCGGCCGTCGCCGTCGTTGATCGCGTCCGCGATCCCGGTGTCGTCCAGGGTCACCGAGGTGTTGGTCATCACCGACGAGCCGTGCGGAACGCGGGCAAGGACGGCTTCGCGCGCGGCGTCGAGGTTATCGACGACCTCGACGCTGAACCCGTGCTCTTCCAGCGCAACGACGGCCGACGCGAGCGTCTGCTCGTCAGGCAGCGCGGTGAAGCGGTCAGCTGTGCGGGTCGTGCTCATTGATGGTCCTCCTTCATTGTTGGTCCTCCTTCGTGGCAGATCGCTGCCGGCGACGCCCGGGAGCTTGCCCGGCAGCTGGGAGAGCTGGCCGATCTCATCGGCGGAGAGGTCGCGTCAGTCCACTAACTTGAAGATTCAAGTCAAACGTATGCCTTCTTACTTGAACCGTCAAGTGACGTGATAGCCTCTGCCGCGTGACCCGCTTCCCCACCCGGACGCCGCCGGCCGCGGCAGAAATCGCCCGCTGGCTGGACGGCGAGCAGCAAGACAGCTGGCGGGCCTTCAGCGCGGCGATGCATAAGCTGCGCTGGGCGCTGGAATGCCAGCTGCAGCACGACGCCGGGCTCAGCTTCACCGAGTACCACACGCTGGCCAGGCTGTCGGAAAATCCCGGCCACACGATGCGGATGAGCGAGCTTGCCGAGGTCACCAACGCCTCGTTGTCGCGGCTGTCGCACCTGGTCAAGCGGCTGGAGTTGCGCAAGCTCGTCCGGCGAGAACCCGACCCGGACGACGGCCGGTACACCAACGCGATCCTGACCCGGGCCGGGCTCCGCCTCCTTACCGCCAGCGCACCCGCCCACGTCGCCAAGGTCCGCGAGCTGGTGATCGACGCTCTCACCCCAGCCGAGCTGCGACAGCTACGCACCGCGTCCGAGCGAATCCTCGGACGAATCGAATCCAGCGCCGGATAGTTGGCCATCGACGGTCCAATGAACCGAGTCTGGGACTCAGCGGCGCTGGCGCCCCACCACCCGTGGTCTTCGTGCCAGCCCGGCGGGTCGCCGCGTCTACGAGGCGATGAACAACAGGCGGCAGCCACCCACGCCCCACGATGCGGACTTCGACGACTACACCCGCGCCAAGGCAGCGTTCTTCGACCAGGTCCAACGGGAGTACGAAGCCTATCGGCCGCCCGCTTCTCCTAAAATGTCCGTAACCGGCCAGACGCCGGTCGCCGGTCATCACACTCGCCTGCGGGCCGCACCCGAGCTGAAGGAACACCCATGATCTTCATCGTCGTCAAGTGGACCATCCGGCCCGAGCGGAGCGAGGAGTGGCTCACCCTCGTCGAGCCATTCACCCGGGCCACCAGGAGCGAGCCGGGCAACATCTTCTTCGAGTGGTCAAAGAGCGTCGACAATCCGGACCAGTTCGTGCTGGTCGAGGCGTTCCAGGACGACGCGGCCGCGGCGCACGTGAACTCCGGCCACTTCAAGGCCGCGATGGCGTGGATGCCCGAGGTAGTCGCGGAGACGCCGCAGATCATCAACGTGCAGGTGCCGGGTGAGGACTGGTCGCGGATGGCAGAGGTCACGCCAGCCAGGGACTGATCGCGGTCGCTGCTCCCTGACCGCCGCGCAGGGGCGCGAGCACCGGGTCAGGCGGCGCGAGCACCGGGTCGGCGGCGCAGCACCGGGTCAGGCCGCTGCGAACCGGTCGAGCAGCAGCGGAAGGTCCACGATGGCGAACCGTACGGAGGAATCGCTGCAGCCGTAGGGAAGCACCACCGTGTCCCCGTGCAGTAGCGAACCGCAGGAGTACACCACGTCAGGCACGTATCCCTCACGCTCATGCCCCTCCGCCACCAGCAGCGGCTCGGGCAGCGCGGCTATCAGCCGCTCGGGCTCGGCCAGGTCGAGCAGGATGGCGCCAATCGCATACTCCCGCATCGGCCCGACACCGTGCGTGAAGACCAGCCAGCCGGCCGGGGTCGGCAGCGGAGAGCCGCAGTTGCCGAGCTGGATGAGCTCCCATGGCCGGGCAGGCGCCTGCACCGTGACGGCCTCGCCCCAGCAATGGCCGTCGGCGGAGTACGCGACCGCGTTGCTCTCCCTGTCCCAGCGGGACAGCGCGGCGTACCGGCCCCCGATGCGGCGCGGGAACAGTGCCATGCCCTTGTTACCGGTCGACTGGCCGGAGAGCTGCGACACGGTGAAGATCCGGAAGTCCGCGGTCTCGAGCAGGTGCGAGGCGACCCTCCGGCCATCGAACGCCGAGTACGTCGCGAAATAGACCGGACCACCGCCGCGGCCGGCGCTGGCGTCCTCGTCATCGACAAAGCGCACGAACCGCGCGTCCTCCATGCCGTGGCTCTCGGCCGGGCCGCTGGGCCACAGCACCCGCTCGGAGATCTCGTGCCGCTCGTCGAACTCGACCTCGTAGTTGGATGCCGCCATCCAGCGGACCCAGTCGACCAGCCCCACCGAGTCGCCGCGCATCACCTGCTGGAGGGAAAGCTCTGCGACGGCGGCATCAAGCTCGGCCATGCTGAAGCGGGCAGGCAGCAGGCTCCAGAGGAACTGCGCATTCTCGTCCTCGTGGCCAAGCTCGGCGAGCTTGTCCTGGAAGAGCACCCGGTCGTAGGCGACGGGGCGAGAGCGCCCGATATCGGGAAACGGGCCAGGCGGGTCAACGCTGATCTCGCCACTGCCGCTGACCGTTCCGGTCCTGAACTCAATGCTGGACAGATGGCCTTCGCCGACCGCCCGCAGGCTCATCACGAAGCGGACGTCTCCCGGCGCGCAGCCAGCCTGGTCAGGATGCGGCACGATCGACGGGTTGAACAGCGCGGCAGCTTCCAGCGCGTACTGCTGGGTGAAGTATGCCCCGATCAGGCGGCGGCGCGTACAGCCGACCTCGATCTCGCCGCCGAGCCGGTGGGCGACGAGCCCGAAGTTGCGCTCCAGGGTCTCCGCCAGGTCGCGGTACCGGCCGGAGCACCTGACCATCGTCCGGGCGAGCGTGCGGGCTGCCTCGTCCTCGCTCATCGCCAGCACGCGGTCGATGACGGCCATCGCCCGCGACTCGCCCGGGGTCAGGGTCTCCTGGCCCGGCACGAACAGCCGGCTCAGCAGGCGGGATGCATCCGGGCGCAGCCGGTGGTGCGTCCTGGTCAGCAGCCCGCGCGCAGAGCCAGGGCCGGTCACCGGGCCGCGGCGATCAGGCGGCGTCCCTGCTGCAGCACGGAGATCATCGCGATCGTGGACTCGGCGCCCTGGTTGCCGTTGCGGCCGGTGGCCGTCAGGCCGTCGCAGCCGCCGCCCGTTTCCTCGTCCAGCAGGGGGACCTTGCCGTCGTTGTCGCCGAGGAACCAGGCCACGCACATTTCCACGGCCGCCAGCCAGCTGGTGTCGCCGGTGGCGGCAGCCGCGCGCACGCACGCGTCGGCAAGCGCAGCCACCTCGATCGGCTGCTGGTCGAACGCAGGGCGCGGCTCGCCGCGGCCCCAGCCTCCGGCCGGCACTACCGACAGATGTCCGTTCCTGATCTCACCCGCCAGCAGCCATTCGAGCATCCGCAGGCCATTGCGCAGCACCTTGTCATCCCCAAGCTTCCAGCCCGCCACGATGACCGCCTCGGCCATCGCCCCGTTAGCGTAGCTGAGCCTCGGTTCCGGCCACGGCCATGCCGGGTCCGCGGCTGGCTCGCCGATAACGGCGGCCGCGCTGGCCAGCAGGCTGAGCGCGCCCGAATGGGCAGGCCAGCCGTCCAGGATTTCCGCGGCGCCAAGCGCCGCGAACGCCATTGCATGCGGCCACGGCGACCGGGCCCGCGCGCCCTGGCTGAACCGGTCCAGAGATTCTGAACGGATACCTGGGGCTGGCCCCCGTAGCGCAGCCGTACCGAGGCCCCACAGGGCACGACCCCAGCAGTCCTGCGTACCGGGATCGTCATGCCAGCACCGGTCGTAGCCGAGGCGGTTGCGGAACCGGCCGCCGGCCGCCTGTGCCTGCACGAGGAAGCTGAGGTAGCGGTGCGCCAGGGCAACGAGCTCCGCCGATGGTGATGGCTCGCGGCATACCACGATCAGGCCGCGGGCGACGTCGTCGACGCAGTAACCGTGCTCGTACCGGGGCACGATGCCCTTGGCGTGCTCCAGCAAGCCGACGTCGTCGGTCATCCGCTCCAGATGCTGGAACGGGGCGGGCGGGCAGGTCATACCACGGCTCCCGCCGGAGTCCTGGTGAGCGCGGCGGCAAGCTCCCGGTAGCACGCCGCCACGGCCGGCCATAGCAGCTGCGGCGCGATGTCGGCTGCGCGGCGGCTCATCCGATCGGCCAGGCCGGGCTCGGTGAGCGCGCTGCGCAGGGCAGTGGCGATGCCGCCAGGGTCTCGTCGCTCGACGAGCAGCCCCGCGCCGCCGCGGAGCAGCTCGACCGCGTGCGGGAACCGGGTGGAGATGACCGGCTTGGCCGCGGTAACGGCCTCGATCAGGACGCCGGAGGTGACCTGCTCCACCGAGTCGTAGGGCAGCAGCACCACATCTGCGGTGCCGACGAGGTCAACCAGTGCGCTGACCGGCAGGTACCGGTCGTCGAAGTGCACGCTGTCGCCGACCCCCCGGGCCCGGGCCAGCGTCTCCAGCGACCGGCGATAGGCCTCGCCGCTGCGCGCGCGTACGCGCGGATGGGTCTGCCCGGCGACCGCGTAGTCCACCCGCAGCCCGTCTTCGCGGAGCAGCGCGACCGCCTCGATCGCATGCTCGATGCCCTTGCCCGGCCCCAGCAGCCCCCAGGTCAGCACCCGCGGCCGGCCAGGCCGGCGGCGCGACGATGACCTGGCCGCGAGGGTGCCCGCGGCGCCATGCGGGATCACGAAGACCTTGTCGGGGCTCGTGCCGTAGATGTCGAGTACCCGCGAGCGCCCGGTCTGCGTCATCGTGACGACCGTATCGGCGGCAGCAATGACCTCATCAAGGACCATGCGCTGATGCGCTGTCGGATCCGCCAGGACCGTGTGCAGAACCACGATGCTCGGCACGGTCAGCGCGTTCAGCAACGGGATGAGCTCCTCGCCATCATGCCCGCCGTAGATGCCGTATTCATGCTGCACTATCGCGACGTCGAAGCCGTCGATTATCCCGACCGCGCCCGCAGCGCTCGCTGCGGAGCCGTTCATGAGGTCATGCACGACTAGCGGCGAATTCCGCGGTGCGGGCTCATCGAGCACCCGTACGACGCCTATGCTGTCGGCTGGCTCTGGAAGGTGAGCGATCAATGCCGCGCTGAACGTCGCCAGGCCGCACTGGGTCGGCGGATAGGTACTGAGCATGGCGTAATCCGTTGGCACGAATGACTCCTTAATCGGCGCTCGCGGCAGGCAAGGACGCAGCGTGCGCTCATCTTCAGATCGCGGGATGCCGATCGGCACAGTTAGGAAATGACGCGCCTCGCAACGGCTCCGTCAGCCGGACCGCCCCAGGCCGGGGCCACAATTTCCGAGCCGGAATCGCCCGGCGAGACACTCACCGCGACAGCCTCAGGGCTGGCTCAGCAGGCCTGACGGGCCTGCCGGCATTCCGGGCAGTGGCTGAGCGCCAGCTGCCGCCTCGCGTAGTCAACGTACCCTCCCCCAGGATAGCCGACTGCCGACCTATTTTCCCTGAGCCAGCGATATGCGCCCGGCCGCCTGCCAATAATCCCGGCAGGCCCGGATCACTTGCCGGCCCGGCGGGATGTTTACCCGCACGACCACGGGCTAATCCCGGATACCGGGAATTCAGTGCCGAGCCGGACTATCTACTTGCCACTGCGTTAACATTCCGTGGCCGGCGACTTGCCAGCGCAGTTCTGCCGCCTGGCGGTCCGCATTCCGCCCGCCCAGCAATCTCGGCCGACTGCTGACCCGGCTCGGGCCTTGTGCCCAAGGGTTACGGGACGGCGGTGGACCGCTCGGCGAGCTGATCGGGTTCCGGGCTTGGCTCCCTCGCGAGCCTGCTCGGCCACCAGATCCACTGCCCGATGTCCAGGTTGAGGGCAGTGACAAGGACAGACCGCACGACGATGGTGTCCAGCAGCACGCCGAAGGCCACCGCGAAGCCGAGCTCGGTCAGGAACGTGACCGGCAGCGTGCCCAGGACGGCGAAGGTGCCGGCCAGCACCGCGCCGGCCGAGGTGATGACCCCGCCGGTCGCGGCAAGCCCGGTGAGCGCGCCCCGCCTGGTACCCTGCCGCTTCGCCTCCTCCCTTACCCGGGTCATCAGGAATATGTTGTAGTCGATGCCCAGGGCGACCAGGAACACGAAGACGAACAGCGGGAATGAGGTGTCCGCGCCACCGAAGTTGAACAGGTTGTTGAAGACCAGCGCGCTGACGCCGAGCGCGGCGCCGAACGACAGCACCACGGTGGCGATGAGCAGCACCGGCGCGACAATTGCCCGCAGCAGCAGCGCGAGGATGAGGAACACCACGGCCAGGATGATCGGGATAATGATGCTCCGGTCATGCGCGGCAGCGCGCTGCACGTCGAGGTTGATGGCCGTGTTTCCGCCCACCAGGGCGTCAGCGCCGGGAACGGCATGGACTGCCGACCGCACCCTGTCGATCGTCGTATAGGCCGACTGGCTGTCCGGCGGGACTGTCAGCGTTCCCTCCAGGTAGGCATGGCCCGCCCGGACGGCCGGCCGGGTGACGCCAGTGATGCCGCTGGTGCCGCTGAACGCGGACCGGAGCTGCCCAGCCGCTGACTCGTTGCCGACCACGACGACGGGCTGCCCCGCGCCGGCCGGGAAGTGGCGCGCCAGCACAGTCTCGCCGACTACCGAGTCCGGGTGGCCGCGGAAGGACTCGGCATTCGAAAGGCCGCTGGCCTTCAGTCCGGTCAGCCCGAGTGCCATCGCGCCGAGCACCAGCGCGGTGCTGACCCAGACGATCCGCGGCCGGGAGGCAAATGCCCCGGCCGACCCGCGCCCAGACACCCGCGTGAGTGGGCTCGGCCGAGCCGTACTTCGGCTTGACCGGCCAGAAAACCCACCGGCCGCAGATCACCAGGAGCGCCGGGAGCAGCGTGATCATGGCCAGCAGCGCGACCCCGACGCCGATGGCCAGCACCGGGCCCATGCCCTTGGTGGAGTTCAGCTCGGCGACGACCAGCGTCAGCAGACTGAGCATGACCGTGCATGCGCTCGCGATGATCGCCGGACCTGCCCGGCGGAGGGCCACGGCCATCGCGTGGTGCCTGTCCTCGTGGCGGCGCAGCTCTTCCCGGTACCGTGCGGTCAGCAGCAGGGCATAGTCAGTGCCGGCGCCGAAGACAAGCACGTACAGGATGCCCGCGCTCTGCGCGTTCACGGTCAGGCCGGCGTGCCTGGCGAGGAGGTAAATGAGCGCCTCCGCGCTGGTCAGGGCGACGCCCGCGGTGATGACTGGCAGCAGCCACAGGACCGGGCTGCGGTAGGTGATCAGCAGCAGCACGATGACAACCGCCAGTGTCGCGTACAGCAGCGTGCTGTCGATGCCCTTGAACGCCTTGCTCGAGTCAGCGGCAGTGCCCAGCGGGCCGGTGATGTGCACGCTCAGGCCGCGTGCGTCGGACGTCGCCGCCGCGCGAAGTGAGGTGGCGGCCTTCCCGGCGCCGTTCCAGCCGTTCTTGCCCAGGTTCACCGGGACGATGGTCTCGATCGCCTGACCGTCCCTGGCGGCGATCGGGCCGGCGACTTGCCTGCTCACGACGCCCGGCAGCTGTTTGAAGCTCCGCACGTCAGCGGCCGCTTTCGCCCGGTCGGCAGCGGTCAGGCCGGAGGCGCGGTCGTACACCACGACAGCGGGAAACACGTTGCTGGAGATGAACCGTGATTGCAAGTCAAGGACCTTAGTCGACTCCGCCCTGGCTGGCAGCCACGCCGACGCGTCGTTCTTCTCGACGCCCATCAGCTTGCCGGCCAGCGGACCCGCCAGCGCGACAACGATCAGCCAGAAAACCAGGACCAGCCACTTAGTCCGGCGCCCGCTGGGCACGCTCGCAACCGCCTTGACTCTCCCCATCGGATCCCCTAAGTCAGCGACGGCCGGCTGCCCCGGCCCGTCTTCCTGGTTATAGGACGCGGCCGCTCTTCCAGACTCATCGGACGTGGCCGCTCTTCCTGAATATCGGACGCGGCCGGCGGATGTCAAGATATATCGCGTTAACACTTTTCCGGGGCTGCGGCCCCGGCTGTTCGCCTGCCGTTCGACCGTAAGTTGGCGGCGCCGCAACGGTCAAACGATTTGCCGGGCCAGCCCGCCGGGGCCGGCAGCTGATGCGGCCGCCGGCCAGCTGCCCCGGCTGGCCGGCTACCGTGCGGCGAACTCGGGGATAAGCAGCTCGGCGACCTGCGCGGCGTTCAGGGCAGCGCCCTTGCGCAGGTTGTCGCCGCAGATGAACATGTCGAGCGCGGCGGGATCGTCCAGGCTCCGCCGCACCCGGCCTACCCAGGTCGGGTCGGTGCCGACCACGTCGGCCGGCGTCGGGTACTCCGAGCCGGCCGGATCGTCCGTGAGGACGACGCCCGGCGTCTCGCTGAGTACCCGCTGGGCGCCCTCGCGGGTGACCTCGCGGTCGAAGACAGCGTGCACGGCCACCGAGTGAGTGGTTACCACAGGCACCCGCACGCAGGTCGATGAGACCTTGAGGTCCGGCACCCCGAGAATCTTCCGCGACTCGTTCCGGATCTTCAGTTCCTCCGATGACCAGCCCTCGTCCTTGAGCGAGCCTGCCCACGGCACCACGTTCAGCACGAGCGGCGCGGTGAACGGCCCGAAATCACCGAGCACCCCGCGCAGGTCGCCGGCCCGCTGGCCGAGGGACCGGGTTCCCGCCACCTTGCTCATCTGGTCATAGAGCGAGTCGACGCCCGCCTGGCCCGCCCCCGACGCCGCCTGATAGGAGGCGACGACCAGCTCGCGCAGGCCGAACGCCCGGTGCAGGGCGGCCATCGGCACGATCAGCGAAAGGGTCGTGCAGTTCGGCACGGCGATGATCCCCTTGGGCCTGATGGCAGCCTGGCCCGGATTGACCTCGGGCACGACGAGGGGAACGTCGGGGTCCATCCGGAATGCCCCGGACTTGTCGATAACGACGACTCCCCGCGCCGCGGCGACCGGCGCCCAGGTCGCCGATACCTCGTCGGGCACGTCGAACATGGCCAGGTCGACGCCGTCGAAGACCTCCGCGGAAAGGCCGAGAACCTCGGTTTCCCTGCCGCGGACCCGCAGCCGCCTGCCCGCAGAGCGGGGCGAGGCCACCAGCCTGATCTCTCCCCAGACATCGTCTCTGGTGGACAGGATGTCGAGCATGACGGTGCCGACGGCTCCGGTGGCGCCCACGACGGCGAGTACCGGCCGGCCGGCCGGCTGCCCGGCCCGCTGCCAGCCGCCGCCCGGCCCGCCGGTCACCGGCCGGTCCCGCCGTAGACGACGGCCGCTTCCTGGCCTGTTCCCAGGTCGAAAGCAGTATGCGCAGCGTCTACCGCCACGCCGACGTCGTTCTCGTCGACGACAACCGAGATGCGGATTTCCGATGTCGAGATCATCTCGATGTTCACTCCGGCCTCGGCCAGCGCGCCGAAGAAAGTGGCGCTGACCCCCGGATGAGAGCGCATCCCGGCGCCGACGACGGAGACCTTGCCGATCCTGTCGTCGTAGAGCAGCGACTCGAAGCCCACCTCGTCCTGCAGCTTGCGCAGCGAGGTCATGGCCGCCTGGCCGTCCTCGCGCGGCAGGGTGAACGAGATGTCGGTGCGGCCGGTCGCGGCGGCCGAGACGTTCTGCACGATCATGTCGATATTGATCGCGGCGCCGGCGATGACCCGGAAGATCCTGGCCGCCTCGCCGATCTTGTCCGGCACGCCGACCACGGTGATCTTCGCCTCGCTCCGGTCGTGCGCGATGCCGGAGATGATCGCCTGCTCCATCTCGCTGTCCTCCGTCTGCTGCCCTGGCGTGCCGGTGACCCAGGTGCCTTCCCTGTTGCTGAACGAGGACCGCACGTGGATCGGGATGTCGTACCGCCTGGCGTACTCCACGCAGCGAAGCATCAGGACTTTCGCCCCGCACGCCGCCATCTCGAGCATCTCCTCATAGCTGATCTGCGGGATGCGCCGCGCGCCAGGCACGATCCGCGGGTCGGCGGTGAAGATGCCGTCCACGTCGGTGTAGATCTCGCAGACGTCGGCCTGCAAGGCGGCCGCGAGCGCCACGGCTGTCGTGTCCGACGCGCCGCGGCCCAGCGTGGTGATGTCCTTGCTGTCCTGGGACACGCCCTGGAAACCGGCCACGATAGGGATGGCGCCGTCGTCAAGCGCGGCGGCGATGCGGCCGGGCGTCACGTCGATGATGCGGGCCTTGCCATGCGCCGAGTCGGTGATGACGCCGGCCTGCGAGCCGGTAAAGGACCGGCCCTCCAGGCCGAGGTTGGCGATGGCCATGGCCAGCAGCGCCATCGAGATCCGCTCGCCCGCCGTCAGCAGCATGTCGAGCTCACGCCCGGGCGGCAGCGGACTTACCTCAGCGGCCAGGTCGCGCAGCTCATCGGTGGTGTCGCCCATCGCGGATACCACGACCACCACGGAGTGGCCCGCCTTGCGGGTCGCCACGATGCGCTGCGCCACGCGCTTGATGCCGTCAGCGTCGGCTACCGAGGATCCACCGTACTTCTGTACGACCAGGGCCACAGTGCCGCCGCTCCTTCGGTCTGGCTGCTGGCAGGAGTCGGCTTGAGTCTATCCAGCCGACGGCGATCCGGGGCCTGCGCTCGCGCGCGGCCACGGCGGGGCTTAGCCGGCCGTGCTCTCCTCGGCCACATCCAGCCGGGCATGCGCGACGACGGCATGCAGCGCTCGCATCGCGGCTCCCCCGTGCAGGCCCCAGTGGTTCACGTACGAGTACTGCCACCACCACAGCGCCTCGGAAGACCGGCCCGCCTCGTAATGCTTAAGGCCGTGGATAAGGTCAGCCGCCACCGCGGCGAGATCGTCGGACAGCCGGAACGGAGTTGCCCTGGTGTCAGAGTAGGGATCAAAGAGTTCCGCGTACTCGTCGCAGTCGAGTAGCCGGGCAGCCAGGCCGGTGCGGAGCAGATCGAGATCAGGATCGGCGCCGACGTCAGGTTCCCAGTTGCCGGGCAGGATGACGTCCTTGCTGGCCCCGAGCTTCGCGCCGGCCAGCAGGATCTGGGCGACCTCGAGCAGCAGCAGCGGCACGGTCTCCTCGCCGCCCTCGCCCCTGGCCAGCGCCGCTACCCCGTCCAGGAAGTCCTGGGCATTCCGGGCGATCTGGTTCGCGAGCGGGCGCCAGTCCTCGCCCGGCCGCGCGGCCGTGTCCTGATCCTCACCGGCGCTCACCATGACCTGCCTCGCCCCCGCGGCAGTTCCGGGTCCGGTGCCCTAAACATCGATCAGCCTCCGTCCTTCGAATGCGCGTCCCAGGGTTACCTCGTCGGCATACTCAAGCTCGCCGCCGACCGGCAGGCCGCTGGCTGGCCTGGTCACCCTTATCCCGAGCGGCTTGACCAGCCGGGCCAGGTACGTCGCCGTAGCCTCGCCCTCGAGGTTGGGGTCGGTGGCGAGGATCAGCTCGGTGATTGTGCCGTCGGCCACCCGCGTCATCAGCTCCTTGATCCGCAGATCTTCCGGACCGACCCCGTCGATAGGGCTGATCGCGCCGCCAAGGACATGGTAGCGGCCACGGAACTCGCGGATTTTCTCAACGGCCGCGACGTCCTTCGGCTCTTCCACCACGCAGATCACCGACGGATCGCGGCGCTGGTCCCGGCAGATGCGGCACTCGTCTTCCTCGGCCACGTTGGCGCAGATGCGGCAGAACTTCACCCGCTCGATCACCTCAAGCAGCACGGCAGCGAGGCGGCGCACATCCGCCGGGTCTGCCGTCAGCAGGTGGAACGCGATCCGCTGCGCACCCTTCGGGCCGACACCCGGCAGCTGGCCGAGTTCGTCGATGAGGCTCTGGACGACGCCTTCGTACACCTCAGGGCCCGCCCGCGGAACCGCCGGCCGGGCCGCCGATGCCCGGCAGGCCCGGGAAGCCAGGAAAACCCGCTTCTCCCCCCGGCGCGCCGCCGAAGCCTGCGGCGAAGGGGCCCATCTTCTCCTGCTGCAGCTCACCAGCCGCGCGGTTGGCGTCGCGAACCGCGGCGAGCACCAGGTCGGCCACTGTCTGCGCGGATTCCTCCGGGCTGGCGGGGTCAATGGCGGCAGCGTCGATGGTGAGATCCACCAGCTCTCCCTGCCCGTTGACGATGGCCTTCACCAGACCGCCGCCCGCCGAGCCTTCCACCTCCGCGTCGGCCAGTTCCTCCTGCGCGTTCAGGAGCTGCTCTTGCATCTGCTGCGCCGCAGCGAGCAGTTGCTGCATGTCCAGCTGACCGCCAGGGTCCACGTTGCTCCCATCTGCTGTCATCGCTTCGCGACGGACGTGCGCGGCGCCGCGCGGGTGGCGCGCCGCCGACTGCCCGTCGCCTCCGAGCCTAAGCCTGCCGGGACCGGCAGGCATCATCGCACCACCGATCGGCCGGGCAGGTGCCGCGGGCAGCGGGCGGCGCTAGCCGTCGAGTTCCTCGATGACCTTGCCGCCGAGCTCGCGCTGGATGAGGTCCATGCCGGTCAGCGAGTCACTGCCGTTGTCCTGCCCGGCGTCATCCGGGCCGGGGTCCTCGGGAAGGTCGTCGGCTGGCCGGGCCTTGGGACCGCGGCGCCGGGCGGGTGCCGGGCGGGCTGCCTGAGCAGGCTGGCTGGCCTGGCCCTGCTGCCCGGGCGGCGCGCCGCGGTCAGGCCGGCCGGCGCTGGCCCCGGCTCCGGCGTAGCCGCCAGGTCCGGCCGATCCGCCAGGTCCGGCCGATCCGCCAGGTCCGGCCGATCCGCCAGCAATCGTCCTGATCTGGGGAGCCGAGCCGAACATGGCCTGCAGGACGCGCGACAGGTCATGATCGCAGCCGCTGCCGGTAAAGCCTTTCGCCTCGCCCTCCCTGGCGAACCGCAGGGTCAGCACGCCGTCGCTGAGCGAGTCCACGGCGGCGTTGCCCAGCAGGATCCAGGCCACCTTGCGCGCGCGCTTGACCGCTTCGAGTACCTCGGGCCAGCGGTCGCTGATCGACTGGCCAGGGCCGCCCGTGCTCGCCGCCCGGCTCGCGGGGCCGTCCGGCACCCGGTCCCGGGCCGGCGGGGGGCTCGCGGCCTGGGCGTTATCCGCCCGCGGCGTGCCCTCGGTCCGGGCTGGTCCGCTCTCATCCCGCGCGGCATGATCAGTGCGCGTCGTGCTCACGGTGCTGGCGGCCCCGCTCCCGGCTCGCGAAGCAGCGCGGGGCCCGGCGCTGGCGGGCACGGGCCCGGCGCTGGCGGGCGCGCTATCGGGCCGGGAGGCGCCGGCGGCGGGCCGCCGGTCAGGCGCTGGCGTCACGGCCCGCGGGCCAGCCGCCGCAGGCTGGCCACGGCCGGCCGCGCCTGCTTCGGCTCCGGCCGCGAGCCTGTGCTCAAGCGCTTCCAGCCTCGCCATCAGCGCCCGCTCGCCCGTGGCCGCGCCCGGCAGCAGCACCTGGGCGCACATCAGCTCGAGCAGCAGCCGCGGCGACGTCGCGCCGCGCATCTCCACCAGCCCCGCGTTGATGACCTCGGCGGCCCTGGTGAGCCTGGCCTGGCCGAACTCCCCCGCCTGGTTGCGCATCCGGTCAAGCCGGTCGGCGGGGACGTCGAGCAGTCCCGTTTCTCCCGCGTCGGGGACGGCGGCGAGCACGATCAGGTCGCGCAGGCGGTCAAGCAGGTCGGCGGCGAACCGCCGCGGCTCGTGGCCGCCCTCGACCACGCGGTCGACGGCGCGGAAGATGGCCGCGCCGTCTCCGACGGCGAATGCGTCCGTGACCTCATCAAGGAGGCCCGCGTCGGTATGGCCGAGCAGGGCGATCGCGCGCTCGTAGGTGAGCCCGTCGGCGCCGGAGCCCGCGAGCAGCTGGTCGAGAATGGAGAGCGAGTCGCGCGCCGAGCCTGCGGCCGCCCGGACCACGACCGGAAGCACCGCCGGCTCATAGCTGACGCCTTCGCTGGCGAGTATCTCCTCAAGCAGTTCCCGCAGCACGCCGGGCGGCACGAGGCGGAACGGGTAGTGGTGGGTCCGGGATTTGATGGTCGGGATGACCTTCTCCGGCTCCGTCGTGGCAAAGACGAACTTCAGGTGCGGCGGCGGCTCCTCGACCAGCTTGAGCAGGGCGTTGAAGCCGCCGCCGGTCACCATGTGGGCCTCATCGATGATGTAGATCTTGAAACGGGCGGAGACCGGGGCGTAGAAGGCGCGCTCGCGCAGGTCCCTGGCGTCATCCACGCCGCCGTGCGAGGCCGCGTCGATCTCGATCACGTCGATGCTGCCGGGCCCGGACGGGGCCAGGGCGATGCAGGACGCGCACTTTCCGCACGGATCGGGGGTCGGGCCCTGCTCGCAGTTCAGCGAGCGCGCCAGGATCCTGGCACTGGAAGTCTTGCCGCAGCCGCGCGGCCCGCTGAACAGGTACGCATGGTTGACCCGGCCGCTGCGCAGCGCCTGCCGGAGCGGCTCGGTGACATGGTCCTGCCCCTTGAGTTCGGCGAAGGTGGCCGGCCGGTACCTCCGGTAGAGCGCCAGCCGGACAGCGGGAGCCCCGGATTCTGCTGGATCTACCGGGGCGGGACTGGGGACGTCGCCTGCCATGACCTCATCCTTACCAGGACGGAAGGGACCCCCCGCACACCCGTCAGAGCCCGCGTACCCTTGCTGCCTTCCGGCCCTGGGGGAGTTGGCGGGATAAACGCCGTGCGAGGGGTCTGTAGGCCAGTCTAGCCAGCCGCTCGGCCCGGCCGGCCCCGATCCGGGCCAGGGCGCCGGGCTCAGCCCGGAAGTCGGTAGGCTGGCCGACGGAGGATTCGCCTAGTGGCCTAGGGCGCACGCTTGGAAAGCGTGTTGGGGGCAACCCCTCGCGAGTTCGAATCTCGCATCCTCCGCCGCTTTGACCTGCAAGAACACCCGCCTTGGCAGCCGCGGGCTGGCCCCTGGAGCTTGCGTGGTCTCATTTGGTGGTCTCAGTTATGAGCCGTAGATGGTGCCATTGCCAGGATCAGCCGCTGCTGTTGTGCCTGGTCACGGACGTCCCGGACCGGCCTGAAAAGAGAGGCGCACGCCGCCGGGGCGTGTTGGTGGCAAGCCCGGGCAGCTTGGCGGTTGCCGCGAACCTCGCTGTGCGGATAGAGACGCGCAAGTATCCGCCGTTCTGGGCCATCTGTGGCTGCCTTGCGTCCACCAGCCACGGCGCGCCGATCTGGAGGTTCTGCGCACCGATAGGTCCGAAGGCGACTCCCTGAACCAGGCCATCGTGACCGGTGCAAGCAATGGCTACGCCGGCTGTGTTTGCCGGTGCCGGATGGTGCCGTCGGCCATGATGTCGCCGTCGGGGCACCGCCATTGGATCTTGCCGCCTTCGAACTGCTCCTGGTACAGCGACGCGTATACGCCGCTTTGGCGCAGCAGGGAGCGGTGGGTACCGGATTCCACCACGCGCCCGGCGTCGATGACGTTGATGACGTCGGCGTTGACGATGGTGGACAGGCGATGGGCGATGGCGATGGTGGTCCGTGCCCCCATGAGGGCATCGAGGGCCTTCTGGACCTCCCGTTCGCTGACTGTGTCGAGCGCGGAGGTCGCCTCGTCCAGGATCAGGATGCGGGGGTCGTGCAGCAGGACCCGTGCGATGGCCAGGCGCTGTTTCTCGCCGCCGGACAGACGGTACCCCCGCTCGCCCACGATCGTGTCGTAGCCGTCGGGGAACTCCATGATCCGGTCGTGGATGTACGCCGCCCGGGCGGCTTCCCCGACCTCCGCCATGGAGGCGGCGCGATGGCCGTAACGGATGTTGGCCAGGATGCTGTCGTGGAAGAGGTAGCTCTCCTGGGTCACGAAGCCGATGGCGGCGGCCAGCGATGCCTGGCGGACGTGCCGGACGTCGACGGCGTCGATCTGGACCGAGCCGCCGGTGACGTCGTACAGCCGCGGGATCAGGTAGCTGATGGTGGTCTTGCCGGCCCCGCTCGGCCCGACCAGCGCCACGAGATGGCCGGGGTCGGCTTTGAGGTTGACGCCCGCTAGCGCGTCCACCGGCGCGCCTGGATAGCGGAAGTAGACCTCCCGGAGCGCCACCCGGCCGCCACTACTGGTCACCGGCAGATCCACCGCATCGGGGGCATCGACGATATCGGGCACCACGTCCAGGTACTCGAAGATCCGGTCGAACAGGGCCAGGGACGATCGCAGCTCCACCGAGACCTGCAGCAGCTGCCCGATCGGGAAGTACAGGCGGGTCTGCAGCGTGGTGAACGCGACGACGGTGCCCGCGGAGATGGCCGTGCCGTGCGCGAGCAGCAGGCCGGCGGTCAGGTAGACCGCAGCCGGGGTGATCGACAGAAACGACTGCACGATGGCGTAGAAGCCCTGGCCGATCATCTGCTGGCGGACTTCCAGGCCGGCCAGGCGCTGGTTCTCCTCGTGGTAGCGGGTGGCGTCGCGCGCCTGGTTGCCGAACACCTTGGCCAGCAGCACCCCGGACACCGACAGGGTTTCCTCGCTGAGGGCGCTCATCGCCGCCAGCGTCTCCTGGGTTGAGCGCGCGACCTGGCGGCGCCTCTCGCCGATCATCTTGGTCAGCCAGAAGAACACCGGCACGGTAATGACCGCCACGATGGTCAGCTGCCAGCTGATGATGACCATGGCGACAATGGTGGACACGAAGATGACGACGTTGGCCAGGATGGTCGAGGCGGTGGTGGTGACCACCGACTGAACACCACCCACGTCGTTGGCCAGCCGGGACTGAATCTCGCCGGTCTTGGTGCCGGTGAAGAAGGCGAGCGGGAGCGTCTGCAGGTGCGAGTAGAGCCGGTCGCGCAGGTCCCGCATGACCAGCTGCCCGACCCGGGTGGTCT
>WNFB01002187.1_pt1 | contig 17016 bp, 18 predicted proteins | sample 5400501 | NCBI WGS metagenome assembly WNFB01 (sample SAMN13153341, study PRJNA577476) | soil metagenome | isolation source: 200 cm saprolite under Douglas fir tree site 2 hole 1 | place: USA:California | collected 2015-04-18
TCAGCGACGCCACCCACAGCATCGCCCCGGTCACGTTGAAGAGGAGAAAGTGCCGGTAACTCATGGCGCCGATCCCGGCCACGAAGGGCGCATAGGTACGGATGATCGGCACGAAGCGGGCAATGATGATCGTTTTACCGCCGTGCCTTTCGAAAAAAGCGTGGGTGCGTTCCAGATAGGCGCGTTTGAAGAAACGCGAATCCTCGAAGCGGAACACCCGCGGGCCGAGATAACGGCCGACGGCATAGTTGACCGAATCGCCGATGATCGCCGCCATGATCAGCAGCGCCACCAACCCATGCACGTGCAGTTCTCCGCCCGCCGCGATCGTCCCGGCAACGAACAACAGCGAATCTCCGGGCAGGAAGGGCGTGACGACCAGCCCGGTCTCAAGGAATACGATCAGAAACAGTACGGCATAGATCCAGTTGCCGTAATTCTGCGCTAGCCCGCGCAAATGCTGGTCGAGGTGAACGACCAGATCGAGGAAGCCTGCGATCAGATCCATCGCGGATCCGCCGGTTTAGGGAAGCTCTGATCGAGTTCCACATGCGCGACCGAGGCGATTCGGGTCGAGGGCGAGACGGCGAGGACGCCGTGTAGCCGGCCTACATAAGGAGGAGCCGACGCAGTCATCGGCGCGAATCGCCCGGTCCCTCGAAAGAGTCGAAATGTCATTGGGTTGTGCCAGGTGCGGCGCCTGCGTTGTTACGGGCCGGTGGAACGTGGAGCAGGGGCCCCGCTTGCGGGGATGTGACCGTGTAACCGGCCAATAGCGTGTCGTCACCGGCCTTACGCGTGTCTCCACGGTCAGATCCCCAGAGGGGCCCCTCTTCCGCGCTCCGACACGCCTTGCTGGGGCTTCAGCCGCATCTGCGGAGCGCGAGCGCGCAGGCGGAGCAGGTTCCGCCGGCCTTGGCCGGGGGATGCGACCCGGAGTCGCTCGCATTGCACGCCGGTGGTTTGCACTCGATGGTACGCCTACGCGGTCACATCCCCAGAGGGGCCCCTGTTCCGCGCTCCGGCGTCCCTAGCAGTCATCCGCACCTGGCGCAACGCGCGTCGTGGGACTTATGCAGAGCTTCCCTAGGAGAAGTGATGAAGATCGATTACCTGGAAAGAATCCTTACTGCGCGCGTCTATGAGGTTGCGGTCGATAGGCCGCTGGAGCTAGCGCCGGCGCTGTCCCGCCGGCTGGGTAGCACCCTGCTGCTCAAGCGCGAGGATATGCAGCCGGTGTTCTCCTTCAAGCTGCGCGGTGCCTATAACAAGATGGCGAACCTGAGCGCGGCCCAGCGCCGGCGCGGCGTGATCGCCGCCTCGGCGGGCAATCACGCGCAAGGCGTGGCGCTGGCGGCAAATCATCTGCGCTGCCGCGCCACCATCGTCATGCCTGCCACCACGCCGCAGATCAAGATTGCGGCGGTGGCGGCGCGCGGTGCGCGGGTGGTGCTGTTCGGCGACTCCTACGACGAAGCCTACGCGCACTCGCTGAAGATCGCCAGGCGCGAGAAGCTCACTTTCGTGCATCCCTACGACGACCCGGATGTGATCGCCGGGCAGGGCACCATCGGCATGGAGATCCTGCGCCAGCACGGCGGCCCGATCGACGCCATTTTCGTCGCCGTGGGCGGCGGCGGGCTGATCGCAGGAATCGCTGCTTACGTCAAGCGCCTGCGTCCGCAGATCCGGATCATCGGCGTGGAGCCGGTCGATGCCGACGCGATGGCCCGCTCCCTTGCTGCCGGCCATCGGGTGAGGCTCGCGCAAGTTGGACTTTTTGCCGACGGCGTGGCGGTCAAGCAGGTCGGCTCCGAGACCTTCCGTCTTTGCCGGGAGCTGGTGGACGAGATGATCCTGGTGGACAACGATGCCATCTGCGCCGCGATCAAGGACGTATTCGAGGACACCCGCTCGATCCTGGAACCGGCGGGCGCGCTCGCGATCGCCGGCGCCAAGGCTTACGCCGAGCGCCGCAAGCACAAAGGCCGGACGTTCGTCGCGGTCGCCTGCGGAGCCAATATGAACTTCGACCGCCTGCGCTTCGTCGCCGAGCGCGCCGAACTGGGCGAGAAGCGCGAAGCCATCCTGGCGGTCACGATCCCCGAGCGTCCCGGCAGCTTCAAGCAGTTCTGCTCTCTGCTAGGGGCGCGCAATGTCACCGAATTCAACTATCGCTACGCCGACCCCATGGAAGCCCATGTATTCGTCGGCGTGCAGGTGCGCGACCGCGATGAGACCCGAAAGTTCATTGCGCGCCTGCGCCGCAAAGGGCTGCCGACGCTCGATTTCAGCGACAACGAAATGGCCAAGCTGCACGTGCGCCATCTGGTGGGCGGCCGCGCACCCTCGGTCGAGAACGAGAGGCTGTACCGTTTCGAGTTCCCGGAGCGCCCGGGAGCGCTGATGAATTTCCTCGACAGCATGAGTCACGACTGGAACATCAGCCTGTTCCACTACCGCAATCACGGCGCCGACTACGGGCGCGTGCTGGTGGGAATGCAGGTGCCGCCGCGCGATCAGGCGGCGTTCCGCAGGTTTCTCTCGCAACTCGGCTACGCGCACTCGGACGAGACCAGGAACCCCGCCTATTCGCTGTTTCTGGCCTAAATCATGCTCTATTTCTCCGGGCGCCCTTTTATAATTGCGCGTTGACCGATTCATCCTTGCTGCTCACAGATTGAAACCGTGAAAAAAAGCCTTGCCGTACTGCTGTTCGCCTCCTGCGCTGCATTGGCGGCGCCGGACGACGAAGTTTTCCTCGAGGCGCGCGAAGCGTTCCAGCGCGGCGACATTGTGCGGCTGGACCGCCTTGCCAAGCAGCTCGACAACAACTATTCGCTAGCCCCGTATGTGCAGTACTGGCAACTGCGTTCGCGCCTCGCCGACCTGTCTGCTGGCGAGATCCAGAACTTCCTGGCCGGCCACAACAACAGCCTGGTCGCCGACCGCTTGCGCGCGGACTGGCTGCGGCAACTGGCGAAGGATCGCGATTGGCCGGGTTTCCTGCGCGAATACCCGCAGCTCACCACCGAAGACCTCGAGCTGGTCTGCTTTGCCTATCAGGCGCGCCTTGCGCTGGGCGAGTCCGGAATACTGACGCAGGCACGGCCGCTGTGGTTCACCGCGCAGGTGCTCCCGGAAAGCTGCCTGCCTCTGTTCGAGTTGATGTTCAAGAAAGACATGCTCACCGCCGAGGACAGCTGGACCCGGATCAGGCTTGCGCTGGAAATCGGCAACTTGAGCGGCGCCAGGATGTTGCTCGGTTATCTGCCGGCGGGGCAACGACCGGATGCGAAGACCCTCGATTCGATATCGCGCCGGCCGCAGCATTTTCTGGACCGCGCCCCGCTGCCTTTGAAGACCCGCGCCCAGCGCGAACTGGTGATCTACGCGCTGTACAAGACCGCAGAGGGCTGGCCGCAATCCGCCGCGGACCGGCTGCACAGAATCGCCAAGGATTTACCGGACGCCGAGCGTGAGTACGCGTGGGCGCAAATCGCCTCGGTCGCCGCGCGCAGCCTTCTTCCGGATGCGCTTACCTGGTTCAGGAACGCGGGCAACGGCATGAACGATCGCCAGCTCACCTGGCGTGCCCGCTCCGCACTGCGCTCAGGCAACTGGAACGAGGTGCTCGCCGCCATCGAGGCGATGTCGCCGACGGAGTACAAATGGCCGCAGTGGCGCTACTGGAAAGCGCGCGCGTTGTCGGCGCTGGGCCGCCAGTCGGAAGCCAACGCGCTGCTGGCACCGCTCTCCAACCAGTTCAACTTCTACGGCCAGCTCGCCGCGGAGGAACTCGGCACCTCGATCAGCACGGTGCCGCAAACCTACCGGCCCGACGAGGACGAAATCGAGGCGACCGCCAAGGACCCCGGCATCGTACGCGCACTGACGCTGTACGGTATCGGTCTGCGTTACGAAGGCGCGCTGGAATGGCAGTGGGCCGTCAAGGACTATGAAGACAAGCGCTTGCTGGCCGCCGCTGAACTGGCATCACGCAACGAATGGTATGAGCGCGCCATCGACACCGCAGAGCGCACTGTGTTGCTGCATGACTTCGGGTTGCGCTTCCCCACCCCGTATCGCGAGGTCGTGCAGGATTACGCCAGCCAACTCGACCTCGACGAAGCCTGGGTCTATGGCCTGGTGCGCCAGGAGAGCCGCTTCGCGCACACCGCCCGTTCCACCGCTGGCGCCAGCGGATTGATGCAGTTGATGCCGTCCACTGCACGCTGGGTGGCGAAGCGCCTGGGCTTGAGCGGCCACCACGCCAAGCTCACCGCAACGGCGGCCTCCAACATCGTACTGGGCACCTACTACCTGCGCCAGATGATGGACTCCCTGGACAACCAAATGGTGCTTGCCTCCGCCGGCTACAACGCCGGCCCCCGCCGCGCGCGGGAATGGATAGCCGGCCGCCCTCTCGAGGGCGCAGTCTATATCGAGACCATCCCGTTCGCCGAAACGCGCGAGTACGTCAAGCGGGTCATGAACAATACGCTGTACTATGCGCGGCTGTTGCACCAGGCGGGACCCGGTCTGCGCGAGCGGCTCGGCACCGTCCCGGCCAGGATGCCGCAGAACAACTGAGCCGCGGCTCTGTGCCCCATGACTTTTCGCCCCGCGGCCATCGCGGAAAAAATTCTTCGTATCGAAGGCATGAAAGTCAACTCGGTCTGCGTCATCGGAGGCTCGGGTTTTCTGGGCCGCCATATCGCCCATCAGCTCAGCGACTTCGGAATCCGGGTGCGCGTACCCACCCGCCATCGCGAGCGCGCCAAACAGCTCATCGTTCTGCCCACGGTGGACGTGATCACTGCCGACGTCAACGATCCGGCGACGCTCTCGCGCCTGGTCGCCGGAATCGACGCGGTGGTGAACCTGGCCGGCATCCTGCACGAGAGGCGCAAAGGCGACTTCGCCCGCACCCACACCGAACTGCCGCGGAAAATCGTGGACGCCTGCCGCGAGCGGGGCGTGCGCCGGCTGCTGCACGTTTCCGCGCTCGGGGCGGCGCACGATGCCCCCAGCGAATACCTGCGCTCGAAGGCCGGCGGTGAGCAGCAGATCCGCGTGGCGCAGGCCGCCGGCATCCGCACCACGACTTTCCGCCCCTCGGTGATCTTCGGGCGCGAGGACAACTTTCTTAACCTGTTCGCGCGCCTGGTGCGCAGCTTGCCGGTGATCGTGCTGGCAAGCCCGCAGGCGCGCTTCCAGCCCGTGTTCGTCGAGGATGTGGCGCACGCCGTGGTGCTGAGCCTCGGGGAAGCGCGCGCCTCCGACCAAAGTTACCAGCTTTGCGGCCCGGGGATTTACACCTTGCAGGAGTTGGTCGAGTACGTCTGCCGCGTGCTTGGAGTGGAGCGGCCGATCATCCCGCTCAACGACCCGCTTTCCTACCTGCAGGCCTGGATGATGGAGTGGCTGCCGGTGAAGCTGATGACGCGGGACAACTATTACTCGATGAAGGTGGACAGCGTCTGTGCCTGCCCTTTTCCCGGCGTGTTCGGCTTCGAGCCGACACCGCTCGAGGCGGTGGTGCCCCTTTACCTCGCCGAGAATACCCCGAGGGCGCGGTACCGGTGGTTCCGTTTCCGCGCCCGCCGTTGATTTTCAAGCCGCGCGTTCCGGTCCCGTACGCCTGTCAGGAGCTGTTCGATGTCCAATCCCACCCTGGTAATCGGCAACAAGGCCTATTCTTCCTGGTCGCTGCGCCCTTGGTTGCTGATGAAGCACGCCGGAATCGCCTTCGACGAAGTTCGCATTCCGCTCTATCGCCAGGATAGCAAGGAGGCGATCCTGCGTTACTCGCCCGCCGGCCGCGTACCCGTGTTGGTGGACGGCAGCCTGACGGTGTGGGACTCGCTGGCGATCTGCGAATATCTGGCCGAGAAGCATCCGGAGAAGCGGCTCTGGCCGGCGGACACCCGGGCACGGGCCAACGCACGCTCGATCAGTGCTGAAATGCATTCCGGATTCGCCAACCTGCGCGGCCAGATGGCGATGAACGTGCGGCGCAGGATGCCGGGCCGCGGCAGAACGCCCGAGGTGCTGGCAGAGATTGCGCGCATCCAGGCAATATGGAACGACTGCCGCGCGCGCTTCGGCGCCGACGGGCCGTTTCTCTACGGCGAGTTTTCAGCGGCGGACGCCATGTATGCCCCGGTGGTGTCGCGCTTTCACACTTATGAAGTAGAACTGGAAGGCGGCGCGCGCGAGTATGCCGAGTTCGTGTACGCGCTTGCGGCGATGCAGGAGTGGATCACCGGGGCAAATGCCGAGACCGAGGTCATCTCCGAATACGAACCATGAAGATCTACGCCGTCGGCGGTGCGGTGCGGGACCTTCTGCTCGGGCGCGAAGTGGCGGACCTGGACTACGTCGTGGTCGGCGCCACGCCCGAACAGATGGAGCGGCTGGGCTATCGGCCGGTGGGCAAGGATTTCCCGGTTTTCCTGCATCCGCAGACCCACGAGGAATACGCGCTGGCGCGAACCGAAAGGAAGACCGCGCGCGGCTACAAGGGCTTCGATGTGTACGCTGCGCCGGAGGTCACGCTGGAACAGGACCTGGCGCGTCGCGATCTCACCATCAATGCGATCGCCCGCGATGAGAAAGGCAACATCGTCGACCCCTTTCACGGCGTGGCCGACCTCAAGGCCGGCATACTGCGCCACGTCAGCCCAGCCTTCGTCGAGGACCCGGTACGGGTGCTGCGCGTGGCGCGTTTTGCCGCCCGCTTCGGTTTCACTGTCGCGCCGGAAACGCTGGAACTGATGCGGGAGATGGTCCGCAACGGCGAAGTGGATCACCTGGTCGCGGAACGCGCCTGGCAGGAAATCTCCCGCGGACTGATGGAAGCCAAACCCTCGCGCATGTTCCTCACGCTACGCGAGTGCGGGGCGCTGGCGCGAATCCTTCCCGAAGTCGACGCGCTATTCGGCGTGCCGCAGCCGCCGGAGCATCACCCGGAAGTGGACACCGGGGTGCACATCATGCTGGCGGTGGATTACGCCGCCGCCAATAAATTCCCGCTGCCGGTGCGTTTTGCCGCGCTCACCCACGATCTGGGCAAGGGCGTGACTCCGAAGGCGCTGTGGCCGAAGCACCATGGCCACGAGCACAAGAGCGTCGAGCTGGTCGGGAGATTGTGCCAGCGGCTGCGAGCGCCCAATGAGTGCCGCGACCTGGCGGTGCTTGTGGCGCGCTACCACGGCGACGCGCACCGTGCCGAAGAACTGCGCCCGGGCACGATACTGAAGCTGCTTTCCGCGACCGACGTATACCGCAAACCGGAGCGGTTCGAGGAATTCGTCGACGCCTGCGCCTGCGACTTTCATGGCCGAACCGGTTATGAGCGGCGCCCGTATCCGCCCGCGGACATTCTGCGATGCGCCGCCGCTGCCGCCCGCGCGGTGGACGCCGGCGCAATCGCCCTTGGAGTTGGAGACCCGGACCGGATTTCCGCTGCAATCGAGGCCGCCCGCCTGAAGGCCGTCAGTGAAGCGCTGGCGGCTGCGCGTCAACGCTAAACCGGCGCGAGCCGTTGTTGCGGGGTCATCAACCCCAATGGAGGCTCATATGACCGCATCCAAGTTGACGATTGCGCTCGCAGCTGCAGTCGCGCTTTTCGTCCCCCATCTTGCCATTTCGGCGGAGGAACACGGCTCCCGCATGGAGGCACGCTTCAAAGCGGCCGACAAGGACAACGACGGCAGCCTGACGCGCGAGGAAGCCAAGGCGATGCCGCGGGTGGCGAAGAACTTCGACGCCATCGACACCGATAAGAGCGGCACGGTCACGCTGGCCGAAATTCAGGCGGCGATGAAAAAAATGGTCAAGGAAGCGCACGACCGCAACGTGGAACACTTCAAGGCGGCCGACAAGGATAACGATGGCAGCCTGACGCGCGAGGAAGCCAAGGCGTTGCCCAGGGTGGCGAAGAACTTCGATGCGATCGACACCGACAAGAGCGGCACGGTCACCCTGAAGGAAATTCGCGCCTACATGAAGGCGCACCGCCAAGAGCGCAAGAAGAGCTGAAGGCGGCGACAGCCGTACGAAAAACGGACAGGTTCGCCTGTCCGTTTTTCATCTCAGCATCCAGTAAATCAGGCTCGCCAGCAGCGACAGCATCACCGTGGAGCCGATGGGAAACGTGTAGCGCTGGCCGTTGCGCCGGATGTCGATATCGCCGGGCAGGCGCCCGAAACCGAATTTACGCAGCCAGGGAGAAAGCACACCCAGCAGCAACAGCGCGATGACCAGCGTCAGCAGCCATTTCAGCACTTCGCTCTCCGTTGGTCCGGAAACACAAAAATCTCACTGCGAAGACACGAAGAGAGGCAAGACAAAACCAGACTTCCCGACGCAAAGAATTGAGAAGAAATTCCTGTTTGCGGCAAGTCGGTCAGGTCATGGCCTGAAGCTCATGTCTGCACCAAAAACCGGTTTTCTTCGTGTTATTCGTGCCTTCGTAGCAAGCAACCGAGTCTCGCATTATACGGGCGCGGTTCCTGCTTTCCTTTAAAATTCGGCACCCTTCTCCAGCAATTCATCAGGAGCGCGCGTTGATCGATCTGTACACGTGGGGCACGCCAAACGGCCGCAAGGTTTCCATCATGCTCGAAGAACTGGAATTGCCCTACACCTTACATCCGATCGATATCGGCAAGGGCGATCAATTCAAGCCGGAATTCGTGGCTGTCAGTCCCAACAGCAAGATTCCGGCGATCGTGGACAGCGAGGGGCCGGAGGGCAAGCCTTATGTGCTGTTCGAGTCCGGCGCGATCCTGCTCTATCTGGCCGAAAAGTCCGGCCGATTCCTGTCCACGCTAACGACCGAGCGCTTCGACGCCATTCAGTGGCTGATGTTCCAGATGGGCGGGGTCGGCCCGATGTTCGGTCAGACCCATCACTTCCTGCGCGCCGCGCCGGAACCTGTTCCATACGCGATCGCGCGCTACACCAAGGAAACACGCAGATTGTATGCGGTACTGGACCAGCGTCTGGCCGGTAGCGATTGGCTCGCCGCGGATTATTCGGTGGCCGACATCGCCACCTATCCGTGGGTCGCCCGCCATGACTGGCACAAGGTCGAACTGGCCGATTTTCCGAACGTCAAGCGCTGGTTTGAGGCGATCGGGGCACGCCCGGCGGTGCAGCGCGGCATGAAGGTCCCGGCACCACGCTGACACGTCGCCGTCATGAATCCATGAACGACGCGACTCCCTCCAAGATAGGCAAGTATCCGGTGATCCGCGAGATCGGGCGCGGCGCGACCAGCCGGGTCTATCTGGGCCGCGATCCGTTTGCCAACCGGGACGTTGCGATCAAGCTGGTGAGCTACGAGGCAGGCGTGGATACGGATTTGCGGCGGCGCTTTCGCAAGGTATTCATGAACGAGGCCTCGCTGGTCGGCAAACTGATCCATCCGCACATCATGGCTATCTACGATGCCGACGTGGCGGACGCCTACAGCTATATCGTCATGGAGTACGTGGATGGACCGACTCTGGAACAGTACTGCAACGTAGCGAGCCTCCTGCCGGTGGAGCGGGTGGTGGAAGTGGCGTTCAAGTGCAGCTTGGCACTGGAATTCGCACACCGGCACGGGGTGATCCACCGCGACATCAAGCCGGCAAACATCCTGATCAGCGCGCAGGGTGACATCAAGATCAGCGATTTCGGCGTGGCACTGCAGGCGGAAGCCGAGCACACTCACCTTCAGGGCGTCGGTTCACCCTCGTACATGTCTCCCGAGCAAGTGCAGGACAAGGAGTTGTCGCACCAGACCGACATCTACTCGCTGGGCGTGGTGATGTACCAGTTGTTGACCGGCAAGCTGCCATTCATCGCGGCCACAAAGGCGAGCCTGCTCTACCAGATCATCAACATCGAGCCGCTGCCGCCTTCCACGCATCGCACCGATATCTCTCCCGACCTCGACCGCGTGGTGATGCGCGCGCTCAACAAGGACGTAAGAAACCGCTACCAGACCTGGGGAGACTTCAGCCGTGATCTCACCCAGACTTACCGGCACCTGGAATTGCCGCCGGAGTCGATTTCAGACACCGAGAAATTCAACGCCATCAAGGCGCTGCCCTTTTTCCGAGATTTCCGCGACGTGGAGATCTGGGAGACGGTGCGCATTGCCTCCTTCCGCCGCATCCAGCCCGGCAAGACGGTGATCCGCGAGGGCGATATCGGCGAGAGTTTTTTCATCATAGCCACCGGCGAGGCGCGGGTAGCCAAGGCAGGGAACCTGCTCGACACGCTGCGTGCCGGCGATTGCTTCGGAGAGATACTCTATTTCGAAGACACCCGCGCGCGGCGGATCACCACGATTTCCTCGATCACGCCTCTCGCGCTCATCGAGATCAAGGCCGCGGCGTTGCAGAAAGCCACCGACGCCTGCCAGAAACAGTTCAATCAGGCGTTTCTGCGCATCCTCATCGACCGGCTGACCTGGGCGAACAGCCGGCTCTCGGCAAGGAGTTAGCAAACAGTACGGAACATCGATTGACTGAAAGTAAAGTCAAAACCTCTCACTACAGAGAACGCCGACGGCCCAAAGCAAAATCAAGACAAGGCAAGGAACTCTGCGTGGTTCAAGTCTTGCGGGTTTCTTTCGGGGACGCGCTTGAACATGCGCCCGGAGCAGGCAAAAGGCTACAATGGCGCCTTTTTTGCCACGAACGATCTGATGCAGGTATTCATCACTTCGACCACGTTGGTTGCGATCGCGGAAGGTGACGACAACACGCTGCGCAGCGGCTTGTTGCGGCGCAGACTCATGCTTGCGCAGCCAGCGTGATGTCGGAGCCACAAGACGCAGTCTTAGCGCCAATCTCGTCCCTATCAAAATTTACAAATGGAAGCTTTTCTAACCTCGGCTTTTCTGGTGGCCGTCGCCGAGATTGGCGATAAGACCCAACTGCTGTCCTTCGTGCTCGCCGCACGCCTGCGCAAGCCCTGGCCGATCATCGCCGGAATCCTGGTCGCGACGCTGGCGAATCACGCGCTCGCAGGCTGGGCCGGAAGCCTGCTCGCCGGCCTGGTGCCACAGACGCCGTTGATATGGATCGTGGGTTTGTCCTTCATCGCCTTCGGACTCTGGGCTTTGCACCCCGACGCGCTCGACGGCTCGCCGGTGGTATTCAAGGCCGGGGCTTTCGTCACCACCCTTGTAGCCTTCTTCCTCGCCGAGATGGGAGACAAGACCCAGCTCGCCACCGTGGCGCTGGCGGCGCGCTTCGATGCGCTGGCGCAGGTCATCGTTGGAACGACATTGGGAATGATGATCGCCAATGTCCCGGCGGTGTGGATCGGCGACCGGCTGGCGCAACAAATCTCCATGAAGGCAATGCGAATGCTTGCCGCCGCGCTGTTCATCCTGGTCGGCGTGCTCACGCTGTGGAGCAGGTTCGCTTCGGCATGGCGCTGATGAAAAATCCCGTGGAGAACCGGCGCTGTCCGGACTGCGGCCGGGAGTTTCATTGCGGCATCGCATATGACACGCCGTGCTGGTGCGCGACCGAGTTTCCGCCGCTGATGCCGCCGACTGATGCCGAAGCCCGCTGTTACTGCCGGGAATGCCTGGGAGAGCGGATCGTCGCGCGGCGGGAGTCCGTGCGCAAGCCCCGCACTTGATCAGCAGCACCGGCATGTCGGCGAGATGGATGATCTTGGCGGTTACCGAACCGTCGACCGGCAGCAGAATCTTCATCGTCTCCCCCTCATTCACGATAGCGGCGGCACCGGGCGCTCACGTTCGGCGAGGTCCACCACGCCCTCGGGGCGGCCGAGCCCGCGTCCCGCCCGCAGCGACGGCAACTTGCCGATCGCCACCACCAGGGCCGCGCCTGCAGCCGGCGCCACCCAATTCAGCCACGGGGCCTGTGCCATCACCCAGTCCTTCACGACAGGGTCGTGCACCGCCATCGACAGCCCCACCCATCCCAGCAAAGCGCCGCCTAAAACGATGATCGACGGGAAGCGATCCATCAAACGCAGGATCAACTGGCTCGCCCATACCATCAGCGGGATGCTCAACGCCAGTCCGAAGATCAGCAGAAACAGGCTGTCGCGTGACGCGGCCGCCACCGCGATCACGTTGTCCAGGCTCATCACGAAGTCGGCAATGATGATGGTGCGAATGGCACCGAGCAGGTTTCCGGCAGCCCTGATTTCCTGCCCCCCGCCGTCGTCCTGAGGCTGGATCAGCTTGACGCTGATCCAGAGCAGCAAGGCGGCGCCGACAATCTTGAGATAGGGAATGGCCAGCAGGCTCACCGCAAAGAACGTGAGCGTCACCCGCAGGATGATGGCGCCGGCCACGCCCCAGAAGACGCCGAGCCTGCGCTGGCGCGGCGGAAGATTCCGGCAGGCCAGCGCGATCACCACCGCGTTGTCGCCACTCAGCAGGATGTCGATCAGGATGATCTGCAGAACGGCGATCCAGAACTGCGGACTGCTCAGATCCATGAAGGGTTCGAGTGGATTCTTTGCGGAAAAATCAGACGCTCAACGCAAAACCGACTTCAGCAGCTTGCCCATCTCGGCGGGATTGCGGGTCACCTTGATCCCGCATTCTTCCATGACCGCGAGCTTCTCCGCCGCCGTGCCCTTACCGCCGGAGATGATCGCACCGGCATGGCCCATGCGCTTGCCGGGAGGGGCGGTGACCCCGGCGATGAAACCGACGATCGGTTTCTTCATGTTGTCTCTGGCCCACAGCGCCGCGGTTTCCTCGTCCGTGCCGCCGATCTCGCCGATCATCACCACCGCTTCCGTCGCCGGATCGGCGTTGAAGAGTTTGAGTACATCGAGATGTTTGAGTCCGTTGACCGGATCGCCGCCGATGCCAACTGCGGAAGACTGGCCCAGTCCCAGCTCGGTCAGCTGCGCCACCGCTTCGTAGGTGAGCGTCCCGGAACGGGATACCACGCCGACCGGGCCCTTGCGATGAATATGTCCGGGCATGATGCCGATCTTGATTTCCTCCGGCGTGATCACTCCCGGGCAGTTCGGACCGACCAGGACGGTTCTGCGTTTCTGCTTGCGCATGCGATCACGCACTTCGATCATGTCGCGCACCGGGATGCCTTCGGTGATGGAGATCACCAGGTCGAGATCGGCCTCGACCGCTTCCCAGATCGCCGCCGCCGCTCCCGGCGGCGGCACGTAAATCACCGACGCATTGGCGCCGGTCTGCCGTTTCGCCTCGCGTACCGAGGCGAAGATCGGGATGCCTTCGAAACCCTGTCCGGCCTTGTTCGGGTTGACCCCGGCTACAAAGCAGTGCTTCCCATTAGCGTAATCGCGGCAGGCGCGGGTGTGAAACTGTCCGGTCTTGCCGGTGATGCCCTGGGTTAGAACCCTGGTGTTCTTGTCGATCAGTATCGCCATCTTTGCAATCCCATTTTCACCATAGAGACACAGAGGCACAGAGAATTGCGAAAACCTTCGAAACGCGAAAACTAATCAAGGAAATTGGGCACACTCAATGTTTCTTATCGCGTACTTGGCGTCTTGGCGGTGAATTGATTCGTTCTCAAGCTTTTGTCTGTGTCTCTATGGTCACCTTGTCACCTAGCAGCCGCGACCACCTTTTGCGCGGCTTCGGCCATGTTGTCGGCGGAGATGATCGGCAATCCGGAATCCACCAGGATTTTCCTGCCCAGGCCCTCGTTGGTACCCTTCATGCGCACCACCAGCGGCACCCCGAGTTTTACCTGCCGGGCCGCGTCGACCACTCCAGTTGCGATCACGTCGCATTTCATGATGCCGCCGAAAATGTTGACCAGGATTGCCCTGAGGTTGGGATTGCGCAGCATCAGCTTGAACGCTTCGGTCACCTTCTCGGTGGTGGCGCCGCCGCCGACGTCGAGGAAGTTGGCCGGCTCGCCGCCGAATAACTTAATAGCGTCCATGGTGGCCATCGCCAGGCCGGCGCCGTTCACCAGGCAGCCGATATTGCCGTCGAGCGAAATATAGGACAGCCCATGCCTGGACGCTTCGACCTCGGCGGGGTCTTCCTCGTCGAGGTCGCGCATGGCGACGATGTCCTCGTGCCGGTAGAGCGCGTTGTCGTCGAAATTCATCTTGGCGTCGAGCGCGACCACGGCGCCGCCGCCGGTCAGAATCATCGGGTTGATTTCGGCGAGTGATGCATCGGTGTCCCAGAACGCGCGATACAAGTTCTTGAGCACTCCGCGTGCCTTGGCGAGGCTGGCAGCGGGAATGCCGATCCTGCGGCCCAGGTCGTCGACTTCGGCATCGAGCAGGCCCCGCTCGGGATCGACGAACACCTTGTGGATCTTCTCTGGCGTGTGCGCGGCGACTTCCTCGATGTCCATGCCGCCTTCCGAAGACGCCATGACGCACACCGTCTGGGTGCCGCGATCCACCACGATGCCGATGTAAAGCTCCCTGCTGATGTCCGCGCCTTCCTCGATCAGCAGCCGCCGCACCTTCTGGCCCTGCGGTCCGGTCTGATGGGTTACGAGTTGCATGCCGAGGATTTTTCCGGCCCAGTCGCGTACCTCGTCGATGGATTTCGCCACTTTCACGCCACCGCCCTTGCCGCGGCCGCCGGCGTGGATCTGCGCCTTCACCACCCATACCTTGCCGCCGAGTTTCTGCGCCGCGCTCACCGCTTCTTCCACGCTGAAGCAGGGCATGCCGCGGGGTGTAGGGACACCGTATTTCCTGAGGATTTCTTTCGCCTGGTATTCGTGGATTTTCATCGCAGGCCTTTGCCTGAATCGGCCCCGCGACCAGCTGCCACGCCGAATTCCTGCGTGCACGCGGCACACGCCGGAACGGAACAAGGGATCGCCAGCTGGAAGGTCGCAGAACAAGCCGACCGCGCGGGAAAGCGCGGGAAGTATACCGCAAAGGCCCGCGCCGCCGCTGCAACGCGACAACGCTCAGAAGCGGGTCGCGAGTCCACCCACGAGCGACCAATCGGCGGTCAACTGCACGCCGTTGACATACTGGTAGACCGGCACCTGAACGAAACCATAGAGCTGCGTGTCACGGCCAAGGTTGTAGCCGAGTCCCGGGGCGATGAAGGCAAAGCGGCCGCCGCTGTCCTCCGGTTCGGCTTGCGCGCCGCTGTCGCGGTCGCGATAGAGCAGATTCAGCTGTAACAGCGCGGCAAACCGCTCGTTGAGCTGGTGGCGATAGCCCAGGTCCACGCTAGAGCGATCTCCCGGGCGAAAGTCCTCGCGCTCGCCCAGCGCCGCCTGCCACAGCACCTGCGCGAACCAGGCGCCGTGACCGGACCCGGGCGCACGGTAGTAGGCGCCCAGCAGCGCGTCGGTGGTGCCGGTACCGGGCTGCAGAGTGCGTTCAGCGCGGTCGCCATCGGCGTTCTCGACTTTGAAACTACCGGTCGGCAGCTTCACGCCTAGCAGCAGTCCCATGCCCGCCTCGGCGGACTCGCCAATGTGATAGCGTCCGAGTACCTCGGGTATCGCTGGCTTCGGTGAAGTTCCAGTTCTCGGGAAACTGTCCTCCACCGTGGTTGTGGATGTGATCGTGGCTGCGGTCTACCACCGGCAGGCTGACCGAGACTCCGAGCCGCTGGCTGAACGCGTAATCGAGCGTGGCGATCCAGTTGCGGTTGATGGTGCGGACCTCGTCATGGTGGCGGGGGATCTCGCCCACGCCGACGCGCGAATCTCCGGACATCGGCTGATCCTGATCGATGAACTCGTAACGCAGATCGAAGCGCGCGCCCGGCTCGGTCCATGCGCCCTGCGCGTCCCAGTTGGTATTGATCGAACAGACCGCCGAGCCGCACCCGGCCCACGCCGGCAGCGGCAACAGCCCGGCCAGGACCGCAAACGGCCGGCGTTGGCGAGGCAGTTGAGAAGGCGGGGCGCCGCGGTCCCCAGTTTGCGGTGGTGGACCTGAAGATGCCAGATGGCTCCGGACTCGCGCTGGTGGAGCAGCTCAAGCGTCTCAATCCGGCGATGCGCATCGTGGTCCTCACCGGCTTTGCCAGCGTTGCCACCGCGGTCGAGGCGATCAAGCTGGGCGCGGTCCACTACCTGCCCAAACCAGCGGACGCCGACGACATCGTGGCGGCTTTCGACCGCGACGCGGGTGACGCCGCGGTCGCGGTCAAGCACAGGCCGCTGTCGGTCGAGCGGCTGGAGTGGGAGCACATCCACAAAGTGCTCGCCGAAAACGGCGGCAATATTTCCGGCACCGCGCGCGCGCTCGGCATGCACCGGCGCACACTGCAGAGAAAGCTGCGAAAGAATCCGGGCCGGGACTAGCGGGGCGCCTTGCGGGCCGCTTCGGCGGCATCGTGGGCGCGTTTCAGATTCTGGTATTCCAGTTGATGCTTGGCGCGCGCCTGGTCAAATTCGGCCTGCACTGCGCGCGACGCCTGGGTCGCCTGCTCGGCGCGAACCTTGGCCTCCTCGTAGGCGCGCTGCGCATCCTCCATGCGTTTTTGCGCGGCCTCCAGGTCCTTGTAAGCAGCCTGTTCCTTTTTCTCTGCGGCGCGCACCTTGCGTTCGGCGGCTGTCATCTGTTCGCGGGCGTACTGGGCACGCTGCTGTGCCTGCTCGACGGTCAATATCGGCGTTTCGGCCGACTGCGCGAAGGCAGTGACCGCGATGATCATCAATGCGCCTGCTGGAAAAAGTCTCGGCATGTATTCTCCGGCGCCCGCTGTTTCGACGCTAATTCGGGAAGGCAGGGTTATCGCTGGTGCCGGCAGCAGGAATCGAACCCGCGACCTTTTGATTACAAATTAACAAAAAGAGTGTTGGACGCTGTTTGCAGTTCTTTGCGGGTGTACTAAACCCATTGTTTCTACGCTGATTGTGGCTATACTGGTTTTGCAGTCGATTGCGGCAACTGGAAACCAGGTGTCTACATGGCGTCTACACCACCCCCTAATCAATCGGTCAAGCTGACCAAGTCCGTCGTCGATCACGTCGCCATTCCGACCATCGGCCAGACATTCTATCGCGACAGCGAGCTTAAAGG
>WNFB01002188.1_pt1 | contig 17014 bp, 12 predicted proteins | sample 5400501 | NCBI WGS metagenome assembly WNFB01 (sample SAMN13153341, study PRJNA577476) | soil metagenome | isolation source: 200 cm saprolite under Douglas fir tree site 2 hole 1 | place: USA:California | collected 2015-04-18
CTCAATCCTGCCGAGGCCATCAGGACGCCGAAACAGCCGAAACATCTTCCGCGTGTCTTGACCAAGGACGACGCGGCAGCGCTGATGGAGTTTCCCGCCGATCAGGCAGGAGGCTCGCTCCGAGACCGCGCCTTGCTGGAGACGCTCTATTCGACCGGGGCTCGCGTGAGTGAACTCGTGGGGATCAATCTCGAAGATCTCCGTGCGTCCGAGGGGCTGGTCCATCTGCGAGGAAAAGGTCGGAAGGAGCGCATCGTGCCGATCGGAGATGTGGCTCTACGGGCCATTCAGGCATACCTGGCTCAGCGGCCCCAGATGGATTCCCGAGATCTGACGACGAAGAGGCAGCGCGTCTCGTCACCGGTCTTTCGAAACAGCCGAGGGGGGCGTTTGACGACTCGGAGCGTCGCTCGCATCGTGGCCCACTATTCGAATCGGCTTGCAGGTGGTTCCGTGAGCCCCCATACGTTGCGTCACTCCTTTGCCACCCATCTCCTCGATGAAGGGGCCGATCTGCGGTCGATTCAAGAGATGCTTGGGCATGTCTCCTTGAGTACAACACAAAAGTATACGCACCTGGCCACGGACCAGCTCCTAGCGGTCTATGATAAGTCGCATCCGCGAGCTGGTCGCCCAACCAGTGTACGTGTCGTGAAGGACGTCAAGCCATGATCATCATACGGTCGCCGACGACCCTCTGTGTCAGGAGATAGTCGCGAGGCGTGGGAGAAGCGAACTTGCTCGTCCCGCGTTTCTCGCCTTTCGTGCTTTTTTCGCTATGGGAGCCTGGATATGAACAGACTGATTAAGAAAGCAAACGTCCTGATCGAAGCCTTGCCCTACATTCGCACGTTCAAGGGTAAGACCATTGTCATCAAATATGGCGGTCATGCGATGACCGATGCGCCGTTGAAAGAGCGGTTCGCCCAGGACGTCGTGCTCCTGAAATATGTGGGTCTCAACCCGGTCATTGTGCACGGTGGGGGTCCCCTGATCGATAAGATGCTCCAGCGAGTGGGTATCGAAGCCAAGTTTCGTCATGGGGTGCGGGTCACAGATGAGGCCACGATGGAAATCGTGGAGATGGTATTGGCCGGCAAGATCAACATGGAAATCGTCGATCTCTTGAATCGCCATGGTGGCCTTGCAGTCGGCTTAAGTGGAAAGGACGGCGGGCTCATGCTCTCTCGACCGCTCACGGCCAAAGCCTGGGCAGCAAGTCTGGAAAAGGATCTCGATGATGGCGAGGGGGACGAGGATTTTGGCTTGGTCGGAGAGGTCCAGTCTATCGATCCCACGTTGGTGCGGAAACTTCAGCAGGATAATTACATTCCCGTCATCGCACCGATCGGCACCGACCGGGAAGGGAATACATACAATATCAACGCCGATCTGGTGGCCGGGGCGATGGCCGCTGCTCTGGGTGCGGAAAAGCTGGTGATGATGACCGATGTGAAAGGCATTCGCGATGCGAATGGGCGCCATCTCTCGACGGTCTCACGCAAAGACGTGCAACGGATGGTGAAGAAGGGCACGATCAGCGAAGGGATGTTGCCCAAGGTACATGCCTGCTTGGATGCGCTCGGAGGCGGTGTCGGCAAAGCCCATATCATCGACGGTCGAATTCCGCATGCCATTCTTCTCGAAGTGTTCACGCATAAAGGTATCGGGACGGAGATCGCATCGTAGCCCGGATTATTCATGAATGCCGTCGCGAGGCGTTCGAGACCGAAGCCCGCCGGGGCTTCTCGCAAGTAAGGCCGACGGAGGCGTACGCGCAGTCCGTCGAGGAGGCCGAACGAGAACAGCGCCGCCGGGCGAGAGGATCGGACGACGTAGCAGGTATTCATGAATAGTCCAAGCTAGTCGGTTAATCCAGTCAGTCTCTAGTTGTGGTGACCCAGCGCCTCCCAATCAACCGCCATCTTGAAGCCCTCGTCGGCGAGCGTCATCCTGAGACGAGTCCTCGCGCGCTTCGGAGGGCGGCGCACTATCTAGCCACGCAGTTTGCCAAGTCTGGCTGGGCCACCGGGGGCCAGCTTGTGAGTGCGTGGGGAAAAGTCTATCGCAATGTGGTGGCGATTAAGAACCCGGACTGGCCCCGACAAGGAGAGGAGTTGCCCCCACTCCTGATCGGGGCCCACTACGACACCGTGTCCGGATCACCGGGCGCGGATGATAACGCAAGTGGGCTCGTGGTCCTCCTCGAAGTGGCTTCTCGCCTTCGCGCGCGACCTCTCGCGCGACCCGTCTGGCTCGTGGCATTCTGTCTTGAAGAGCAGGATCGGCTAGGGAGCCAGGCGTTCGCGTCCCGCTTGAAAGCAGAACACCGTGAGTTGGCCGGTGCGATTATTTTGGAATGTGTCGGGTTCGCCAGGAGCGAGGCCGGCTCGCAGCAGATCCCACCTGGTGTGCCCATTTCGGTGCCGACCCAGGGAGATTTTCTCGCCATTCTGGGCAACGAGGTATCCCGGCCTTTGGTGCTCCAGCTTGAACAGGAGGCCCAGCGGCATGCGGCCCAGCTCAAGCCCCTGTCGTTGGTGGTGCCAGGCCGAGGGGAGGCCATGCCTCATACCCGTCGCAGCGACCATGCTTCGTTCTGGGATGCAGGCTATCCAGCCGTGATGTTGACCGATACGGCGAACTTCCGGAATCCGCATTACCATCGTGAGACTGATACCGTGGACACACTGAATCTCGAATTTCTCTCCAACGTGGCAGCGACGGTGACCGCAACCGCGATTCAGATCGCTGGAGTACGACCATGAAGACGAGTCGCACGAAGTTGGCCCCCGCAACCCGTCGTCTCGTGACCGAGGTCTATGGCCGTCTCGACTATGGCGCACTGGGACCGGTCTACTGTCATGAAGGCGGCAATGAGTTTTGGCGAGCGAAGCGAGGTCCCTGTGACCGTCTCGGGAGTCGGGTTGCCGTTGTGTTGAGGCGGAAGCTAGGACGGGGCGGCCGCAGTCTCTACGTCGGTGCCGGGGTGGCAGAACTAGCTCCTTTGATTATGGAAACAGTGGAGATGGGTCGGACGGTGGAACCCTATAATCTCCGGAGAGCCGAAGTCGCAGCCCTCAACCGTGCCTGCCACTCGTTTCCTCTCACGTTCCATGCGGCTGATGCGGCCAGCGCGAAGGGCCGATTCCATCATCTCTGGATTGCCAGCGTGTTGAATGATCCTGAGCGGTTCCCGCATCTGTCGCTTCTGTCTTATGGACGAGGCAATCCTCTCACTCTCGACCCCCGGAAGTTTGGTAAAGAGCGCCGCATCGTGCGTGCATTGGTTGCACGTTGTATGGGAAAGCTCGCGAGGCCTGGACTCGTCACGACCACCACAGAAGAAGTCCTGTGGATTGCAGAATGGTGCCACCGGCATCGAGTGCCCTACCGGGTTGGGAAACGCTACTATCCGACGGCGTTGGTTGGAGACCCGATCTGTTTTATTCAAATCGGTAAGGGATAAAGGGTCTGGGCGAAGCGTCTGACAATCTAGATTTGGAAGCCGGGTTTGGTTTTTGATGAGTTGTCTAAGTACTGGCCAGCGTACTTCACGTAGTTCTCCGCCGACTCCTTAATCCATGCGAGTTCCTCAGCCGTGACCGATCGTTTCACCTTCGCGGGTGAGCCAAGGATCAGGCTATTGGGTGGGACGATTGTTTGTTCCGTGATCAGGGCCCCGGCTCCCACGACGGAGTCTTCCCCAATCACGGCGCCGTCCATAATGATGGCGCCCATGCCGATCAGCACACGATCCTTAATCGTGCAGCCGTGGAGTATCACCGCGTGGCCGATGGTCACCTCACTGCCAATGATGAGCGGATGGGTATCGTGGGTGGCATGGAGCATACAGAGGTCCTGCACGTTGGTCCGGTCACCGATCCAGATATAGTGCACGTCCCCGCGAATGACGGCATGGAACCAGACGCTGCAGTCTTTGCCCATCACGACATCGCCGATGACGATGCCGGTCTCTTCGACAAAACAGGACGTGGGAATAGTGGGTTTGATACCCTGAAATGTGCGGATCATGCAGCGCACTGTAGGGGAATCGGCCCGCGACCTGCAAGGGGGGTAGTGGGTCAGTTGGATTTCTGTCTTCTCATGAAGGCCACATATAGGTAAGCCTCTTCGGGCTCGGTTCGGGAACGATAGAAAATACTTCCCATCCACCCTTCCATATTCATCTTGAGTTCTAACTCCAAGTGCAACACTTCAGGCCCTGATCGGCTAAGATTTTGTCATGCCAAAGAAATGCAACATGCACAGGCAGGCAGGGAACGAAGCTGCCAGGCTCTTTCAGCATTCTGCTAGCCCGCTGACCGGAGGCTCGTCGGAGCAGCGGATCGGCGATCGCAGAAAAAAAGCTCATGAATATTTTGGGTTAGATAACCGCGCCCGAACCTGTTCGATCGTGTGCAACAACGCCTGATGGGTTCGGCATCCCGCAATGAGCTTCGCCTCGGAAACAGTCACCGGCTTATAGGGCGACACAAACCGGTCTTTCAGGCAGGCGATTCGAGCCGCCGAGAGGTCTACCCGCTCGATGGAAATCGTGCCTGATGCCACCGCCTGCTCCACGGCCCCGAAGGCGGCGACTTCCCGATCTCGATCTTTACAAATCAATAAGACATCGCATCCCGCCAGTACCGCACGAACCGCAGCGTCTTCCACGCCATAATGGTCAATGATCGCGTGCATTTCTAAGTCATCTGTCAATACCACTCCGTCGTATCGCAACTCCTGGCGCAAGAAATTGTTGATGATGGTCGGCGAGAGCGTGGCCGGCAATTCGTGATCGAGAGCCCTGTAGAGCACGTGCGCGGTCATCATCGATGCGACACCCTGTTTGACAGCACGGCGGAATGGGGGCAACTCGATGGCCTCCAATCGCTCACGCGATGCCTCGACCACCGGAAGTTCTTTGTGGGAATCGGCATTCGTATCGCCGTGACCGGGAAAGTGCTTGCCGCAGGCCACGACCTTGTTGTCTTGCAGCCCTGCCGCCGTCGCCAACCCCAGTTCACAGACCACATCCGGCGTCGTACCGAACGCGCGGTCGCCGATGACCGGATTGTCCGGATTGCTGTTCACGTCGAGCACCGGCGCCATATTCATGTTCACGCCCACCGCCCTCAGCTCTTTGGCAATGGTGGCCGCAGCCGCGTACGCCAATTCGGTTGAGTTGCAGCGGCCCAACAGGTCGCAGGGGGGGAAAATCGTAAAGCCCTTCGGCAGACGGGAGACCCGACCACCTTCTTGATCGATCGAGATCAACAGCGGCGAATGGGGGCTGCAGGCTTGCAGGTCGTTGGTCAGGTCGACTATCTGATCGACGGATTCCAGGTTCCGCGAGAACAGAATGACACCGCCTGGCTTGTACTCTTTGATGAACGAAGTCAGATCAGGCGTCACCGATGTGCCCAGAAACCCGACCATGAAGAGCTGTCCGATCTTTTCGCGCGAGGTCAGTCGATATCGCTCCAATGCTAGAGGCTCCGATCAATCAGGTATTGCACCAATAACCTGGTTCCAATCGCTGTGGGACCTTTCGGAATGTAGGCTCGTTCCCGCTCGCTCCAATCCGTACTGGCAATATCGAGGTGCACCCACGGGCAGTCCCCCACGAACTTGCTCAGAAAGAGCGCCGCGGTGATCATGCCGCCGCCACGGCCACCGATGTTGCGCATATCGGCGACATCGCTCTTGAGCTGTTCGAAATATTCTTCCCACAAGGGCATCTCCCACACTCGCTCACCGGCCTTCTGTCCCGACTTCCGGACCTGTTCTTTGAGCGTCGGGTCGCTTCCGAACATTCCGATCGCAAATTGGCCGAGCGCCACGACGCAAGCCCCCGTGAGCGTTGCAATGTCGATCAAAGCCGCCGGCTTATAGCGCATCGCATAGGCGAGGCCGTCGGCCAGAATGAGCCGGCCTTCCGCATCCGTGTTCTGCACTTCGACGGTCTTCCCCGACAGCGTCGTCACGATATCGCCCGGCTTCATCGCCCGGCCGCCCGGCATGTTTTCCGCCACGGGCAGGATACTGATGAGGCGTAGCGGAAGCTTGAGTCTGGCCGCCGCTCTGATCGAAGCCAGAACTTCGGCCCCCCCTGTCATATCGGCCTTCATGTGTTCCATATTTTCGGCAGGCTTCAGCGAGATCCCGCCCGTATCGAAGGTGATCGTTTTCCCGACCAGTACAACCGGACGTTCGTCCTTTTTCTTGGCTCCGTTGTATTCAAGGATGATGAACTTGGGCGGCTCCTGGCTCCCGCGCGCCACGCCGAGTAGCGCCCCCATCCCCAAACGCTCCATCTCTTTCTGCTCGAGAATCTTGATCGTGATCCCTTCAGCCTTGGCGAGGGTCTTCGCTTCGTTGGCGACTCTGGTGGGGGTCAGGACATTGGAGGGATGATTACAGAGGTCTCGGACGAAGACGGTTGCCTCTGCTGTGGCGACGCCGCGCCGGACCCCTTCAGTGACCTGCCGCAACTGACTCTTCCTCGGGATGAGAATCCTCATCCCCGCGACATCTTGCCCTGAGGCGGCCTCGCTCCGGTAGACGGTGAACTGATAACTGCCCAGGATCGCCCCTTCAACCATCGCTTGTGTCACCTCTACCCATGACATCCCGCCAGGCGTCACCGTCGGAAGCACCACTGCATAGGACCCTACCTTCGCCTGACGGACGCGCTTCGCGGCTGAGCCCATCGCTTGCCGAATCGTCTCAATCGTCACCTCGTTCTTCTTGCCCAAACCGACCAGCACCAGCCGCTTCGCAGGCACCGCGTCCTGCGTGTGATACAGCAATACTTCGTTGGCCTTGCCTTCGAATTCCTTGGATTGCACCAGCTTGCTCAACGCGCCCCCGAGGGCCCGATCGAGCAGGGCCGCATCCTGTTTGGCCAATGCTTCTCCTTCACAGTGCGTGAGCACCAACACCTCCGCGGATGCGGTCTCCGCTCGCCCAACCTGTATCGTGACCTGCATGATCTTCATTCACGTCTCCTTCGTTCTCGTCGCTCGTCGTTCGTGAAGCGTAGTTCGTCTCTCTCGGTTTCGGGCTTGGAGTTTCTGGTTTCTAGTTTGCCAACAACTTGAAACTCTTATTCGAAATACGTTTCACGCTTCTCACACCCCTCGCATGTCGGGCGCCCATATATATTTATGCAACTGCATCTGGAGCCGTACCGGAAGCTTATCGGCCAGGATCCATTCTGCCAGCTCACGTACATCGAGCGCGCCGAAGACCGGACTGAAGAGCACCGAACAACGGCTGGCTACGTCATATTGGGCAAGAATCTCACGGGCCCAGTCGTAGTCGGCTCGGTCGGCCAACACAAACTTCGCCTCGTCTTTGGCCGCCAGCTGAGAAAGATTCGGCCAGTGCATCCGATCCGTCATACCGCTCCCCGGACACTTCACATCCAGGATGACATGCGCACGTGGATCGACCGGCGCGATATCGACGGCGCCACTGGTCTCAAGGAGGACCGTATACCCGGCATCGCACAGTCTGGTCATGAACGGGAGGCTCTCGGGTTGGACAAGCGGTTCCCCTCCGGTGACCTCCACGAGGCGGCATCCATAGGTTTGCACCGTAGCCAGGGCCTCATCGATCGAGCACTCGTGCCCTCCGTAGAAGGCGTAGTCGGTATCGCACCAGGTGCAGCGGAGCGGGCATCCGGTCAGTCGTACAAACACACAGGGCTGTCCGGCGTAGCTCGACTCACCTTGAATGCTATGGAAGATCTCGGTGATGCGCATGACTTAAGACGTGAAACGTGAAACGTTGATCGTGAAACGCAATCCCGAAACGTGTGGGCGCCGTATGACGGCAGAATCGGTTGACGTTGAACGATTCACGGCGTTACTCCCACGTTGTGACAGGCCAGCCTAGGCGTTGCGCCGTGCGAGCCATGCCCCGGATCGGGTTGACCACCAGGGGGTACCCGACCAATTCAAGAATGTCGCGATCGCCGGGGCTGTCGCCGTAGGCATAGGAGCCTGCCAGATCAAGGCGCATTCCCTGAGCGTGGGCGAGGATTAGCTCACACTTGCCACGGCCATAGGGCAACGGGGGAATCAACGCACCAGTATAGATGGAATCCCGTTGCTCCGGCTTCGCCGCGAAGACCGTGGGCACGTCCAAGAACTCCGCAAGGGGCACAATCAAAAAATCAGGCGCGCCCGTCACAAGAATCAGCTGGTGACCGGCCTGTCGATGCGCATCCAGCCTTGCGCGACCCTGCACGGACAGCTTACCGATCATCTCGGCCTGACAGAACTCCCGCGCATACGATTCAATGTCTGCGGGGCACTTGCCCGTCAGATACACTTTTCGTTCTCGGAGCGAGTGCAGCGAGAAGGGGGGCACGTGCCTCGCCAGCCAGGCAACACTCCGGCTCAACTCGCCCCATCCCACCAGACCACGCCGCCACAGAAACCGGAAAAATCGTACCTCGCTGGCCTCTCCAGGTAGGAGCGTATTGTCGACGTCGAACAACGCAGCGACGGACCCCTGTGCCCGTCGTTCAACGACATCATCGAGCGTGAAAGTGAGGCTATGGTAACTCTGCACAACGTTGGGGGACCCGGTGACTATGACCCGCCAGATTCTACCGGAGCGTCCATTGATTGACAAGGATTTTGGCCCACTTCTATAATACGCCTCCTTCGGACTGCCGTTCGTTGTGCGTGAAGCGTGAAGCGCATGCACGAAACAACGTGACAGTCTGTTTCAGCATCCCGAATTGCAGGGGCTTCAAAAATCCCTGCAACAAGGCCGCAGCAAGCGAAAGCCCGAGGAGGTACAGACCGCACTTCGTGTGAGCCGTTCGTCCTTTACATGGACCTTGGCGAACGGAAATGTCCCTCAAGTGATTCCGACATCCGAGGGGTTTTGTTCTGTACGTTGAGGGTTTGAGCGACGCGAGAACGCAGTTGCGGGGGTTTTTCAAGCTCCTGCCGAGTGCCGAAGTGGTGAAATGGCAGACACGCACGTTTGAGGGGCGTGTGGCGCAAGCCGTGCGGGTTCAAGTCCCGCCTTCGGCACCAAATTAAATATCCTCGTTCCTGCCCCCTGTTAAACAGGCTCGCGCATCATAGCGCGGGAGCTATCCTTCCAGGTTCACTCTGTATCTCTGATACTCGCCACCCTACATTGAACCGCCCGTAGACCCATTTGGATCTAGACTTTCAACGGCCTTCCATAGGACACTGACGTCCTCTCAAGTTACCGTGCAGAACCAACCAGTTGGGGTGCCGCAATGCGGTCCTTGCCACCCGATCTGCACCCAACATATAAGCTGTCATTGCGTCTCATGGAATTCCACAGCGAACGCTCTTGCTTCCTTTCCCATAACTCCCACTCGATCCGGCACCGAAGTGAACCCTCAGCGCATTATGTGATGGCGCATTCCCGATCTCGCCGTCGTCACCCGCACTCAGTCATCTCACGTGGCCATTGCACGTGGCAAGGAGTTGCACCATGAGCAGTACCGATCATCTGTCGGAACTCGAATCCCTGCGATCGCAGGTAGTAGACCTCGCGCGCGAACTCGCCGAGCGAGACCAATCGATGCGAGCGCAAAGCCATCATCTTGAAGAGACGATGCAGGATCTCCGCGAACAATCGCATCTTCTGCGCACCATCGTTGAGGGTACAGCGGCCGAGACCGGGGATGAGTTCTTCGCCTCACTTGTCACTCACTTGACCTCGACGTTGCATGTGCAATATGCGGTCATCGGTGAAGTGTTTGAAGACCGGCTCAAGAAGATCCGCACCCTCGCGGTCTCGGCTGGAGGCACCCTAGTCGACAACTTCGAATATGAACTTGCCCATACGCCCTGTGCCATCGCACTGACTCAGCCCTTCGCCTGTTTCGACCGGGATGTCCAGGCAACGTTTCCTCAGTTCCAGCGTTTGGCAGACTTCGGAGCCGAGTGCTATTGCGGTGTGCCGCTCCGGACGAAAGGCGGAGCAGTCATTGGATTGCTCGCCGTGATGGATACAAAGCCGTTGCAACACGCCGACTATCTGCAGTCCCTGCTGAGAGCCTTTGCCCCGCGCGTTGTAGTTGAGTTCGAGCGGAGGCGAGCCGAGCAGGAACGTGCCCAGGCCCTGGCCGATTTATACAATGTCATGGAAACCGTTCCTGATGTCATGTTCACCCTCGACACGCAGGGCAACTTGGTTAAATGGAATCGCCGTCTCGGGGACGTCACGGGATACAGCCCAGAGGAATTGTTGAACAAGCCTGCCTTGGCCTTTGTCCCTCTGGATGAACAGACCCGCACCGCCGCCGCAATTCAGCGGGCCTTCGCGGAAGGGTACGCCGAACTTGACGGTCAGCTGCTCACCAAAGACCTCCGTACCATTCCCTATCATTGGACCGGCGCCCTACTCAAGAATGCTCACGGCGAGCCGATTGGCATTACAGGAGTGGGGCGCGACGTGTCCGAAAAGAAGCAGGCGGAAGAAGAGCTGACACAACAACGGCGCCATCTCGTTGACGCGCAGGCCCTCGCTCATCTGGGGAGTTGGGACTGGGATATCGATTCGGGTGAGGTCCAGTGGTCGGCCGAACAATTCAGGATCTTCGGCCACGAGCCCGGCTCGATCAGCGTCACGTACGACACGTTCTTGGCCTCGCTGCACTCTGACGATCACGACCGCGTCATAGCCGCCATCAACGACTCGCTCCTCGGAAAGCGCGTCTACGATGTGGAATATCGCATCGTCCGTCCGAACGGCGAAGTCCGTTTCGTCCATGCGCGAGGCGACGTCTATCGGGATGCGACCGGACATCCCCTCAGCATATCTGGCACCGTTCTCGACATCACCGAACGGAAGCGGATCGAAGACGCGCTCCGCGCCAGCGAAGAACGGTGGCACCTTGCCGTGCGAGGTAGTAACGACGGAATCTGGGACTGGAACATCCAAACAGGCAACATCTTCTTTTCTTCGCGTTGGAAAGCGATGCGCGGGTTCGAGGACAATGAAATCAAAAACGATGTCGATGAGTGGCGAAGCCGCATCCATCCCGACGATCTCGATCGAGTGGTCCAGAGTATCGACGCCTATTTGGCCAAACAGCGTCCGGAGTTTTGTGAGGAGTACCGTGTCCAGCGGAAAGACGGGTCCTGCATGTGGATCTTGGATCGGGGCGTAGCCCTCTGGACCGACGACGGCACGCCGCTCCGCATGGCCGGATCCGAAACGGACATTACCGAGCGCAAGCGGACGGAAGAGGCCCTGCGAGAGAGCGAAGAACGTTTCGCGCTGGCTGTAGCGGGATCGACCGATATCCTCTGGGATGCCCACCGGCTTCCCGGTGAGCCTTGGTATGCGCCCCAGACACTGATCTGGTGGTCGCCACGAGTCCGGGAATTGCTGGGCTTGGAGGAGTCAGAATCGTTCGAGACGCTCAATCAATGGGCGATGAGACTGCATCCCGATGACAAGGATCGTGTGTTCGGCCAACTGGCCGCGCATATCGAACACCGAGTTCCGTACGATGCCGAATACCGGCTGCGCAACAATCGAGGCGACTATCACTGGATTCGCGGACGCGGGCAGGCGAGTTGGGATGAGCAGGGAGAGGTCCGTCGAATGTCCGGCTCATGCCAAGACATTACCGAGCACAAGCAGGCGGATGAAGCAGTCCTGGAGAGTCGGCAACAGTTGCAGGCTGTCGTCGAAGGGACCTCGGATGCCGTGTACGTAAAGGACGTGAAGGGGAGATACCTCCTCTTCAACTCCGCTGCGGGCCGCTTCGTCGGCAAGAACGCGGTCGAGGTAGTCGGTCATGATGACACGTTCATATTTTCGCACGACGATGCCCAAGTTGTGATGGAGGGAGATCGGGCGGTGATGGCCGGTGGCCAGACCCTGAGCTACGAGGAACATCTCACTACCGCAGATGGCGAGCGAAGAACATTCCACTCCACCAAAGGTCCATTGCTCAACGCCGATGGTCAGGTAGCCGGTCTCTTTGGCGTCGCCCGCGACATCACCGAACGTAACCAAGCTGAGGAGGCGATCAAGGAAGCCGAGTTGCGTTACCGGACGATCTTTGAACAGGCGGGAGCGGGAGTCGCGCAGATCGAGTCCCACACGGGCCGATTCGTCAAGGTCAACCATCGATACTGCGAGATTGTGGGCCTGACGGAAGCCGAGATGCTGGCCACCACGGTTGGAGTCATCACGCATCCGGATGATCTGCAGCGCAATCTCGAGAACATGACACGCCTGCTCCGCGGGGAGATTCGCTCCTTCACCATGGAAAAACACTACGTACGCCCAGACGGCGGCATTGTGTGGGTCAACCTGAACGTCGCCCCGTTGTGGGGACCAGGCGAGCAGGCCATTCATCACATCGCCATTGTCGAAGACATCACCGACCGCAAACGAGTCGAAGAGGCACTCCGGAAGAGCGAGGAGCGATATGCCCGAGCCACGGCAGCCGGCAAGGTCGGTGTTTGGGAACTGGACGTGGTGACAGGCACATACCATGGCGACCCCAATCTGAAGGCGTTGTTCGGCTACGTGGGTGACGAGCTTTCGACAAATCCCTATGTTTGGCTCAACCTCGTGCATCCAGATGATCAAGCTATCGCCTTGGACCACTGGCAACGAATCGTCAACGGAGAAAGGGACAATTACAACTATGAGCTCCGTATGCTCAAGAAGGATGGCACGGTCATCTGGGTGGACGTACGAGGCCATGCCGTTCGCGATCACGCGGGACAGGTTACCCATCTCTTCGGCGCGACGGTGGATATCAGCGAACGGAAGCAGGCGCAAGATGCACTTGCCCAGAGCGAGCGCCAGCTCCGCACTGTGCTGGACTCGCTCCCGGTGGGGGTCTGGTTTACCGATCAATCGGGCAAGCCGCTCCTCGCAAACCCGGCTGCGAAGCAGATTTGGTCGAACATTAAACAGATCGGGCTGCGGACTCCGAACAACCCGTCGGGCTGGTGGGAGACCATCGAACCAGCCAACGAACCACATCGCTGGGCCTTGAGCCATGCGCTCACGACAGGTGCCCCTTCGCTGAACGAAACCCTCGACCTCGAATGCCTCGATGGGACGAAAAAGACCATTCGCAATTCGTCCGTTCAGATCCAGGACGAGGCCGGGAATATCTTGGGCGCCATCGTGCTGAACGAAGACATTACCACGTTGCGGCAGGCCCAGGAAGCGCTCCAGCTGACCCAATTCTCCGTCGACCATGCCGTCGAGGGTTTGTTCTGGATCACTCCAGACGCCAGGATTCTGTATGTGAATGAGGCGGCTTGCCGCATGCTGGAATATACTCGTGATGAATTGACGGCTATGACACTGCACGACATCGACCCGAATTTTCCTCCAGAGGTCTGGCCCACCCATTGGGACCAGTTGAAGCAGAAAGGATCAATGACGTTCGAATCGAAACACTGGTCGAGGACCGGACGTGTGCGGGAAACCGAGGTTACAGTCAACTATCTGCAGTACGAGGGGAAAGAATACAACTGCGCTATCATTCGGGATATCGGAGAGCGCAAGCGGGCGAATGTGTCACTGCGCCAGAGCGAAGAACGCTACCGATCATTGGTAGATAATGCTCCGATCGGCATCTTCGTGAATAAGGCTGGACAGTTCGTCTACGCCAATCGGGAGATGCAAAGAATTCTCAATGCGACGTGTGCCGAGCAACTGCTCGGCACACCGGTGTTGGATCGGATTGCTCCGGAGTTCCACCAGGTGGTGAAAGACCGCATCCACGCGTTGATGAATAACCGACAGCCAGTTCCGTCATTGGATGAGCAGTATGTGAGGCTCGACGGGTCACGGGTTGACGTGGCCGTCACGGCAATTCCCACCTCCTTCGACGGGACGCCCGTGATGCAAGTGCTGGTGCTCGATATCGCGGAGCGGAAGCGTATGGAAGAAGTTCTACGCCAACGAGAGCGTGACCTGCGCGCCGCGATCGAGGAACGCGAACGGATCAGCCAAGACTTGCATGATGGTATCTTACAGTCGCTCTTTGCCATTGGCCTCTCCCTCGAAACGACCAAATTGATGATGTCCTCACGGACTCGCAAGACGTCCGGCCCGCCACTCGATCAGGCCATTGATCAGTTGAACCGTGTCATGCACGAGATCCGGAACTTCATCGCGGGGCTAGGATCGGACCTGCTCCAGGGGGGGGACTTGCCGATGGCGCTGCAGCACATGCTGGCATCGCTGACGGAAAACCAGGCCACGCGTGTGCGCCTCGCGGTCGAGGACCGTGCCGCGCAGGCCGTATCGGCTGAACAGTCCCTGCACCTGCTCCTCGTCATCCAAGAGGCGGTGAGTAATTGTATCCGGCACGGCCACGCGCAAGAGGCCACAGTGTCGCTCAAGATGTTGAAGCAGGGTGTCCGGCTGAGCGTTCGCGACAACGGCCGTGGATTCAACCCGGAGGCTGCCAAGGGGACCGGGCATGGGTTGCGCAATATGGCCGCCCGAGCGCAGAAGATCGGAGGACGGTTCACCGTGATGTCAAAGGTGAACGAGGGGACACGCATCGTTCTCGATTTGCCGAAAGAGGCCTCCGATGTCCTCCGCTAGCACCAAACCGATTCGCCTGCTCTTGGTCGACGATCACGAAGTGGTCCGTGTCGGCCTGCGAACCGTCTTGCACAACTACCACGGCATTACCGTCGTCGGTGAAGCAGGAACCAAAGCCGCTGCGGTGCGGGCGGTCAAACGACTCCGACCGGACATCGTCCTGATGGACGTTCGACTCCCGGATGGCTCCGGGGTCGAAGCCTGTCGTGATATTCTTGCCAGTCATCCCACGACACGCATCATCTTTCTCACATCGTATGCCGATGATGAGTCCGTCCTGGCGGCCGTGCTGGCTGGCGCACAGGGATACGTCCTCAAGAATATTGACTCCATCCTGCTGATTCGATCGATTCGTACCGTCTCCAACGGTCAATCGATTCTCAATCCGGCCCTCACCCAGCGGGCGCTGAATTGGATTAAAGCCTGGCCGGAGCAGAACGGTCCGGTGCGGGGACAATCCCTTTCCCCTCAGGAAGAGCGCGTGCTGGCGTTGGTGGCGGAAGGTTTGACCAACAAGGAAATTGCGGCCACGATGCAACTCAGCGATAAGACGGTCAAGAATTATCTCGCCAACATGTTCCAAAAACTGCATATCTCACGACGCGCACAAGCCGCCTCCTTCTTCGTCAAGCGTCAGACCTGATGGCACACCCGCGCAGCTCGTCATTAGCCCGGATGCTGGAGACCGTGGCGCGTGAAGCGTGAGACGGTCGAAAAAGGCGCGATCCGAAGTTCGTGGTTCGAAGTTCCGAAAATCTCGAACGTTGGACCTCAAACCCTCACCCGTCTCGCGTGTCTCGTGCGGCGATCCTGCTAGAGCCAAACGCCCCTATAAAATTTTAATTAACGACTCGTACACGCCTTCGCATCGATTTCAATATGGCATCGGCATTGACTATAACGCATTGGTTGTTTGCCCGTTCACCGGGGAGATGGTAAAGTTCCGAAGTCTTCTCTAGAAGACACAACGCGAGGGGAATCGAGGTCCGGAGTCATTCACCAAGCGGAGGGCACGATGCCGTCTATTTTTGTCGTCGATGACGAGGACCAAATTCGCCAATTGATTCGCGAAACATTGGAGCAGGCCGGCTATCACGTCACGGAAGCGCGTGATGGGAAGGAGGCCCTCCAGCAGTATCGGCTGGCCCCGGCCGACCTGGTCATTATGGACATTCTCATGCCCGATCAGGATGGCCTGGAGACCATGGCACGTTGCGACGGGAATTTCCGAACGTGAAAGTCATCGCGATCACCGGCGGCAGTGACATGTTGGTATTCTCAATTTTCTCGACGTCGCCAAAATGTTGGGCGCTCATAGTACCCTTCAGAAGCCCTTTGAGATGAAGACCCTCCTCGACCCCATCCAAGCGGAATTGCAGGCCTAGCAGGGTGTTGAAAAAGTCGCTCTTCTCACCCGCCAGGCCCCGGCATTATTTCACCCTCCCGCCCTGATTCTGGCAAGACGGACTCTTCGCCCTGGGGTACGCGTCTTTTCCCATGCGGCGTTCTTGCATCGCTCTCAAGAATCGTGAAAGGTGAAACGTGAAACGTAGGACTGCCGAGGGCTCTCCCTCTGAAACTTTTCACGTTTGACGATTCACGTCTCACGGATTGCTGGTGGAGAGTGGGCGAGCTTGACCATCGGTCAGAGAATCGCTAAGGTGGGGGCTCCGTTGAGAACCAGAGAGCTGTGGGAGAAGGGCTTGCGCGAATATGCCTCGTCTCAGGAGAGGACCACAATCACAATCGCGGCGGCGAGGGACGGATCGTCCGCAGCCCTTGGTCGGGGTGTTGGGCGGAAGCAAATCCGATTTCCCGATCTTAGAAAAGGCTGTTGCGATTCTGACGGATCTCGGGATTCCGCACGAATTGATGGTCGTCTCCGCGCACCGGACTCCGGATCGCTTGTTCGCCTATGCAGAACAAGCGCCCGGCCGGGGGATCGAAGTCATTATTGCGGGTGCCGGCGGGGCGGCCCATCTTCCCGGGATGCTGGCTGCGAAAACGCATCTGCCGGTCATCGGGGTACCGATCCCGACGGAGAATCTTCGCGGACTTGATTCGCTCCTCTCCATCGTGCAAATGCCAAGAGGGATTCCCGTCGCCACGGTGGCCATTGGAGGGGCGGAGAATGCCGGTTTGCTTGCGGCGCAAATCCTGGCGGGCCGGTATCCAGCGATTGCCGCTCGCGTGAAATTATTCCGTCAGACACAGACGGACGGCGTGCTCCAGTCTCCTGAAGCGAAGGGCCTGGTGACCGGAACGAAAGGTCCAGGCCGTTTGAGTCGCCGGTCGTGAAGGTCGTGGTCATCGAGCCAGGATCTGTCCTGGGCGTCCTGGGCGGCGGACAATTGGGCGCCATGTTCACCATGGTGGCATGCCGTCTCGGGTATCACGTCGCCGTCTGGGA
>WNFB01002190.1_pt1 | contig 17001 bp, 12 predicted proteins | sample 5400501 | NCBI WGS metagenome assembly WNFB01 (sample SAMN13153341, study PRJNA577476) | soil metagenome | isolation source: 200 cm saprolite under Douglas fir tree site 2 hole 1 | place: USA:California | collected 2015-04-18
GGCTCGATTATTCCGAGATCCTTGAGCGGCAGCATGTATTGTTCGACCCACGCGGTCTGCTGGCGACTCATGCCGCGACGCTGGATGTCAATCGTGACTCCGGCGAGATGCGAGGATGCCAATTCACCCTTTTCTGGCGCTGCGTTGCGGTTATGACGGCGAAGCTTCCTCTGAACCTTCACTGTGCGCACCGCCGAGTTGACCTGGATCTGGCTCTGGAACTCCTGGTAATAGTCTTCGCTCAAATCGTTGAGGAAGTCCCGGGTCCAAGGACGGCAGTAACGCCTGCTAGGCTCGAGCGTGGAGGCAATTCGCAGCGATCGGCCGGGGATGATGGGAACCAGATCTTGATTGGCCTTGAGCTGTTCGAGTTCACGGTCGTCCTGGATGCGCGGCAGCTCCAGCCGGTCAATTTCCTCATTCTGGCGAAGCATTGAATCGCGAGAAGGACGGAACAGCGGACTCCAGCGCAAACGGCGGATGTGCGCCCGGTGCGCGGGTGTGCGCTGCGAGCGCCGAGGAGCAACGTAGCGATGCAGGCCAAAAGCCTGGCTACAGACAGCAAGGGTCAGGAGGAACGAAAGTAATATAGCGCGTTGGATTCTACTCTTCACGAAGTGGCCTCTGCTCCTCCGACCTTGCCCCAGGCGCTGGGACAGGCGGGTATTCTAAATCGGGGCCGGACAAATACAAGGACTTATTTGCCGCCGCGAGGGTAACGGATGAGTTGCCTCCCCGGTTACCCTTGATTACTGCACTCGCCCGAAGCGCGCGCTGTGTGGCAATCGGACTGTATTAAGAGCACGCTGGGTGCCAGGTTCTCTGAGCTGGAATTCCGGAGCAGATGGTCTAAGCGCTGTATTTTGCGCAGTTCGAAACGCGGGTAACCGGCAAGAGCGTTACCGGAAGTGACAGTCTTCGCTGCGTAATGACAATTCGTGGCAGGGGTCGCGTCGAAAGATTTACTTGGGTGGAACTTCGTGACCTTTGTGGTTATTTGTGCTAGGGGCACGAAGGATGACGAAAGCTGCTTCGCGCGCGATGACGGCTGCGGGCTCACGCTCCGCTCACGCCCGGACGGCCGGCAAACGCGGAGATCCCTCGCTGCGCTCGGGATGACCGCTGCGGGCTCCCGCTCCGCTCACGCCCGCAAAGCGCCGTCATTTTCTGAACAAATCACCGATGGCTTGTTTCATGACTTCGCCGCCAACCTCGGCGATGGAGCGGGTCAGCGGAATGTCCTTGGGGCAGACCTCCACGCAGTTCTGCGCGTAGCCGCATTCGTGGATGCCGCCGTCGCCCATCAATGCGGCGAGGCGCTCGCGTTTGAGGGCGGCGCCAGTGGGATGAGTATTGAACAAGCGCACCTGGGAGATGGTAGCCGCGCCCACAAAGCCAGTGTCCTCGTTGAACTGCGGGCAGGCTTCCATGCAGCAGCAGCAGGAAATGCAGCGCGAGAGCGGGTATGTCTCTTCCTGGTCCTCCATGGTCATGCGCGGGCCGGCGCCCAGATCGTAGCTGCCGTCGATAGGGACCCAGGCTTTCACGGCCTTCAGATTTTCAAACAGCACGCTGCGATCCACCGCGAGATCGCGAATGACGGGGAACTTGGAGAAGGGCTCGAGACGGATGGGCTGCTCGAGTTTGTCCACCAGCGCGGAGCAGGCCATGCGGGCGCGGCCGTTGATCAGCATGGCGCAGGAACCGCAGACTTCTTCCAGGCAATTCGAGTCGTAGGTGATGGGAGTAGTCGCCTTGCCGTCGCGAGTGACCGGGTTGGCAGCGATCTCCATCAGGGAAGAGATGATGTTCATGCCCGAATGCCAGGAGAGTTCGAATTCTTCCCAGCGAGACTTGTCGTTGGGAAAAGCTTGGCGGCGGATTTTGAAGAGGACGGATTTATTGTCGGCCATTCAAAGTCTTCCGTTTGTCGCACAACTTGTCATTCTGAGCGTAGCGAAGAATCTCTGTAGTCTGCCGGCGCCAGCAAAATGCATGGGTCCTTCGCTTCGCTCAGGATGACAATGGTTGGGTTTATTTTGGCGCATCAATACTTCCTCGCCCTCGGTGGAATCAGCGAAGTGTCTACCGGCTCGAACTCGAACCTCGGCTCATCGACATCGGGAGCGAACGTCGCTTTTGTCGTCTTCAGCCAGTTCTTGTCATCACTCTCGGGGAAGTCCGGCTTGTAATGCGCCCCGCGCGATTCGTCCCGCAAGCCCGCGCCTTGCGCGATCACCCGGGCCAGTTGCAGCATGTTGTAAAGCTGACGCGCAAACGCAACCGTGGTATTCGCCCACTGCGAGCGGTCGCTGAGATTAATGTGCCGGAAGCGCTCCAGCAGCTCACAAAGTTTGCCATCGGTTTGCTGCAGGTTCTTGTTGTAACGGATGACGGTGCAGTTTTTGGTCATCAACTCGCCAAGTTCACGCCAGAGCTTGAACGGATTCTCGATGCCGTCAGACTTCATCAGCGCGGCGTTGATCTCCTCCTGCCGCTTGCGTTCGGCTTCAAAGTAGCCATTTGCCACGGATGATTTTTGCGCGTTGCGGGCATACTGCACGGCTGCAGGTCCGCCGATGAATCCGCCAAAGATGCAGGAGACCAGCGAATTCGCTCCCAGGCGGTTGGCCCCGTGATACTGATATTCGCACTCGCCTGTGGCGTAAATGCCAGGGATGTTCGAAGCCTGCTTGAAATCCACCCATAGCCCGCCCATGGTGTAGTGCATGCCGGGAAAGATTTTCATCGGCGTATCGCGCGGGTCATCGCCGACAAACTTCTCGTAAATTTCCAGAATGCCTTCGAGTTTGCGGTCAAGCACCTTGCGGTCGATGTGCGTAAGGTCGAGATAGACCATCGGCTTGCCGTCGATGCCGAGGTTGTGATCGTAGACTACTTTGAAGATGGCGCGAGTGGCGACGTCGCGCGGCACCAGGTTCCCGTACTTGGGATACCACTCTTCGAGAAAGTACCAACGCTCTTTTTCTGGAATCGCCTTCGGCTCTCGTTTGTCTCCCGGAGCTCTAGGTACCCAGACGCGTCCACCTTCGCCGCGGGCTGACTCTGACATCAGCCGCAGCTTGTCTTCTCCGGGAATCGAGGTGGGATGTACCTGGATGAATTCACCATTGGCGTAATAGCAGCCTTGCTGGTAGAGCGCCGATTGCGCCGATCCGGTGCAGACGACCGAGTTCGTAGATTTGCCGAAAATCGCGCCAATGCCGCCGGTGGCGATGATAATGGCGTCAGCGGGAAAGGTACGGACCTCCATGGAACGCAGATCCATGGCGCAGATGCCGCGGCAGACGCGGTTGCCATCGAGCACGGCAGAGAGAAATTCCCAGTGCTCGTACTTCTTGACCTTGCCTTCCGACTCATAGCGGCGTACCTGCTCATCGAGCGCGTAGAGAAGCTGCTGACCGGTGGTGGCGCCGGCGAAGGCGGTGCGGTTGTAGAGCGTTCCTCCGAAGCGGCGGAAATCAAGCAGACCTTCAGGAGTGCGATTGAAGGGCACGCCCATGCGATCGAGCAAGTCGATAATGCCGGGCGCGGCATCGCACATGGCCTTTACCGGAGGCTGGTTGGCCAGGAAATCCCCGCCGAAGACGGTATCGTCAAAGTGCTGCCAAGTGGAGTCGCCCTCGCCTTTGAGATTTTTGGCGGCGTTGATGCCACCCTGAGCACAGACGGAGTGCGAGCGCTTCACGGGCACGATGGAGAACAGGTCGACCTCGCCACCCATCTCGGCGATTTTGATGACGGCGGAAAGTCCCGCGAGGCCGCCGCCGATGACTATGATTTTCGGATTTGATGCCATGTGATTCGCGCTATCTTCTATCTTTTATCTTTTATCTTTGGGCGACACCAGGCCGCCGGAAAAAAGTGCTGGGGATTAATGCCGCAGCAGGGTAACCGACCCGCCCGGCACTGGCTCGCGGTAACGCAGGAAACCCACCATGGAATACACCCCGATGGCGGCCATCACTACGCCGATCGCCAGGCAAACGTAACCAAAGCGGCGGCGTGCATGGTCGCCGGTGGTAATCCCCCATTTGGCGCAAAACAGCCAGATCCCGTAAGCGAAGTGCCAGGACGCGGCAAGAACTCCGACCAGGTAAAACGCCACCACCCAGGGATGACCGTAAAAGGCGTAATAGACCTTGTCGAAACCGAGGTCGGGTTCAGTCGCCAAGTGCACACCTGTAAATCGCATGGTCCAGGTGTGATACGCGATGTAGGCGAAGGCGATCCCGCCTGTCCAGCGCTGCATGGTGTACATCCAGTTGCCCATCCAGGGATAGTCGCCCACGTTGGCCTCACCGCGGTACCAAATGTAGAGGCCGTACAAGCCGTGGAAGAGGATGGGAAGAAAAATCAAGCCCCACTCCAGGAAGAGAACGAATGGCAGGCTGTTCAGGAACTTTACCGTTGCGTTGTAGGCTGCGGGCCCTTTCATGGCCTCGGCATTGGAAATGTAGTGCTCTACCAGGAAGGCGCCGATCGGAACGATGCCGCTGAGCGAATGCAGGCGGCGCAGCAGGAAGGAGTATCCCTGGCCTGCGCGTAATGGGGCTACACCATCTTGCACGTTGACCGGAGCAGGAGGACTGGCCGTCGTCGCCACAGCACGCTCCCTATGAGTTCAGAGATGAAAAGAGAACTTTTCATTATCTTGGCGCGGGAGAAGCGAAGTCAAGGAAGGCAGTATTATCCGGTAGTGGGCTAATTTCATGAACCACAAAGGACACGAAGTTACACGAAGGACGAATCTGATTGTTTCCTTCGTGCTCCTTAGTGCCCTTCGTGGTTAATTTAGGACCTACCAGTTGTCAGTAGCCAGTTCTCAGTTGTCAGTTAACTTCTTGCATTTGCCTCGTGCCACTCGAGAAATTGCCGAAACGCGGCGCCGCGGTGGCTGTACTGTGCTTTTTCTTGCGCCGTCAGTTCTGCGAACGTCTTCTGAATCTGAGGAAAATAGAACAGCGGGTCATAGCCGAAGCCGTTCGATCCGCGCGGGCTCTCCAGGATGATGCCTTCGGCCTCGCCCCGGAACACCGCCAGCGTTTGCCCATCGCGGGCGGCGGCGATTACGCACACGAACCGTCCCGTGCGCTTTTCGGGTGGAACGTTTCTCAGTTCACCGATGAGGCGCGCGTTGTTAGCTTCGTCGTCGGTGTTGTTCTCGACCAGGTGGGGAGCGTCGGCGGCATAGCGCGCGGAATGGACGCCGGGTGCGCCACCGAGAGCGTCTACTTCCAGTCCGGAGTCGTCCGCCAAAACGATTTCTCCTGGCGCATACCGGCTGTAGTGCTCGGCCTTCTTGCGCGCGTTGGCCTCAAAGGTGAGGCCGTCTTCAACCACGGCGGGAAGGGAAGGGAAGTCGGGAACGGAGGCGATCTCGATGCCGTGCGACGCGGCCGCGCCGGCAAAGTCGCGCAGCTTGCCCGGATTCGAGGTGGCGATCAGGATGCGATGCATGATTCGCTGACCCTTATCAGGCGTCATCATCAGGCGTCACCCCGAGCGGGCTTCAGCCGCGAGGGATCCTTCGCGACTTACGAGGCTCTGTAAAACCTCCTCAGTCACAAACCACTTTCCGGGAGAAATCAATTACAAGCGGTCTCATAAATCATTTTTCCGGATCCGACGACGAGCCCTCAGGGGCTAAAGAGTCTGTGTCGCACCTGCTGTGTCGTCCCTGAAGGGACTCGCCATGCCCCGCTTCACCTACCCCGGGCTCACGCCCGGGGCTAACTTATGCCGCCGCTACGCGGCTGGTGCCTGGATTCATTCCACTTTCATGTGCACCAGGAGTTGCGACACAGACTCTAAAGCCCAGAGTTTGCGGGTTGCGAGCGGCACCCTTCGACTTCGCTCAGGGCAAGCTTTTGAAGTCGTGCCCTTCCACGAAACCGTTTATGAGACCGGTTGGCTCTGTTGACATCCTAGGCGGCGTCATCCAGAGCCCGGCTTCAGCCGGGGGAAGGATCTTGCGCGCAGCGTCACCGTTCCCGGCTTTGAGCCGATCCGCGCAGGATTCCTCGCTTCGCTCGGGATGACGTCACTACCTGAATGAAAGATGTCAACAGAGCCAGACCGGTTGTAGACATATCGTAATTGATCCACTATAGTCTCAGCCTTCACAGTGCTAAATCTTACTGGGGGGCTGCGTATGAAGAAGCTGTTATTCGTTCTCTGCTCTATCCTTCTGTTTGCGTCGGCGGCTATGGCCGACAAGCTGGTTTCCCAATGGAATTGCGGCAAACCGACTGAATCCCACAGTATCGACGTGGGAGATCAACCGAATCATTCCTATTCGATCACCAACGGGAGCTGCACCTCCACAAAGGGCGAAGTTGGAGGTGTGAGAGAGAAGGAGGGTACGGGTCCGCAATTCCAGGAGACGACCGGCGACACAACCCAGTGGCATGGTGTGTTCATCGTTACCACGGCGAACGGGGACAGACTCTACTACCATTATTCGAACAAGGGACCGGGAAAAACGAAGGATGGACAATTTCAATCTGGGAGCAACAAGTGGTCCATTGCGGGGGGAACTGGCAAGTTCGCAGGAGCAAAGGGAAAAGGTACCTGTGAGGGCAAGGCGAACGCGGACGGGTCCGTCACATGGGATTGTGAGGGCAACTACACACTCGCCAAGTAGTGATTGACGGGCAAACAAGAAAGCTGCCCTGCGGGGTGGCTTTTCTATTAGGTGCTAAAGCTGCTCGCGTGGGTTTTGTTAGAGGCTCTAAAGGTCTCTCAGGATGACGCCGGGGCAGCCCGAAGCTTCCGTTGAAATACAACCAGCGCAACCATGAGCATCGCTGTCACACCTGAAACAATTCCCCCCGCCGTTCTGTCCCAAGTGCGCGCGAATGAGATCTTCACCCGGTTTTCGCCGGCCTGGATCGGGATTACCATTTGGCCGGTGACTTCGCGCGTCTCAGCCGGAACCGAGCGGCCATTTATTTCGATCCTCCACGCGGGATAGTTAAACAACCGCAGCACCACCTTCCCGGGGTTGCTCACGTCTGCGGTAAAGTACTTCGACTCGGGAGTCCACTGCAACACATGGATTCGCGCTGTGCCATCGCCTTCGAACGATACCCGGCGCGTGTCCTGCTTGATTTCTGAGGCATCGGCTCCGGCGGGAACGTACTCATCGGCGCCCTCGTAGCCTTGGCCCTCCTGCTGGTTGTCTTCCATCTCGGCGATGTCGGCGGCGGTGTCCCACCAGGGAGGCTGAACCCGGTGCCAGACAAACCCGAGCACCGCCAGCATCGTGATGCAGACCACGAAGCGTAACGGCCAGCGCCGCCAGGCCATTGTCACCAGAAGCGCGAAGGCCACATTCAGACACAGCAGCCAGCGCCAGGGGAGCTGCAGAAAACGCAGCTCGGGCAGATATTCCCAAGCTAAAAATGTGAACGAAAACATGAGCAATGTAGAGACAGCGGCCCAAACCATGAGGGACCGCTGGAAGATGGAAGCGGGTTGAGAGGTTACAAAATTCGCTTCATCGGCGGCTAAAGCCGCAGGCTCTTTTGTGCGGCTATCGGCACGGCTGAAGCCGTGCCCTCCCGCCATACGGGCGTTGGTCGCGTTGAAGCCGTGCCCTTCCGCGGTACGGGCGTTGGTCCCGCTGAGGCTGTGCCCTTCCGCCATACGGGCGTTGGTCCCGCTGAAGCCATCCCCTTCCGCGCGATGCACTTGTACCGGGCTTTGAGGCATTACTGCAGATCGAGTAGTCAGTCTGGTCGCACGCCGCTTGAGAAACAGGAACGACGCACTGGCGAGCACAACCAACTCCGCGGTTGCGACTAGCGACACTAGCAGGTTGAAGCGATTGTGATCGGCATCGTTGATCGTGGTAAAGAGAAAGTTATCCTGGGGTCGAACACCCGGAGAAAGCACCTGGGCGATGTCCACCCACTTTTCTTCGTAAGCGGCGGGCAGGATGTAAAACGCTGCCAGGGCCGCACCTAGGACAACTGCTGCCGCCCCGTACAGCAAGACCCGCGGCGAGCGCAGGACAATGGCAACCGTGACGACTAGCAGTGCCAGAGAATAATTCACCATCACGGCAGCCGGAGCATTGGTCAGCCATGCAGCAGCCACAATCAGACCCAAGGGGATGATCACTTTCCCCCGTTCCTCTTGCGAGCGCAACACGTAGAGCAGAAGCAAGGGCAGCAGCGCTCCCGCCAGCAATTCGGCGAACGCGCTTCGCCAATAGACGATGACGATGTAGTAGGGATTTGCAGCGTATAACGCAGCCGCAAAGGTGGCGTCCCGACGGTCCAGCCAGCGCCGCGCCAGCAGAAACATGGAGCCACCGGAAAGGGTGAGCGCCAGCCACACATAAACTCCAGGAGCAGCCTTCCAGGGCAGGGACGCGCCCAATGCGGCTCCCAGCGTCCACGAGGCCGGCGGATAGAAAATAAAACGGGCCTCGCCATATCCGTAGTGGGCGAGCGCAGCCCAGCGCGGGTAGATGATCCCCTGATTCCACTGGTTGAGCACTTCCATCCAGGAGTTCAAGTGAAACTCGAAGTCATGGCCGGAGGGATTTCCTAGAAAGAAAAACGGCAACACAACCGCGAACGCCGCGGCCATGATGATCAGCAGCGGTCGAGGGAAGAGCGGTGCGGCTGCGGCCAAGGAACGTAAACCTCCAGTTGAACTGGTTGCCGTGTGGTGCTCTGTAAGCGTGTGTTTCAGGGTCCGATTCTCCAGGCTCAGATTCGCTCCCCACAGTAGCATTCACATAACATGGCTCTGTTGACATCGCAAAACGGGCGATGAGGAATCAGCAGAAACCGGGGGTCGCCGTGGAAGAGCGGCGCTTTAGCGCCGCGTCCGATCCAGCCCCAACAGCGCGGGCTTCAGCCCCGGTGGACCACAGGGCCTAAAAGGCCGTGCTCTCGTAACGCTCCAATACGCGGCGCTGAAGCGCCGCTCTTCCACGGCACTGCCAATGTTTCATGTCGCCGAAGAGAGAAAGCGCCCAGGATGTCAACAGAGCCACATAACATTCTTGTGCAGCAAGCGAGAATACAGCAAACCCTCCGAGAACAACCACGCTCCTCGGTTATACTCTTGGTCTGGAATTCCTCGCCGTTGCACACCAAGGAGAAGTTCATGAAATCCCGGTTGCTGCGGGCCGTGGCCTGGATTTTCATCCTGTCGGCTGTGGGAAATATCATTCCTCAGTGCTTTGGCCAGATGGTGTCCAATTCTGCGGGAGCATCGAGCGCGCCCTTTGCGCCTCTCGAGCAATGGAGAAGTGCAATCATCAGCGGCGACGCGGCGGCCCTCAAGGTACTGTACAGTGCGAGTCCAGCGGCCCGTATCGACACTCCGGGAGGAGAGATCAATGGCGATGCCGACGCCGCCTTCTGGACCGGTCTCAAAGCGCGCAGCATGAAGGTGGACATCGTGCAGTCCGACTCAACTCAACCCGGGGTGCGGCAGGTAGTTTTGCAGGTAGAAATCCACTCCGCCGCTTCTCCAGGAAACCGGACGGTGTACATCTCTGAGGGACAACTGTGGCAGCTGCAGGGCGAGCAGTGGCGGCTGGTGGTGGCCAAGCGAAGTGCTCCGGCGCGACTGCAGCAGCCGGTCTCCACGAAAAAGGACCTCTATCCGGCAGGGGTCGACGCCCGCGCCGAGATCAAGGAGGCGCTGCAACACGCTTCCAAGGAGCGCAGGCGAGTGCTCGTGGTCTTCGGGGCAAATTGGTGCTATGACTGCCATGTCCTCGACCTGGCGTTCCATCGTTCCGACATCGAGCCGGTGCTGAAGCGCAACTACGAGGTAGTCCACGTGGACGTTGGTGAGGGCAACAAGAATCAGGACCTCATGACCCAATACCAGGTTCCAATGGCGCGAGGCATTCCTGGGCTGGCGGTCCTGGACAGCGACGGGAAACTGCTCTTGAGCCAGAAGAACGGAGAATTTGAAAAGGCGCGAGCCCTCGCACCCGAAGACTTACTGCAGTTTCTGAACAAGTGGAAGCCGCAGGCACGCTAGCGAATATAAAAGCCTCCCGATGCAGCTGAATCCAGCGATCCTCTCCGCCGCGCGGGCGTGTAACCTACGACGACGCCACTTCTTCCGAATTTCGCTGCTTGCGGAGTTCCTGGAGGAATTCTTCCTGGCTCAGCGACTCGTGGCTAGTTAGCAGTTCGAGCAGGGGGTCTTCCAGTTCGTCGGCTCCATGGGTTTCGGGATAGTGGTAGCCATTCCCCGCGGCCAGCGCGCGGGGCGTGATCAGCAATTCAGGCTGCGTCCCGGGACGGCCGGTCAGGAATCCGATGAACGTTGCTACCTGTTCCCGCTGTTCCGCGGTGCGCGAAGCGAATTCAATCCCCATGCCGGAGCTGGGATGCATCACTCGGACCATGCCCTCCGCCTCAACTTCCATGTCGGCAGCCTTCAGGCAGAGCACAATTCCAGAACGCTCGGGAAAGGGTGATTCGGTTTCCACATAGCATGCGCCCAGGCTCAGATCGCTTAACTTGCAATGCGAGACCGGTTCGGAATCATCCGGGGGAAGCTCCGGAGCGTGGGCTGCTACCCAGGCCAGGAGGCTGGTGCGGAGATTTTCCGCCAGATCAACAAAGCGCACGCCGGACTCACCGTTGGGATTTGCCCACGAGACCTCGCCGCGGACCTCAACTTCGGTATCGGGTTCGGGAAGGATGAAATGGACGGTGATGGTGGCGGAAGGACAAAGCGGCTGCGCGGCCAGTACATCCAGGCCATCTTCGCTCAGGTCCAGCAGGATGCCCTCCATCTCCGCCCCGTTCTGCATGACCCGGAGTTGTACTGGAACCTGCACTGGAACCCGGAAGGAGCGGCGGCGTTCGCGCTTGATCAAAGCGGTTGCGGCCCGCAGACTGGCCTGGGCCTGTTGTTCGGAGATCGGCTTGTACAGTACGAAGTTTGCGCCCGCGCCAAACACGTTGCGCACTTTCGTCTTGTCGCTCAGCAGAGCGACGGTCAACGTGTTGTGTCCTGAGGACGCCTGGTAGGCATTCTGCAGCACCAGGGCGGCACTGTGCGGGTCGTCGTAATCAACAATTACTGCGTCAAATTTCTGCTCCGTCAGCCGGCAGATGCCATCGGGGTATCCACAACACTGCACGCTCAGGCCAAACCCGGATAGAACCGTAGTGAGGACTGCCGTTGCCTGTTCGTCTTTGGAGACCAGAAGTGACCGAAATGTCATAAGCCGACCATTTGCCGCCAGTCGAATCGCGACGACTAGGGCCAGCGCGGAGCACGCGCTGGGGGCTTGGCGGCGGTTGACGGGCTACCGGAGGGCGTTGAGGCGGCCTTTGCGGCCATAGCGTTGGGTTCATCGACTTCGGCCAGGACCGCGGTCTCGTCGTCGTCGCTCTCAGCCAGCAGAGGGGCGACTTCCCGGAGCTTTTCCGCCGCCTGCTGCAGCGCTTCAATCTGCTTGCCTAACTGTGCGTACTTGGCTTGCTTACGCCGCAAGACCTCGTGAATATCCTTCATACAACCCCCTGCTGGCGAATTTAAGGAGGAACGCGGGGCCCGTCAATGCTATTCCCCCCTTGAAAGATTACGGGGGTAACCAGTGACGTGCGGCGAGCGCCCGGCGCAGCCCCACATAGCGTATTGGAAGTACATGAAAAATTTGGTCTTTGGTTTGGGGTCGGGGTTAGGAGCGTTCCTGGCAGAACGTTCGGTCGCCGGAAGGGAAGCGGTGCTCCTCCAGGTTACCCAGGCCAAGCAAGCAGACCAGCGCCGAAGACGAGCCGCCGGGGAAAATAAGCGGCCCCGTCTTGAGGGACGGGGCCTGGGAGGGGAGCGGTTTTGGTGGCGAACTCAGGGTTAACGACTATCCGATGTTCAGTTTCCGGCGAACTACTCCAGCGATGCCCAGCAGACCTGTACCCAGCAAGCCGAGCGTACCCGGTTCGGGGGTCACGATGTTGGTGTCGCCGCTGGATCCTCCAATCGAACCGTTGAACACGCCAGGCTTGGTCAACTGGGTAGTGACGCCAACGGTCACGAAGCTGCCCCCTAACATCCCGCTGACAGAACCCGTCAAGATGTAATGGGCGTTATTCGTCCCCGCGTCGACCAGGATCCATTGCACCGGTTCGCTAAAGGTGCCGCTAAAGATCACGCCATTGGGAATGCCATTGGTGCCATTGCCCGTGACCGTAAAACTGCCACCTGCAGCGAAAGTGCCGCCACCCGCCAGGCTGCCGCTGGTCAGCGTGCCGGTGGTGAAGCTAATCGTACCCAGATTCCCGGCAATCAACCCGCCGCCGTTCAGACCATTGACGACGACCAGCGTGGAGCCTGACAGGGTCAGGCTGCTGCTTCCCGACAGTGTGCCGCCGCTATTGGTGAAGTCTACGCTGCTGTTTGCAAAAGCCGCCACTGGCAAGGCCAGGGCCAACAGAGCCATCAAAACCATCTTCCTCATACAACCCTCCCTAGGATTTAAGCTTTGCCGCTACAGTTAAGACAACGGTAACCCGAAGTCGTAGCTGATCGTGCATGCGAACTGCCAAAGGGGATCCGCCCGAATGTGCTGAACCCAAATGGTTTATGGCCTATTTCCACGGCCCGCTCTGGATAGACATGCAAAGGCATGCACACTTACAACAAGCTTTTGCGCCAGCGGTTTGGAGTCGAATACGGGTTCCGAATATGAAGAGGTAGCCATTACCACACCAGGAGCAAAGGGGGTCTGCGGCACGGGGGGGCTGCCGCAGCACGATTCGCTGGCAAGCTGAAGTGCCGGAGCTTGAATGCATAACGCAGAAGTTCTCTTCGCCGCCTAGGTCCATGCATCAGGCCATATGGCTATTTCGTGCCAGCGGTTGGCACGAAGGTGGAATTTACATCTGAGTAGCAGGAGCCTACCTTGTGATCGAGCAGTTCTGGGGGAGGGCTGTTCGGGCGTCCCATGACTCGCAAGGGTCAGGGGCGCTTCTTATTTTTGGACGGATCTTGGATCGGAGAGCGTCGCAAGTAGTCGAGTTTTTACATCTGACTAGCTTCTTGAACCTAAGGTCGCCGGCCCGCGAATCGCGAGCACTGTCGGAGGGCCAACTCCATCACCAATCTCCTGCCTGGACCGAAGAATGAATCTCCAGCGCGCGGCTGGGTGGCTATTTGTGCCGGCTTACCGCTTCCACGGCGGCCAGCAGGTCGCGCGACATGTTCGACTTAGCCACATAACCTCGCGCTCCGGCCTCCAAGGCTGGTTGCAGCATTTCTGATGCCTCATACTGACTGAGGATCAGGATCTCGGACTGAGGAACCTCTTTACGGATTAAGCGGGCGGCTTCCAGCCCGTTGAGGTAGGGCATGCTGATGTCCAGCAACACCACGTCGGGCTTGAGCTCTTTCGCTTTCTGGATCGCATCCTGCCCATCCACCGCCTCGCCGCAGACGTCCCACTCTTCGTGGGAAGCCAGAAGTGTGCGCACCGCGCGCCGGATCTGTTCGTAATCATCGGCAATCAGAATTCGCACTGACGCCATTCCTCATCTCCAGGTTCGGCGTGCGGCAGCGGCAAAGGTATGGACTGAACCCTTTGAGAAATCCGGGCAGTTGAGCAAGCGGGAAGCGCTCCTGGTCAAGGCGGGAACCGTCTCGCAACAGCAGCTGTCCGGCCGTTCGCTGAGAAGAAATATGACTCAACCGAAGGGCAAGTTTCCATACCGCTTTTCCTGTAGGTGCAGCGGTAAGTATTTGTAGGGATGTTTTACCAGGTGAGCGGAGGCGGCTCCGGTTCGGCGGAGCCATCGGCGCGCGCGTCCGACGCACCGTAGTTCACCTTTGTTTTCGAGTCGTGCAGCACCGCCTGTCCGCGACCCATGGCGGTCGAGTATTCTTTCCGAACCTCGAGCTTGTGTCGCAGGGAAGAAAGCTCACGTAATACTTCAGGTTTCACGCGTGACTCGACCAAGATATTGCATCCGCGCTGCGGGCTAACGGTGAAACGCGCGTTCTCCAGCGCCGCTTGGATGTTCATCCCGTAATCAACCACGTTGGACACGAACTGTGCGTGAGCGAGGGGCTGGTTGGCTCCGCCCATGATGCCGAATCCGATGTGCCGGTCTCCGCGCTCCATGAAGGCCGGAATAATGGTGTGGAAGGGGCGCTTGCGGGGCGCCAGAACGTTGGGGTGGGATGGATCCAGAGTGAACAGCGCGCCGCGGTTCTGCAATGCAAATCCCATGCCGCGAACCGTGATGCCTGATCCGAACGCCGCATAGTTGCTTTGAATCAGCGACACGATGTTGCCCTCACGATCCACTACCGAGAGGTACGTCGTGTCACTCGAAGGCGGCGCACCAGCCGCGACCTCGCAATTGGCCTTGTGCGGATCGATCAGCTTGGCGCGCTCTTTCGCATATCGCTTGGAAAGCAGTCCCTTCACCGGGACCTTGGCGAAACGCGGGTCGGCGTTGTAACGCCCGAGATCGGCGTAGGCCAGCTTCATGGCTTCGATCTTTTTGTGCAGCTCTACGACGCTGAGCGGCCCATCGGGCGAAGCTGGAGACGTTTCCATGATGTTCAGCATCTCCAGGGCTGCCATCCCCTGACCGTTGGGCGGAAGCTCATAGATGGTCCAATCGCGATAGGTGGTGGAGATCGGATCCACCCACTCCGGCGAGAACTGTGCCAAGTCATCGGCGGACATAGTTCCGCCGAGCGCCTGCGATGTGTTCAAAATGGCGCGTGCGATCTCGCCGCGATAAAAAGTATTCGCGCCCTCCTGAGCAATCAGCCGCAGCGCCTTGGCAAGATCATGGTTCTGGAAGATTTCGCCGACTGCGGGAGCCTTGCCGTCGGGCAGAAATATGCGGCGGCTTTCCGCATCCTGCATCAAGTCGCGCGTCGAGTCGTCCCAGTAATCGTGGATCAGTTCAGGAACAGGGAATCCTTGCTCGGCATAAAAGATGGCGGGCTGAAAAACATCTTTCCACGGCAGCTGCCCAAAACGATCGTGCAGCTGGCTCCATCCCGCCACTACTCCGGGCACGGTGACTGCATCAATGCCAGCCTGTGGCATCGAGGTTGCGCCTTTGGCCTTCAGGTGTTCGATCGTGAGGGCCTGAGGCGCCCATCCGCTGGCGTTCAAGCCGTAAAGCTTGCCGGTCTTGGCGTCCCAATAGATGGCAAACAGATCGCCGCCGATACCGTTCATCATGGGCTCGGTAACGCCCAGCACGGCGTTGGCGGCAATGGCCGCATCCACCGCAGAGCCTCCGCGCGCCAGAATCTGTGCACCAGCTTGCGAAGCTTGCACGTGGGTGGTGGCCACGATGCCGAGGCGTGTGATCACCATGGAGCGCGCGTGGGAACGATCCTGAGCCGGCACAGACATGCTTGTAATCAGTAGGATGAGGGTGGATGTGACTCTAACCGAGAGGGGCATCGTAACACCATTTCGACGACAGAAGAGAGTGGGGAACGGTGCATTTTGCTGCCCGTCAAGGCTGCTGTCAAGCTGAGGGGGGTGGAATCGAGACATTGACGGTAGCCACTACCGATATTGACGTAACGCTTTACATTCTTACGGGCTGATGTATGATGTTTGGCCACAACCGGCCCCTGCAGTCAAGGCTGGCCGAAGCGGCTGACGAAGGTTGCTGGCGAGGGGGTCTCGTCTCGAAATTGCCTTGGCGCTCATGATTGTAGTCAGGGGATGATCTGTCGGACCGGCAGACCCTGATTTGGAGACGTCCATGCGCCTGGACTCTGCCCGTTTTCTCAGGTTTGTACTTCTCGCTGTCTTTCTTTTCATTTTCTCCGCGCTGGCCCTAGCGCAGCAAACTGCCGTGGGGCCCCTGATCGTCCAGCCGGTGGACGAGACCAATCTGACGCAGCTCAAGGGCAACGTCCACCCTCTGGCTCGCCCGCAATTCGATCAGGGCGCGGCGCCGCCCAGCCTGCCCATGGAGCGCATGCTGCTAGTTCTCAAGCGCAGCCCGGAGCAGGAATTCGCTCTCCGCAAGCTGCTCGACGATCAGCAGGACAAAGCCTCGCCCAGTTACCACAAATGGCTGACACCGGATGAATTCGGCCAACAGTTCGGCCCCAGCGATCAGGACATCCAAGTCGTGACCTCATGGCTCCAGGCGCACGGCTTCCAGGTCGCGCAAGTTGCCAAGGGCCGCACGGTGATCGAGTTCTCGGGCACTGCTGCCCAAGTGCAAGAAGCGCTGCACACTTCCATTCACAAATATGTCGTCAATGGGGAAGAACATTGGGCTAACGCGAATGACCCGCAAATCCCGGCCGCGCTTACGCCAGTGGTGGCGGGGGTGCACACTTTGCACAATTTTCTGAAGAAACCGCAGATTCATATTTCGAAACAGCCAGTCGCCGTGAAGTTCAGTCCCGGTCCGCCGCCGCAGGTCACGTTCCCGCCCCAAAACGGCCAGCCGACGCTACACGCCCTGGGCCCCCAGGACTACGCGAAAATCTATAACATCATCCCCGGAATGGACGGGAGTGGAAAGACAATCGCAGTGGTGGGACGGTCGGATATAGATTTTCAAGACGTCGTGGATTTCCGCAGCGCTTTTGGACTCGGGGGTCCCTATCCAAACGTCATTGTGGACGGCCCTGATCCAGGCATTTTGCCAGACTTAGGAGAACAAGGGGAGGCTACTCTGGATACAACTTGGTCCGGAGTAATAGCGCCCAACGCAAATATAGATTTGGTGGTTTCTGCCTCGACCAACACCACGGACGGGGTAGACCTCTCCGAGGTTTTCATCATCGACAATAATCTGGCAGACGTGATGACCGAGAGCTTCAGCACCTGTGAATTTTTTGCCACCGCTGCTGACGCCGCCGGCATAAAGGCCCTCGCGGAACAGGCGGCTGCCCAAGGGATCACGTACCTGGTTTCGACAGGAGACACCGGCTCTGCCGGCTGCGACAACCTTAGTGAGACGGTGGCGCAAGGCCCGGTTTCCGTCAATG
>WNFB01002298.1_pt1 | contig 16998 bp, 17 predicted proteins | sample 5400501 | NCBI WGS metagenome assembly WNFB01 (sample SAMN13153341, study PRJNA577476) | soil metagenome | isolation source: 200 cm saprolite under Douglas fir tree site 2 hole 1 | place: USA:California | collected 2015-04-18
CAAGCCATCCGTCGCGACCCGGCGGTTGTACGCCTCGATCGCCTGACGGTTCTCCTCGAGCCAGCGGCGCTCCTGCTCGGCCCGCACGATCATGCGCAGACGGCGTTCGAGGGTTTCCGACATATTGATGCGCAGGCGGCGCGCCTCGTCGAGCAGTTCGGTGTCGACGAACAGGTTCACGGCGCGCTTCTTGGCGGAACGCTCCCTCAGCATGGCGGCGCCCTCCGTCTATGCGCTAAATCTATGCGCATAATACCTGAAGGGCAAGGGCCGATAGCCCTGACGCGATCGTTATCCCCAGGACGGGCCGGTCCGGTAGACTCCGGCCCCAAGGCTTTCGCCACCACGATCCGGAGCGATCCATGCGCAAACGCCTGGCTTTCATCGCCGCCCTGGCCATCACCGCCGGCCCGGCCGCGGCCCATCACGGCTGGGGCAGCTACGACGCCGCCAACCCCCTCACCGTGGCGGGCCCGATCCTCACCTCGAAATTCGAGAATCCCCACGTCACCATCTCGGTGCGCGGCAGCGACAAGGTACCGTGACGCTCGCCCCGACCTCGCGCATGACGAACCGTGGCGCGGTCCAGGCGGTGGTCGCCGTCGGCAACACCGTCTCGGCCTACGGCTATCCATCGAACGTGCAGCCGGACGAGATGCGTGCCGAGCGCATCACGGTCGACAACAAGACCTACGAGATGCGCTGATGGAGCACGACGCTCCGGCGATCTTCGCCGCTCTCGAGCAGTCGGCGTTTGCGGCGGCGGTCCGCCAATCGTCGTGGCTTTATCCGTTGGCGAATGTCGGGCACATCCTCGCCCTCGTCGCGTTCGCGAGCGCCGTTGCGGTGATGGATCTGCGCATCCTCGGGGCGTTCGCGGGCACCGTGCCCGCTCACGTGTTGAGGCAGGCGCGGCGCGCCGCCATCCTCGCGTTCTGCGGGCTTGCCGCGACCGGATTCATGCTGTTCTCAGCCGAGGCGAGCCACATCGTCGTCAATCCGGTGTTCCGCCTGAAGGCTGCGCTGGTGGCCGCCGGCCTTCTCAACGCGCTGGCCTTCGAGGTGGTGGTCCGCCGCGCCGTCGCGCCCTTGCCGGCCGGCGCGCCGATGCCGCGCGCGGTTCGCATGTCCGCCGTCCTCTCGCTTGCTATTTGGATCGCCGTCGCCGCCTGCGGGCGCAGCATCGCTTATTTTTGAATGTTCATGCTATAAAGTAGGACATGACACGGACTGGCACCAAACAAAAGCGCCGCATCACGATGGCGCCCATCACTGCGGAGGAACGCGTCGCGTTGCTCGCGTCGCTGAAGGGGGCAGAGGCGGAGATCAAAGCGGGTAAGTACACGGAGTATGATTCGAAGAAATTCAAGGATCGCCTTGTCAGGATTTACCGGAGCGTGAAGCGGTAAGACTGCCTCACCCCGTCCCGCCGACCGTAATGCGGTCCATGCGCAGGGTCGGCTGCCCGACGCCGACCGGCACGCCCTGGCCGTTCTTGCCGCAGGTGCCGATGCCGGTGTCGAGCGCGAGGTCGTTGCCGATCAGGGCGACGCGCTTGAGCGCATCGGGTCCGTTGCCGATCAGCATGGCGCCCTTGAGCGGCGCGCCGACCTTGCCGTCCTCGAGCCGATAGGCCTCGGTGCACTGGAACACGAACTTGCCCGAGGTGATGTCGACCTGGCCGCCGCCGAAGCTCACCGCGTAGATGCCGTTCTTGACCGAGGCGAGGATCTCGCCTGGGTCGCGGTTGCCGGCCAGCATGTAGGTGTTGGTCATGCGCGGCATCGGCACGTGCGCGTAGCTTTCGCGCCGGCCGTTGCCGGTCGGCCGCATGTTCATCAGCCGCGCGTTCTGCCGATCCTGCATGTAGCCGACCAAAACGCCGTCCTCGATCAGCACGGTATGGGCGCTCGGCGTTCCCTCGTCGTCGATGGTGAGCGAGCCGCGCCGCGCCGCCATGGTGCCGTCGTCGATCACGGTGACCCCGGGCGCCGCCACGCGCTCGCCCATCAGCCCGGCGAAGGCGGAGGTGCGCTTGCGGTTGAAGTCGCCCTCGAGGCCGTGCCCGACCGCCTCGTGCAGCATCACGCCGGGCCAGCCGGGGCCGAGCACCACGTCCATCTCGCCGGCCGGTGCCGCCACCGCGGTGAGGTTGGTGAGCGCCTGGCGCACCGCGTCATCGACCGCGCCCTGCCAGGCTGCCAGGTCGACGAAGCGCTGATAGCCCTCGCGGCCGCCATAGCCGTGGCTGCCGGATTCCTGCCGGTCGCCCTCGCCGGCGACCACCGAGACGTTCACCCGCACCAGCGGCCGGATGTCGCGAAAGGTTTCCCCGTCGGCGCGCAGAATCTCGACCTGCTGCCAGCTCGCCCCGAAGCTCACCGAAACCTGCCGCACCCGCGGGTCCTTGCCGCGCGCATAGGCGTCGATCGTCTCGAGCAACTTGACCTTGGCGTCGAAACCGGGCGCGGCGAGCGGATTCTCATCGCCGTAGAGCCGTACGTTGGTGCGCGCGGGAGGCTCCGCGTAGGTGCCGGAATAGCCGGAACGCACCGCGCGCACGGCGTCGGCGGCGCGCGCCAGCGCGGCGTCCGAGACGTCGGAGGCGTGCGCATAGCCGACCGCCTCGCCCTTCACCGCGCGCAGGCCGAAGCCCTGGACGGTGTCGAACGTCGCCTGCTTGAGCCGGCCGTTGTCGAACACCAGCGCTTCCGACTGGCGGTACTCGAGATAAAGCTCGCCGTCGTCGGCGCCGTCGAACCCGTGCGCGAGGCGGCGGCGCAGGTTCGTGCGGTCGAGGCCGGCGCGGTCGATCAGAGAGGCGGATGTGTCGGGCATGGGCTCGTTCCGGCGAATTGGGTCTGCCCGCAAGATAGGTCGTGCCGGCCGGCGAGGGGAGGGGGCACCTACCTACGGCAGCTTATCAAAACCTTCGCCAAAACCCTTGAGGCTCACCGGGATGCCGATGCCCTCTTCCGGCGTCTGGTAGATGATGAAGGTCGCGGTGCCGCCGGAGCGCAGCTGCTTCATCAGGTTGTCGTCCATGACGACCTCGGCGACGCAGCCGTTCGGCAGGCAGCGCACATAGAGCACCTTGCCGATGTCGGCCGAATTGATGCGCAGCCCGAGCCCGTTGGGCAGCAGCACGCCGAGCGGCGCCAGCACGCGCATCAGCCGGTATTTCTGATCGGCGGTCTTGAGCACGATCACCGTGAGGCCGACGTTCGGCCGGTCCTCGGCGGTCACGCTCTGGATCAGCGCGCACTGCTCGCTCTGGGCGCCCGGCGGCGTGTCGCAGCGGACCTGCCAGTCGCCGTGCACCGACTTGACCACGCCCTGCGGCGCAGCGGCAGCAACGAGGCCGAGCAGCGCGGCCGTCGCCAGCGCCAGCGACGGGGCAAACCCGGCCCGACCGGTCCCGCCGTGACGCCGCACCGCCCGCGTGCAGAAAATGCCCATGATCCCGTTCCTCGATCGCGGCGCCGCCGCGCACGGCCGGCCTCGGCTCGGCGATCACGCAGGCGCTGTGACGCCCGTGGGCCGAATCGCCGCACCGATACCGGCGCGCCGTCTCCCGTACATGCCGGTCCGGCGCTGTCAAGCGCACGCCGGCACCGTCGAGCAGCGAAAAACACCCGCCAAAGCGCGGCGAATGCGTCCACGACACCCGGACGGGACATCGCAAAGAACGGACGCAAGCCACGTTGCGAGTAGGGCCGAATTGTGGTTTGAGAAGCCCGGCTCCACCCACCAGCCCGCATTTGCTTTCGCTCCGGAGCCCGCCGGCGTCCCCCGCCGCGCGCCACGCGGGATCGCAAGGACGCACCCGCGTCAACGGCGCGGTGCAGGGCGGTCGGTCACGGCCGGCACTCGTCGAAGGAGCGGACACGGCGATGCAGGTTGTTTCGCGCTTGATCGGCTCGATGGCGGTCGCCGTCGCCGTGCTCATGGGCGGCGGCGTCGCGCTCGCCGGCCTCGGTCAGCCCTCGCCCTGGCAACTGAACTTTCAGCAATCGGTCACGCCGGTGATGGACAACGTGGTCGCCTTCCACGACGGCCTGCTCTACGTCATCACCGCCATCACGGTGTTCGTGCTGGCGCTGCTGGTCACCGTCATGGTGCGCTTCAACCGGCGGGCCAATCCCCACCCGTCGCGCACCACCCACAACACCCTGATCGAGGTGGCGTGGACGGTGGTGCCGATCATCATCCTCACCGGGATCGCCATCCCGTCGTTCAAATTGCTGTTCTATCAGCAGATCGTTCCGCCGGCCGACCTCACCGTGAAGGCCACCGGCCTGCAGTGGTATTGGACCTACGGCTATCCGGACAACGGCAAGTTCGAGATCGAATCGCGCATGCTCGACGACGCCGACCGCCCCAAGAAAAAGCCGGACGAGCCGCGCCTGCTGGCCGTCGACAACGACATGGTCGTGCCGGTCAACAAGGTGGTGCGCGTTCAGGTGACGGCCGACGCCCAGGGCGTCATCCACTCCTTCACCGTGCCGTCGTTCGGCATCAAGATCGACGCGGTTCCCGGCCGTCTCAACGAGACCTGGTTCAAGGCGACGCGCGAGGGGCTTTATTACGGCCAGTGCTCGGAATTGTGCGGCAAGGACCACGCCTTCATGCCGATCGCGGTGCGGGTCGTGAGCGACGCCGACTTCGCCAAATGGGTGGAGCAGGCGAAGAACGCGTACGACGACACCCGGCCGCCGGCCGCGCTCGCCGCCGCGGCGAGCGCCAAGGCCGAGTGAGGCGATCAACAAGGCGCATCGCAGCGACAAGGTCGAAGGGATCTCGGTATGGCAACGACGGCGACGGCTCATGGCGCCCATGGCGCGCATGAACATCCGACCCCGACCGGATGGCGCCGCTTCGTGTATTCGACGAACCACAAGGACATCGGCACGATGTACCTGGTGTTCGCGGTTGCCGCCGGCGTGATCGGCGGCACGCTGTCGATCGCCATCCGCTACGAGCTGCAGACCCCCCAGCTTCAGCTGTTCGCCGAACCCCATACGTTCAACGTGTTCGTCACCGCGCACGGCCTGATCATGATCTTCTTCATGGTCATGCCGGCGATGATCGGCGGCTTCGGCAACTGGATCGTGCCGCTGATGATCGGGGCGCCCGACATGGCGTTCCCGCGCATGAACAACATCTCGTTCTGGCTGCTGCCGGCCTCGTTCGCGCTGCTGCTCACCTCCATGTTCGTTCCCGGCGAGGGCGACGGCAACGGCGTGGGCGCCGGCTGGACCATCTACGCGCCGCTGTCGACCACCGGGCACACCGGCCCGGCCATGGATTTCGCCATCCTGTCGCTGCATCTCGCCGGCGCGTCGTCGATCCTCGGCGCCATCAACTTCATCACCACCATCTTCAACATGCGCGCGCCCGGCATGACCCTGCACAAGATGCCGCTGTTCGTGTGGTCGATCCTGGTGACGACGTTTCTCCTCCTGCTCGCCATGCCGGTGCTCGCCGGCGCGATCACCATGCTGCTGACCGACCGCAACTTCGGCACGACGTTCTTCTCCGCCGACAAGGGCGGCGATCCGGTCCTGTTCCAGCACCTGTTCTGGTTCTTCGGCCATCCCGAGGTCTACATCCTGATTCTCCCGGGCTTCGGCATGGTCAGCCAGATCGTCGCGACGTTCAGCCGCAAGCCGGTGTTCGGCTATCTCGGCATGGCCTACGCGATGGTGGCGATCGGCGGCATCGGCTTCGTGGTGTGGGCGCATCACATGTACACGGTCGGCATGTCGACCGGCGCGCAGGCCTATTTCATCCTCGCCACCATGGTCATCGCCGTGCCGACCGGCGTGAAGATCTTCTCGTGGATCGCCACGATGTGGGGCGGCTCCATCGAGTTCAAGACGCCGATGCTGTGGGCGATCGGGTTCATCTTCCTGTTCACCCTCGGCGGCGTCACCGGCGTCGTGCTCGCCAATGCGGGCGTCGACCGCCTGCTGCAGGACACCTATTACGTGGTGGCGCACTTCCACTACGTGCTCTCGCTCGGCGCCGTGTTCGCCATCTTCGCCGGCTGGTACTACTGGTTCCCCAAGATCACCGGCTACATGTACGACGACCGCATCGGCAAGCTGCATTTCTGGGTCACGTTCGTCGGCGTCAACATGGTGTTCTTCCCGCAGCATTTCCTCGGCCTTGCCGGCATGCCGCGGCGCTACGTCGATTATCCCGACGCCTTCCGCGGCTGGAACGTCGTCTCCTCGATCGGCTCGTACATTTCCGGCGTCGGCGCGCTGATCTTCCTGTTCGGCGTGCTGCAGGCGTTCCTGCGCAAGCAGAGGGCGGAGAACAATCCGTGGGGCGCCGGCGCGACCACGCTCGAATGGACGCTGCCCTCGCCGCCGCCGTTCCACCAGTTCGACGTGCTGCCGCGGATCAGGTGAGGTCCGGCGGGGAGATGGGCGGGCGCAACATGCGAATGACCGATATGTCCGCGGTCGACCATCGGGCCGAGCCGGCGCTCGCCGTGAGCGACGCCGAGGTCGCCGATTTCCTCGCGCTGATGAAGCCGCGGGTGATGTCGCTCGTGGTGTTCACCGCGCTGGTCGGCCTGCTGGTGGCGCCCGGCCGCGTGCATCCGGTGATCGGCTTCGCGGCGCTCCTGTGCATCGCGGTCGGCGCCGGCGCCGCGGGCGCGCTCAACATGTGGTACGACGCCGACATCGACGCGGTGATGACGCGCACGGCGCGGCGGCCGATTCCGGCCGGGCGCGTGCTGCCCGGCGAGGCGCTCGGCTTCGGCCTCACCCTTGCGACCGGCTCCGTTCTCGCCCTCGGCCTGATGGTCAACTGGGTCGCCGGCGGGCTCCTCGCCTTCACCATCTTCTTCTACATCGTCGTCTACACGATGTGGCTCAAGCGCTCGACGCCGCACAACATCGTCATCGGCGGCGCGGCCGGCGCGTTCCCGCCGATGATCGGCTGGGCCGCGGCGACCGGCGGCATCGGGCTCGAGTCGGTGCTGCTGTTCCTGATCGTCTTTCTGTGGACGCCGCCGCATTTCTGGGCGCTGTCGCTCACCCGCGCCGACGAATATGCGCGCGCCGGCGTGCCGATGCTCCCGGTCGTCGCCGGGCGCCGGGAGACCAAGCGGCAGATTCTCCTCTACACCGCCGTCCTCGTGCCGGTCACCCTTGCGCCGTGGCTGTTCGGATATGCCGGCCCGATCTACGGCATCGTCGCTATTGTCGCCGGCGGGACGATCGCGGCGCTTGCCTGGCGGCTGCACGCCGCCGCGGAAGGCCGCGCGGCCGATCAGGCTGCCAAGCGCCTGTTCGCCTTCTCGATCCTCTACCTGTTCGTGCTGTTCGCCGTGCTCCTGGCCGACCACGCGTTCGGCGGCGCGCCGCCGCCGGGATGACCGCATGATCGACCGTCCGCCCGAGATCGGTATCGTGCTCACCGAGGAGCAGAAGCGGCGCCGCCGCGCGCGCTCGGTGGCGATCGGGCTCGCCCTCGGCGCCCTCGTGCTGCTGTTCTACGTCGTCACCATCGTCAAGCTGGGGCCCGGCGTGCTCCACCGTCCGCTGTGAGAAACAATTCGCGCATGGGCCCGACCCCGCACCACGACAGGGCCACGGCGCGCCGGCGCAATCTCGCCGTCGCCGCCGCCTGCGCGGGCTTCGTCGCCGCCATGGTCGGCATGGCCTATGCGGCGGTGCCGCTCTACACTTGGTTCTGCCGCGCCACCGGATTCGGCGGCACCACCCAGGTGGCCGATGCCGGGCCGGGCCAGGTGCTCGACCGCAAGGTCACCGTGCGGTTCGACGCCAATGTGAGCGGCCTGCCGTGGAAGTTCGAGCCGGAGCGCGTCTCGATCGACGTGCGCGTCGGCGAGGTCGTCACCGTGCTCTACCGGGTCGAGAACGACTCCGTCCGCGACACCGTCGGGCAGGCGACCTACAACGTGACGCCGCCGACCGTCGGCGCCTATTTCGTGAAGATCAACTGCTTCTGTTTCACCGAGCAGCGGGTGAAGGCGCACGAGCGCCGCGACATGCCGGTCGTGTTCTACATCGACCCGGCCCTCGTCGGCGATGCCGAGCAGAACGATCTCAACACCATCACGCTCTCCTACACCATGTATCCGGTGCGCAATCCGGACAAGCCGGTGGCGGAGAGCCCAGGCCCGGCTGACCCGGGGCGAATCTAGCGCATGTTCCGGCGAAGTGGATACCGGTTCGCCGATAAGAACATGCGCCACGCAAAGATTTCTAGAGCATGTCCTGATTCCGAAGGAACGGGACATGCTCTAAGAATCGACAGACCGGACCTGGTCCCGGAGGGAAGCGGGCGCCGAGGGTCCGCGTCCCAGCGGGAAACGGAGACGACGAATGGCCGAGGCGCACGCGCGACATCACGACTACCACCTCGTCGATCCGAGCCCGTGGCCGGCGGTCGGAGCCGTGTCGGCGTTCCTCATGGCCGCCGGCGGTATTTCCTGGCTGCACCATCTGTTCTCGGCCGCGCCGCTGATGTTCGCCGCCGGCGTGATCGGGATCGCCTACACCATGATCGGCTGGTGGCGCGACGTCGTGCGCGAGGCCGAGTTCCAGGGTCATCACACCCGCGTTGTGCAGCTGTCCCACCGCTACGGGATGATCCTGTTCATCGCCTCCGAGGTGATGTTCTTCGCCGCCTGGTTCTGGGCCTATTTCAACATCGCCCTGTTCCCGGCCGACATGCATCAGCTCGCGCGCGAGGAGTTCATCGGCGGGGTATGGCCGCCCAAGGGGATCGAGACCTTCGATCCGTGGCACCTGCCGCTGCTCAACACGCTGATCCTGTTGACCTCGGGCACCACGGTGACGTGGGCGCACCACGCCCTGCTCGAGAACGACCGCGAAAGCCTCAAATGGGGCCTGATCTGCACCATCCTGCTCGGCCTGTCGTTCACCGGCGTGCAGGCCTACGAGTACATGCACGCGCAATTCGCCTTCAAAGGCCACATCTACGGCGCCACCTTCTTCATGGCGACCGGGTTCCACGGCGCGCACGTGATCATCGGCAGCATCTTCCTGATCGTCTGCCTCGGCCGCGCGCTGGCCGGCCATTTCAATGCGAAACAGCATCTCGGCTTCGAGTTCGCCGCTTGGTACTGGCACTTCGTCGACGTGGTGTGGCTGTTCCTGTTCACCTGCATCTACGTGTGGGGCGGCGGCGTGCATGCCGCGGCCGGCGGCCATTGACGAAACCCATCAAACGGCCAAGAAGGGGCGGCACCGACCGCTCCTTTTTGTTTTGAGCAAGAGCATCAGCGATGGCCGAAGCCCAACCCGAGACCTCGCCCTCTCCGTTCGCGACCGGCCTGGCCGGCCGCTGCCCGCGCTGCGGCAAGGGCAGGCTGTTCGATGGGTTCCTCGCGTTGCGTCCGCGATGCGAGGCCTGCGGGCTCGATTTCTCTTTCGCCGATTCCGGCGACGGTCCGGCGGTGTTCGTGATGTTCATTGCCGGGTTCATCGTGGTCGGCTGCGCGCTTCTCGTCGAGGTGAAGTACGCGCCGCCGCTGTGGGTGCATGCCGCGCTGTGGGGCCCGCTGATTCTCCTGGTCACCCTCGCGCCGCTGCGCCTCGTCAAGGGCCTGCTCATCGCGCTGCAGTATCACCACAAGGCCGCCGAGGGCCGCTTCGACCACGGAGAGCGCGGGTGAGCATCGAGGCTGCGCGGCGCCGCCGCGGTCTCCTCGTCCCCGCTGTATTCGCCTGCCTCGGGCTTGCCGTGCTGGTTGCGCTCGGAATCTGGCAGCTCGATCGCCGGGCATGGAAGGAAGCGCTGATTGCCTCGATCGAGAGCCGCGTCGACGCCGCGGCGGTCGCGCTGCCTCCGCCGGAGCGTTGGGCGAGGCTCGATCCGGCCAGGGACGAGTTCCGGCGCGTCACCTTCGCGGCCGAGTTCCTCAACGGCCAGGAAGCGCTCGTCTATACCAGCGGGTCGGCGCTGCGCAGCGACGTGGCGGGACCGGGCTATTGGGTGTTCACGCCGGCGCGCATCGGCGGCGGCGATCTCGTCATGGTCAACCGCGGCTTCGTGCCCGAGAAGGAGCGGGACACGATTGGCCGCACCGCCGGTCAGATCTTCGGCGTGACCGATATCGAGGGCGTGATGCGCTGGCCGGAGAGGTCGAGCTGGTTCACGCCCGCGGCCGACTCGGCGCGTCGCCTGTGGTTCGTGCGCGACCATCTCGCCATGGCGGCGGCGAAAGGCTTGACGGTGGCGCCGTTCTACGTCGACCAGGAGGCACCGCCCGCCCCCGGCGGCCCGCCCCGCGCCGGCAAGCTCGTGGTCAACCTGCCCAACAATCACCTGCAGTACGCGCTCGCCTGGTTCGGGCTGGCGCTGGTGCTCGTCGGCGTGTTCGCCGCGTTCGTCCTAAGCCAACGGCGGGAGCGCCGCGCCGGCGAAGGCGGGGAGCGCGCCTGATCCGACCGGCCGGGGCGGTATGCTGGCGCGCGAGGTCGTCGAGCGCGGCGTGATATTCGCGCTCGAGCCGCGCCACCAGATCGGCTGCGCCGACCACCTGCTTGACGGCGCCGATCCCCTGGCTGGCGCCCCAGATGTCGCGCCATGCCCGGCGGTGGTCGCCGCCGTCGGCGAAATTCATCATCGAGGGGTCCGCCGCCTGCAGCTGATCCGGGTCGAGCCCGGCGCGCACGATCGAGCCCTTCAGATAATTGCCGTGCACCCCGGAGAAATGATTGGTGTAGACGATGTCCGCCGCGTGCGACTCGACGATCATCTGTTTGTACGCGTCGGGCGCATTCGCCTCGCGGGTGGCGATGAACGCCGAGCCCACGTAGGCGAGGTCGGCCCCCATCGCCTGCGCCGCCAGCACCGCCCGTCCGGTGGCGATGGCGCCCGACAGGATGAGCGGCCCATCGAACCACGCGCGAATGTCCTGGATGAGCGCGATCGGCGAGGTGGTTCCCGCGTGCCCGCCGGCGCCCGCCGCGACCGCGATCAGCCCGTCCGCGCCCTTGTCGACCGCCTTGCGGGCGAACGTGTTGTTGATCACGTCGTGCAGCACCGTGCCGCCATAGGAATGCACCGCCCGGTTCACCTCCTCGCGCGCGCCGAGCGAGGTGATGACGATGGGCACGCGGTGCTTGACGCAGACGTCGAGGTCGCGGGTCAGCCGGTCGTTCGATTTGTGCACGATCTGGTTGACCGCGAACGGGGCGGCCGGCCGGGCGGGATGCGCCGCGTCATGGGCGGCAAGCTCGCCACGGATGCGGGTCAGCCACGCGTCGAGCACTTCGGGCGGCCGCGCATTGAGGGCCGGGAAACTGCCGACCTTGCATTGAGCGATGACCAGATCAGGCACCGAGACGATGAACATCGGCGCGCCGATCACCGGCACCGACAGGCGGCCCTGCAGGATGGCGGGCAGGCTCATGGCGCCCCTTCCTCGAGGGGCCTTAAGGAAGCCCCGTTTCCGCGTCTGGCTAACACTAGCCAAACCGGATGTCTTCCCTTATCCCAGCGTGCTTCGGCCCTGGCGATAGGCGCGGTACCGGCCGGCCGGAAGGATCGAATCTTGCGTTACATCTCGACCCGCGGCGAGGCCCCGCCGCTCGGCTTCATCGACGTGACGCTCGCCGGTCTCGCCCGCGATGGCGGCCTCTATGTGCCTGAAACTTGGCCGGTTTTCGCCCCCGACCGAATCGCCGGCCTGGCCGGCAAGCCCTACGCCGAGGCCGCCTGCGAGGTCCTCGGCCCGTTCGTCGGCGACGCCCTGGCGCCGGCCGATCTCGCCCGCATGGCACGCGAGGCCTATGCCGCGTTCCGCCACCCCTGCGTGGCACCCCTTGTGCAACTCGGGCCTGGAATTTTCGTGCTGGAGTTGTTCCACGGGCCGACCCTCGCCTTCAAGGACCTCGCCATGCAGCTGCTCGCCCGGCTCATGGATCACGCGCTGGGCGAACGCGGCGAACGCGCGACGATCGTCTGCGCCACTTCGGGGGATACCGGCGGCGCGGCGGTCGAGGCATTCCGCGGCTGCCGCCACGTCGACGTGGTCGTGCTGTTCCCGCGCGGGCGTATTTCCGAGGTGCAGCGCCGGATGATGACCACGGCGCCGGACGACAACGTCCATGCCGTGGCGGTCAACGGCACGTTCGACGACTGCCAGGCCCTGGTCAAAGCCCTGTTCAACCATCACGCTTTTCGCGACCGGGTGCGGCTTTCCGCCGTCAATTCCATCAACTGGGCCCGCATCGCGGCCCAGGCGGTCTACTACTTCACCGCGGCGGTCGCGCTCGGCGCACCGCATCGCAAAGTCGCCTTCACGGTGCCGACCGGGAATTTCGGCGACGTGTTCGCCGGCCATGTGGCCAGGCGCATGGGTCTCCCGATCGACCGGCTCGTGGTCGCCACCAACGTCAACGACATTCTCGCCCGCACCATGGCGACCGGCGACTACGAGCCGCGCGAGGTGGTGGCGACGACCTCGCCGTCCATGGACATCCAGGTGTCCTCGAATTTCGAGCGGCTGCTGTTCGACGCCTATGGTCGCGACCCGGCCGCGGTGCGCGGGCTGATGAATTCGCTCGCCCAGTCGCGCCGCTTCTCGATCGCGCCCGCGGCGCTCGCGGCGATCCGCGCCGGTTTCGCCGCCGGGCGTGCCGACGAGCAGGAGACCGCAGCGACCATCCGCACCGTCCGCAAGGAGGCGGACTATCTGGTTGACCCGCATACCGCGGTGGCGCTTGCCGTGACCGAGAAGGAGCCGCGCGATCCGGCGGTGCCGATGATCGTGCTGGCAACCGCGCACCCGGCCAAGTTTCCCGAAGCGGTCGCGGCCGCCTGCGGCCGCACGGCCGCGTTGCCCGACTGGCTCGCCGACCTGCCGGTGCGGCACGAGCGCATGACCGTGCTGCCGCCGGAACAAAGCGCAATCGAGCGATTCATCCTTGGCGCCAGCCGCGCCGCACAGGAAGGAGCCGCCGCATGACTGTCCAGGTGACGCGCCTGCCCTCCGGCCTCGTCGTCGTCACCGACGCCATGCCGCACCTGGAGACCGCCTCGCTCGGGGTGTGGATCGGCTCCGGCAGCCGCGACGAGCAGACCGACGAGCACGGCATTTCCCACCTCCTGGAGCACATGGCGTTCAAGGGTACCTCGCGCCGCACCGCCCGCGAGATCGCCGAGGCGATCGAGGCGGTGGGCGGCGACCTCAACGCGTCGACCAGCGTCGAGACCACCGCCTATTACGCCCGCGTGCTCAAGGCGGACGTGCCGCTCGCGCTCGACGTCCTGTCCGACATCCTCACCGATCCGGCCTTCGATCCGGAGGAGCTGACGCGCGAGCAGAACGTCATCATCCAGGAAATCGGCGCCGCGGAAGATGCGCCCGACGACCTGGTGTTCGACCATTTGCAGGCGACCGCGTTCCCCGGCCAGGCGGTCGGCCGCTCGATCCTCGGCACGCCGGCGACCGTGCGCTCGTTCAACGGCCGGCGGCTGCGCACCTATCTCGCCCGCACCTACCGGGCGCCCGACATGGTGGTGGCGGCGGCGGGGGCGATCGACCATCGCGCGGTGGTCGCCGATGTCTCGCGCTTCTTCGCGGATTTCGACGGCGGCGCCGCGCCGAGCCCGGAGCAGGCGCGCTTCGACGGCGGCGTGCGGATCGAGGCGCGCGAGCTCGAGCAGGTGCATGTGGCGATGGCGCTCGAGGGCCTGCCGCAGCTCGATTCGGATCTCTACAGCCTGCACGTCTTCACCAACGCGCTGGGCGGCGGCATGTCCTCGCGCCTGTTCCAGGAAGTGCGCGAGGAGCGCGGGCTGTGCTATGCGATCTACGCCTTCCACTGGCCTTATGCCGACACCGGCCTGTTCGGACTCTACGCCGGCACCGACACGGTCGATGCGCCGGAGCTGATGCGCGTCGTCGTCGGTGAGATCGAGAGCACGGCCCAGACGCTCAACGAGGCGGAAGTCGCCCGGGCCAAGGCGCAGATGAAAGCCGGGACCTTGATGGCGCTGGAAAGCTCGAGCGCGCGTGCCGAGCAGCTCGCCCGCCAGGTGATCGCCTATGGGCGGCCGGTCCCGGTCGAGGAGATCGTCGCCCGGGTGGAGGCGGTTACGGTGGAGAGCGCGCGCCGCGCCGGGGCTGCGCTGCTGGCGCGCAGCCGGCCGGCCCTCGCGGTGATCGGGCCGGGCCGCGGACTTGAAAGCGTGGCCACGATCGCTGAAAGTCTCGGTCGGCGCGCCGCATAGAATCAAGCGCAAGAACCGTCCATGGCGCTATTCAGAACCGTCAATTTCGCCGACCAGCCGCCGTTGATCGAAGGCGACGGCGTCTATCTGCGCGCGCCGCAGACGGGTGACTACGCCGAGTGGGCGGGCCTGCGCGAGGCGAGCCGCGCATTCCTCACGCCGTGGGAGCCGACTTGGCCGGCCGACGACCTCACCCGCAGCGCGTTCCGCCGCCGGCTGCGCCGCTATGCGGAGGATCAGCGCACCGACCAGGCCTACGCGTTCTTCCTGTTCCGCGGCGGCGACGATGTGCTGGTCGGCGGCCTCACGCTGGCGAACCTGCGCCGCGGCGTCGCCCAGGCGGGCAGCCTCGGCTACTGGATCGGCGTGCCGCACGCGCGCCAGGGCTACATGACCGCCGCGGTGCGCGCGCTCATCCCGCACGCGTTCGCTACGCTGCGGCTGCATCGCCTCGAAGCCGCGTGCATCCCGACCAATGCGGCATCGATCTCGCTTTTGGAGAAGACCGGGTTCGCGCGCGAGGGCTACGCGCGCGAATACCTGTGCATCAACGGCCTGTGGCAGGACCACCTGCTCTACGCCCGCCTCAAGGACGCCGCGCGTTGATCCTCTCTCCCCGCCCGCGGGGAGAGGGTTAGGGTGAGGGGGACTCTCCACAAGCTCGGTTTGTTGATAGTCCCCCTCACCCGGATCGCTTCGCGATCCGACCTCTCCCCGCAAGCGGGGAGAGGCATGGCGCCTTGGGTCCGCCATGGTTCGGCTGCTATAAGGCGCGCTCGCGAGGGGAACATGTTTGATGCTCGGTAAGGGGCGACACGGCAACCCTGCAGGCAACGGCGGCGCGGCTTTGGCCGCCGCGCTGGCGCTCGCGCTCGGGGCGTGCTCCTTCAGCGACGGGCTGTTCGGATCGTCGCGGCCGACCGCGCCGAGCACGAGCAGCCCGGGCGGCTCGTCGTTCAGCCAGCGCATGAACGCGTTCTTCTTCGGACCGCCGGGGCAGGGGGCCGAGTCCGGAACAATGGCGGCCGCCGTCAACGCCGACGTGGATTGCCCGGCCGTCGACATCCGCTCCGGCGCATCGACCCTGTCGGTCGCGGCGAGCGGCGCCGAGCCGACCGCCACCAACCTGCGCTTCCAGGCCTCGATCGCGCAGACCGCGCGCGAATGCGCCGTGCTCGGCGCGACCATGACCATCAAGGTCGGCGTGCAGGGCCGCATCATCCTCGGCCCCGCCGGCGCGCCCGGCCCGGTCGAGGTGCCCATGCGCATCGCGCTGGTGCGCGAGGGCATCGAGCCGCGCACCATCTGGACCAGGCTCTATCGCGTCCCGGTCACGGTTCCGCCCGGGCAGAGCAACGTACCCTTCGTGCAGGTCGAGGAGGACATCACCTTCCCGACCCCGAAGCCCGCCGAGCTCGAGGCCTACATCGTCTATGTCGGGTTCGATCCGACCGGCCTGAAGGCGCAGCCCGAGCGGCGGCCGGCCAAGAAGGCCCGTTGAGGCGGGGTCCCACGTAGAAAGCGCGTTGACTTGGGGTGACGCCGCACTAGGATCGCGGCGGCCGTTGCGCCGGTTCGCAGCGGCGGCAATCGTCAGACGAATCCTGCGGGAGAGACCGGCCTGGAGCATGATCCCGAAAAGCCTGCCCCGGACTTGATCCGGGGTGGATACCGGTTTTCGGATAAGATCATGCTCAATGCTAAGGCCGGCGCCGAAGGCGCAACCGCCCCGGAAACGCTCAGGCAGAAGGACCGCAGGGGGATGACGCTCTGGAAAGCAGCCGCGCGCCGTTGTCGGCGCGGCTCACCGACGGAGTAAGTCGACGCGGGCCCTGAACGTGTTCGAGGCGCGCGCGGCGAATCTCTCAGGTTCCGCGACAGAGGGGGCTCGGCCGGGCGGGTTTGCCCGGAGGGCCCAATGCGGAACCGATCATGACCGACACCCTGGCCCCGGCCCCGCTCGCGCACACCCCGCTGCACGCGCTGCATGTCGCGCGCGGCGCCCGCATGGTGCCGTTCGCCGGCTACGACATGCCGGTCCAATATGCCGACGGCATCATCGCCGAGCACACCCATACACGGGGCGCCGCCGGCCTGTTCGACGTCTCGCATATGGGCCAGGCGTTCCTGGTCGGGCCGGACCACGCCACGACCGCGCGTGCGCTCGAAGCCCTGGTGCCGGCCGACATCCTCGAGCTGCCGCCCGGACGCCAGCGCTATACGCAATTGCTCGACGACAGCGGCGGCATTTTGGACGACCTGATGGCGACGCGCTCGGCCGATGCGGCCGAGGACGGCGTGCTCATGCTCGTCGTCAACGCGTCGCGCAAGGAGGACGACTATGCGCACATCGCGGCGCGGCTGCCGGCGAATGTCAGGCTCATCCGCGCGGATCACCGCGCGCTGATCGCGCTGCAGGGGCCGAAGGCCGCCGAGGTCCTGGTCCGCCATTGCGCCGCGGCGGCGACCCTCGCCTTCATGAGCGCGGTCAGCACCAGCTTCGACGGCATCGATTGCCACGTCAGCCGCTCCGGTTACACCGGCGAGGACGGTTTTGAGATTTCCGTCAAGGCGAACCGGGTGCGGGCGATCGTCGAGCGGCTATTGGGACATGCCGAGGTGAAGCCGGTCGGGCTCGGCGCCAGGGATTCGCTGCGCCTCGAAGCAGGGCTTTGTTTGTATGGCCACGACATCGATACGACCACGTCCCCGGTCGAGGCGCGGCTGGCCTGGTCGATCCAGAAG
>WNFB01002511.1_pt1 | contig 16974 bp, 20 predicted proteins | sample 5400501 | NCBI WGS metagenome assembly WNFB01 (sample SAMN13153341, study PRJNA577476) | soil metagenome | isolation source: 200 cm saprolite under Douglas fir tree site 2 hole 1 | place: USA:California | collected 2015-04-18
TGGGGCGAGCGAATGGACCGTGGATCGACCGGCGCAGCGACCTGCCGAAGCACGGGATGACCGAGACGCGCGACCTTCAGAATCGCCATGACAGAGTGAATCTTATCATGGGCGTCACTTCGTCTCGATGCGCCCGACCTTACGGACGCCCTCGGCCGGGCGGCCCGCGTCGGCCTCGAAAAATCTGGCGAACTCTGCGCCCTGCTTGAACACGATCGGAGTCTCGATCTTCTCCATCGCCCCCTTGAAGTCGGGGTCGTTGACGGCCGTGCGCAGCGTGTCCCGGAGCTTCGCGAGCACGGGCTCCGGGGTGCCCTTGGGGGCGAAGGCGCCGGCCCAGATGTAGAACTCGGCGTCGGGGAAGCCCAACTCCATGAACGTCGGCGCCAGGCCCCGCCCGGCGAGCGCGTCGATCGTTCAAGAATAAACCAGGTCAGCGCGTCGCCGAGAGCGCCCGCCAGACCTTCTCGGGCGTGAGCGGCATGTCGAGATGGGTGACGCCGAAGGGCGAGAGCGCGTCCACGACCGCGTTCACCATCGCGGGGGGGATCCCGATCGTGCCCGCCTCCCCGATTGGCCGTCCCGGTCCAGCACGGCGGCTTCCATCATCACCTGGCCCCAGCCCTGGGCGAGCGAGCCCTCCAGCTGGCCGTCGGCGAGGAGCGGGTTCACGATAGTCCCAGCGTCGTCCACCCACACGATGCGCTCGGGTGTCACCGTTCCCGTGTCGCGATCGACGCGCACCGACACGACGAAGGCGCCCGCGCTCCAGACCTCCCCCTCGGGGCTGAAGAAGCGCGTCGCCTCGAGCCCGGGCTCGGCGCCGGGCGGGAGTCCCGCGCCGCGGTAGGCGAACTCCGCGACGCGCGCCCAGCTGACCACGCGCCCGGGCGCACCGACGACGCCGAAGCCTCCGTCGACCGCCACCACGTCGCCCGCGCCGGCCTCCAGGAGGCTCGCGGCGAGTCCTCGCGCCTTTTCCCGCACGTCGCGCGACGCGAGCGCCAGCGCCGACCCGCCCAGGGCAACGCTCCGGCTCCCGAACGTACCGATGCCCTGAGGCGCGCCGAGCGTGTCGCCGTGCCTGGCCGTGGGCACTAGAGCCCGTGACGGCGAGTACGACACCGGTCTGCTCCACTCGAACAAGCCCGCTCTCCCACCCGAGGCCGGACGGCTCGACGTAGACGGCGACGCCGACGCCGACGACCTCACCCTGTTCGCGCCGCGCCGTCTGGGCCCGCCGGAGACTCGCGTAGCCGGCCGTGGCCAGCGTGCCGTCCAGTAGCCCGGCGTAGTCGCCGGAGTCATAGACCTGCCCCGTGGCGGTCTTGAAGGGGAAGCGCTCCCGGGGGATCAGGTTGCGTCGCCTCAGCTCGACCGGATCGAGCCGGAGAGACCGCGCGGCCTCGTCCACGAGGCGCTCGATCAGGAACGCGGCCTCGGGCCGGCCCGCGCCCCGGTAGGCGCCGACCGGCGGGGTCGTCGTGAAGACGCCGACCGATTCGATGTCGACGTGTTCGACGAGGTAGGACCCCGGCAGGCACCGGCCGTGGTTCTGGGGCGTGCCGCCGACAGTGACGGCGAGGCTTGAGCCTAACGGCTGGCGAATCCGGGCGCGAAGCCCCGTGATTCGTCCGTCGCCGTCGAGAGCGAGCTCGCCCGTCGAGCGACCACCGCGGCCGTGGTTGGTGGTGAGCAGGTCCTCGGCCCGAGTCGAGACCCACTTCACCGGCCGCCCGAGTCGGCGCGCGAGCCAGGCGACGAGGACCTCTTCCCGGTAGGGGCCGCCCTTCACCCCGAATCCGCCGCCGACGTCGGGAGCGATCACGCGAACGCGCGCTTCGTCGAGCCCGAGCATGCGCGCGAGCGAGGAGCGAATCCTGAACGGCGCCTGCGTCGAGGTCCACACCGTCAGCTCGCCGGTATCCGCGTCCCAGCGGGCCAGCGCCCCGCGGGGCTCGAGCGGGACGCCGCACAGGCGCTGCTGCTGCACGGTCAGCGTCACGCGGTGGGCCGCCTCGCGGAAGGCGCGGTCGGGATCGCCGTGGCGCCATGCAACGGCGAGCGCGCGGTTGTCGCGACTCGCCTCGACCACCTGCGGCGCTCCAGCCGCCAGGGCGCCGTCCGGATCGGCAACGCCGCCGAGCGGCTCGTAGTCGACGCCGATGCGCTCGGCCGCGTCCGCCGCAATATAGGACGACTCGGCGACCACCGCCGCGACCGGTACGCCCTGAGCGCGAACGATACCGGCCGCCAGCAGTGGATACTCGGGGATGACCGTGCCCGGGGCCAGCCGCATGAGCGGCACCGGCCCGATCGGGCCGAGATCCTCGGGCGTGATGACCGCGACGACCCCCGGCATTCGCCTCGCGGCACTCGCGTCGAGAGAGCGGATGCGCGCGTGGGCGTGGGGGCTCCGCGTCAGAACCAGGTGGAGCATGCCGGCGACCGCGAGGTCGTCGACGAAGCGTCCACGCCCGGTCACGAGGGCCCGGTCTTCCCGACGCCGCATCGGACGTCCAACCCATCCGGCGGTCCCGGTCGCGTGCATCACGCTCTCTCGACTTCGGGGCGGTAGCCCACGAGCTCCAGTAAATTACCGTCCGGGTCCACGAAGTAGAGACAGTCGTGGTCGCCCCAGTCGATCGGCGCGTGATGCGGAACACCGCGCTCGGCGAAGAGCACCAGGGCGGCCTGCAGGTCATCCCAGGCGACCTCGAAGGCGTGGTGGCTCTTGCCGAGCGGATTCCTCAACTGCTCCGGATCGGCCGGCGCGCGATCCGGCCTGAGGAACAGCGCGCACGAGGTCTCGCCGCCACGCATGAGCACCTGGTCGGCGAGACGCATCTGGACCGTCATGCCCAGCACCTCGGCGTAGAAGCGCTCGGCACGCCCGAGGTCAAGGACGTCCACACCGAAGTGATCGAGCCGCTTGATTCTCAAGACGCCGACGCGCCGCCCGCGCCGAGCTTCTCGAGCGCCCACGCCGCGGCGCGGCGGACTCCTGCGTCCTCGTCGCCGAGCGCCCGGGACAGCGCGCCAACGGCGCGCCTCTCGCCGCGGTTTGCGAGGACGATGGCCGCGTTGCGCAGGAGCCCGGCGCGCTTCGTTCTCGCGAGCGCGGTCCCGCGGAACCGGGCGCGGAAGGCATCCTGGTCGAGCTCGAACAGGCTCTCGAGCGGGCCGAACGACCCGGAGGGTCTCAGCGCGGGATCACGAGCGGGCTCGGCCTTGCGGTTCCACGGGCACACGTCCTGGCACACGTCGCACCCGAACAGCCACTCTCCCAGCCCGTCGCACAGTTCGCCCGGAATGTCGCCGCGGTGCTCGATCGTCAGGTACGAGATGCAGCGCCGTGCGTCGAGGACGTAGGGTGCCACGAACGCGCGGGTCGGGCAGGCGTCGAGACAGGCGGTGCAGGTTCCACAGCGATCGGGCTGGCGGTGATCGAACGCCGGCGCGGCGGTCGTGAGGACGATCCCGATGAAGAAGTAGGAGCCGAGCGACGGCGTCAGGAGGTTCGTGTTCTTGCCGATCCAGCCGAGTCCGGCTCGCGCGGCGAGGTCCCGCTCGAGAACGGCGCTCGAATCCACCGCGGCCCGGCTCGTGACCCCGGCGCCCGCCGCGGCGCGAATGAAGTCGCCCAGCTCGACGAGACGGGGTCGCATGATGTCGTGGTAGTCACGCCCTCGGGCATATCGCGAGACGGGCCGCCAATCGCTCGAGGGGGGCGTCGCCCCGTCCTCCAAGTTATAGCTCACCGCCACCGCGACGACCGCGCGACAGCCCGGGAGGAGGCGCGCGGGATCGAGGCGGTCGGCGCGACCGCGATCCAGGTAGCGCATCGTTCCAGCGTAGCCGGCGTCGAGCCACTCCTCGAGCTGGGCGCCGTGCTCGGGCGGCTCGGCTGGACCGATCGCGACACGGTCGAAGCCCAGCTCGAGCGCGCGCGCTTTTACTGCGGCGCTGAGCGCGAGGGCGACCAGGGTCACGCCTTGCGCGCCTTCACGACGAGATGGGCCCGCGTCAGCGTCCGCCCGCCGTCCTCGAGGAACTTGACGTAACGAAACCAGCGACCGTCGACCTTCCACTTCTCCTGGAGCCCGAGCGCCGCAGCAAGCCCCTCCTCGACCGAGGCGAACGCTTTGACGTCACGCTCGACCTCGAGGTGATCGACCGTGAATCCGGTCCGCTTGAGGAGCCGCCGTGCGCCGGTCTCACCGTACGCGAAGCGGGAAGGCCGGCCCGTCTCCTTCCACTGGTCGGTGTGCAGCGCGACGAAGGCGAAGACCTGGCCCGGCCGGAGCGCCCGGCCGGCCCGCTCGGCGATCGCGTCGGACATGCAGAGGTAGGCCGCGACCAGGTCGGGCTTGAACGGCGCGTACTCTTCGACCTCCACGTCGCCGACGACGAACCGGACGTTCGAGAGTCCGGCGGCGGCGGCGTGCCGGCGGGCCTCGTCGATCAGCTTGGCGTCGCGATCGACGCCAACCACGGCGCGACAGAGGGGAGCCAGCGTCAGCGCGAGCCGGCCCGAGCCCGTCCCAGCGTCCAGCACTGTAAGCTCGGCGAGCGGTTCGGCCCTGAGACGCTCGAGAAAGGCCGGGCTCAGCTGATCGGGGCGATCGGCCGGTCGGCTCTCAGCCGGTGATTTCCGAGTCACCGTCGGGGCGCGTTCGCCGGGCCGATCACGCCGGCTTGTGTCGGGTCCGACGTTCGGGCCCTAACCCGTGACGGCGCCATCTGATGCACTGGACACGAGGCGCGCGTACTTCGCCAGGACGCCCCAGGTGTAGCGCGGCTTCGGCCGCTTCACGCTCTTGAGGCGCTTCTTCAGCTCGGCGGCGGAGAGCTCGACGTCGAGCTTGCGTTTCTTGATGTCGATCACGATCGTGTCGCCGTTCCGGAGCGCCGCGATCGGGCCTCCCTCGGCGGCCTCGGGGGCGACGTGGCCGATCATGAATCCATGGGTCGCGCCCGAGAAGCGCCCGTCGGTCATGAGCGCCACGGTGTCGCCGAGGCCGGCGCCCTGAAGCGCGCCCGTCACGTGGAGCATCTCGCGCATCCCGGGCCCGCCCTTGGGCCCCTCCCAGCGGATGACGATCACGTCGTTGGGCTTGATCTTCCGCATCTTCACGGCCTGGAAGGCGTCCTCCTCGCGGTCGAAGACGCGCGCCGGGCCGCGGTGAAGAACTTTCTGTTGTCCCGAGATCTTGGCGACGCACCCGTCAGGCGCGAGATTACCCCAGAGGATGGCCAGACCGCCTTCGGGCTTGAGCGGATTTTCGAGCGAGCGGATAACCTTCTGGCCCGGAGCCTCGCGGGCGGCGCGCGCCTCGGCGCCGATCGTCCTGCCGGTAACCGTCGGTTCGTCGGCAAACAGGAGCCCCGCGTCGAGCAGCCGCTTGGCGACAACCCCCATGCCGCCCGCCGCGTGCATCTCGGGCGCCGTGTAGGTGCCCCAGGGCCGCATGTCGGCCAGCAGCGGCGTCTTGCGGGAGATCTTGTCGAACTCGTCGATCGCCAGCTTGACGCTGGCCTCCTTGGCGATGGCAAGCAAGTGCAGGACGGCGTTGGCCGAGCCGCCCGTCGCCATCACGCCGGCGATCGAGTTGTGCAGCGCCTTCTTGGTGATGATCTGACGCGGCAGGACGCCTTTCGTCAAGAGGTCCATGACGAGCCGGCCGGTCTCGAAGGCGACCTCTTCCTTGCGCGGATCCGTCGCCGGCACGCCGTTGAATCCCATCGGCGACACGCCGAGCATCTCGAACGCCGTCGACATCGTGTTAGCCGTGAACTGCCCACCGCAGGCGCCGGCACCGGGGCAGGCGCGGCCCTCGATCTCGTTGAGCTCGCGGGCGTCGATCTTGCCGGCGTTGAAGGCGCCGATCGCCTCGAAGACCTCCTGGATGGTGAGCTTGCGGCCCTTGTATTCGCCGTAGGCGATCGAGCCCCCGTAGAGCATGACGCTCGGGAGGTTGAGCCGCGCCATCGCCATGACCATCGCGGGGATGGTCTTGTCGCAGCCGGAGATGCCCACGAAGCCGTCGAAGAGATGGCCGCGGATCACCAGCTCGACGGAGTCGGCGATGGTCTCGCGGCTGACGAGCGAAGCCTTCATCCCTTCGGTGCCCATCGCGATCCCGTCCGTGACGCTGATCGAGTTGAACTCGATCGGCGTGCCGCCGGCGGCCCGGATCCCCTCCTTCACCTTCTCGGCCAGCTTCCGGTGGTTCCAGTTGCAGGGCGTGACCTCGATCCAGCAATGGGCCACGCCGACCAGGGGGCGCTTGAGGTCCTCGTCGGAGAAGCCGATCGCCTTGAAGTAGGACCGGGCGGCTGCGCGGTCGGCGCCGTCCAGGAGCGTCCGGCTCTTGTGTCTCGGGTCGAAGGTCATGGGGATGTCTCCTTGCGCTTGGCGACGAGGAACGTGAACTTTCCCTGCTGCACGACCTCGCCGTGCTGGTCGACGATCGAACGCTCCTCGAGCACGAAGCCGCCGTCACGCATCGGCCGTTTGGAGAGAATACGCGAGCGGGCGTGCATCGTGTCGCCGACGCGGAGCGGTCTCACGATCTGCCAATCGAGCCCCACGAACGCGAGGACGGCCATGGGTGGATCCTGGATACGCCAACCCAGCCCGATCGACAGACACAGGGGCAAGACGTCGGGGACCGCGACCGGCCCGACGGGCAGCTCGCGCGTCAAGCCGAGATACATGGCGACGTGCGTCTCCGTGACGGTGATGGCCGGCGACACCTGGACACTGTGGACGACGACGTCCTCGAAGTACGTGCCCCTCACCGGCGCTTCTCCACGATCAGGTCGGTCTCCCCCTGCTGGACGACCTCGTCGCGCTGGTTGAGGACGGTGCGCTCGAGCGTGACGAGACCGCGGTCCTCTTTGGAGAGGTCCTTCTTGGCCTTCACCTTGGCCCTGAGCCTGATCGTGTCCCCGATCTTGACCGGTGCCTTGAATTTCCAGCGCAGCCCGGCGAACGCGAGCGTCGCGTACGGCACGGACGCGCGGCTGAACAGCCCGGACTGGATCGCGAGGCAGAGCAGGCCATGGGCGATGCGCTCGCCGAAAATCGACTGCTTCATGAACTCGGCGTCGGTGTGGAGGACGCTGTAGTCGCCGGAGAGGCCGGCGAACATCACGATGTCGGCCTCGGTCACCGTACGCCCGGGTGACTCGCACTCCTCGCCCAGGGAAATCTCATCGAAGTACCGCCGGTGCTCGGTCATTGGCGGGTTGAGGATATCACGCGCGCACGCCGAGCTCCTTCCGGACCAACGCGGCGCCGGCGGCGAGCGCCCGAAGCTTGCCCCGGGCGACGTCGCGGGCGAGCGGCACCATCCCGCAGTTGGTGCACGCGTAGAGGCGCTCGGGCGGAACGAAGGGCAAGACGCTCCGGATGGTCGCCGCGACCTCCTCCGGCGTTTCGATCGCGGCCGTCGCGACGTCGACCGCGCCGACCAGCACGTCCTTCCCTTTCAGAAGACCGAGGAGTGCGAGGGGGACGCGCGAGTTGGCGCACTCGACCGAGACCTGATCGATCCGGCTGGCCGCGAGCGCCGGGAACGTCTGCTCGTACTGGCGCCACTCGCCGCCGAGGGTCGCCTTCCAGTCGACGTTCGCCTTGATCCCGTAGCCGTAGCAGATGTGAACGGCGGTCTTGCAGGGCAGCCCCTCGATGGCGCGGTGGAGCGCGTCGATCCCCCACGCCCGCACGTCGTCCATGTAGACGTTGAAGGCGGGCTCGTCGAGCTGGAGCACGTCGAGACCGAGCGCCGCGAGCTCCCGGGCCTCCTCGTTGATGACCCGGGCGAACTCCATCGCCAGCCGCCGCCGGTCGCGATAGTACTCGTCGGCCAGCGTATCCACGATCGTCATCGGCCCCGGGATCGTGAACTTGAGCTGTCGTCCTGTGTGGGCCCGCGCGAACCTGACTTCGTCGGCGTGCACCGACCGACGGCGGACCAGCGGCCCCGTCACCGTCGGCACCTCGGCCTTGTAGCGGTCGGCCCGGATGCCGATCGTCACGCGCCTGGCGAAGTCGACGCCCTCGATCGCCTCGAGAAATCCGTGGACGAAGTGCTGCCGCGACTGCTCGCCGTCGGTCACGATGTCGATGCCGGCCGTCTCCTGCTCTCGCAGCGCGACCAACACCGCGTCGCGCTTGCCCTCGGCGAGCGCCGGACCCGACAGGCTCCAGGGCGCCCACAGCACGCCGGGCTTCGCGAGCCACGAGGGTTTGGGCAGGCTGCCGGCGATCGTTGTCAGGAGCACGAGCCGCTTCGAGCAGGCGGAGTCAGGCGAAGAGCGACGCCGCGGCCCGACCGAGCATGGCGGTGCCCCGCACTTCGTCGTCGAACAACGGCACGACGGCCCGCACTCGGTCGTCGAACTTCTCGCGGATCGTCTTCATGTGGTCGTCCTGCATCTGCATGCGGTTCAGGACGAACTCGGGAACATCCGCGCCGAGGGCCTGGCGGTCCAACAACATGTTGACGATCACGCCCCCGATCGGGATCCCGAACTCGTGGAACCAGCCGATGAAACGGGTGATCACCGCGATCGGCAGAGCCTCGGGCAGCGTGACGAAGAAGAAGGCGGTCTTTTCGGCGTCCGTGAGGAGCTGCCGCGCCTGTCCCATGCGATCGCGGAACCCGAGCAGGTACTCGAGCAGCGGGTCCGCCTCCTTCTTCTTGGTGAACGAGAGCATTTCGCGCAGCGTCCGCGCCTCCTGCCGCGACTTGAGCATCTTGTCGACCCAGAGGGAGTACACCTTCGACATGCCGAGCAGGCGTCGGGCGTTCGCGGTCGGCGCGGTGTCGAATACGTAGACGTCGTATTCCTTCTTCAACATCATCTCGACCATGTTCTCGAACATCGCCGACTCTTCGAAGGCGGGGTTCATGGTCGCCGACTCGACGAAGTCGTCGGCCTTGGTCGAAATGTCCGCGAACTTCAAGAACCACTGGATCTTCTCTCGGATCTCCTTCTTGGAGCGCTCGATCGTCTCTCGCGTGTCGATCTCGTAGGCCCAGAGGTTCGGGACCTCGCTGATCGCGGTGTGGCCCCCGGAGACATTCCGGCCGAGGAGACCGGACAGGCTGTGGACCGGGTTGGTCGAGGCGAGGAGCGTCCGCTTGCCCCGGCCGGCGAGCCAGAGCGCGGTGGTGCCAGCCATCGCCGTCTTGCCGACGCCGCCTTTACCGCCGAAGAAAAGGTACTGGAGGCGCGGGTGGTCGGCGATATACCCGGCCATCGACGTCGTGATCTCGAGGCCGGCTGTCAAGACGCGGCTCCGCCCTCGACGAAGAGGCGCTGCGCGAGTCGTTCGATCATCGGCAGCCCCGTGACGTCCCGCTCCATCTCCGGGACGTAAGCGTGGACCTCGTCGCCGAAAGCCGCCTTGATCTCGCCCATGTGCTTTTGCTGCAGCGCGATCCGGTTCCGCAGATAGGGCGGGATATTTCCGCGCCCGAGATCGGGCGGCAGCACGCGGTTCACGATGTAGCCCGAGAGGGGCACGTCGAATTTCGCGAAGAGCGCGGCGGCCTTCTTGGTGTCCAGGATGATCATCTCCTCCGGAACGACCACGAAGAAGAAAGCGGTGCGCTTCTTGTCGGTCAGGATCTGCGAGGAGGCGTTGATGCGATTCTTGATGTACGTCAGCTCGCTCAGGATCTGGTCCTCCTGGACCGTGTCCTCGCGACGCATGGTCGCCGCGACCTGGTCGTACTGGCGCATGTCCTCGCGGAGCTTGGTGATCTTGTTGATCCACTCGTCGTAGACCTTGGCCATCGAGAGGTAGTAGAGCGCGTGGCCCAGCGGGACGAGGTCGTAGATGTAGTAGTCGTAGTCCCCCTGCACGATGATGTCGACGACGGCGTCGAAGATCGCGCTCTCCTCCATCGCGGGCTCCGCGGACGCGGCCGCGATGTAGTTGTCGATCTCCTCCGGCACCCGGTCGAAGCCGTACATGTCGAGGATCTTCTTCCGGATCTCTTCCTGGTAGTCTCGGATCCGCTGATCGGCGTTCACCTCCTGGGCCCAGAGGTTCTGCATGATCGGGACGGGACCCTTGCCGAAGATATCCCGCTGGAAGATGTCGGACAGGCTCGCCTGCGGGTCGACCGAGAAGAGGAGCACTCGCTTGCCCTGGCTCGCGAGCCAGAACGCGCTCGTAGCCGACAGCGTCGTCTTTCCCAGACCGCCCTTGCCCCCGAACATGATGTAGCGGCGGTCGGGCTGACTCTCGAAAACGGTCTTGAGCGACAAACGCGCCTCCCCTATCCCAGCACGTCCGTGACGTCCCGTTCGCGCAGCATGCGGCGTTTCCACGACGCAATCTGGGGCGTCACGTAAGGTAGAAGCCTCAGCGAGTAGTACGGCGGGAGGATCGGAATGCCCAGGAGATCGCCCATCGTGATGAGGATGAAGAGGTGCTCCATGCTCGCGCGCGTGCGCACGGCATGGCGTGTCATCTCGTGCGAGGACATCCCGTACACGATGTCCTTGAAAACTCCCAGGATCCCGCGCTTCTTCTTCGGTTTGTCGTCAGACGGCGTGGAGGTCATACTCCTCCTTTTCCCAGAAATCCTTCCGGCGCGCCATGTTGCGCTTCCAGGTCGCGATCTCGGGCACCACGTACGGCAAGAGCCTGAGCGAGTACACCGGCGGCAGCACCGGCACGCCGATGAGGTCGCCCATCGTCACCACCATGAAGAGCGTCTCCATCTCGTGCCGCATCTCCAGGGCGTGGCGGGCGAACTCGTACCCCGTCATCCCGTAGAGAAACTTCGAGAGCGCCTCGCGCACCCCGGCCACGCGACCGGAGACCGACCGGCTCAGCGCGCGCATGACACAATCATTCAAGCTCCCCGACAGCACCTGCCGGGGGAGCGCTTACTCCCCCCGGCGCGCGAAGACAGCTGCGACGCGAAAGACAGCGAGCGCCTACGCTCTCGCCGGGGCTGGCCTCGGCGCCGCGGCCGGCTGCCGCCGGTAGCGCCGGAACGCCCGCCACCCATCGATCCCGATCACGACCGCCGCCGCCACCAGCAGCAACGCCACCAGCACCATGAGGCCCGAGCCGATCACGGGAATGACCCGGCCCGCCGCCAAGTTGGTCTGGTACACGTTGGAGTAGATGTTGTACGCCGTCACCAGCAGCGAGGCCAGCGTGGTGATGTACATGAAGATCGCGGGCAGGCCCGCGTAGAGCCAGCTCTTGCCCACCGACGCCAGCCATACCGTCACCAGGAGCAACGACAGCGCCGCCATGAGCTGATTGGCGCCACCGAAGAGCTGCCACAGGTAGACCCAGGTGCCAGTCATCATGAGGAGGATGGCCAGCGCGACGCAGATCAGCGAGGCCACGTGCTGGTTGCGCACCGGTGGGAACACGTCGCCCAACCACTCGCTGAGCGTCACCCGCTGGACGCGGAACAGGAGCTGAGTGACGACGAGCACGATGACGATGAACGCGGCGAACGCGAGCGAGGTCGCATACTGGATTGGGATACCCCACACGCTGATGAAGCCTCCCAGCCCGGTGGCGAACGCGCCCACCGGCGCGCCCTTGGCTCCGACCGAGACGGCCAGCAGCGCCAGGAGGCCGAGGAGGAACTCGGCGAACATCGAGCCGCCGCCTACGGGCAGCATGTCGGCCTCGTTCTCGATCTGGCGGGCGGTGCCGACCGCGCCGAAGAGCGCGTGCCAGCCGGAGATGGCGCCACAGGCGATCGTGACGAACAGCATCGGCCAGAGCGGCATGATCCCCGCCGGACCCAGTTGCGGGTTGAAGCCCTTGAAGGCGGGGATGACGAACTGGGCGACCTCCGGCTTCACGAAGCTCGCCGCCGCGGCACCGAGCAAGCCCAGGACCATCGAGACGGCGGTGATCCAGAAGCCGACGTAAACGACCGGCTGGGCCATGCGCCAGATCGGCAGCACGGAGCCGGCATAGCAGAAGGCGCAGATGGCGAGCGCCCAGAACAATAGATTAGGCATGATCCTGGCGTCGGCCCCCTTGAAGTTCGCCAGCGTCGGATCGAAGTACGTCACGAGAGGCGCGCCGCCGGTCAGCCCGTTGAGCCCGGCGCCGAACGACTTGAAGATCTCTTCAGTCCAGCCACCGCCGAGGATGGCGATGAACGTCACGCCGACCGTCAGCAGAGTGGCGCCAACGAGCCCCGTCCGCCAGCGGTAGAGCATCTGACCGAGGAGCAGACCCATGACGGTGAGCACGATGACGCCGAGTTGCACCTTGGGCTGTGATTCCAGCACGGTGGCCATGATGCCGACGAAGGCGCCGGCCACCAGCAGCAGGTAGAAGAAGATGAACACGAAGAGGATCGAGCGAGACCGCGGAGACACCAGACGGTGCGCGATCGCCGAGAGGCTGTTCCCTTCGTTGCGGACCGAGATCACGATGCCGCTGTAGTCGCTCGCCCAGCCGAGGAACGACACGCCGAGTATCAGCCAGATGATCGACGGCAGCCATCCCCAGAGGTTCGCCGCGACGATCGCGCCGATGATCGGTCCCGCGGCGGCGATCGACTTGAAGTGGTAGCCGAAGAGGATGTTCCGGTTGGTCGGCATGAAATCGACCCCATCCATGTAGAGCGTCGCGGGGGTCGCGCGCTTGGGATCAGACTGGATGACGTTGCGGTCGATCCGCCTGGCGTAGAGCGTGTACGCGAGATACACGGTGAGTGCCCCGATGATGACTGCCAGTAATGTGTTCATCCCGCCTCCTCCTGGATCAGTTGGGCGTCGGTGCGGCTGGCCGGACTCTCCGTTCGGCCTCCCTTCGTCGAAGCGCTTCCGAGATGAGAGCATCCACGCGCGTGAAGTCGGAGCCGACGTACCGCTGGCCCTCCACCGCGAACGCGGGATAACGCCAGAATCTTCGGATCAGGGACTTGAAAAACCCCTCGATGGACGCCGCATCGACCAACCGGACGTTGACGCAGCCGCCGAACTTCGCCGGAAGCGTGTGGGCCCACTCCGAGAGCTGGTGGAACTCCGCCTTGAGGTCCTCCGGGAGCCCGGAGTCCATGAGCTCCCGCTGCACTTTGCGTCGAAGACCCATGACCTGCCAGGTCACTTCGCAATGCTTTCAGTGGTTGTACTGGGTGGGAACGTAGGTGATCACTTCGACCTGAACAGGTCGGTCGAAGGCCCCGGTGGACGTCATGGCCCCTCCCCCTCGAAAACGCTCATCGCCGCGTGCCGACAACTCTCGAAAATACGAGAGCTTACGCAGATACTATATGTTCGGGACGCGAAACCGCAAGTCCTCGGGAGGGCGGCCCACGATGCGCGACGCCGACTGGCAGAATCTCGATGACGAAGCGCTGGAGCGGCTCCTGGTCGAGCGCTGGGTCTATCGAGGCATCCTGCTGGGCGTGATCTTCCTCGCCGCGATCATTACCAGCTACCTCGGCGTCCGAGGGCTTGTCGACCGCGCGGACCAGATCACGATCGCCGCCCTCCTGGCCCTGGCTTTCTCCGCCGGCGCCGGAGCCTTCACCATGCGACAGCAGGATCTGAAGATCCATCGCGAGCTGCGCCGGCGACGCTCTCGCCCCTCAAATCCTTGACACCCCTGTGGATAGCTGGCTAGAGTCGGGCTGACCGGCCGGTCCATCGGTCGCGAGCACAGAACCGACACCGCCACGGAGGCCTCCATCTTGCGCTTCTTTGACCGCCGGCTCGAGTCCGTCTGGGAGAAGGTTCAGCAGAGAGAACGGCTCGACCGGAGCGACGGCCTCGCGCTCTTCGAGACCGAGGACCTGCTCGGCCTCGGGCGCATGGCCGATCACGCCAAGTCCGAGCGCGAGGGCGAGCGCGTCTATTTCGTCCTCAACCGCTACATCTCGCCGACGAACGTCTGCGTTCTCTCCTGCTCCTTTTGCGGCTTCGCGCGGAAGAAAGGCGAAGCGGGGGCCTTCGAGTACACGGTCGAGGACATCGTGGGCATGGTGAGCGACGAGGTTCGCGAGGTCCACATCGTCGGTGGTCACCACCCGGATTGGCCGTTCGAGTACTACGAGCGCGTGATCGCCGGGCTGCACGCCGCGCGCCCCGCGGTTCAGATCAAGGCCTTCACCGCCGCGGAGATCGACTACTTCTGGCGGCGCTGGAAGGTCGAGCCGCCGGAGGCCCTGGCGCGCCTCAAGGCCGCCGGGCTCCAGACGATGCCGGGCGGCGGCGCCGAGATCTTCTCGCCGCGGGTGGCCAGGCTCCTCCGCTACACGGGCAAGGCCGACGGCGACCGCTGGTGCGAGATCCACGGCATCGCCCATTCGCTCGGCATCCGGACGAACGCGACGATGCTCTACGGCCATATCGAGACGCTGGCGGAGCGGGTCGATCACCTGCTGCGGCTCAGAGCCCAGCAGGACGCGTCCGGCGGGTTCCTGACGTTCATCGCGCTGCCGTACCAGGTGGGGACGACGAAGCTCGTGCCGCGGTCCACGCCACCCACCGACAATCTCCGCACCATCGCGGCCGCGCGCCTGCTGCTCGACAACTTTCCACACGTCGAGGCGTACTGGGTGCTCCTCGGTGAGGACACGACTTCGGTCGCCCTTCACTTCGGCGCCGACGACGTGAACGGCACCCTCGAAGACGAGCGCGTCCAGCACATGGCGGGCGCCGAGACCCCGGCGGGGCTCGCGCGCGAGCAGCTCTTCCGCATCATCCGTGACGCCGGCAAGATCCCGGTCGAACGGGACGCGCTCTACAACGTGGTGCGAGTCTGGGACCGCGAGGGCGTCGCGGTGTGACGAACATCGAATCCATCCGCGAGAAGGTCCTCAACGGCAAGCGGCTCGACCGCGCGGACGGCCGCTGGCTCCTCACTGGCGCGCCGCTGCTCGAGGTGGGCGGATTGGCCGCCGAGGCCAGATTCGCGCGCATCCCCGACAAGGTCGTCACGTTCGTCATCGACTCGAACCCGAACTACACCAACGTCTGCATCACCGACTGCCAGTTCTGCGCCTTCTACCGGAAGCCGGGCGACCCGGAGGCGTACACGCTGACGGTCGAAGAGGTGCTGGCCAAGATCGAGCTCGCCGCGTCCAGGGGCGCCACGACGGTGCTGCTCCAGGGCGGCCACAACCCGGCGCTGCCGCTCGACTACTACACGACCCTCGTGAGCGAGACTCGCCGGCGCTTCCCGCAGGTGACGCCGCACTTCTTCACCGCCTCGGAGATCCGGACCGTCGCCGAGGTCAGCCGTCTCACCGTCGTCGACGTGCTCGACCGGCTCTGGGACGCGGGGCAGCGGACGCTGCCGGGCGGGGGCGCCGAGGTCCTCTCGGCGCGAGTCCGCCGGCGCATCGAGCCGAAAAAGGGCGGACCCGACACCTGGCTCGAGGTCCATCGCGAGGCCCATCGGCGCGGATTCAAGTCGACGGCGACGATGATGTACGGCCACGTAGAGGAGACCGACGATCTGCTCGACCACCTCGACGCGATCCGCGAGCTCCAGGACGCGTTCGGCGGCTTCACCGCGTTCGTGCCGTGGTCCTTCAAGCCTGGCAACACCCTGCTCGAGAAGTGGATCAAGCATCCGAAGGGCCCGAACATGTACCTCCGGATGCTCGCCGTCTCGCGCCTCTACCTCGACAACTTTCCCCACGTCCAGGCGTCGTGGTTCTCGGAGGGCAAGCGCACCGGCCAGATCGCGCTCCGCTTCGGCGCCGACGACTGGGGCGGCACGCTCCTCGAGGAGAACGTGCACAAGGCCGCGAATTTCGTGAACACGATCGGCGTCGAGGAGATCGTGACGCTGATCCGCGAGGCCGGCTTCACCCCGGCCCAGCGCACCACCGAGTACGAGATTCTGAGGAGGTACTAGATCGGGTCGAGGGGCGGAATCTCGGCGACGAGGCCCTTGGCCTGAGCCATCTCGAACAGACGCGCGATCGCGGCGCGCCCGTCCTGGCCGAGCGCCAGGGTGTAGTCGTTGACGTACATGAGGACGAACCGCCGGCACGTCTCCTTGTCGATCCCGCGCCCGTACCGCATCGCGTACTCGAGCGCCTCGTCGACGTGGGCGTGGGCCCAGGCGATCGAGTCGCGGAGCCCCTGCGAGAGGGCCCGGTGGAGGTCTTCGCCGAGGTCCCGGCGCATCACGTTGACCCCGAGGGGCAGCGGCAGACCCGTGTCACGCTGCCAAGCCTCGCCGAGGTCGAGCACCTTCACCAGGCCCATCTTCTGATGGGTGATCTGGCCTTCATGGATGAGCAGCCCCAGATCGGCCTGACCGTCGAGCACAGCCTGGGGAATCTTGTCGAACGCGACCTCGATCAGCGGCGGGTCGCCCACGTAGAGCCTCAGGAGCAGCGCGGAGGTGGTGTGCCTGCCCGGGCTCGCGACGACCCGGCTCTCGAGCTCGGCCCGCGGGATCGGCGCGCGCGCCACGAGGATCGGCCCGTAACCCAACCCCATCGACGCGCCCGGGTCCATCATCCGGTACTGATCGGCGATGAGCAGATAGCTCGCGAACGACACCGCGGTCACCTCGAGCTCCGCGGTGCGCGCGCGGCGGTTCAGTGACTCGATGTCTTCGAGCACGTGCTCGATAGTGACCCCCGGGATCTTCACCTTCCCGGCCGTGAGCGCGTAGAACATGAACGCGTCGTCCGCATCGGGGCTGTGACCGATCCTCACTGTTGGCATTCCAGGCTCCGTTGACGCCGAAGGCTCAGCCGGGCGCGGCCCGAGAGGCTCAGTCGGTGGCGAAGCCCAGCCGGAACTCGCCGGCGCGGATCGCGCGGATGATCGCGTCCCGGCTGCGCGCAGCGTCGACCTCGACCCACGCCCGCCCGAAGTGAATGGGCCCGTGCGCGTCATCGGTCGCGATCTTCACGAGCGGGATTTCCGGGGACTCGTAGAGTGACCGGCGCTGCCCCGTGTCCGTCACCTCGATCGCGTCGAGGGCGATGC
>WNFB01002195.1_pt1 | contig 16965 bp, 10 predicted proteins | sample 5400501 | NCBI WGS metagenome assembly WNFB01 (sample SAMN13153341, study PRJNA577476) | soil metagenome | isolation source: 200 cm saprolite under Douglas fir tree site 2 hole 1 | place: USA:California | collected 2015-04-18
TCGGGCGGGGTTCCGCGTCATCCTGGCTGGCGAGCCGGACATCGACGTGGTCGGCGAGGCCGCAGACGGCCGGGAAGCCGTCGAGCTTGTGCGCACGCTGGCTCCGGCTGTCGTCCTGATGGACATCCGGATGCCGAACATGGACGGGCTGACCGCGGCCAGGCGCATTCTCGGGCACTCAGCCAGCCGGGTTATCATCCTGACGACCTTCGACGCCGACGAATACGTCTATGAGTCGCTCAAGATGGGTGCGAGCGGATTCCTGCTGAAGGACGCGCCGCCCGACCAGCTGGTGGGCGCGGTGCGGTGCGTCGCGGCCGGGGAGGCGCTGATCGACCCGTCCATAACCAGGCGCCTGATCGGGCGGTTCGCTCGCGCTGCCCGCCCGGCGTCGTTCCTGCCGCCGCAGCTGAAGGAGCTCACCGGGCGGGAACTGGACGTGCTGCGACTGGTCGCCCGCGGGTTGGCCAACGCCGAGATTGCGGCGGAACTGGTCGTGGAGGAGAGCACCGTCAAGACCCACGTGAGCCGGATCCTGATGAAACTCGGGCTCCGCGACCGGGTGCAAGCCGTGGTGCTCGCCTATGAGTGCGGGTTCGTGGTGCCGGACGAGCGCACCTGACCGGCTCACGCCCGCCCGGCAGCGATCTGCACCGGCGGGCGTGGGCCGGACGAGCGCACCTGACCGGCTCACGCCCGCCCGGCAGCGATGAGCGCAGGCGGGCGTGACGACCGCGGATCACCCGGCGAGTGGTTCGTGCTGGCTCGCGCCGGTGATGCGGCCGGACACCGAAGCGCCCAGGGGCGGGAGGTCCCACTCGTCATCGGGCGTGCGCAGGATGGCTCGGGCCGCTGGGACGCAGCCCACGGCGAGCAGGCCGAAGGCCGCGACGTCCAGACCGCGGCTTCCGATCGTGTGCGCGACCAGGTGCCCGAGATCACCCGCGACGATCGCGGACGCGGCCCACAGCCGCACCGCGAGTACACGCCACAACGCGATGCCCAGCATCGCCGTCCCCGCCAGGTGGCCCACGACGAAGATCAGCGTCATGACCACTATTGCCGGGTTCGCCATGAAGTGGCTCCAGATCGTGGGACTGCCACCGCGCGCCGCCAGTTCATACATCAGGGCGTCGCCAGCTGAAACGAACGCCAAGGCTTCCCAGCCGACCAGGGCCAGCACGCAGCCGACGCCCGACAACACAGGTGCGCCGCGGACGCTGAGCCGGTAAAGGCCCAGCACGAAGAACGGCAGCACGAGAGTGGCGGCCACCGACACGGCCAGCTCGGCCCGCGCCTCGCCGAGATGAGCATGGAAGGCGGCGAAGACCTGCCGCCCGTTGCCGTCTCCGACCGATGGCACGAGCGCGGCCAGCGCGCCTACCAAGATCGGGACGGCGACAACGCAGAACGCGGTGGCGACCCGCCTGGCGGGCCGCAGATCGGTCGGGCTGGTCCTGATCATGACGGTGACTCCCTGTAGCGTCAGGGGCCCGCGTCCACAATTCCGCGGGCCACGTGGACTCGACGCTAGATCTGGATGTCAGGGGTCTCGTCGGTCTGCGGAAGGAACCTCAGAAGGCTCGCTCCCTCCCGAGGCGGACCCAGGCCAGCTGGGCCGAGTTCGGCCCGGCACAGCGCCGCGAAAGCCAGCAGCGCCTGCACGGTGACCGGTCACGAGGAGAAGGAGGTGACCGGCCACTAGGAGAAGGATGAGTGCGGTCGCCCCGAGGGACAACGCGAAGCCGGCCGTGAACCGTGGCGGTACATAGCTCCAGGTCACAACGCCTGGTCCGGGCGGAACGTCGACGGCTTGGACGAGACCGGCTCGGCGGACAACCAGTGTGGTCGTCGGGCCGAGCCGGGGATGCCAGGTGGCGCTCCAGCCCGCGGTCGCCGCAACAGAGCGAACGACGCGGACACCGTGGGGAGAGAACACTGCAGCTGCCGTCGGCTCGGCAGCTGAACCGGCCACACGTCTCGCCGATGCGCCTGACGTTGATCGCCCAGGAAGTGCCTCGAGGCTGAGCGGGCCTCGGGCGAAGTGGTCGGCGAAGACCGCAAAGGACCCGTCGTGGCCGGCGTATCCCCACCGTGGCGGCAGGAGAGCGTTCTGAAGCTGACCATCGGCTACGAACACGTTTCCGTTCGAGTCGGCTACGGATGCCGGACCGAGATGGGCTGGTTTGCCGCCAGCCCGGGCGACCACTGCGACGCTCATCACCGGATGAGGAAGGCTGATCGCAAGCAGCGAAGCACCCGGCGCGCTCACAGGGAACCAGTGTGTCGAACCACCCGACGTCATGAGCCCGATCTGAGTCCCGGCTGCCACGTCTAGCCTGGCATCCGCGTCAGGCACCTCGAGCCGTGACACCTCAATTGGTGTGCCGAAGTACCAGGTGGCCTGGTGATCCGCAGCGATATCGCGCTGGCCGGCTCCGGGTGGTCCGGGGGAAGGCCCGGATCCCCCGGCAGCGGTGATCAGGTAGCTGGGCACGGTGAGCAGGATCGAGGTGTCGAGCTGGTCGAGAGTCCCGTCACTTACGGCTCTGGGATCGAGCACATCCTGCCCCTGGCCCATGGCTTGGTGCGACCCGGTCGCCGATGCGTAGAAGCCGTCGACTAGTGACGAATACCCCTGGACCGATGGTGTGGCGCTGATGGCGTTGAGATCGGGCGAACCCATGAGTGGCAGCTCGTGAGCATCGAGCTGGTCAGGATCGTAGATAGCGAAACGTCCCGAATATCCCAGCGCTGCGATCGGGCGCGGGGCTGGCGCTTGTGCCGCTGTCTGGTCTCCGGGATGACCAAAGGGGATCATGTTGGCTGCCCCGGCGCCATGGCTGGCCGTCGCATTCACGCTGCTGTCAAGACCAGGAAGGACCGCGACCACCCCGAGGAGCGTGAAAACGACCAGATCAATGACGATGAGACTGCCAAGCCAGCGCGAACGCAGCCTCGGATGAAGGTGCCGTCCGAAGATCACGAACGCGATGGCTCCAGCACCGATCAGCGCGTACGGGACAAGCCACGGCTTGAGGCGGCCATCGGCGTTGACGGCACCCGGGCTCACCCTCAGCCAGTGCAGGAGGCCTGCGCCCCAGGAAAGGCCGAGAACGACGATGGCGATCATGGCGAGCGGGGGCAGGACACCGAGGACCGTCTCCAGATCCATCCGGCGGTTGCCGTGGGCTCGGCGGAACCGGAACCGGCGGCTCTTCTCGCTGAGCGGCTGGTCGGCCCAGTATGCGAGCAGGACGGCGAGCGCCAGGTCCGCCACGAGGATGTTGCGGCTTTGCAGCCGCTGATCACCGAAGAGGGGCAGATGAGCGAGCAGGGACCCGAAGGGGGTGTTGCCGCCGAGCGCGAGGACGACCCCGACGAGCGCCATGAAGTGCCACACGAGCCACTCAGGGGGCCGCGGTCGCAGCCGGAAGCGGCTGAGGAGGACGGTCGCGGCGACGAGCGGGAGGATCCCGACGTAGCCCGTCACCTCGGTCAGGTTGTAGTTCGCGAAGAAGCTCGGCTGCCCGAACGAGCCGGAGCCGCCCATGAGATCGGGCACCAGCATCAGAAGCAGCCATCTGTGCGGGAGCGAGCCCGAATTGAAGAGGGCCACCGAACTCCCCGCTCGCTGGGAAGTGCCGATGAGGGCCAGGCCGGGCATCCACTGAACCGCGCCGAGGCATGCGCCGAGCGCCAGGCCTGCGGCTACTGAGATGGCCGCCGGGCCCCAGCGGCGCCCTTGGCGTGCGATCCGCCAAGCCGCATAGATAAAAACGATCACACAGGCGTCGTCGATGGCACGCGGCTCGCCGGCCAGGATCGTGAGGCCAAACGCTCCGGCCAGGACGCCGGTCCAGCTAAGTCTGGAGGCGGCGCTCCGGGCTTCTGTGAGCCGCAATACGCAGAGCAGCTGCGCAGGCACCCAGCTCATGCCGGCCACCAGCCCAAAGTGGGTCACCTGGGCCGACATGGCCCCGGCGAACGCGAACGAGAGTGCCCCGAGCAGGCTCGGCAGGCTCGCCAGGCGAAGGGCCCGCAGGAAGAAGAACATGCCGAGCCCAGCCGCCGCCCAGGTGAGGATCATGTTGAGCGTCCACGCGGCGGTGCCTGGCAAGATGGCGAACAGGAACGTGAGCGGGTACGCGGCACCGGCGTTCCAGTCGCCGATCAAGGGTGCGCCGGTCCAGATGTACGGGTCATACAGCGGCAGCTGGCCGTTTCTGATCTGGTGTCCGGCGAGCACGCGCAGCGGAAAGTTCTGCGTCAGATCGTCACCGGGAAGAACCGGATGCCCGAGCAGCGCGGGGACCCCGAAAACGATGACCGGCAGCGCGACGAGAAGGACGACGGCCGCAGCATCGCCCGGCCAGCGCCTGGACGCTCGCGTGCCGAGCACACGGGACGTTCTCATTCCCAGCGTCGGTGACAGCTCAAGCCCCACAGGGACACTCTTGCAACAGAAGCTGGAACGATCCTGGGAGGGGTCCTTCACCGACCCACCAGAGTCACCCCAGTTGCCCCGACGGGCAACCGGCCCTGAACTGGCCAAATCTCACAGCGACTCGTCACAGCGGCGGCCTGCCGGCCTGTTTCCGCCGTATATCTGGCGTTACACGAGCCCGAGGGGCGAGGTGATCCTCGATCACCCTCCCTGCCGAATATGGCAGTCGGCGGCGCCCAGCCCGCTCAGTGCCGCAGTCGGCGGGTTCCCGGCCGCAGACACCGGGCCTGCCCGGCACGGGGAACGTGCCGGGCAGGCCCGGGCTGGTGCTTGTCAGGGCACCTGGCGATGGCGCCAGGCGCCGGCGGTCAGATGGTGACCTTGGTGCAGTTGCCGGCAGTCGCCGGGTTGGTCATGACCGGGCTGGTGTTCGTGCCGCCGAACCGCGCGACGTCCGGGTTGCCGTACTCGGCGTCCTGGCCGAACGCCTGCTTGGTCACGCCGGGCAGGACGTTGCCGAAGTTCCAGACGCAGGCTCCGCCTGGCGCTCCGGTGCCCGCAAGGCGCTGGGTGTTGTTGAGACTCCAGAACGGATAGAACTTCGAGCCCAGTGGCTTCACGTCGCAGTTGTTGCCGGTGACGACGTTGCACAGGAACTCGGACGCAGGCACGTCCGTCTCGAACTGAATCTGCGGATAGAGATTCCCCGACTGGTCGAATGGGCCTATGTACCTGAACGAGGTCGGCTGGTTTGCCGTCCCGTTCGGCCAGGTGCCCGGCCGGTAGTCGGTTCCGTCGAAGTCCAGGTCTCCGTTCTGGAACAGGTTGTTGACGCAGAAGGCGACCGGCGAATGCTCTTGCCTCGCCTTGCCGTTGATCAGCACGGTGCGGTTGCCCTGCTTGAAGCAGGCACCATCGGAGAACTCGCAGTTCTGGCCGCTGCCCGCATTGTTACTCGGGCAGGCGATCGGGCCGGTTGTGCCCTCCGTTCTCGCGTGCGCGCAGATGCCGGTGTTGGCATTGCACGGGCCCTCGCCAACCGCATGCCGGCCCTCAGAGCCGCCCATGCAGGTCTGGAACACCTGCTTGTCGACGAAGCCGCCGCCCAAGATGGAGATCGGGAACTGATGCCGCACGGAGCTGCAGGACTCGGAGTGGCCGATCTCCTGCTGCATGAGCACGCCGCCCTCAAGCGCGGCCCATGGCACCTGGTTCTGCTGCGCGGCCGTCGCGTACTCGGCGTGGAAGGTGAACGGAGTCCCGTTGCAGGTCTTCACGTTGGTGTTCATGAAGCCATTGCCTGCGCTGGCGACCATGAAGCCGGTCTGGCCGGTGGTAAGGTCCGTGATCCTGGTCGTGAACCCGCCCGGCGGGTCGCTGATCGAGACCCGTAGCACGTCGCCCGAGTTCATCTTCAGCGTCTGGCCGTTCGGGGTCTGCGTGGAGGCGTTGGCAAGCTGCGGACTCGGCGGCCCGGCAGGAACGCCGTTGCGCTGCAGGAAGGCGAAGTTGACGGGTTCCGTACAGGCCGGGTTGATGAAGGCGAAGTTGAATGTCGCCGCCAGGCTGTCGATATTCAGGGCCGAGCACCATTGGTTGCGGCTGCAGCTGACGTTGTCCTGGAACGGCGCGAAACCGGGCGGATAGAACTGCAGTTCCATGAACGCGGATCCGGCGTCGGTCTTGGCGCCGAGTCCGGTGTTGCTGTCGCTGTCTGGCTTACAGGGATTCTGCGGATAGGACTTCGGGTCGCAGATCGGCAGCCCGAACCATGGTGCGACGCTCAGCTCACCATACTTGGTGACGCTGCCCGAGGCGGTCGGCTGCAGCCTGGGATCGCGCGGCAGCTTCGTCAGGTAGGTCATCGTGTTACCGGACCCCGGCGTGTTCGAGATGAACTTGACGCTGGGCTCGTCATGGCCGATGTAGTGGCCGTTGTCTTCGAAGCGGGTGGCATGCCACTTGCCGTTGACCAGCTTGCCGTGCCGATTGACGGGGTCGGTGCAGCGCATCCTCCCGCCCGGGCTGAGCGACGTGTACTTCGTGCTGTAGCCGTTGCAGTCCAGCTGGTTGACGCGGTTGGGCTGCACTACCCTGGGGTGGCTGGCCCGCACCGTTGCCCGGCTCGCCATCGCCCGCGCCGGACCCTGGACCGAGGCCTGGCCGGCCGTGGCCATGCCGAGGCTGGCCAGGCTCATGACGGGCGCAAGGATCAGCACCCATGCCGCTCTATGCCGCCTCAATCTACGAACACCCATCCGTGTCTCACCTCTCGCTCAGGCCGGCCCGCCATTGGGCATGCTGCGCTGGCGCCACTGGGTGACCCCCCTGCTGACCAAGGCACAGTGACCCCGGCGAAGGTAACAAGCGGCCAGATCACGGTCAAGGCCCAGTACGCCCATTCCCGGCATCGATATCGGGTCGAGACTAGCCGTTTACCGCCACCCGGCAGCTGGCAGGCCGGCTGGCCGGCGTGTCGGTAGGCCGGCGACTACCCAGATGGCCCGAACGAGGTGGATCCGCCGGGCCTGCCCCGCACATGCTGGCCTGCCGGACAGGCCCGGGCGGCCACCGGGCGGCCGTCAGCCGAGTCCGGTATGTTCGCCGCAGGACATCCGCGACTGCGGCAGGGAGAAGCGGTGCGACTTACCAAGCTCGGGCATGCCTGCGTCAGGCTCCAGAAGGACGACGCGAGCCTGGTGATCGATCCCGGGATCTGGAGCGGCCCCGATGCGCTGACCGGGGCAACCGCAATCCTGATCACGCATGAGCACGCGGATCACCTGGATCCGGCCAGCGTGCGCGCCGCGCTGGCGGCGGACGCCGGGCTGCAGGTGTGGACCAATGCCTCGGTGGCCGCGCAGCTCGCGGCCGACGGCGCCCGGGTGCACGTGGTCAGCCACGGCGACACGTTCACCGCCGCTGGATTCGATATCCATGTCTACGGCCAGGAACACGCCGTGATTCACCGTGACATTCCGGTAGTCCTGAATACCGGATTCGCCGTTGACGGCGAGATCTTCCATCCCGGGGACTCGCTGACGGTGCCCGAGCACCACGTCGCCACCCTGCTGCTGCCTGCCAACGCGCCGTGGCTCAAGGTGAGCGAGATGATCGACTACGCTCGCGAGGTGGCGCCGCAGCGCGCTTACGCGATCCACGACGGGCTGCTCAACGCCAACGGGCTTGGCCTGATGCAGAGCCTGCTGCGGCTGGGGCCGGGACCGGCCGGGCCGGCCGGCGCGGAGTACGTCCGGCTCGAGCCGGGCACCAGCGTCGAGCTGTGAGCCGATCCGGGACTGCCGGGCTGATGCGGGACGGAAACCGATGCCGGGCGAGCACTGGCTGGCTTGCTACGCGGTCCTGCTGCTCAGCTAGTCCGCGGCGAGTCCGCGGCGAGCTGAGCACCTCGGCGACGGCGGAACAGCTTCGTCCCGCTCGTTCAGACGGCCCGGGGCCCCGCGAGCCCGTCGCCGCGGTCGAGGAGTTCGGCTGCCCCCCGGACAACGCACCGCAGCGGGTCGTCCACGACGAGCGCGGGCAGGCCGGTGGCCGCCTCGATCCTGCTGGCCAGGCCGGGGAGCAGGGCTCCGCCCCCGGCCAGGCGGATCTTGCCCCGCACCACGTCTTCCGCGAGATTCGGCGGGATGTCCGACAGCATCTCCTGCACCGAGTCGGCGATCCTGGCGACCAGGCGCTCAAGCGCCGCTGCCACCAGCCGCCCCGGCACCTGCTCCACCCGCGGCGTCCGGCGCGCCGCGTCGACGCCCACCGCCTCCACCCAGCCGGTCTCGGCTGCGGCAAGGCCAAGCGCCATCTTCAGTCCCCTGGCGGCGTTGCGGCCGATGAGCAGGCCGAACTCGGCCTTGACGGCTTGCACGATCGCCTCGTCCATGGCGTTGCCTGCCAGCCGCAGCGACCGGGAACGCACTACGTAACCGCCGGCCAGCACCGCGGCTTCGGTGGTCCCGCCGCCGATGTCCACGATGAAGGCGCCGGACCCGTCGGCGAGGCCGAAGCCGGCGCCGGCAGCGGCGGCGACCGGCTCGTCGATGAGCCTTACGGTGCACCGGGGCCTCGATGCCCCGATTGCGGCGGCCAGTGACCGCCGCTCCACCCAGGTAGCGCCGCCCGGTACGCAGACCACCGCCGAGGGCCGCAGCAGGCCGCGATGCGGCAGGGCCCGGCGCAGGAACGCCTGCAGCATGGCGGTGGCCGCGTCCAGGTCGGCTATCACCCCGTCGCGCAGCGGATGGACGACCTCGACGTCCTGGGGCTCCTTCCCGGTCAGGGCGTCCGCGGCCTTGCCCGCCGAGGCCACCCGGCCGGTTGCCCGGTCAATCGCTATCGCCGAGGGCTCTTCGAGGACGAGCCCGCGGCCGGCGACGCAGATGAGCGTATTGACCGTGCCGAGATCGATCGCTACACCCGCCCGCAACCGCATGTCACCCGTCCTTAGCCCGAAATGCTCCGACTCCTCAGTATGGTGGCCCTCGGTACGGCATGGGCGCCGCCGGAATGACCTTCAGGCCCGCCATTCCCGCGCCGGGCGCCGCGACCTGCCGCGGCGGGCGGCCGCTGATGCGGGCATTGCAAGCGCGGCGTGCACCCGCCCGGACCGGCGCCGGGGGCACGTCGCGCATGCGATCGATCAGCGGAGTCAGGACTGCGCGGGACGACCGGCGTCCGGACAGGGCTCGTGCCAGCGGCTGGTAATGGGCAGGCGACGGTCGCGGCCGAAGTTCTTCGCCGTGATCTTCGGCCCCGGCGGGTACTGCCGCCGCTTGTACTCGGCCCGGTCGACCATCCTGATCACCCGGCTGACCAGGCCGGGATCGTGGCCGGCGGCAGTGAGCGCGGCCATGCCCATATCCTTCTCCACGTAGTCGTCGAGCAAGGCATCGAGCACCGCGTAGTCCGGCAGCGAGTCGCTGTCGAGCTGCCCGGGAGCCAGCTCCGCGCTCGGCGGCTTCGTGATCGAGTTCTCCGGGATCGGGGGAGTCTCGCCGCGAGCCTCCGCGTCCTGGTTGCGCCAGCGGGACAGCTGCCAGATCAGCGTCTTGGTGACGTCCTTGACCGGCCCGAAACCGCCAGCGGAGTCGCCGTAGAGCGTCGAGTACCCGGTGGCGATCTCGCTCTTGTTGCCGGTAGTCAGGACGAGATGCCCCTCCTCGTTGGACAGCGACATCAAGACCATGCCCCGGATCCTGGCCTGCAGGTTCTCCGCGGCCAGCCCGTGCAGGTCGAGTTCGGTGCCGAACGCTTCCACGATCGGGGCGATCGGCACCGTCCTGGCGTGCAGGCCCTGTCGCTTCACCAGGTCCTCGGCGTCGCTGACGGAATGATCCGAGGAGTACCGGCTCGGCATCAGCACGACGTGCACCCGGTCCGGCCCGATCGCGTCGGCCGCGATCGTGGCGGTCAGCGCCGAGTCGATGCCGCCGGACAGGGCCAGGATCACCGAGCGGAACCCGTTCTTGCTGATGTAGTCCCGCGTGCCGGTCACCAGCGCCGCATAGACCTCGGCCAGGTCACTCAGCCGCGGCCAGCTCAGGCCGGCCGCCGGGCCGCCGACCGGCAGGCCGCCGGCCGCGGCACCGCCGGCCGCGGCACCATCGGCCGCGGGGCGCACTGGCGCTGCCCCGGCGAGCCCGTCCGGGTCAGCCAGGGCAAGCCGCTGGATCGTGATTATCGTGCCGTCCCTGGCGTCGGCGGGCGTCTCGCCTGGACACCTGGCCTGGTCCGCCACGGGTAGTTCCAGGTCGGCGAGGATCAGCGCCTCGGTGAACTGGGGCCCGCGGGCCAGCAGCCGCCCGGACGCGTCCACGATGATCGAGTCGCCGTCGAAGACAAGCTCGTCCTGGCCGCCGATCATGTTGACGTAGGCGAGCGTGGCGCCTGCCTCGCGGGCCCGGCGCTGGCACAGTTCCAGCCTGGTGTCGTCCTTGCCGCGCTCGTACGGCGAGGCGTTCGGCACCACGAGCAGGCCCGCGCCGGCCTGCCTGGTGACCGCGACCGGGCCGCCGTCCTGCCACAGGTCCTCGCAGATCGCGATCGCGACATCCACCGGCTCGCCGGTATCCGACGGCAGCCGGAAGACGGGCAGCGTGTCGCCGGGCACGAAGATGCGATACTCGTCGAAGACCCCGTAGTTCGGCAGGTGATGCTTGGCCGAAGTCACCGCCACCTGCCCGGCGTGCAGCAGGGCGGCGGCGTCCAGCGGCGCGCCGGACGGCAGCCCGACCCGCGGCGTGATCCCGGCCTTGCGGCCCAGGTACCCGGTGACGACGGCGATCCCGCCGAGCCCCGCGTCGGCCAGCCGCTTCGCGGCCGTCACCACGGCGGCCGTCGACGCGTCGACGAACGACGCGCGCAGCGCGAGATCCTCGACCGGATAGCCGGTCAGCATCATCTCAGGGAACACGACGATGCGGGCGCCGTGCCCGGCGGCCTGCCTGGTGCAGGCCACCAGCCGGTCCGTGTTGCCCTGAAGATCTCCGACGGTGGCATTGACCTGGGCGAGCGCGACGCGGATCTTAGGCACCTCACCAGCTTATGGCGGGGCTCGCCAGCGCGGGACCTGACCGGTGCCGCACCCCTCGTAACTCATCGCGGGCATGGACCGGGAGCTGACGGGCCGGCCGGATCCGGGACCTCGGGCAGCGGGCACCGCGGGGGCCCGTGTAACGCGGCGGAAACACGGACCCGCCAGACTGGCGGGGTGGACAGGCAGGAAGAGTTCGTGCTGCGCACGCTCGAGGAGCGTGACATCCGTTTCGTCCGGCTATGGTTCACGGACGTGCTCGGATACCTGAAGTCGGTCGCGGTGGCGCCGGCCGAGCTTGAGGGGGCGTTCGCCGAGGGAATCGGCTTCGACGGCTCGGCCGTGGAGGGATTCGCGCGCGTCTACGAGGCCGACATGATCGCCAGGCCCGATCCGTCGACCTTCCAGCTGATGCCGCTGAGCGGCGAGATGCCGGGAGTCGGGCGGATGTTCTGCGACATCCTGCTGCCGGACGGCACGCCGTCCTACGCCGACCCCCGGCACGTGCTGAAGCGGGCGCTGGCCCGTGCGTCCGATCTCGGCTTCACTTTCTACACGCACCCGGAGATCGAGTTCTTCCTGCTGCGGGAGAAGCCGGAGCCAGGGGTCAAGCCGCAGCCCATCGACTCGGGCGGGTACTTCGACCACACCCCGCACAGCATCGCGCACGACTTCCGCCGCAGCGCGATCACGATGCTGGAGAGCATGGGGATCTCGGTGGAGTTCAGCCATCACGAGGGCGCCCCCGGCCAGCAGGAGATCGACCTCCGGTACGCCGATGCGCTCAGCACCGCGGACAACATCATGGCGTTCCGGCTGGCGATGAAGGAGGTCGCGCTGGAGCAGGGGGTCTACGCGAGCTTCATGCCCAAGCCGTTCACCGAGTACCCAGGCTCGGGCATGCACACGCACATGTCGCTGTTTGAGGGGGACCGTAACGTCTTCCACGAGCCGGGCGCGCAATTCCAGCTCTCCAAGCTCGGCCGCGCGTTCATCGCCGGACTGCTCAGGCACGCGGCGGAGGTCACCGCGGTCTGCAACCAGTGGGTGAATTCCTACAAGCGCCTCTGGGGCGGGGACGAGCGGATCGCCGGCGCCGGGGGAGAGGCGCCCGCGTACATCTGCTGGGGGCACAACAACCGGTCGGCCCTGGTCCGGGTGCCGATGTACAAGCCGCAGAAGGGGAACGCCACCCGAATCGAGTTCCGGTCGCTGGATCCGGCCTGCAATCCGTACCTGGCCTTCGCGGTGATCCTGGCGGCGGGCCTGAAGGGGATCGAGAACGACTACGAACTGCCGCCGGGCGCGGAGGACGACGTGTGGGCGCTCACGTCGGCCGAGCGGCGGGCGCTCGGCATCGCGCCGCTGCCGCAGAGCCTGTCGGACGCGTGCAACGTGATGCAGGGCAGCGAGCTTGTCGCGGAGACACTCGGCGAGCAGGTCTTCGACTTCTTCCTGCGGAACAAGCGGGCCGAATGGCGGGAATACCGCCGCCAGGTGACCGAATTCGAGCTTGACCGCTACCTGCCCGTGCTCTGAAGTCACCCGCTGGGCCGGAAAAGGCCCCGGGCGGTCCGCCTGGCCGCGGCCTGCGGGGCGAGCTGGTCGAGGTGATCGCCAATGCCGCCCGGGGCGTTACGTGCCTTTGCTGCTGTGATCCTCAGCCAGGCTAGCCAGAGCGCTTTCCGCGGCGCCTGATGCGCGCCGCGCGCCCCGCCGACAGTGCGAGCGCGGCCACGGCAGCGCCAATCATCAGCATGCCGCTCCATCGAGCCGGCCTGGAACCTTTGCTCTTCACCCAGAATCCCCCGATTCTCCCGTGGCCTCACCGCGAGGCGGGCCATGATCTGTTCCGGGAGTGAGTTACCCACTGCGCTAGCCATCATGCCTGCTGGCCACGCTGCTAAATCCGGAGTCGGCGCGTTCCGCCGTGCGCGAATTCTCGCGGCACCGGCTGCTGCGGCGGCGAGAATCGGGATGACAGCAGGCCCAGAGAGGAGTCCCGATGCGGGTCGCGGTACTTGCGGACATCCATGGCAACCTGCCCGCGCTGGATGCGGTGCTCGGCGAGGTTGATGCCGCCGGTGCCGACGTCATCGTGCTCAACGGCGACATGGCGACCGGGCCGATGCCCGGCGAGACCCTGGACCGGCTGGCCGCGCTGGGCGACAAGGCTGTCTGGGTACGCGGCAACGCCGACCGCGAGCTTGCCGCCGCCTGCGACGGCGCACTCGATCCCGGCCTGCCCGAGGTGGCACGGATACCCACCGAGTACTGCGCATCCCGGCTGGAGCGCCGCCACCGGGACCTGCTCGCGGACCTGCCGCTATCGCTCACCCTGGACGTGACTGGGCTGGGCCCCGTTCGGTTCTGCCACGCAACGACCCGCAGCGACACGGAAATCGTGCTGGTCGACTCCCCGATGGACCGGTACAGGGAGGCGTTCGCGGACAGCGCCGAGCCGACCGTCGTGCTCGGCCACACCCACATGCCGTTCGATCGGCTCGCCGACTGCCGCCGGTTCATCAACCCGGGCAGTGTCGGAATGCCGTACGGCGGCACCGGCGCGTACTGGGCGCTGCTCGGCCCCGACGTCGTCCTGCGGCGCACCGGCTATGACGGCCAGGCCGCGGGGGAGACGTTCCGCGCCGCCGCGCCCGAGTATCCGGACCTGGCCGGGTTCATCGCGGAGAACGTGCTGACCGTGCCCTCCGACGCCCTCGCCCTGGCAGCCTTCTCCGGCTAGCAGGGCGGGTGGGCCTGGCAACGGCACATCCATGAAGCTGATCATGGGCCTGGCTGGCCGACGCTGGCGCCCGGCCTCGCTACCGTTCTTGGCTGATCATGGGCCTGGCTGGCCGGCGCTGGCGCCCGGCCTCGCTACCGTTCTTGGGTGAGCATTCCGCGCGGGTCCACCCTGGCCGGACGGCTGGCTTCGCTCGGCTTCGCCGACGCCGACGGGGCGCAGCGGCTGGTTACCGACAACCTGGCACTCGACATCCGGGGCGAGGACGGCGAACTGATCGAGGCACTCGCGGCGGCGGCCGACCCCGACGCTGCCCTGGCTGGCCTGGCGCTGCTCGCCCCCGATGCCGGGCTGCTGGCCGCGCTGCGGGCTGAGCCTGACTTCAGGGTCCGGCTCACCTCCGTACTGGGGGCCAGCGCGGCGCTCACCGAGCACCTTGCCCGGCATCGGGGCGACTGGCGGGTGCTGAGCGGGCCGCAGGCGGTCAGCGGGCCTGAACCCGGCAGCCTGCGGGCGGGGCTCCTGGCGGCCGTCGGCGCCGATCCGGCCGATGCCGAGCCCGCGTCCGACCCAGCGCGGCTGTCCGGCCAGGACCCGGCCACCAGCTTGCGGGTCGCCTACCGGCGCTGCCTGCTGCACCTGGCGGCGCGGGACCTCACCGGCGTAGTCACCCTTGATCAGGTCGCCGCGGAGCTTGCCGACCTGGCCGCAGCGGCCCTGGAAGCCGCGCTGGCGATCGCGCGGTCTCGGCTGGCGCCCGGCGCGGCGCCGTGCAGGCTCGCGGTGATCGCGATGGGCAAGTGCGGCGGCCGCGAGCTCAACTATGCCAGTGACGTGGATGTGATCTTCGTCGCCGAGCCCAGCCGGTCATCGAACACCGGAGAACCGGGTGCCGGCGAGACCGCCGCCCTGCGCACCGCCACCCAGCTGGCGGCCGGGCTGATCCGGGTCTGCTCACAGAGCACGCCGGAGGGCCCGCTGTTCCCCGTCGACGCGAATCTCCGGCCGGAGGGCCGCGACGGGCCGCTGGTCCGCACCCTGGCCAGCCACCGCGCGTACTACGGGCGGTGGGCCAAGACCTGGGAGTTCCAGGCGCTGCTCAAGGCCAGGCCAGTCGCGGGCGACGCGGAGCTTGGCCGCGCCTACACCGAGGCCATCACGCCGATGGTCTGGCAGGCCGCGCAGCGCGAGAACTTCGTGCAGGACGTGCAGGGCATGCGCCGCCGGGTGCTCGCCACGCTGCCTGCCGCCGACGCAGGCCGCCAGCTCAAGCTCGGCCCCGGCGGCCTGCGTGACATCGAGTTCGCCGTCCAGCTTCTTCAGCTCGTGCACGGCCGCGCCGATGCGTCGCTCCGCGCCCGGGCGACGCTGCCCGGCCTGGCCGCGCTCGCCCAGGGCGGCTACGTGGGCCGCGCGGACGCGGCCAGCCTGGCGGCGGCGTACCGGTTCCTGCGCAGCGTGGAGCACCTGCTCCAGCTACGTCAGCTCAGGCGGACACATACACTGCCCGAGGAACCCGCCGCGCTGCGCAGGCTCGGTCGCGCGCTGCACCTGGCCGAGCGCGGCGCGGGCGCCGGCGCCGTGCATCACGGCGACCCGGCGGATGAGCTGACCGCGCAATGGCGGCTGCACGCCGCGCACGCCAGGCAGCTGCACGAGAAGCTGTTCTACCGGCCACTGCTCGACGCCGTCGCGCGGCTTCCCGGTGATGCCGCCAGGCTCACGCCGGACGCTGCCCGGGCGCGCCTGGAGGCGCTCGGCTACGCTGACCCGGCCGGCGCGCTGCGGCACATCGAGGCGCTCACCGCGGGCGTCTCGCGCAAGGCGGCGATCCAGCGCACCCTGCTCCCCGTAATGCTCGGCTGGTTCGCCGACGCGGCCGAGCCCGACGCGGGGCTGCTCGCCTTCCGCCAGGTCAGCGAGGCACTGGGCAACTCCCCGTGGTACCTGCGGCTGCTGCGGGACGACACCAGCGTGGCGCAGCGGATGGCCAGGCTGCTTGCGTCAAGCCGGTATGCGACCAGCCTGCTGCTCCGCGCGCCCGAGGCGGTCGCGATGCTCGCCGATGACGCGCAGCTCGCCCCGCGTCCGCGGGCCACGCTGCAGGCTGAGGCGGCTGCCACGATAGGCCGTCATGACCTCGCGGCGGACGCGGCGGCGGCCGTGCTCGCGCTCCGTCGCCGGGAGCTGCTGCGGACGGCGGCGGCCGACCTGCTCGGGCTGTCCGGCATCGAGGAAACCTGCGAGGCGCTGACCGTTGTCACTGCCGTCACGATCACGGCCGCGCTCACCGTTGCGATCACCAAGGCCGGGCACGACGGCGGACCGCTGCCGACCCGGATCTGCGTGGTGGCCATGGGCAGGCTCGGCGGGCACGAGACCGGATACGCCAGCGACGCCGACGTGATGTTCGTGCACGACCCGCTGCCGGGTGCGGACGCCGACGCGGCCACGAGGGCAGCGCACGACGTTGCCGAGGAGCTCCGCGCCCTGCTGGCCAGGCGTGGCCCGGACCCGGCGCTGACCATCGACCCGGACCTGCGGCCGGAGGGACGGCAGGGACCGCTGGTGCGGACCCTCGCCTCCTACCGTGCCTATTACCGGAGGTGGGCGGTCGCGTGGGAAGCCCAGGCCCTGCTCCGGGCCGAGCCAGTCGCCGGCGATCCCGGCCTCGGGCGCTCCTTCACTGCGCTGGCGGATGAGTTCCGCTATCCGGCCGGCGGTATCGCCGAAGCCTCCGTTCGCGAAATCAGAAGGATAAAAGCACGGATAGAGGCTGAACGGATGCCACGTGGCATAGACCCGGCGCTGCATCTCAAGCTGGGCCCAGGCGGGCTCGCCGATGTCGAATGGGTGGTGCAGCTCGTCCAGCTGCGGCACGCCTACGCGGTGCCCGGGCTGCGCACCACCCGCACGCTCGGCGCGCTGGCCGCGGCGGTGGAGGCCGGCCTGGTCGCGGCCGATGACGCCGCCGCGCTGCGGTCGGCGTGGCTGCTCGCGGCCAGGATCAGGGATGCGGTGACACTGGTCCGGGGCAGGGCCTCGGACACGCTGCCGGCCCAGCAGGCCGGCCTGGCCGCCGTGGCCATGCTGCTAGGGTACCCGCCCGACGCCTCCCAGGACCTGGTTCAGGACTACCGCCGCGGGGCCCGCCGCGCCCGCGCGGTGATGGAGCGGCTCTTCTACGGCTGACGGCTGGATGCCTGGCGGCCACGGTCCGCGCGGACC
>WNFB01002199.1_pt1 | contig 16957 bp, 14 predicted proteins | sample 5400501 | NCBI WGS metagenome assembly WNFB01 (sample SAMN13153341, study PRJNA577476) | soil metagenome | isolation source: 200 cm saprolite under Douglas fir tree site 2 hole 1 | place: USA:California | collected 2015-04-18
CCATAGTAGTTGTTGTGCCCGCGTAGCTTCCGTACGAGTTGTTCGTGCTGCTGAGCCAGAGGCTGGTGACGGACCGACCGAAGCCATTCGGAGGCCCGTTTCAGCGCTCGGCTAAAGCGACTGCCGGCCGTCTTCCGCATCACCACCCAGATGCCCCGACGAGAGCGCGCCCAGTGACGGGTGAACCCCAAGAAGTCGAAGCTCTGTTTGCCGGTGTCCCGTGGCTGATCGCCTCCGGCCGACGGTGGCCGCCGAGCCTCGTCGATGGAAGTCTACCGACGGCTCTGCTAGGATCAGTCACTCAACCCACGGTAGACGGTTCTTGCGATGGCCGATCCGCGTCCCAACCCGACGCCGTCGGATCCCACCGAATCGGGTCCGCCACACGAGCCGCATTCCCTCGGCGTCATCGGACAGTACCGCATCGTGCGCCTGCTCGGCGCAGGGGGCATGGGCCTCGTCTACGAGGCGGAGCAGCAGCACCCCAAGCGCGTGGTGGCGGTCAAGGTCATCAGGGGCGGCACCTTCGTGGACGACCACCGCGTGCGCCTCTTCCAGCGCGAGGCCCAGGCCCTGGCCCGGCTGAAACACCCGGCGATTGCTGCCATCTACGAGTCGGGACGGACGGAGGACGGGCAGCACTTCTTCGCCATGGAAATCGTGCGCGGCCAGACACTGGGCGCACGGCTTGCGCGCGACTCCACTCTTCCCCTCGCGCGCGCCGAGTTGCGCCTCCGCCTCGCCCTCTTCGGCGCCATCTGCGAGGCTGTCCATTACGCGCACCAGCACGGCGTGATCCATCGCGACCTCAAGCCGGGTAACATCCTGGTGGTCGGCGCCCCAGGCCCCGAGACCAGCCCTTTCCGCGCTCCGCCCATCAAGATCCTCGATTTCGGGCTGGCGCGGATCACGGAAGCTGACCTGGACGTTGCCACGCTCGTGACCGATGCCGGTCGCGTCGAGGGCAGCCTGCCGTACATGAGCCCCGAGCAGGTCCGCGGCAACACGGACGAGATCGATTTGCGCAGCGATGTCTACTCGCTGGGCGTGATCCTGTACGAGATGATCGCGGGCCGCGTGCCCATCCGCGTCGGCGGGCTGCCCCTCTACGAGGCGACACGCGCGATCTGCGAGGCGCCTCCCCCGCGACTGAGGGGATTGGTCAAGTCGTGGAAGCCCGACGAGGACCTGGAGACGATCGTGCTCAAGGCCCTCGAGAAGGAGCCGGCGCGCCGCTACCAGAGCGTGGCGGCTCTCGGTGACGATGTGGCGCGTTACGTCGCGAACCAGCCCATCCTCGCGCGCGCGCCCAGCGCCTCGTACCAGATCCGCAAGCTCGTCTCGCGCCACCACACGGCCTTCGGCGCCGGCGTGGCGTTGATCGTCATGGTCGTGGCCTTCGCGGTGGCCATGGCCCTTCAGGCTCGGCGCGTGGCCCAGGCCGCCGAGCGCGCGACTCGCGAAGCCGAGTCGGCGCGAAAGGTCTCGGAGTTCTTGGTCGACCTGTTCCAGGTCTCGGATCCGCTGCGGACTCCGGGCGGGGCGGTCACCGCGCGGGAGATCCTGGAGCGCGGCGCGCAGAAGGTGGCCCGCGACCTCCAGGGCCAGCCCGTCGCCCAGGCCGCGCTCATGCAGACGATCGGGCGCGTGTACATGAACCTGGGTCTGTACCAACAGGCGGTGCCGCTTGTGGAGGGCGCGCTCGCACGGCGGCGCCAGGCTCCGGGCGCCCAACCTCTCGACGTCGCGGATGCGCTGCACACGCTCGGCGAGCTGCGTTACTACCAGGGCGAGTACGAGGCCTCGATAGCGTTCATGAGAGAGGCCCTGGCCATCCGCGAAGCCGCCGTCAGCCCCGAGCATCCGGCAGTGGCCACCTCCCTGAACGACCTGGCCGTCCTCCTCTACACACGTGGCCGGTATTCGGAGGCCGAACCACTCTACCGGCGCGCGCTCGTCATACGCGAGAAGATCCTTGGTCCCGACGATCTCCTGGTCGCGGAGACGCTGGTCAACATGGGTGCACTTCATCACACGATGGATCACCTGACGGAGGCCGAGCAGCTCTACCGGCGCGCGCTGGCCATCCGGGAGCAGCGGCAGGGCGGGGAGCATCCCGAGGTGGCCGACATCCTCAACAAGCTTGCCGGAATCGCGCAGCGCCAGGCGCGGTATGGCGAGGCCCAGCACCTGTACGATCGGGCGCTTACCATGCAGGAGAAGGCGTTCGGCGCCGACCATCCGGAAGTAGCGAACACTCTCCAGCGGCTCGGCGAGCTCCACGCGGAGCAGGGGCGGTTCGATCAGGCAGAGGCCCTCGTGCGGAGGTCGCTCGCCATCCGCGAGAAGGCCTTCGGGTCGAGTCACGAAGAGGTCGCGCGGAGTCTCGTCGCCCTCGAGGGGATCCTGGAAGCCCGCGAACGCTACGACGAGGCGGAGCCTCTGTGCCGGCGGATCCTCGCCATACGAGAGGCGGCCCTCGGCCCGCGACATCCCGATCTGGCTGGTGCCATCAGCACCCTGGGGTGGGTCCGGGAGCAGCAGGGGCAGTTGGACGATGCGGAGCGGCTGTACCACCGCGCGCTGGCCATGCGCGAGGCGATCTTCGGCGCCGAGTCGTTCGACGTCGGCGTCAGCCTCGACAACCTCGGACGGATCGCGCACGCGCGCGCGCGTTACGACGAGGCGCGGGAACTGCTCAGCCGTGGATTACGCCTGGTGCAGGCGGCGCGCGGCCCTGACCAGCCTCGCGCGGCACTCATTCTGGCCGACCTTGCCGACCTCGACCGTGACCTGGGCCGCTACGATGAGGCCGAAAGCGGATACCGGAATGCACTGGCCATGCGCGAGCGTCTGCGGATCGACAAGCACACCGATACCGCACGGCTCCTCGAGCATTACGCCAAGCTGTTGCGCACGCTCAACCGTGCGGAGGAAGCGGGCCGCCTGCAGGCGCGCGCCAAGGCCATCCGGGTCGGGTCGACGCCGAGCACGTGACACGGATGCCGTCGCTGAGAGGAGCCTCTTGGATGCACCGCGCGCGCTTCGGCCATAGCCGACCGTGTCGGTCAAAGGGTTGCGGCCGCAGAGGCACGTTCACGCTCGTTCACGATCGGGGTCTCCGTGTGTCGCCAAGGCCGCTGCGAAGCCCCGCTTGGCGGCGTCTCTGGGCCCTCTCCGAGCCGCTGAGCATGGTCTTCGCGGTCGGGGCGTAGAGTGATCCGCACTATGCGATTCGAGACCCTGGCCGTGCATGCGGCGGCCGATCCGGATCCCACGACCGGCGCCGTGACTCCGCCGATCCACCTCTCCACGACCTTCGAGCGGGCGCCGGATGGCTCATTCCCGTCGGGTTACGCCTACATCCGCGACGGGAACCCGAACCGTAGCGCACTGGAACAGGCGCTTGTGCAACTCGAGGGAGGAACGTCCGCCATCGCGTTTTCCTCCGGGATGGCCGCCACTATGGCGGTCTTCCAGGCCCTGTCGCCGGGTGACCACGTCGTGGCGCCCTTGGACGCCTACTTCGGCACACCCAAGCTCCTGCAGGAACACTTCCTCCGCTGGGGACTGCAGGTCTCCTTCGTGGACATGACCGATCTGGCGGCGGTACAGGGGGCTCTGAAACCGACCACCCGCCTCGTCTGGACCGAGACGCCATCGAATCCCACCATCTCGGTCACCGACCTGAGCGCGGTCGCCGGCCTGGCCCGCGGCACGGGCGCCTTGCTCGCCTGCGACAACACCTGGGCCACTCCATTCTTGCAGCGCCCCTTGGCCCTCGGATACGACCTCGTCGTGCACTCCACCACGAAGTACCTGTCGGGCCATTCCGACGTCATGGGCGGAGTGGTCATCACCCGCGAGGCGGGCCCCCTGGCCGACCGACTTCGTTCGCTCCAGGTCAACGGCGGCGCGGTCCCCTCGCCCTTCGACTGCTGGCTGACCCTGCGCGGCATTCGGACGCTGCCCCATCGAATGCGGGGCCATTGCGCCAACGCCGCCGCGGTGGCCTCCTTTCTGGAAGGGCATCCACGAGTGCAAAGGGTCCACTACCCGGGCCTCCGTAGCGACCCGGGCCATGCGATTGCGTTGCGGCAGATGGAGGCGCCCGGCGGCATGCTCGCGCTCGTCGTCCCGGGGGAGCGCGCTTCGGCGCTGGCCCTGGCCGCGCGGCTTCGCCTGTTCACCCGCGCCACAAGCCTCGGTGGCCCGGAGAGCCTGATCGAGCACCGGGCCTCGGTGGAGGGGCGCTCCACGCGGGCCCCGGAGGGCCTTCTTCGCATTTCCGTCGGCCTGGAGCACCCTGAGGACCTGGTCGCCGATCTGGCCCAGGCCCTCGAGGGATGACGGTGACGCCGCCCGGGAGCGGAGGAGTCATGCGCTACCGCTATTCAACTTGCGACGTGTTCACCGACAGACGCTTCGGTGGCAATCCACTGGCCGTACTGCTCCAAGCAGAGGGCCTCTCGGACCCGCAGATGCAGCAGATTGCCCGGGAGTTCAATTTCTCCGAGAGCACGTTCGTACTGCCGGCGCAGGCGGGACACACACGCAGGGTCCGCATCTTCACACCCACCAAGGAGGTCCCCTTCGCCGGGCATCCCAACGTCGGCACCGCGTTCGCGTTGGCCGCTGCCGGTGAGCTGGGTCCCATCGACACGTCGATCACGGTGACGTTCGAGGAGAAGGCGGGAGAGGTCCCGGTATCGATTCACAAACGCGAGCGGGGGCTCATCTGGTGCGAGCTGTCAGCGCCGGAGCGCCTCTCGCTCGGAAGGACCGTCTCGGCACGGGCGCTGGCATCGGCCGTGTCGCTGGATGCAGATGACATCGTCACCGCGACGCACCTGCCGCGGGTGGCCTCGGTCGGCCTGCCGTTCGTGATCGCGGAGGTCAAGGACCGACTTACTCTGGGGCGAGCGCGCCCGAAGATGGATGCGCTCGAAGCTCTGGGGGCCGAAGGGGTTCCACTCGACATCCATCTCTATACCCGCAGCGCCGACGAGTTCGACATCCGAGCACGGATGTTTGCGCCGTTTGACGGGGTCCCCGAGGACCCGGCCACCGGCAGCGCGAACTGCGCGTTGGCCGGACTGCTCGGCCACCACGATGAGGCGGCCAACGGTAGCTTCCGCTGGCGCATTGCCCAGGGCGTGGAGATGGGGCGACCAAGCATCCTTGAGGCACGCGCGGAGAAGCGTGACGGGATCGTCGTGGCCACCCACATCGGCGGGGCCAGCGTGCTGGTGAGCGAAGGGACGATAGAGGTCGACTAGCGGCGCGCTGGAAGCGTCTGTTGGTCTGTTTCGCGTTCTTCAACGCTCTACTGCCTGACGGGCGTGTTGCCCGCGTGTTGCCCGATTATCGACTACATTTAAGTTACTGCTTCACAAGAGTCGATATCCCTTACGTTCATCGACAGAGACTCTTGGAGTGTGCCGCGAAGGGCTTCAGCAACTCCATCACAGCTATCGGCTGGGTGACAAAGGCACGACGAAGGGTCTCTCCCGCTACCCTTCCCGTCGGATTGAGAGGTCTGGCCGATGGCTTCGGACGACCCGCTCTGGCCCTACTTGGTTCTTGCTGTTCGCCTCCGCGTTCGGTCCTGGCGGTGCACCGTGGAGCACGCTGGGTGCCAAGCGCGCGCCGCTCGGTCCGCGGCAGCCACCGGCCTATTGGCGGAAGGCATAGACCCGCCCGTCCAGACCGCCGATGAAAACCAGTCCCTCACCCAGGGCGGGGGACGCCGCAAAGCCATAGGTGGAACCGTTGGACGGACCGGCGACGGGGAAGCGCCAGAGGAGGGTGCCGGTCGCGCGGTCGACGGCGAGGACGCCGCCCTGGTGCTTGACGAGGTACTGCCCGATCCCCGCCGTGCCCGCGAATACCCGACTGCCGCTCACGGCGGGCTGGCTCCACGCCCAGCCCAGGACGTCCAGCTCCCATTTCGACCGACCGGTCCCGGCGTCGAGTGAGAATAGCTTGGCCGCATCCGACGAGCCGACGTAGACCGTGCCGTCCACGACCGCCGCCGGGGACTCGATCCAGGAGAACCAGATGTAGCGTGCCCACGCCGGCACGCCCGTTCGCCCGTCGAGAGCGAGCAGATCGTAGCTACGGCTTCCGACGATCACGCGGCCGTCATGGAGCGCCGCCGTCGAGACCACCGGCGCGCCAGTGTCGTGCTTCCAGAGAAGGGCTCCAGAGGCGGTGTCGAGGGCGTAGACGCTCGCGTCGAAGCTGCCGACGTACACACGGCGAGAATCGGCAACGGGCGTCGCCTGGACGGTGTCGCCGGCGGCGAAGTCCCAGACCTTCTCGCCCCTGTCGACATCGAGCGCCAGCTCCACGGGCACTTTCCAGCGTAGCTTGCCGTCGGTGGCGCCGACGCGGTAGAGACAGCCGTCGTCCGCGTGGAGGAAGAGATCGCCTCCCGACAAAGTGGGCCGGGCGCGGATCGCGCCCCCCGCGAGAAAGCGCCAGCGCGGCCTGCCCGTCACCCCATCGAGGGCGTGCAGAGAACCGTCGTCGGCCCCGGCGTAGACGAGGCCGCCGCCGAACACCGCATCCGCCTCGGGGCGAACCCCCACGGGTGACTTGGACACGCCCTCGAAGCCCGGAGTCGGCCGGCAAAACCCCACTCGTCCTTTACCCGCGCACTCCCTGAGCGGACCATAAGGCTGGGCGGCCAACGCCGCACGTCGTCTTGAGAGGTGCGCATGCCCATTATCGCGATTCCTTTGTCGCTCGTTGCCATATCCACCGTGGCCTCCTCCGGCGGCTCCCTGCTGCCGGTCACGCGCCAACAGCTCTGCGTCACGACCGGAACCGTCACCGCTGGCGAGCACGGAGCCCTTCTCGTCGAAGTTCCCGAGATGCGGGCGACAGTCATTTCGGGTCCGGCGCGCACAGTGGAGGCGCGGCTCCGGTACCTCGGACCCACGAAGGACGTCAAGAGGCTGGCGTCGGGCGAGCTGCGCCGCCAGCTCGGGTTCAAGTTGCGCGCGGCGAACACCTGCAACGTCGTGTACGTGATGTGGCACATCGAGCCGGATTCGAGGCTGGCCGTGTCAGTCAAGAGCAACCCGGGCATGACCACGCATGTGCAGTGCGACGCTCACGGGTACCTCAACCTGAAGCCGGCCCACCATTCGCCGGTCCCGATCCTCCGCCCCGGCGAGTGGCACCGCTTGCGGGCACGCCTCGCGGGAGAGGAGCTCAACGTGTCGCTCGACGGGCACGCCGTCTGGCAAGGCAGCATCGGCGCGGCAGGGATGGCCTTCGACGGCCCGGTCGGGCTACGCTCTGACAACGGTCGCTTCGAGCTCGAGTTATTCCAGTCCGCGCCGGACAGTGGCGCGTTCCATGCGGCGACCCCCTGTCATAGCGAACCCGGCGAAACCGAGTGAGCCCTGCGAGCGTAGGGTGACGGGGGCGGCCGGCCTACCTAGCGCGGCCAACCTGCTCGCGCTGATGCTCACGGCCCGGGTTCCGCCGCGGGTGGGGAGCCCCCGCCTCGCGAAACTCTGTGTCGTGGAGCCGCGCGTTCGCCTTGATCCTCGGGGCAGCGCAGGGCGCCGACGCCGTGCGCCTCGGGCAAGTTCGCAAGGACCCTTCGCGATACCGCGGGCGACCTCTGGGAGAAGTGGCAGAGGTCCCAGCTCGGCCGAGTGCCATGACACGATGAGGACAGACGCAACCACGACGACCGGGACTGGGCGGTACGCCGGGTTGCGGGCACGGAGAAAGGAGACCCGCGCTATGATTTCACTCCTGTCCTTCCTTCTGCTGCTCGAGCGGCCGATCAGTCAGGAGCCTCACGGCGACACTCCGTTGATGACAGCCGCCCTGAGTGGGGACCTCGCCAAGGTCCGAGCCCTTCTCGCCAAGGGTGCCAACGTTAACGAGGGGAACCGGCTCGGCATGACCCCTTTGATGTTTGCGGTGGGTGCGACGCCGATCGGCCCCGGGGGTCATCGGTGCAACCCTGACCTCCTGAAAGAGCTCCTTGACCGTGGCGCCGACGTGAACGCGCAGGCCGCGGGCGATACTGCCTTGTTGTTCGCCGTCGAGAACGGGGACGTCGCGGCCGTGAGCACGCTACTCGCACGCGGCGCCGATCCGAACCTCCACGGCCCCACCGGAACGCCCCTGGAGCAGGCTGCCGCTCGCCGGGAGCCTGAGATCGTAAGCAAGCTCCTTGCTCGCGGGGCAAAGCCGTTGGGCTACCGCGACGCCAACGGGAGAACGACGCTGATGAGCGCGATCGGTGCCGTGCCTCACGTGGCGCCAGGGCGTGTATTAGAGCTTGTGTGGCCAATCAGCATCGGGACCGACATCGTGGCCACTATTCTGGACCATGGCGCGGATGCCGAGATAAACGAAAGGTCGAGGAGCGGGGAGACAGCCTTGACGATGGCCGTTCTTACCGGGCATGTCGCCCTCGTGCAGGTCCTGCTCGAACATGGAGCGGACCCTAATATTAAGGACAGGTCATTGGGGGACGCGACGGCGCTTATCATTGCGGCGTGCGAAGGCGCAAGTACGAACATGGTGCGGTTGCTCCTCGAGAAAGGCGCCGACCCTGCGGCGACGGACGCACGTGCGAAAACCGCCTTGCAGTGCGCCCGCGAAAAGGGGCTTGACGATACGGTCAAGCTGCTCCAGTAGGCCAACACGTCGGGCGGGATGGCGGACTGCGATGAGAATCGCCCATCGCCGTGGATCGAGATGATGCGAGTCGCGGCAGATCGACCTCTGCCCCTGGACCGAGACCCGCTCGTTAGACGACGGACAAGCGGGGCTCGCGCCCCGCCTCTGGCGCCGAAAGGGCCTGGTGAGTGTGAACATCCGCGCCGGCAAGGGCAAGACGACCGCCCTCGACCGAGGAACTCTGCTCGGCGCTTCACTCAACAGTGCTAAGTCAGTGCATTTCGCTGCGGGCTACGAAAGAAGCGTTGGCGTGCTTCAACCGACGCATCTCGCCTGCGAAGCGCTCGGGCTCTTCAAGGAACGGAAAATGGGCGGAATCCTCGAACCAGACGAGTTCCTTTCGTGGCGCCCGGAGCTTGGCAAAATATGCCTCGGTCAGCTCAAAGGGGTCCGTATAGTCGTGACGACCGGTGAAAAAGTCCTGGACCTCGTGCTCGCGCTCGGGAGAGGCGGCGACCTGGCCAATCCCCACATACCCGAAGAGACGCTCGGGAAATCGTCGGGCGGCCAGGATGCCCAGGTAAGATCCATAGGAGTGCCCTACCAGCCATACCTTCTGCTGACGAAAGCGTTGCCGAAGAGCCTCGACCAGCTCGGCGGTGTCCGACAGTTCCTGCGAAACCCGGATGGAGTCCTTCGAGATCCCCGAGCCAAAAGACTTGCCCGCCCCTCTCCGGTCCCAGTGAACGACTATGAAGTCCTCCTCGAGAGGGCGTTGAAATGCGTGGGCGAGGTACATGGACGGCATCCCCGGGCCGCCGTGCAGGAAGAGGCAGACTGCAGCGCCGCTGGTTCCCTCTCTACGATCTACAGCAGGAAGGTCGAGGGGCCAGTCGTGCGAATGTCGGCCCGCTCCGTTCCCCGGGATGATCTCAACGAAGCTCTCACAGCCGTAAACCTCCTCCAGCTTCGAAACGTTGGTTATGTCGACTGCCAGGAGCCCTACGCCCTTGCGCTCCGCCAAGATCCCGCGGATGTACGGGAGGAGCACCGGGAGGGTGGGCAGCGATCTCCCGACCGGTCCAGATCGAGAAGCTCGGCCGAGACGACGGGCAGCAGCTCGGGCGCTTGAGCCGGGGCCCCGAGCGCTCACGGAACTGCGGGGCGTGCGCAACCCGGGCGACGGACACGGCCAGGACGGCAAGTGCCACCGTCCGACCAGCACCCGTCTCGCGCTCATACTAGTATCCGTGCGCCGCTCCCGCAGCCGAGAAGCGCGCCCCGAGCCGCGCCGCGTCGTCCGCGCTCACCGTCACGTCGAGAGCGGCCAGCGCGGAACCGAGGTGCGCGGGGCTCCTGGGTCCGATGATAGCCGCCGTCATAAGGGGATGGCGAAGCACCCAGGCGATGGCGAGCGTGCCCATATCGACGCCTCGGGCGCGTGATTCTTCCGCCAGGGCGGACAGCGCGTTGAAGGTCCTTTCGTTGAGCAGATGCTGGTAAGGCTCGGGGCGGAGCGTCATCCGCGATCCCGCGGGATAAGGAGAGCCTGATCGGTACTTGCCCGTCAGCCAGCCGCCCGCGAGTGGGCTGAAGGCGGTGAAGCCGAGCCCCAGGTCGGCACAGAGCGGGAACACCTCGCGCTCGGGCGCCCGATCGAGGAGGCTGTAGGAGTTCTGGACCCACTCGAAGCGGGACCGGCCGTTCTTGTCGCTGATCCATAACGCCCGCGCGAGCCGCCACGCCTCGATGTTGCTCGCGCCGACGTACAGGACCTTGCCCACCCGCACGAGGTCGTCGAGGGCGCGGACGGTCTCTTCGAGACGCGTGTCGGGATCGGGCTCGTGGATCAGGTACATGTCGAGCCGGTCCGTCTGCAGCCGGCCGAGGCTCGCATCAACCTGGCGCAGGATGTGCCGACGCGAGAGCCCCCGGTCGTTGGGACCTTCGCCGACCGGGTTGAACACCTTCGAGCTGAGCAGGACCTGGTCCCGTGCGCGGGATCCCTTCTGCTTCAGCCAGCGGCCGATGAACGTCTCGCTCCGGCCGCCGCCGTAGGCGTCGGCGGTGTCGAAGAAGTTGATGCCCGACTCGTACGCCCGGTCCATCAGGGCGAACGCCTCCTCCTCGTTCTCGCCCATCCCGTAGAACGCCGGCGCCGACCCGATCCCGCCGAAGTTCCCGCAGCCCAGCCCGAGGCGAGAGACCCGGAGGCCGGTCGTCCCCAGTCGTCGATACTCCATTCCCATCCTCGGGCGCGGGCCGGCGGGCCGGGCCTGCCTTGCGGGTATAACATGGCCCACTCGAAAGAGACATCCGGCCGCGGAGGGATCGATGAGGATGCTGGTGCTGGCTGGTGCGTGCCTGACCGCCTCGACGAGTCTCGCCGCGCCGCCGAGCGTCGTCCTCGACAACGCGCGTGTGCGCGTGCTGAGGGCGGCCTCGGCGGAGGCCGTGGCCAACCACCTTGCGGCCGTGGTCGTCGTCCTCGAAGACGGCGCCACGCGCGAGGCCGGAGACGCCTATTGGTCGGGGGACCCCCCCGCGCGGCGCGACCGCGGCGACCTCGGCCCGGTGATCATCATCGAGCCCAAGGCGTCGGCGCCTCTCGCCGCGCCCGCGCCGCCCCCGTCCGCGGCCGTCAGCCCCGGCCGATCGGCCTTCGTCGGCATGAGCTTCCAGCCGCTCTTCGACAACGACCGCGTGGCCGTCATACGCGGCCGGATGGAGGTGGGCGCGAAGGAGGGCTTCCACACTCATGCGTCCGACATCGTGGTGGTTCACATCTCGGGCGGCTCGATCGAGGACACCGCGGACGGAAAGACGAAGGTCCACCGCTGGTATCGCGGGGACGTCGAGTTCGAGCCGCGAGGCTCCAGCCACTCGGCGCGCAATGTCGGGGCCGCCGTCGACGCCGTGCTCATCACCCTCAAGCCCTAGCGCCAACGTGATCGAGGCCGTTCAGGAGGACCCCCGCGGGCCGGTCGACGAGAAGGGCGGCCTCAAGCGGATCCTCGGGGTCGGCTTCGGCCTCGCGGTGATCGTTGGCAGCACGCTGGGCATCGGCATTCTCCGCACGCCTGGCCTGGTGGCGGGCCAGGTCGGGTCGCGCTCGGGCATCCTCGCGGTGTGGCTCGTCGGGGGTCTCTTCACGCTGCTCGGGTCGGTGTGCCTGACCGAGCTGGGAGCGATGCTGCCGCAGGCCGGTGGCTACTACGTGTATGCCCGGCGCGCCTTCGGCGACGCCGTCGGCTTCGCGGTCGGCTGGTCGGACTGGATCACGTACGGCGCCGTCCTCGGATACGTGACCATCGCGATGGGCGAGTTCTCCGCGGTCCTGGTTCCGTCCTGGGCCCCGGCCGTGAAGCCGATCGCCGTCGGCGTGCTGGTCTTCTTCGCGCTACTGCAATGGGCGGGCGTGCGGATAAGCGGCCGGTTCCAGGAGGCGACCACCGCAATCAAATCCCTGGCCTTCCTGGCCCTCGTCGCCGCCTGCTTCGCCCACGCCGCGACGTCACCCGTGCCCGGCGCGGGCCTGGCCGGGCTCCCGCAGGCCGCACCGGGCCTCGTGGGGCTGGTGGTGGCGCTGCAGTCGGTGGTGATCACCTACGGCGGCTGGCAGAGCGCGCTCTACTTCACCGAGGAAGACCGCGACCCTCGACGAAACCTCCCACGGTCCATGATCGGGGGTGTGCTGTCGGTGCTCGTGATCTACCTTCTCGTGAACTTCGCGCTGCTGTCGGTCCTGCCGATCCCCGCCTTGGCGCGCTCGACGCTGCCGGCGGCCGACGCGGCGAGGGCGATCTTCGGCGACCGGGGCGGCCGGATCATCACGATGCTGTCGCTCGTCTCGCTTCCGCCGCTCGTCAACGCCATCATGATGATCGGCACGCGGATCCTGTTTGCGATGGGCCGGGACGGACTGTTCTGGCGGGGGGCCGCCGTCGTCAACGCCCGGGGCACCCCCGTGATGGCCGCGCTGGTGACGACAGCCGTGGCCGTCGTGCTGATCTGGAGCGGCACGTTCCAGAAGCTGGTGGCGGTGGCGTCGTTCTTCCTGGCCGCCAACTATTGCGTCTCCGGCCTCGCCCTCGTCGTGCTGCGGCGGCGCGAGCCGCGGCTCGCGCGGCCGTTCCGGGCGTGGGGCTATCCGTGGTCGGCCGGGATCGTCCTGGCCGGCGCCGTGGCGTTCCTGATCGGCGTGTTCATGGCAGACACGCGGACCGCGCTCGTCGCGGCCGGCCTGCTGGCGGCCGGCCTCGTGGCAAGGAGCGCGGTGTGCCGGTGGAGACGGGTTCAGGCGTAGGCCCGGAGATGCCCTGACCAAGGTGAAGTAGTCCCGGGAGCTTGGCTCCCCAAGGCGGACCTTAATACAAACCACCCGCGCCCGAGATCTTCTGGTGCGGCCTCCGGGTGCTCGCCCCAACAACTCATCTCCTGGCGAAGCCTCTGATTGCGGCTGGCACCCCCGCGCTGTCCTCCACGCCTCGCCTACCCGCCTCGACAAATGGCATCCTCGGGGGCGCCGCAGTAGGAAGCGAGGGAAGGGATGGTTGACGGCGGAGACCACGGGGTCGACCGGCGCGCCCTCGACACGCTCGTCAGGCGTCGAGGCTACGACGAGAAGATCCTCGCCGTACTCTTCCGTGCCCGCGAGCAGCTCCTGCTCCGCCCAGGGCGAGAGGATCGCGCCGCAGAACGTCCCGCGGGTGGTGGCCCTGGCCGTGATGGGATTCAACGTCGCCACCATCATCGGCTGTCTGCTCGTACCCTGGCTGGGGGAGACGTGGGGCCGCCGCAAACTGGGCGCTTCGTGGGAGCGCTGGGGCTCACGTGGTCGGCCAGCTCATCGCCGGACACCAGAACATGGGGCGCGGCGTCGCCGACACGGCATGGGTCTTCTTACTGGGGCTGTTTCTCATCCCCTGGCCAGGGAGACGCGTCGGTCTCCCATGCCGCAGTGAGAAGAGGATGCCGGCCACCCATGGGTTCCGCATGCCCCTATAGACTGTGCCTGGTTTCCCGGCCTGCCCACCGCGCGCAGCTCGGGAGCCGGACCTCGCGTCGAGATCCGACACGGGAAGGAGCAACCCGATGGCAGAGCCGAACCCGATCCAAGCGCCCGCCGACGAGAGGCGCTTCTATCGTCGCCTCGACCCCCGCCGTGCCACCTTGCGCTTGCTCTTCGGGGTCGTGATCGGTGTCGTCACGAGCACGCTCCTCTCGAACGGACATGCCTGGGAGTTCCGCCTCCTCCTCGGCTGGGATGCCGGGGCGTTCGCCCTGCTTTCGTTCATCTGGTTCATCATCCTCACGGCCGACCCGCACGAGACGCGCTGCCGCTCCGCCGCCGCCGATCCCGGTCGCACCGCGACTTGGGTCCTCGTGCTGATCGCGAGCGGCTTCAGCTTGTTCGCCGGCGCGTTCGTGCTCAAGAACCTGCACAAGACGCCGCCGGCTCCGGAACCGTGGCTGCTCCCCCTCTGTCTCGTGTCCGTAATCGTGGCCTGGAGCCTCACCCACACTTCGTACACGCTCCGCTACGCCCACCTGTACTATCGGGACGATGAGGAAGGCGAGGGCGGGCTCGTGTTTCTGGGGGACCGGAAGCCGGACGATTTCGACTTCGCGTACTTTGCCTACACGGTCGGCATGTGCTTTCAAGTCTCCGACGTCTCGATTTCGAGCGCGCAGATCCGCCGCGCCGTGCTCGGCCACGCGGTGCTCTCCTTCGTCTACAACACCTTGATCCTGGCCCTGGCCCTGAACTTGTTCTTCGGGTTCGTCGCTCCGGGCTGAGGGTCGTCAATGACACCATCGCCCATACGCTGGCCCGGGCCTGTGGTTCGCCAGGCGACCGTCTGGTCCCGGGCGATCTTGGCAACGCCTACGCGGCCGCCGGCCGCCCCGAGCCCGCGCGTCAGATCCCCGCCGAGTTGGAAGCGCAGAAGGCACGGAGTTACGTGTCGTCCGCGGCGATCGCCGCCGTCCATCTGGCGCTGGGCGATCACGACCGCGCGTTCGAGAGACTCGAAGCGGCCTGTGAGGAGCGGCTGCGGCAACGCCAAGCCGACAGCCTGCGACGGGTGCCAGCGCGTCCACCTGTTGTCCCGAGGCCTCGCACGCGCGCTTCGTCCAACGAGCAGATGAGCGAGCCAGGCCGTGGCCGCCGGCATCGGCTTGGCGGCGTGTAGAATCCGCCATCGGCCTCGCGCCCATGTCCCTCTCTATGGCTTCAGCGCGGGAGCGCTGCTTCGAGCGCGCCCTCGCTCCGGAAGCGCATCGCCGGCCGTCGTCGGCCTTGAGCCTGCTGGCCGACCTAGCGGCCCGCGCATGACGACGGCCGGGCGGCCGAGTCTCTACGAAGCGGCCGCACGGAAAGGCCGGAACCCCCCTTCCCTAATTCCCCGGGTCATCACTCGCCCTTCAGCGGGATGAGCAACACATCGGCTGCAGTCTCGGATTCGGCGCCTGCCATCGCGGCGAGCGATGTCAGGCGCTGGACGATTGTGTGGCTGCTGTTCGCCGCGTCGGTGATCAACTACTTCGACCGCCAGACCCTCTCCTACGCGCTACCGATGCTGGCGAAAGAGTTCCGTCTCGACCCCCTCCAGCAGGGCGTGCTTTCGTCGGCGTTCTTCTGGTCGTACGCCTTGATGCAGATTCCTATGGGGCTGGCGGTGGACCGCGCGAATCTCCGCTGGTTGTACGCGGGGGCCTTCGCCCTCTGGTCCTTGGCGCAAGGACTGACGGGGTTCGTGGGTTCGGTCACCATGCTGATCGGTTGCCGCGTGCTCCTCGGGATCGGCGAGGCGATCTACTTGGTGGGGGGCACGAAGGTAGTGAGCCTGTTCTTTTCGCTGTCGCAGCGGGGTTTGCCTTGCGGCCTCTTCGATGCGGGTACGCGCACCGGGCTGGTGCTTGAGGGCCTGACAATCGGCTGGCTCTTGCAGACTCTTGGATGGCGTACGACCTTCATAATCGTCGGGCTCGCTGCGTTCGTCTGGTTGCTTCCCTGGTTCCTAGCGACACCGCCACGGATGCGGGATCCTGCGGCGGCGCCGCGACTGCAGCCCGCGCTTCCGAGTTGGACCCAGATCGGGAGGCTGTTGTGGAACCGTGATCTCCTCGGCGTGTTGTTGGGCTTCTTTTGCTTCGATTACTTTTGGTACTTGCTGCTCACCTGGCTTCCGAGCTACCTCGTGAATGTGCGTCACCTGACAATTCTCAAGGCGGGGATCTACGCGTCGCTTCCGTTTCTCGTCTTCGGCGTCGGCCAACCTTTGGGCGGCTGGATCGCGGACCGGATGATCCGCAACGGTTGCGATCCAGGCCGGACGCGCAAAGGAATGATCAGCATCGCGTTTCTGAGCGGGCTACTGATCATTCCTGCGGCGCACGTCACGACCGCAAACATGGCGTTGCTGTTTCTCATGGGCTCCTGTCTCGTCGGACTCTCGACCGCCAATCAGCTCGTTCTCCTGCAAGCCTGCACCCCGCCGGAGCGAGTGGGATTGGCCGTGGGCGTGTACAACTTCGTCGGTAACATTGCCGGGGTGCTCGCTCCCATCGTCACCGGATTCGTCATCGAGGTCAGCGGCTCTTACACACCAGCGTTCGTCCTCGCAGCAGTGGCGATGGCGTTGAGTCAATTCGCGTACTGGTTCATCGTGGGCCCGATCCAAGTTGTCGGTGAAGGTACGGTCCGTCACGATCGGCACGATCGCCGTCGTTGAAGTCGTGGAGATTCAGGAAGCCGGGGCCACCCGGTGCAGTGGCCGCAGCCGGTTTGCCCAGGTTTACCCGCGAAATTGGCGGACTATCTCCGCGGGACAACAGGTGCGCTGGTCGCAGGCTGCCCGCTTGGCGCTGCCGCGGCGAGGGTTGTAGAAGGCCCCGAAGTAGTCATGGATCGCCGTCCTGGCTTTGCGCTTGGTCGGCCAGGGACGCCGGTCGGAGCTGGCCGCCCGCGGGATCGTCTGCAGCCTGAGCCGCGCGTTTGGCCGCCGCGATCGTCGCGGTTCCGACCGACACGACCGCGGCCCACGCATACGCCGGCCAGGATCACGACCGGGCCCTGCGCGTCCTCAACCGCCACCTGCTCACGCCCGTGGGGCTGCACACGCTGAGCCCCGGGCACCCCGCCTAAAACGCGGCCGGTACGCGGGCGGTCCCGCCGAGCGCGACGGCGCCTACGACTAGGGCACGGCCTGGCCGTACCACGTGGGCACACACTTCGATGAGGATCTCGCTGTTGCCCATGCGTAGCCCGACTCCTGGCTATATGTAACTCATTGATTTA
>WNFB01002200.1_pt1 | contig 16956 bp, 12 predicted proteins | sample 5400501 | NCBI WGS metagenome assembly WNFB01 (sample SAMN13153341, study PRJNA577476) | soil metagenome | isolation source: 200 cm saprolite under Douglas fir tree site 2 hole 1 | place: USA:California | collected 2015-04-18
CATGCTCCGGCGCAGTTGTCCGGCCATAACGCACCGGTTAGTTTCCCCGGCGGGCATTCTTGTGGTATGGTTCCCGGTGAGAGAAAGCCGCCTGTGATGTCCGCACGCAGATATCTCCCCTCTTGTGTTGAATTGGAACTTCACCACAAGGGGTAGACAGTTTGAGCACGGAGCAACAACATTTTGTGCTTTCTCGTCGGTTTTCGCTTGACAGAAATTTCGCCGTTGTTTACAGTGCGCCGTCAGATTCAGGGGGAACGTGATTTGGCGAGCGGACAGCCCATTCACCCCGGGAACACCGCAACACCGTTTCACGGAACCTGCCGATCTCAATTGCTACATCGAGGGGGTACCCTTCCACTCCCCATTGCCGGCACTCCCAGCGCTGCCGGCGCGGCGTAGCGCAAAACCATAGGCGTTCGAGCGGAGCCAACGGGATGCGCAAGGGGAGGTTTTTTCTATTGATGTTTCGGAATTCCCGGCCCAACCAGTCGAATCCAGTGGCTGCCTGCTGAGAATCAGGCATCTGCGAACTCCCGGCCCATTCGGGAGTAAAATAAAGAGGTTCCCTCTGCGCGTGGGAGCCTACCTGCGCGGAGGCGAGAATGGCACACACGAACATGGCTATAAACGAAAAAACGCTTCAGTCGAAACCAGTAACTACCGCCGATGTGGAGGTCCGTACCGGCCTTGAGTTTCAGCGGAAGTTCACGGATGGAAAAGTTTCCCCGTTCGACGCGGTCGAATGGGAACGCCGCGTTGCGCAGATCGGCAATGAGAAGGGCAAAACGATTTTCCGTCAGGAAAACGTGGAAGTACCGAAAGGCTGGTCGCAGACCGCAACGAACATCGTCGCGTCGAAGTATTTTCACGGCAAGATGAACACGCCGGACCGCGAGAGTTCGGTGCGCCAACTCATCGGCCGAGTCGTGAACACGATCGTCAAGTGGGGCGAGCACGGCGGATACTTCGCCAGCACCGCATCGCGTGACGCCTTCCGCGACGAATTGACCCACCTATTGGTCGAGCAGAAGATGGCCTTCAACTCGCCGGTATGGTTCAACGTGGGTGTGCAGCCGAAGCCGCAGTGCTCGGCCTGCTTCATCAACTCGGTCCAGGACGACATGGAATCGATCATGAACCTGGCCAAGACCGAGGGGATGCTGTTCAAGTGGGGCTCGGGCACGGGCACGAATTTCTCCTCGCTGCGCGGCAGCCGCGAAACCCTCTCGGGCGGCGGCATCGCCTCCGGGCCGGTGAGCTTCATGAAGGGTTTCGACGCGTTCGCCGGCGTGATCAAGTCCGGCGGCAAGACCCGCCGGGCCGCGAAGATGGTGATCCTGAACGCGGACCATCCCGATATCGTCGACTTCATCGACAGCAAGATGAAGGAAGAGCGCAAGGCGCAAGTCCTGATCGAGCAGGGCTACGATCCGGCGATCGACGGGGAAGCATACTCCTCGATTTTCTTCCAGAACGCGAACCACTCGGTCCGCGTCACCGACGAATTCATGCAGGCGGTCGAGGACGATCGCGACTGGTGGACACGCAACGTCAATGACGGAAATCCGTTCGAAAAACTCCGCGCGCGTGAGTTGCTGCACCGCATGGCCGAATCCGCCTGGCGCTGCGGCGATCCCGGCATGCAGTACGACACCACCGTGAATCGCTGGCACACCTGCAAGAGCACCGCGCGCATCAATGCGTCGAATCCTTGCTCTGAATACATGTTCCTGGACGACACGGCGTGCAACCTGGCGTCACTCAACCTGATGAAATACCTGAATTCAAAGGGCACGTTCGACGTTGAAGCGTTCCGCCATGCCGTGGACATCACCATCACTGCGCAGGAAATCCTGGTGGAGAATGCGAGCTATCCGACGCCGAAAATCGCCGACAACTCGCACAAGTTCCGCCCCCTGGGGCTGGGCTACGCCAACTTGGGCGCGCTGCTGATGTCGATGGCGCTGCCCTACGATTCCGATGGCGGGCGCGATATGGCCGGCGCGGTCACCGCGCTGATGTGCGGCGAAGCCTATGCGCAATCCGCTCGCATTGCCGAGCGGCTGGGGCCGTTCCCGGGCTACGCCGCCAACCGTGAGGCGATGCTGGACGTGATCCAGATGCACCGCGACTCGCTGCGCCCGATCAAGCCGGAGAACGTGCAGCCGTCGCTGCTGGGCGCCGCGCAGACCGCCTGGGACACCGCGCTCGCCCTCGGCGAAAAGTTCGGCTACAAGAATTCGCAGGTCACCGTGCTCGCTCCGACCGGCACCATCGGCTTCATGATGGATTGCGACACGACCGGCATCGAGCCCGATCTGGCGCTAGTGAAGTACAAGAAGCTGGTCGGCGGCGGCGTCATCAAGATCGTCAACAACACCGTTCCGGCAGCGCTGATGCGTCTGGGCTATTCACCGGAGGAAACTTCGCAGATGGTTTCCTACGTCGACCGCAACGGCAAGATCGAGGGCGCGCCGGGATTCAAGCCGGAGCATTTGCCGGTCTTCGATTGCTCGCTCGCCACGGTGGGCGGGCGTTCGATTGCCTGGCGCGGCCACTTGAAAATGATGGCGGCGGCGCAGCCGTTCCTTTCCGGCGCGATCAGCAAAACGATCAACATGCCCGAGGAATCCACGGTCGAGGACGTCATGCAGGCGTACATCGAATCGTGGAAGCTCGGCGTGAAGGCCGTCGCTATCTATCGCGACAACTCGAAGGGCTCGCAGCCGCTCTCCGCGGCCGGCGACAAGAAAGACACGGCGCAACAGGGTCAAAATGCCGCAGCGAGGGCAGCGGAGACCGCGTCACTCGTGGCTGAACAACGCGAACTGTTCCCCCACGCGCACCGCCAAAAGCTGCCGAGCGAGCGCCAGTCCATCACGCACAAGTTCTCCATTGGCGGTCATGAGGGCTACATCACAGTCGGCCTGTACGAGGACGGAAAAACGCCAGGTGAAATTTTCATCAAGATGGCCAAGGAAGGCTCGACGCTCTCGGGCTTCATGGACGGCTTCGCGCTTTCGGTTTCGATCGGCTTGCAGTACGGAGTGCCGCTCAAGGCGCTGGTCGACAAGTTTATTAACACGCGCTTCGAGCCCGCGGGCTACACAGGCCATCCGGCCATCCCGTATGCTAAGTCCGTTCTCGATTACATCGCGCGGTGGCTCGGCGGACGGTTCATCTCCGCGGATTACCTTACGCACAATGGTGATAGCACGTTACCGGCTACAATCGCGTTGGCGGGACCAGCCATGTCACCCGCGTTCGTCGCGATGGCCCATGATGATTTGCCGGCGCAGGATGCAGGCATGCGTCCCATATTCGACGGCGCGCCCACCTGCTCCGAGTGCGGCATGCTCATGACGCCCAACGGCGCCTGCTATAAATGCGAAAATTGCGGCGGGACGTCCGGCTGCAGTTAAACGAAGCACAAAGCGCGATCCCCAAAGGCCACGGTTTGCCGTGCCCTTTTTTTGCAGACCTCACGCAGTTGTAGCCCGCCTCTTTAGAGGCGGGTTTTTTTGTGGCGGTGAGCAGAAAATCTCCGGCTCTGATCCTTCGCGTCGGCTCTGGACAAGAGACCCGGGCTACAACAAATCTTATGAACGACGGGTGGGTGCTAAAATGAGCGCACCGATGAATGGCGCGCTACTCACGCGGCAACTGATTCCTCCGGTGACGGTGCGGACCGCCGAAGGCAGGATCGTCCGGGCGTGGGACTACAAGCAGAAACGCAATCTGGTGATCGCTTTTCTTCGCGCCGATTGCACCCATTGCGATGGGTGGCTTTCGCAACTGGCAGCGCGGGCGTCGGACCTTTCCGAATGCGAAGCCGTCGTCCTCGCCGTTTACGCCGAAGCTCGGCCCCGAACGGCGGAAATGCTTGCGGCCCCCTTGATCGCCGCCACCGACGCCGCGGGGCATTCGCAGCGCGCGTTTCTCGGGCGCGAGGCCTTTGGCCCCGTGGGGCTCGACCGGGTAGGTGTCTTCGTCGCGGACCGCTACGGCGAACTGTATGCGCAATGGGTCGCGCCGGATGCCGCCGGACTCCCGGCCACCGCAGAAATCCTGAGAACCCTTTGGCAGATTCAGGTCGCCTGCTAGTAGCGAGGAACTCCGGACCGGCTTGCCGGCCACGGGCGAGACCGGCTGATCCCCGCAGTTGAAGTTAACACGCGAACCACACACTCCCGGACTATCGTTGTTGGGGGAGAAGATCTACGCGGGGACAACAATTTGACACATCCCGATAAGAGACAGGGCTAAAAAACGAAAGGGGCTCGAATCCGAGCCCCTTCCAGCAAAACCCCATTTCACCCCGTCCCGAAAAAACTGGGACATAACCACCCCGGGAAAATCAAAAACCACTTGCCGACTATGGTTGCAAGCGCATTGCCACAAAATTAGCGTTTCTTCACCAAGGGCAAATCATAACAAACACACAGGTTAAATCAGACTGACAATCTTTCCATGCGAACTGATGCCGATTTTATACAGTTTTTCATAGAATTTAATCCCATGAAGTACGGTGTTTGGGAGATTCAGCCAAATCAAACAAGTCAACGGAGGTTACGCGCCGATGGCGGTGCGGATGGCGGAGGCGAGGGTTTCGGCCCAGTGCGTCACATCTTCGGCGCTTTCGGCTTCGACCATGACGCGCGCTTTAGGTTCTGTGCCCGAATAGCGCACGACGACGCGCCCGGCGGCTCCGAGCGTTTTCGTGGCGTCGTCGATTGCGGCGGAAACAACGGGCAAGGATTCGAGCGGAGGCTTGGACTTCACCTGTATGTTCACGATCGTTTGCGGGAAGATCTTGAGTCCGCAAACCAAGTCGTCGAGTGGGCCGCGGAGAGCCACGAGGCAGGCCATCTTGAGTGCGGTGAGCAGGCCGTCGCCGGTGGTGGCGTCGTCGAGAAAAATGATGTGCCCCGATTGTTCGCCGCCCAGATTCGCGCCGCTGCGCAGCATCTCCTCGAGGACGTAGCGGTCGCCGACAGGCACGCGAGCGAGGCTCAAGCCTTCCGCTTCGAGCGCGCGCTCGAGGCCGAGATTCGCCATCGTCGTGCCGATCACACGTCCGCCATTCAGATGGCCGGCGGATTTCAGGAATCGCGCCGCTGCGAGCAACACGCCGTCGCCATCCACGTGGCGTCCGCTGGCGGTCACGAACATCGCGCGGTCGGCATCGCCGTCGAAGGCCACGCCCAGCGCGGCATGCGTTTCGATCACCTTCTTCCGCAGATTTTCCGGATGGAGCGAGCCGCAGCCGTCGTTGATGTTGCGTCCGTTCGGCTTGTTGTGGATCGCGATCACCTGGGCGCCGAGCGAGCGGAACAGCGCTGGCGCGAGCTGGCTCGCGGCGCCGTTGGCGCAGTCGAGAACGAGTTTCACGCCCGCGAGTTTCGCGCCCGGAATCACGCGTCCGCGCAAGTACTCCAGGTATTCCTCATCGAGCGCGCGATCGGTCGGAACGGCAATCCCGTGCGGGGCCGTGTCATAATCTTTGTGATTGTGAATCTCGATTTCGAGGTGTTCCTCGACTTCGTCAGGGAATTTCATTCCCGTTCCGGCGAACAATTTCACGCCATTGTCGTGAAACGGATTATGCGAGGCGGAAATCACCATGCCGGCCGAGAACTTGTTCTGCCGAACCAGGCAGGCAACGCCCGGCGTGCTGATTACGCCCGCAGAAACGAAAGCCACGCCGTCGTCGGCGAGCCCCGCGGCGAGTTGCGCGGCAATACGCGGACCCGACTCGCGCGTATCCATGCCGATCAGGACACGAGGCTTCGCGTCGCGTTCCAATAAATATTTTCCGAGAGCCCGCGCGACGCCGTAGAGAGTGGCGTCGTCCAGCGGATACTTGCCGGGAATTCCGCGAATGCCGTCGGTGCCGAACAATTCCTTGGTCATATTGAAGTCAGAATGGACGGAGAGCTACGCCGGACCATAAAAAGTCTAGCATACGCTCTTTCATCCTGCAGGAGGAGCAGATACGTGGCGCGGCACAAGAGTAACCTTGAATCCCGAGGGTGAAACCTGAACCACGGTCGTGCCGTACGGAGTTCCCACCATATCCGGTGTGATCCGCAACTGCGAAGTCCCTTCCTTCCCACCGTTCAGGTCCACGCGGAGGTTCAGGTCCGCCGGGACCATCCGCCGTAACAGCGCGGATCGCCCCCTCACGCGCACCTGCACCGAAGTGGGCACGTCGCCTGAAATTTCCAACTGGGGAGGCATGCTGGTGAACTCAAGCGTTACCGGGAAGCCCACCTCGGCGAACGGCTCCGAAGTGTACGTCGCCCACAACAGAAATGAAATGCCGAGCGCCAGAAGCTTCATGGCCGCGTTGGCGAGGACGTATTTCCGCAGGAAACGCATCACCTATCTCCGCACCGCTGTTCGAACGTTCGCAAGCGCGGCGGGCAGCACCGAGGTCGTCCTCCGGCGCGAGAACATCTCGCTCAGGCGGTCGCTGAGGTCTTCCGGCGCGAGATTCGTGTCGATCGCTCCGGCAGACGCGATCGAAATCGAGCCAGTTTCCTCCGAAACCGCCACCACAACCGCGTCGCTATCCTCGGTAACTCCGATGGCCGCGCGGTGCCGCGTTCCGAGCTGCTTCGAAATCAGGGGATTCAATGACAGAGGCAGGAAACAGCCGGCGGCAGCCACTCGCGATCCCTCGACAATGACGGCGCCGTCGTGCAGCGGAGAGCCGGGCCGGAAGATCGCCACCAGCAGGTCGTAGGAAAGCTTCGCATCGAGCGGAATCCCGCTCTCGATATACGTTCGCAGGCCTGCCTGGCGTTCGACGACCATGAGAGCGCCGATGCGGTTTTGTGAAAAATACTCGGCGGCCATGACGATGTCATCATGCATGGCCTTCGGATTGTGCGAAGCGAATTTCATGAGGGATACGTTCCGCCCGAAGCGCGAAAGTGCGCGGCGGATTTCTGGTTGGAAGAGAATGATCAATGCAATCGCGATGTACGGCAGCATGGTCGTGAGCAGCCATTCGACCATTTCCAACCGCGCCCACCGGGCGCCGCGGTAAAAAAGTATGAGCAGCCCGATGGCCACCAGCATTTGCAGGGCGCGCGTCCCGCGCAGCAATTTCAACAGGTAGTAGACCAAAATCGCAATAATCAGGATGTCGAGCGCCGATCGCGCGTCCAGGCGCGCCAGGGGAGCGATCGGCAATGCGGCGGCGAGCATCGTCGTGAGTTCTACGGTATCGCAGCCGTGCCACATGGAGCAAGCCGTGGTTTATGCCCGTGCACCGCTATGCTATGGTGAATTCAGGCCCGTGATGCAGACCGAAGACATCAAGATCACTTCGCGATCCAACCCCTCACAGCGCATTATCGCTCTGGGAATCGTGTTTGCGTTTCTGTACTGGGCTTCGAGCGTCGTCATGACGCTGCTTCTGGCGGTCCTGCTGGCCTATTTTCTTGATCCGTTCGTGGGAATCCTCGAAAAGGTCCGGCTTCCGCGCGCGCTCGGGGCGTTGTTCGTTCTACTGGCGGTCACGTCGATCGTCGGTGGGCTGGGCTATCTGATGGTCGACCGCGCGGACCAGTTCCTGGCTGATTGGCCTCGCTACAGCGCGGTGTTGCACAGCGCCGCGACAGTGTTTGACCGCAAGCTGGCCATCGTGGAAAAACAAGTGGAAGCGATTGCGCCGGACGAAGAAAAGGGCCGCCCACCGGTGCGCGTTGCCGAATCGCGGCCTGTTCGCGAGCTGTTATTTCGCGGCGTAGGCTCGCTCTATTCTATCCTGCTCGTGGCGACCTTTCTGCCCTTCCTGGTGTTCTTCATGCTCGCTGCCAAGCGGCGGATCTGGCAAGCCAGCATGGAACTATTTCCCGCTGAGAACCGGGCGCGTGTCCAGGAAGCGCTCGATCAAGTTAGCGTCGTGCTGGGCAGCTATGTTGCCGGCAATGCTTTGGTGGCGCTGATATTGATGCTCGCCAGCTGGGCTTTTTTCTTGACGATTCACCTGGACTACCCATTCCTTTTGGGTTGCGTCGCGGGCCTGCTGAATCTCGTGCCCTACCTGGGCGCGGTCCTGGCGTGGCTGCCTCCTTTCTTGATCGGGATGGCCCGGTGGAAGACGATTAGTCCTTACGTTGGCGTCGCGGCGATGCTGAGTTTCTTCCACATGATTGCCATCAACGTCCTGATGCCTGCAATCGTCGGTCGCCGCGTGCATTTGAACGCCCTGGCCGTCACGATTGCGTTGCTGTTCTGGGGATGGCTCTGGGGAGCCATCGGACTCATCCTGGCGATCCCGATTACAGCCACGATTAAGGTGATCTGCGATCACGTCGAAGGGTGGGAGCCCGCAGGCCACTGGCTTGGGGCGTAAGGTTGCGGGCAGACTTGCCCCCGGCGCGGGCTTGCCGGTCATTTCCAAAGATCGACCTGTCGATTGCGTATTAAAATGGCTGTGGGGATACGAGGCCAATGCAGTCTCACCAGCGCACCTTTCTTATCGTTCTTATCGGGCTCCTTGTGCTTGTGGCCGTCGGTGTTGTAGTAACTACCGACCGAAGCAATCGCGCGGGTCCTGTTTCCAACAGCGCACCAGGCGCCTCACAATCCCCTGTGAACATGAGGCAGCTCCAAACTGCTCAGTCCCTCGCGCCGTTCGCCTCAGGTTCAGAGGAGCAAGGCTTGGCGCGCGACGCGCTGCGTTTGACGGACCACGAAGTCGATCTTGCCTTCACCGCGGCGCTCTATGAAGCTGCGTCGCAGCCGCCGCCCTCCAGCCCCGCAATCCGCGCCATCCTGGAACGTATTGCGGCATCCGAAAAACAGGTTGCCGAGGGTGATGCCGAAGTGGCCCGCCTCACCAAGCTCCTCGCTGCCGCGCACGACACCGAAAAGCGGGCTCTCACCCAGCAACTGGAACTTGCCAAGGCGCGGCAGCAGCTGAACGAAGATGAACTCACCGACGCCGATCAGGATCTGGCCCGGGCCGGCGGCGATCCCCAGAGCCGGATCCAGCAGATGGTCGACGAACACAATTCCGCCGAGCACGAGAGCGGGGGAGAGATGGACACGAGCGCGGTCGGCTCACAGGCTGGCTCAAGAGTGCCGACGTCCAACTCGCTCGTCGCACGCGCACGCGCGTGGAACGAACTTCGCCAGGATTTAGGGCGTCTCCGCCAGGCGCAACAGGCAGCGAGCGCATCCGGCGTTGCGCTCGCCGGCCGCCACGACGACCTCGAACGACAGCTTACACAGGCGCTCTCTCAGCAATCAAACACCCCGGCTAACGCACACTCCGGAGACGCCGGGGGAGGAGCATCGGCTGCGGCTTCTTCCGCCTCGCCCGATGAAGCGGATGCAACCCTGTCTTCGCTTCGCTCGCTATCCGCGTCTCAGAAAAGAATTGCGAGGCTCGACAATCGAATCCAGGACGATCAGGATTTGGCGAAAATATACGGTCAGTGGGGCGCACTGGTCGCGGCGCGCCAGCGGGGCTTCTTACACGGCATGCTCGTCTCTCTTGCGTGGATCCTCCTGCTGGTGCTCGCCGTTTTCGTGTTCAACCGGTCTATTGACCGCTTCTTCGAGCGTCTCACGCCGGACCGGAAGCGGCTGCTCACGCTGCAAGCCGTTGTGCGCATTGCCGCGCGCGGCGCGGGCGCCCTTCTGATTCTGCTGGTGATTTTTGGTTTACCGAACCAGATGGCAACTGTTCTTGCGCTGGCGGGCGCGGGCCTCACCGTCGCACTTAAGGATTTTATCGTCGGCTTTTTCGGCTGGTTCGTGCTGATGGGGAAAAATGGAATCCGCCACGGGGACTGGGTCGAAATCAACGGCGTCAGCGGTGAAGTCGTCGAAATCGGACTGTTCCATACCATGCTGCTGGAAACCGGCAACTGGAACGATGCCGGTCATCCCACGGGCCGGCGCGTGACGTTCGTGAATAGCTACGCCATCGAAGGCCACTACTTCAATTTTTCGACCTCCGGCCAGTGGCTCTGGGATGAGTTGCAGATTGCGCTCCCCGCCGATCAGGACCCCCACCCGATCGTGGAGGAGATTCAGAAAATTGTGACCAAGGAAACCGAAGCAAACGCCCATCTTGCCGAACAGGAGTGGGCGCGCCTGGGAAATATCCGCGGGGCGCGGTCTCTCTCGGCAGGGCCCGCGATCAGCATTCGCCCGGCCAAACTGGGCGTCGAAATTCTGGTGCGGTATGTGACGCGCGCGAACGAACGCTACCAGCAGAGATCGAACCTCTACTACGAGATCGTCGAGCTCCTCCGCCGCAGAAATATCCCACAGCCCGCACCGCCCCCTGCGGCGCCTTCCGCCGCTGCCGAAAGCGCGTAAAAGCCATCTCATAAATGGCTAACCATCAAAACTCGTGAATTCGGATTTGCACAACCTGGATTCCGGCGCTGAAAGCGCCGCCGCACTCCAGCCCAGGGCAACGCCCTGGGTTTCGGAATCGATGGGTGCGCCCTGAAAGGGCGCAGGAATCCTCCGCCCTTTCAGGGCGGAACACGTACTCGGACACGTCCCCGGGGCGTTGCCCCGGGCTGAGATGCTCCGCGCCGTTGGCGCGTCATCGTGGCTGAGTTCTCGAGCGGAGGAATATTGGTACGAATCGATTTACGAGATAGCCTGTAGTCACCCTCGCAGGCGCTTTACCACGGCGGATACATCCTTGGATTCCTGAAACAGCCGGATGGCCGCCACACCGGCTCCTCCCGCATCGAAACACGAATGAGCGTTTTCAACCGTGACGCCACCGATCGCGAGGACTGGAATGCGAACCGAGCGGCAGACATCGCGGAGCCGCTCGATTCCTTGCGGCGCGCCGAATGCTGCTTTTGACGGCGTCGGGAAAACTGGCCCGAAGAAAATGTAGTCCGCGCCGGCGCGCTCAGCCGCGCACGCTGCTTCCGCCGAATGGCACGATACGCCGATCTGAAATTCCACGCGTACGGCGGAGCGCCGCCATTTCTCCACCGTTTCCGCAGGCAATGATTTTTCTCCCAGATGCACCCCCGCCGCGCCCGCAACGAGGGCAACATCCACACGATCGTTGACTAGAATCTTCGCGCCAGTCTCACGAGTAGCGGCGACCGCGAGGCGCACCAATTCGGCAAGCGCGCGTGCCTCAAGGTCCTTTTCGCGGATCTGAATCCAGTTAATTCCGGCTGCTGCCGCCTGCCGAATGGTTTTAAGCAGTGTGTGCGCGGGATCTGTCCTGACATTTTTAGCAATCAGATCGCCAGTGGAAGGGGCACGCACTTTTTCAAGCGCGTGCCGTTCAGTCACATAGCAAAGAATGGGCTTACGTTCGGGTTGCAACGGAGTTCGCACGTCCCCGCAACATGCTTCCGGCGAGCAGGATGTCGAGCGCCCCCAGGCCTGTCACGGCGCCGCGCACGGAAGGATGCAGCAGATAGGGAATCAGTCCGGGATACCTGTCGAGAAAGAAGTTGTGATCCCAATATCCCAGCCAGGGAATGAGAATCAGCACCACTCCGAGCAGAAACACGTCGAGACTTAGCAGAACACGAAGTAAGGATTTCATCCTGGCGCTGCCTAGCGCGTCTTCCCGAGCAAGTTAATCCGCTCGGAAACGTCGCGGTAATCGATATTCATCGCATAAACCTGAGAGAAGCTCTTAATCGCAGCGGCCTTATCACCGGCCAGCTCTTGTGCCACTCCCAGATCATACCGCAACGCAAGGATGGATTCCTGATCGAGTCCCGGGGTCTGGAGCGCGCGTTCGTACCAGATCGCAGCGATGGCCGGCTGTCCCTTTTCCATGAACGCCAGACCCAGCAGTGTGCAGCACTGCATCGCATAGCGAAACGCCGGTCCCTTATCGGCCGATTTGGCGACTTTCTGGAATTCGCTGATGGCCTCTTCAAGCAAACCCATTTCGCGGTAGGCGATGCCCAGATTGTAATGGGTCTCGAGATCCTCGTGATCGTCTTTTCCCAGTTCGCCCATTTCGGAGCGAAATTCTTCAAACAGGTCACCAAGAGGCCCGCTCGGCTCGTCAACGGCGGGCGCAGCCGGCGCGGCAGCCCCGTTTGCGCGTGTTTGGCGCTTCGGGGGCGCGGTCTCCGCGGCAGGAAGCGCCGCGCGTCCAGCTGTCTCTTGAGGAATTCCCAGAGACGATGTCGCTGACTCCAATTCCATTGCGAGGTCGGCCAAGAGGCTGTCGGCTGACAGGGCCTCATCTTGCGGAGCGCCTACGGGCGCCGCGGACTGCTGTTCGAGATCGAAGGAGGGCGCTTCCATCGCGCCGTCCAATTGTTGGGACAACGCCGCCCACTCGTCCGACAAATCCACTTCGTGCACGACGGATTTCACCGTGGCCGGAGGACTGACTTTTTCCACCGGCGCCGGCTTGGCAGAAGCCTCCGGGGCAGGCTCTTCCAGCTGGGCTTCGATCGTAGGGACAGCAAACTCCGGCGGCGCAGTCACAGAACGCTGCGCTGGAGCGGCTGTTTCCGCTGGGGAAAGATCCGCCGCGCGCTGGAAACGGCGCCGAAATTCAGCATATCTTTCGGCGCCGGCACGATCTTTGTGCTCGACCGCAACTCGCTCGAGCAACGTGGCGAGTTCCACCGTGCGTCCGTCATCGCCGGAGCCCACGGAGAAATCCAGGAGGCGTTCGAGAATAGGGGTATGTCGCGGGGCGCGTTCCAGAACCGTTTCGAGCAGGTCGATGGCTTTCTGCGTCAGTCCGTAGCTGGAAAACAGATCGACGTCGGTCAGAGCTTGCGTAACGTAGCGTTGCGTCTCTTCATCGAGTTCGGATTCGATGGGCGGTGGAGGAGCAGGTTTGGCCCCCGCCTCAGGGGCCGCCAATTTCACCGGCGGCGGAATCTTCGCCGCCACAGGCTCGAGCCCTGCCTTCGCGCGCAACTTCACATAGTGGCGACGCGTCGATTCGTCTTCCGGGCTTCGAGCAAGCAATTGCTCGTACGTTTCGAGCGCTCTCTCGTCATTCCCTGCGGCTTCGAGCGCCTGCGCGAGTTGTGCCAGCGCATCCGGCAGGCGGAACGAATCGCTGGCTCTTCCATAGAGATCGACGAGCCATTCGAGGGGCTCGATCTGTCCCGGACGGCGCTCGGCCAGCTGCGAAATTGTCTGCGCCAAGGTGTCGTGGTCGCCCGCATCGATCATCGTGTTGCGGATGAGCGCGAGCAAAACCAGCGCCCGGTCGAAGTCGCTGGCTTCGATCAGTGCGTTTGCGACCTGATGTACCTGCGGATAGTTCTTGGGGTCCCGCGCAAACACCTTCTCCGCCAGCGCCACAGCTTTATCGGGGTGGCCGTTCTCTAAGTGCTTCCCGAGCAGCAATACTGTGGTCTCGCCGCCCGAGTCCTGTTCCGGAAGTGATTCCAAGAGTGTAGAGGCTTCGGCGCGCTTGCCTGCGCCAATCAACGCGCGCGCTTTCAAGGTGAGCGCCGGCACGTGCTTGGCATCGATCTTCAAAAGACGGTCGGCGAGCCGGATCGCTTCAGCGTGATCGCCTTGATCGAGAACTCGCTGCACCGTGATGTAGAATGTCTCGACTGCTTCCTTATGGTGGCCCATGGCAAGTTGCAGTTCGCCGAGCCTCGTATGGACACGCAGATTTTCCGGTTCTGCCTCCAACAGTTTCCGCAAGAGTCCCGCGGCTTGCGCTTGCCGCCCGGCCTTCAGATGCACCTCGGCAAGCTGCAGATAGAGCGGCCGCGCCTCGCTGAGCACTCCCTGCTGAACGTAGAGTTCCGCCAAGCGCTCCAAAGGGCGGGTTTCCTCAGGTGCAAGCTTGGCAACTTTCTTGTAGATGGCGATGGCTTTGGTTGTGAAGCCGTCGTTCAGAAAAATCTTCGCGAGCCGTTCAAAATATTCCAGTGCCTGGAAGGTTTCGCCTTGGCGGACGAACAGATCCCCCAGAGTCATCAAGGTGACCTGATCCTTCGGTTCATGCTTCAGGATCTGCTGGTATTCCGCGATGGCCTGCGACATCTTCCCCTGTTGGAGGTACTTCTGCGCCGCGTCGATATGCTTGCTCTTGTGATAGGCCATCTTTAGGCGCTCTTCCCACTGCCCCTGGTGGAGGGGACGAAACCGGACAGTGGCAGATTTGCAGCCGTTTTCCGCTCCGCTCCGGTCCACCCGGACCGGCGCGGCAAACCTTGATAAGCAGACTGCTGCCCTGGCGGCCGGCGGAAGGGCCAGCCTGACAGGAGCACAATTTACGCTAGCACGCGGCAAAAACCCAAGTCAACGCAACGCATTTAAAAGCGTTCGGGGCAGTAATCATCGGGTTTGTATGGGCTGGGCCCCGTTAGGCGCGCCGGGAACGGGGTATCCCCATATTTTAGGTTCAGGTGAGCGGCAAAGCAGCCTGTGTCGCGCCTGCGGCCCAGCAGGAAGCCTCCCGCACCGGCGCGAACGAAAAACGGTGATGCGGCGAGGGGCCGTGCAGACGCAGTGCGGCCAGATGATCCGGAGTAGCGTAGCCTTTGTGCTGCCTCAAACCATATTGCGGGTAGACCAGGTCCCATTCGGCCATCAGGCGGTCACGCTCGACCTTGGCCAGAATGGACGCGGCCGCGATGGAGACCGAACGCGCATCGCCATGAATCAGCGGTTTCTGTTCGATCAACGCGTCAAGCCGCATGGCATCCAGCAGCAAATAATCGGGAGTAATTTTTAGCAGGGTTAGAGCTTTAGACATGGCCTGGCGGCTGGCCTGGTAGATATTCCACGCATCGATGCGGCGGGCGTCCACCTCCGCCACTCCCCACGCGAGGGCATGCTCGCGGATGCGCAGGGCCAGAACTTCACGGCGGTCGGCGGGTAGTTTCTTTGAATCATCGAGGCCCACGATGCGCCGTTTGGGGTCCAGAATCACCGCTGCAGCGACGACCGGCCCGAACAGCGATCCGCGTCCAGCTTCGTCAAGGCCGGCGATTCGTTGCCAGCCGCATTTGCGCGCTTCTCGTTCAAATCGGGACGAGCATTGTCTCGCCATCGCCGCGGATTTTAGCACGGTCCGGCGCAACAGCGTCCAGACTGCGCGCGCCCAGGTTACACTGCCGTGCAAGACGTATCTTCCGCAACTTGGGCCGCCCAAGGAATCTCACGAAATCAAAAAGCCCGGGAGGAAATCTCCCGAGCTATCGAATTCTGAATTTGTGATGTTAAGGCTTATGATTTTTCTTCTGCCGGCACCGTCTCTGGAGATTCAACACGTTCCACGCGCTGCAGGCGAGCGGCCTTGCCCTTGCGTCCGCGCAGATAATACAGCTTCGCGCGGCGCACGCGCCCTTGGCGCAACACCTCGATCGAGCTGATCGATGGCGAATTCGCCGGGAAGACGCGCTCAATGCCAACGCCGAAACTCACCCGGCGTACCGTGAAACTTGCTCCGGTGGACTTCCCGCGCTTCTTAATCACCACGCCTTCGAACGGCTGGATGCGTTCCTTTTCGCCCTCGGCCTCTTTCAGACGCACGTGAATACGCACTGTGTCGCCCGGACGGAGCACAGGCAGGTCTTTCCGCACTTGTGCTTCCTGAAATTTTTCAATGACGCGACTCATGGTTTAGATTCCCGGCAGACCCACTCAGGCGGGGTCAGCACTGCAAGCACAACCGCTAACTATAGCGAAAACCATGTGGTTTCACCATAAGAAACTCCGTGTGCTCCCGGTTTGCAAACACTGACTTAGCGAGGTGTGAGGGACGGTCGCGTGCACCAGTAGGGTTGGCATAACTTCTGCGACATTCACTGTTTGCAATACAATTGCCCGATTCCGAACGATTGGGCAAAATGGCGGGTGTGTTGTTTTCTCTTTCCGCTGAGGTATGACTCTCATGGCTGCTGATTTATGGACCAAACCTGCGGCTGTGAATCGCAAGGCAGCAATGAGAACCAAGCAATTAAGCATCCTTTGCCCCGTCCACAACGAAGAGCACGTCATACCTTTATTCTACGGTCGCATTCGTCCTGTCTTGGAGAAACTTTCAGAATGCTATATGGTTCACCTGCTATTTCTGGACAACGCCTCGACCGATCGGTCCTCCCACGAAATCGAGAAAATCAGGGAATCCTGGCCGGCGACGTACCTGATTACGATGAGCAGAAACGTCGGCTACCACGCTTCGCTGGAGTGCGGACTGCGAAATGCCGCTGGCGATCTCTTCGTATTCATCGACGTCGACTGCGAAGATCCACCCGAAATGATCCTCGAATTCGTCGAAAAGTATGAGCAGGGATTCGATATCGTCTACGGCGAACGCGTGGACCGGCACGAATCGAGGGCCATGAAGGGCGCGCGAAAATTATTCTATAGGCTTCTGGCCGCGTTGGCTGATGAAGAGATTCTTCTCGACATGGCCGAATTTTCCTTATTCACAAGAGAAGTACGCGACGCCATCCTGGATGAGAATACGTCCTTTCCTTTTCTGCGCGCCTCGATCGCTCGAGTCGGTTTCCGCCGCGCGGCCATTCCCTTCAAGCGCGAGAAACGAATTGCCGGCAATACCCATTACAACCTGATTCGGATGTCCGTCTTTGCTGTCGCCGGAATCCTGTCGGCGTCCACGCTGTTCCTCCGGCTTCCCATCTATCTTCTGCCACTGTGGCTTCTCAGCCTGCTCCTTCTAGGCATCGGGTACGTGTCAACCCATTCGCTTTGGTACGTGGTCGCCGCGTTCCTGGTCTTCGCCGCTTACGTCGGCGCCACTATGGCGTTCACGGCACTGTACGTCGCACGGACGTATAAGAACGGCCTGCGGCGCCCGAATGCCTTCATCGATCGCAGCAGAAGCATCTTGCAGCCGGCGCCGGGCGGTGAAGACGCGGGCGCTGGGGCCGCAAACCACTACCACTCCTCCGGCGCTGTCGTAGGTTAGGGTGAACTTCAACGATCATCGCTGGGATGATTTATGTCTCTGACGGAGATGGTGGC
>WNFB01002201.1_pt1 | contig 16945 bp, 10 predicted proteins | sample 5400501 | NCBI WGS metagenome assembly WNFB01 (sample SAMN13153341, study PRJNA577476) | soil metagenome | isolation source: 200 cm saprolite under Douglas fir tree site 2 hole 1 | place: USA:California | collected 2015-04-18
CGCGTCGGGAGCGATCAGCAACGCCGGGCTGGCCAACTCCCTCCTCGCTGAGCTGGATGCGGCCGCTGCGGCACGATCCCGCGGTCAGTGCGCAACCGCAGCCGAGATCTACCAGGCCTTCATCAACGAGCTCAAGGCCCAGAGCGGCATTCATGTGAACCAGGCCACGGCCAACCAGCTCGTGGGCGAGGCTCAGTTCCTGATCGCGAACTGCCCTTGACGAAAAACTAGTGCTGAGCTGATCGAATCGCCTCCCACACCCGCATCGGGTGCAGGGGCATGTCGATGTGCCGCACCCCTAGGTGCGCCAGCGCGTCGATGACCGCGTTCTGCACGGCCGGCGTGGCGCCAATCGTCCCCGACTCCCCGACCCCCTTTGCGCCCAGCGGGTTGTGCGGCGTCGGCGTCTCCATGCTCAAGGTCTCGATATTCGGGATGTCGCCGATGCCCGGGATCGCGTAGTCGACCAAGCTGGTCGTGAGGGGATTCCCTTCCGCGTCATAGACGAACTCCTCGTACAGCGCCTGCGCGGCCCCCTGCGCGACCCCGCCCTGCACCTGCCCCTCCACAATCACTGGATTGAGCACGGTTCCGCAGTCGTCGACTGCGACGTGGCGGACCAGCTTCGCCTCACCTGTCTCCACGTCGACCTCCGCCACCGCAATGTGGCATCCAAACGGAAAGGTCTGGTCCGCCTGCACGACATCCTCTTCGGCGACGAGCGCGCCCTCCGACGCCAGCTGCGCCCAGTTCAACGCTGATCCGGGCACCCCGCTAACCCCAAACCGCCCGTCATCGAACCGGACGATGTCTTCCACGCTCGCCTCCAGGCGCTTGGCGGCCTGCTCCTTGGCCTTCTCGACCAGCGCCAGGCAGGCACCGCGAATTGCGCTGCCGCCCATCTGCAACGAGCGCGACCCATACGTCCCGTCGCCTCTGCTCACGCTGCCGGTATCCGACTCGACCACGCGCACAACGTCCAACGGCACGCCAAGCGCAAGCGCCGCGACCTGAGCGTAAGCCGTCTCGTGTCCCTGCCCGGTCGAAGTCGTGCCGGCGCTGACGACGATGGTGCCGTCCGCCTCCACTCCCGCTGACCCGTATTCGGTAGGAATGCCGACCGCGGTCATCTCCACATACAAGGAGATCCCGATCCCGAGCTGCAGCCGCTCCCCCCGCTCGCGGCGTGACTTCTGCTCGCGGCGGAGCTCCTGGTAGGCGGACGCCTCGAGCGCCATGTCCAGCGCGCGCCGGTAATCGCCTGAGTCGTACGCGGCTCCGGTGGCGGTGGTGTGTGGGAACTCGCCCGCGATCACATTGCGCCGCCGCAGCTCGGCGGGATCGAGGCCCAGCTCGGCCGCGAGCATGTCCATCGCGCGCTCGATCATGGAAGAGGCTTCAGGGCGACCGGCACCACGATAGGCCGACATCACGGCGGTGTTGGTGGCAGCGATGCGGGCGCGGAACCGAATCTTGGGGATCTCGTACACCCCCGACGACATCTGCCCGGTGTAGTACGGTAGGAAGGCTCCTAAGCCCGGGTAGGCGCCGGCATCAGCGATCACGTCTACCTCCAGGCCCACGAGCTTGCCGGCCTGAGTTGCACCAATCGCTACGGTCTGGATCTGGCCGCGCCCGTGCGTCATCGCGACCATGTTCTCGGAGCGATACTCGAACCACCGCACCGGGCGCCCAAGCTTGCGTGCCAGCGCTCCCATGACGCTCTGCTCCGGGTACGTCATCAGCTTGCCGCCGAAGCCCCCGCCGACGTCGGGAGTGATCACCCGAACCTTCGACTCGGGCAGCCCGAGCGCGTCAGCGACCTCGTCTCGGACTCGAAACGGCACCTGGGTTGAGACCCACATGCGGATCCCGCCCTCGCCGTCCGGCTCAGCCATGACCGAGCTGGCTTCGATAGGCACCGCCGCCAGGCGCTGGTTCTGGAACACGGCGCGCACGATCACGTCAGCGCCATCGAGCGCACCCTCCTCGCCGACCTCGACTGTGAAGGCAAGGTTGTCGCCCTTCTCCGGGTGGAGCAGCTTGGCGCCATGCTCCAGCGCGGCGGCCGGGCCGACGAGGACCGGCAAAGGCTCGTAATACAGCAGCACGGCTGCGGCCGCGTCAGCCGCCTCCGCAAGTGTCTCGCCGACCACAACGGCGACGATGTCGCCCACGAAGCGGACGACCTCGTGCGCGAGCGGGGGGCGGGCCATCGTGTCTGGAGACGGAAACGCCGCGCGCGGTTTGAGCCCCACGTCGGCAGCGAGGTAAACGCCGGCGATGCCCGGCATGCGCGCTGCGGCTGCGATGTCGATGCTGGTGATGCGGGCGTGCGCGAATGTCGACCGGACGAACACCGCGTGCAGGCAGCCGTCCCGGCGCACATCGTCCGTGTACTGCCCCGCGCCGGTGACGAGACGTCGGTCCTCGCGCCGCCGGACGGCACCGCCCAGCGCCGACTTCACCGCCATGGCGGGAATCTATCAGGCCGGACCTAGATACTTACCGCGCACATGTCGGAGCGTGCGAGGCGGTGGGGAGTGCTGCCCGCGTACTGGGGTTACAAGGGCGACCTCGTCAAGGCGTCGGCCAAGACCACCGAAGCCATCCTCAAAGCGATGGGTGCCTCCGCTGAGCGCCCGCCTCGTTTCCCACGCCTTGAGCTGCCGATCGACCCCTGCGTGACGGGTCCCGACCGCGCCTGGGGTTGGGCGGTGCAGCTTTACGCTCTTCGCTCCAGCGCAAGCTGGGGCGTCGGCGACATGGCAGACCTGCGCCGTTTCGGGCGTTGGGCCCGAGGCCGCGGCGCGTCGGTCGTGCTCCTCAACCCGCTCGGCGCCCAAACGCCTACGCTCCCGTATCAGCCCTCTCCTTATTACGCCTCGTCGCGCCGCTTCCGGAACACGATCTACCTGCGGGTTGAGGAGGTCGATGGCGCGGAGCGATGCGCAGCCGAGCTCGAGCCGCTGCGCTCCGCGGCGCAGAAGCTGAGCCGCGTACGCCTGATCGACTACGACCAGGTTTTTCGGCTCAAGTCCAAAGCGCTCGAGCGGATCTTCCTCACCGAGCCCGAACCGCGCGGCCTGTCAGGCTGGGTCCATAAGAAGGGTGCGGCCCTGCGCGATTTCGCCACCTTCAATGCCCTGGCGGAGGTCCACGGACCTGCGTGGCGAAACTGGCCGGCCTCCATTCGCCACCCTCGCAACGATGGCGTCGACCGGCGGCGCCGTCAGCTGGCGAAGCGCGTTGCCTTTCACATGTGGCTGCAGTTCCAGGTCGACCGCCAGCTGGCACGCGCGGCCCGCGAGATCGGTCTCATCACGGACGTGCCCGTCGGTTTCGCCTCGGACAGCTTCGACGCGTGGCGATGGCAGGACCTGCTCGCCCCCGAGATGCGAGTCGGTGCGCCGCCGGACGAGTTCTTCCAGGATGGCCAGGACTGGGGCTTGCCGGCGTTCGACCCCTGGAAGCTGCGCGCGACCAACTACCAACCCTTTGTGGAGGCGCTGCGGAGCGCGGCAGACCACGCGGCCGGCATTCGCCTTGACCACGTGATGGGGCTGTTCCGCCTGTTCTGGATTCCGACCGGCATGATCGCGGCCGAGGGGGCGTACGTCCGCCAGCCGGCGGCCGATTTGCTCGCGCTGCTCGCACTGGAGAGCCGCCGCGCGCAAGCGTTCGTCATCGGCGAGGACCTGGGCCTTGTGGAGCCGTCGGTGCGGAGAAGCCTGCGCCGGCGAGGCGCACTTTCATACCGCCTGCTCTGGTTCGAGGGCCCGACACCGGCTCGATGGCCGCAAGAAGCAGTGGCGGCGGTAGGAACGCATGACCTCCCCACCCTGGCCGGCATCTGGACTCTCAGGGAGCCCGATCAGCGCCAGCACCGGCTGCGCCAACGCTTGGTAGACGTAACCCGCGCGCCCGATGGAACTCCCCCCGTGGACGTCGCCGTGGCCGCTTACAAGGCGCTGGCGGATTCGCGTTCGCGCATCGTGCTGGCTGCTCTCGAAGACGCACTCGGCGTCGAGGAGCGCCCCAACGTCCCGGGCACGACGACCGAGTGGCCGAACTGGCGCCTGTCGCTGCCGACGTCACTCGAGGACATCGAGCAGTCTGCGGGCGCGCATCGCATCGCTGAGGTCATGAACGCGGCCAACCGCGGCTTATGACGGTCTCCAGAACGGTCTACAGAATGGCCTTCTCGGTGGTGAGGTCGAACAGGTGGAGGCGCCGCATGTCCACGCCGAGCGTGACCCGGTCACCAGGGTCGACCTTCAGCTGCGGATCGACCCGCGCTGTGATCGCGTCCGCGCCGACGGTTCCGTAGAGGTACTGGTCGGAGCCCAGCACCTCGACCACCTCAACCTTGAGGTCGAGAGCGGACTGGCCATCCCTCGTTTTCTCGGTCAGCGCGTCGGGCCGGATGCCGAGGGTTCCTTTCTCCACTCCCGCCGGCCGCGGCAGCTCTAGCTGGAAGCCCGTCGCCTTGGCGGTCGTACCCTCGACAGTGACCGGGATGAAGTTCATCGTCGGACTGCCGATGAACCCCGCGACGAACAGGTTCACGGGGTTCTCGTAGATGTCTCGCGGCCGTGCGACCTGCTGCAGCACCCCATCCCTCATCACCGCTATCCGATCGCCCATGGTCATTGCCTCGACCTGGTCGTGGGTCACATAGATGAAGGTGGCGTGCAGCGCCTGGTGCTGTTTCTGCAGCTCGATGCGGGTCTGCACGCGAAGCTTGGCGTCGAGGTTGGAAAGCGGCTCGTCGAGCAAGAAGACCTGCGGCTCGCGAACGATGGCGCGGCCCAGCGCCACACGCTGGCGTTGGCCTCCGGACAGCTGCCGCGGCTTACGCTTGAGGAGCGGCCCAAGCTCCAGGATGCCGGCGGCCTGGTTGACGCGCCGCTCTATGTCGGCGCTCGGCATGCCTCGCATCTTTAACCCGAAGGCCATGTTGTCGTACACCGTCATGTGCGGATAGAGCGCGTACGACTGGAACACCATTGCGATGTCGCGATCCCGAGGCGCCATCTCGTTGACGACGCGATCGCCGATCTTGATCTGCCCAGAGGTGATGTCCTCCAGCCCTGCGAGCATGCGGAGGGCGGTGGACTTGCCGCAGCCCGAGGGACCGACGAGCACCATGAACTCGGTGTCCTTCACGTGAAGGCTGAGGTCGTTGACAGCCATGGTGTCGCCCGCGAAACGCTTGGTCACGTTCTCGTAGGTGACAGACGCCATCGCGGCTACATGCTACCCCATGCCTGGGACACGCAAGCCGCCTCAGGCCGGATGCTGAGATGGCTCGGGCGCGATAGCGTAGCCGGGCATGCCGGCCGCGATCCAGTCCTCGAGCGCGGCCTGTGTGCCGAGGTCACGCTGGGCTTGAGCCGACTTCAAGTAGCGGTGGTTCAAGAGGTCCGTGTAAGCCTGGATCGGGTCTCCCTCCCCGATGTGCTCGCGCAGCTTGCGCAATGTGGGCTCGAAGGCTTCGACGCGCCAGCGCAGGGCAAGCAAGGCGCGCGCCTTGTCGCTGGCGCGCGCATCGGAGGGCTGCTTGGACGCGAAATAGCTCAGGTCGGCAAGGATCTGACGGGCCTGGTTCTCCCCTGCCTCGATCCCTGTCAACTCGCGCAGCCGGTTGCTGTGGTAGTTCCGATCCGCGACGTGAACCTTCATGTGCAGGTGACCACGCTCGGCGTGCGATGCCACCTCGATGTCCCTGATTTCGAAGCCAAGTTCGTTGAGGTGTTTGACTCGCTCCGTGACCTTGAAGTACTGGTCGAGGGGAACTTGCTCGACCCCGGCCAGCTCGGACCAAAGCGCGTCGTAGCGCGCAGCGATGTCGTGCCCGATGAGCAGGTCAGCCTGATCGACAGAAAGCCCCTGGGAGGCGGCGATATCAGCCATCTCGGCGCCGGCGTTTTCGATCATGATCTCGATGTCCTGCCGGCGCTGGCCGTCGGAAAGCTCGGGATGGATCTCGCTTGTCTCCGCGTCCACTAGGGTCGCCTCGATCGCGCCCGCGTCGTAGCGGTAGAGGACGTTGCTGAACGAGCAGTCACCCCAGTAGCAGCCGAGCAGGTGGAGCTCTGCCAATAGGCCGGCGAAGGCGTCCAGCAGCTGAACACGGCGCGGGCCGAACCCGGGACCTGAGAGCAGCTCACGGTAGGAGAAGGAGTGCTCGACGTAGCGGGTGATGAGCGCGGCGGACGGCTCGGAATGCGGATCGAGCGGTGGGCGCAGCACGAGCCCGAGGGCGATCACAGCGGGCCCGTCCAGCTCTTCCAGCTCGCGCAGGATGCCGTACTCGCGGTTCGCCGCCTCGCGCGGCAACTCCTTGATCGCGTAGATGCCCTGGCCGGTGGCGACGAAGCGAACCTCGTGGCGCGAGATGCCGCGAGGGAGATCGACCAGGCGCTGGTCGGTCCACTCCGTGATCGAGTGGGACCAATTCAGGTCGAGCAGGTCCGGGTACCCCGGACGCAGCGTGATCGTGTACGCCTCGGCCGGCATCGTGATAAGGATGGCCGTTCCTGCAACCTCCGCACAATGCGCATGACATGAGCGCGCGCCTCGCCGCCACCGTTGGCAACGGCCGCTTCCTGGCCAGGGTGGGCGCGGACGGCAGCCTGCTGGGGCTGAGTGGTCCGCAGCTCAGCCAGCAGCTGCTCGAGAAGCCCATCCAGGCCGTTCTAGCGCCACGCGGCGGGCGGCGGCGCCGGCTGGGCGGCCGGGCCTGGACGCACCGCCTCGAGTTCGTCCGGGGCACCAACGTCCTGCGCGTCATCTCCATTCACTCGGATGGCACGGAGGTGGAGAGGCGGTTGGCGGCGATAGGCGACGCCTTATGCACGGCTTACCGCTCGACCGGAGAGGAGGACCTGAGCTGGGAACGGGAGCTCCCGGGCTTTTTGCCTGCAGCCGCGCTGAATAGCGCGCAGGGCTGGCCAGTGGAGTTCGACCCGCCACCGCTGGGCGGCGCCACCAGGGCCATCGTCATCGCGCGCATCCCGGACCTGGAAGATCGCTCGGCGGCGTCCGCTCTGTACTCCAGGAGCGTGCTCGTGATCGCGCAGCACCACGATCGCACCGGCGCTTTCGCGGCCGGTCCACAGGACGATGTCCTGATCGCCCACGCACTGGACGTTTGCGGGGAGCGCGGGGCGGCGCGGGCCTTTTTCGAGTGGGCCTTGAGCGCCGGTCGCGATGACTCCAGCCTGGCCTGGGTGCTCGAACGCCACCTGCGCTGGTCGCGCAGCCAGACACTACAGGAGCGGCTCACGACCTCGAGCGTGGAGCGGGTGCCACCAGACGCGCCAAGCTCCGGCGCCGGCGCAGCACTCTGGCGCGCGTGGCAGCACGCTCTTGCGGGGCGGCGCGGACGCGCGCTCGCTGCTTACAGCACCGCGCTCCGCCGCCGCCCGCCTCTCGACCTGTTCCTGGCCGGCGGCGGAATCGACCTCCGAGCGCATGCCCTCTTCCTTCTCACCACGCATGCCTTGGTCCCGGCCACGCAGGGGGGCGAGGATTTCTTCTTCGAGCATGAGGCTGACGTCCAGGACGCGCGTAAGTCGCGGGCGCTCTTTGGCGGCGCGTTTCATGCCGGCATGCCCGAGCCGGGTGAACCACCACGCCTCGAGGTGGAGGTCAACACAGAGCTGGACGTAGCCGGGGTCACGCTCGAGCTCGCAGGGGGATCAACAGAGGCGCTGAGCAACAAGGGCTCGGGTGTGTGGGCTCTTCCACCACCAACGACACCGCCCGGTGAGGTCACCCGGTACCGGCTTCGCATCCGGCTGCGCGAGCAGGAGCTGGCCCCGATCTGGGCCTCCGACTCCGATCCCCGGCCGGGCGGGCAGGAGTTCTCTTACGAGGCTTCGCCGCCCCCTCCGCCGGACTGGCTGCGCGACGCTCTCTGCTACCAGATCATGGTCGATCGCTTCGCGCGTCCTGGCACGAGCCTGCCGCCGCCGGGCAAGCCCACGTCTTTATACGGCGGCACGCTGGACGGCATCCGTGAACACCTCGATCACATCGCGGGACTGGGCTGCAACGTGCTGTGGCTCAGCCCCGTGCACCTGAGCCCATCCCATCACGGCTACGACCACGAAGACTTCCTGATGGTCGAGCCCCGGTACGGTGGCGAAGCGGCTCTGAAGGGCCTGGTGGAATCGGCGCACGCTCGAGGCATACGCGTGCTGCTCGACTTCGTGCCCAACCACACCGGACGTGGGCATCATCTCTTCCGCGAGGCCATCGAGCATGATGGCGACGCGGCGGACTACTACCGGTTCTGGCAGTGGCCGCATTACTACCGCAGCTTCTTCGACAACATCTCCCTCCCCGAGCTCGACACCGGCAGCCGCCGCGTGCAGGAACACCTCGTCCGTGTCGCGCAGCACTGGCTGACCGAGTACGGCGTCGACGGTCTCCGGTGTGACCATGTGGCCGGCGTCGACCCGGCCTTCTGGGTCGAGCTCCGGCGTGGAGTGCGGGCAGTGAAGCCGGACGCGCTCGTGTTGGGCGAAGCGACGGGCTCCTTGCATTGGCTCGCCCGCTATGCGGGACGCCTGGATGCGATCTTCGACTTCGAGTTCGCGCACGTCGTGCGGGAGGCGCTTGCTCGAGGCCGCATGGGCCCGATCGCTTTCGCACGCTGGCTGGACGAGCACGACCGCGCGTTCCCAGGCCTGGCGCTCGCCACGCTGATCGACAACCACGACATGAACCGCTTCCTGTGGATGGCCCGCGGCCGCGCCGACCGCCTGAAGCTCGCGGCCACGCTTCTGATGACGCTGCCCGGGATGCCGGTCATCTACTACGGCACCGAGGTTGGCCTCACGCAGCGGGTGGACGGACTGGTTGAGAACGCCGAAGCGCGGCTGCCCATGCTGTGGGGCGACGACCAGGACCGAGACCTTCTAGCTCACTTCCAGCGCTTGGGCCGTCAGCGGCGTAACTCGCTCGCGTTGCGCCGTGGCCAGCGGCGGACGGTGCTGGCCGACGCTGCAGTACTGGCCTACGAGCGCAGTTCTGGGGCCGAGAGCGTGCTGGTGGCGCTGAACTTCAGTGAGCGCCCCCAGCGGCGCGAGCTGCCGGCGCTAACGGGGCCCATCGAGCTCGGCCCGCTCGGATCCACGATCATTTATCCCCCTTAGGATGAGCACGGGCATACCTCCGTCCGCCAGTTGACGGGCTGGTCGCTCACCCGCCCGGTCGCCGCTGCCTGCGCCAGCACGATGTATTCGGCGTGGGCCCACACAAGCGGTCGGGCGGATCCTGTGGGTAGGCCGGTTCCCTCCCAAACCTGCTCGCCCAGCAGCTGATCAGCCCCGGCCAGCGATTCCAGACCGGCCAGGTACGGCCGTGCGTCGCCCCCGGCCAGCACTGTGTAGACGCCGCGCTCGCCTGCCAGCAGGGGCCACAGATGGCCCTGCCCCGGCGGGGCTGAGCCCGCGTTCTTCTCCCCGTAGCCGTCGTGCGGATAGCGGTACCAGAGCATCATCCCGCCGGCCTGGCCGGACGACGCTGCGTCGACGACGCGCAGGCTCGCGGTCACGCGCACGTCCAGTGCCGGGCGCACCCCAAGCCGCACCAGCTCGAGGAAGCTCGGATCGATGATTTCGCGCTGGTCCCACACGCCGCCCTGGTTCGCCAGGTCGATCAGTTCAGCCGCATCCGGCTGCGCGTCCGCGGTGATGCGCAAGTAGTAAGTGCCGGCGCCCAGCACACCGCTGCGCGTCAAGGTGTACTTCTCCAGCGCCGCGTCCCAGCGCCGAGCCGTTTCGGCCCAGTTGGAGGCGTGGTCAAAAGACTTGCCTGTCTTGCTCGACCAGAGGACTGCGGCGTCCAGGGCGGAGATCTCCGCAGCCATCGTCGCAGGCGAGTAGCCGCCGGCCTCCTCCCATCGCTCCTGCCCTGTGGCGGGCCCGCTGCGCACGATGTAGTCAGCGGCGCGAGTCACGTCGGGACCCTCGCCCGCAGTGAGCAGACGGGACATCCGCACCGCGAGCAGGATCGCATCGGCGGTCTCGTCCAGCTGCTGCCCCGTCCAGACTGGTTTGCCCTCGAGGTCGGTGTTCTGGGGCAGGCTTCCATCCGGCCGCTGCTGGCGGCCCATGAAGCGCACCACGTCCACCGCGGTGCCCTCGTCGCCGGCGGCGAGCAGCCCGCTCGCAGCGTGGTAGAGGTCACGTGGCCACACCTTGCGGTAGCCAGCGTCGGGGTCGTCGTCGCCGGCGTTGTCACCCCAGGGCTTGGCCAGGGCGGCGACGATCGCGCCGGGATGCAGCTTGTCTTCCGACATCTTGATCACCTCGGCGCTGTGGAAGAAGAGAGGCGCCGCGCCCTGCGGTGCGCTCAACCCCGCGGCATACGCTTGCCAGCCGCTGCGATACGCCTCGAACACTGCTCGCGGGCCGCGCCCGAGAGCTGAATCCAGGGCGGCGTCGGCGGCCCTGCGTGTCGGCCCGAGCGCAAGGGCGGACGTCCACGACCCGCCCTGGGGCAGCTCCCACGTCAAGGTGACCCGGCCTGGACCGGCCTGGCGGAACCGGTTGACCAGCGCATGGCCGTGCAGCTGGTCGAAGCCGTCGCCGCGGCCAAGATAGGCGGCCGTGCGGGCGCCCATGCCGGCGTCGCCTCCGACCGCGAGCCACCTCTGGCCTTTGCTGACATAGCCCCGCATCCCCTCGAAGAAGGCGCTCTGGCTCACGCCAGAGCCGCCGAGGTGCGGCACCAGGTAGGCGTACACATGCAGGCGAGAGCCGTCGCCCACAAGCCGAGTGCGCTCGAGCACGACTGCGCCCGTCGGGTCAGCGGCCAGCTCGGTCACCAGGCTGAAGTGATGGTCCGTGTCGTCCACCCGCAGCTCGTATGTGAGAGCTCGGTCGTCGGTGACGCGCGACGTGGCGACTCCGTTCTGCGACGCGTCGAAGAAAAAGCTGCTCCCGTCGGTGACCAGGAATCCGAACTGGCGCAAGTTGTCACTGTCGACCGTGGGGTAGAGCAGGTCGGCCAGGGTGCCATGGACGGCTGTGAACCAGATCGGCGAGCTGGTGCCGAAGGCGGTCCCGATGGCGTCCTTGTCGCCGCTCGTCCAGTGGTCCGAAGTTGGGCGCGAGGCCGGGGCGACATCCGCCGTCCATTCGCTTCTCGCGTGGAACAGGAGGACCGCGCCGGCCACGAGCGCGATCACGAGCGCACTCGCCAGGGCGAGGTAGCGCCGCCGCACGGCTAGCGCTGCCTTAGCCTGAATCCACCGATCCCCACGGGCATCTTCGCTACTGCGGCGGCTCATCCGCGCATTGCCGCTTGCGCTCCGCTGCTCACGCATCTTTTAGATGCGCTCCGCTGCGGTGCTCGCGGCGCCTTCGGCTGAGCTCGCCGCAGCGCGAATCTGCTTCGTGCGGCCGGTGGATTCAGGCTAACCCTTGACGCCGCCCACGGTCAGCCCGGCCCGGAAGTACCTCTGCAGGCCGAGGAACAGCCCCATCACCGGGATCGAGACGATCAGCGATCCGGCCGCGAAGTAGCCCCACGGGATGCGGTAGTTGGAGGCGAGGCCCCAGAGGCCCACGGGCACCGTGTAGCTGTCCTCGCTGAGCAGAAGCGTCTGCGCCATCACCCATTCGTTCCACGCCGTCAGAAACATCAGCAGAGCGGTCACCGCCAGAGCGGGCAACGACAGCGGCAGGACGATGCGCACGAAGGCCTGCGTCACGGAGCAGCCGTCGATCATCGCCGCCTCGTCGAGCTCGCGCGGGATGGTGTCGAAATAGCCCTTCAAGTTCCACGTGCTGAAGACCAGCGCCCCCGCGACGTAGGCCAGCATCAGGCCGAACGGAGACCCCACGAGTCCGATCGTCTTCAGGATCAGGTAGATCGGGATCAGCGCCAGGACCGATGGGAAAGCCTGGATGGCGAGGAGCAAGATCAGCCCGATCCGCTTGCCGGCGAAGCGGAAGCGCGCGAGCGCGTAGGCCCCGGTCGCCGAGCCGACCAGGCCCGCGAGCATGGTGCCCACGGCGATGCCGAGGCTGTTCCGCAGCCACAGCGGGAAGGGCTGCTGGTTCCAGATATAGATGAAGTTGTCCCAGGTCGGGTGGTCGGGCCACAGGCTCAAATTCAAGGAATACAGCGACTGCCCCGGCCGGAAGGCGGCCTGCACGACGAAGAAAACCGGGAAGACCGCGAATACCACCATCGCGGTGAGGAAGGCGTAGATCACGAGGGGCGTCAGAAAGCGCGCAGGACTTCTCATCGGGCCTGCTCCTGCACCAGGCCGGTGAAGCGGAGGCTGCCCAGGGTGACAGTGAACAGCAGCGCGAAGATCACCACTGCAAAGGCCGCGATATAGCTGTAGTTGAAGAGCTGGAACGCCTCGCGGAACGCGTACACCATCACGAAGTCGGTGGCACCCGGTTTGGAGGCGCTCACGAACGGGCCGCCCAGCGTGATGAGGTATGCAGTGTTGAGCACGTTGAAGGTCACGATCGCGCTCAGGATCGTGGCGGGCAAGATCGCAGGCCGCAGCAGAGGGATGGTGATCGCCCAGAACTGCCGCCAGGCATTGGCGCCGTCGACGGAGGCTGCCTCGTACAGCTCAGCCGGGATGCTCTGCAGCGCGCCCAAGATCACGACCATGAAGAAGGGATAGGACATCCAAAGGTTGGCAATGACGATCGATGCGAACGCCCAGTTCGGATCGGTCAACCAGGGCAGGGTTGCGTGCGGCCCGGCGACGAGCCTGTATATCTGGTTGAGGGTGCCGAACTCGCCGTTGAAGAAGAACTTCCAGACCAACGCCGTGATGTACGTAGGTACCGCCCAGGGCACGATGAGCGCGACGCGCCAGAAAGGCTTCCAACGCACGGCCGGGTGGTTCACCGCCAGCGCGGTCAGCATCCCGAAGGCCAGGAAGAGTGGGATGCAGACGGCCACAAACAGGAAAGTCCTGCCAAGGACGACGAAGAAGTCGGCGTCGAAGGTGTTGAACAGCTTGCTGTAGTTGGTTAGGCCGACGAGCGAGTAGTGGCGGAAGTGATAGAGGTTCTGATTCGTAAGCGAGATGTAGACGTTGTAGAGGATCGGGAAAAGGCTGATCAGGCCGACGCCGACGATCATCGGCGACAGGTAGGTCAGAGTGAGCCGCGCGCCGGTTCGTTGCATCCCTTGACCTCCGCTATTTCACTGCATCGCTAAACGTGAGGACGGCGACACGCTGCCGCCGCCCTCGATGAACCGCGAATCCGTCACTTCAGCTGATTGATGTTGTTTTGCGCCGCCGTTTGCGCGTCGCTGAGCGCGGCATCGACCGATTGCTTACCGGTCCACACGGCTTCTAGAGCCTTGGCGACCGGGTCCCAGAGCGCAGACATGAATGGTGTGTTAGGGAGCGGCACGCCATTGGTGACTTGGGCGCCGAATCCCTTGACCTCCGGTATCGCCTGGACCGCTGGATCCGCCAGCGCCAGCTTGTTGGCCGGTATCTCCTTGTTCGCGACCGATTGCTTGATCTCGTTGTCCTTGTTGTCGAACCACTTGATGACGTCGACCGCCAGCGCTGGGTTGGTCGCGTTGGCCGAGACCATGAGTGTCTTCACGCCGACGAAGGGCGCCGCCGGCTTCCCGTTGGCCGTCGGCAGCGTAGCGAGTCCGTAGGTGATGCCCGCCTTGCCGTAGTCGGCAACCGACCATGGCCCGTTGATGATCATGGCCGCCTTGCCTTCTTTGAAGAGGGTGTCGGCGATGCCGTAGTCGACCCCAGCGGGTATGAGGCCACGGTAGCTCGCGATGTAGTTGAAGCCTGCCTTGGTGCCGCTCGTTGTGAGTCCGACACTGCCATCAGCGTGGACGTAGTAGCCACCGAACCCATACACCCACGGCGCGTTGAAGTAAGCGTCGTTCCTTGAGTTCCAGACCACGCCGTACTGGCCGGGGTGGTCCTTGGGGTACTGCTTGGCGTAGGCCAGCAGTGCGTCTGTCGTCTTGGGCACGTCGGCGGCGTTGATCAGCTTCGTGTTGTAAATGATCGAAATGGCCTCCACCGTCTCCGGCAGGCCATAGATCTTGCCGTCGAAGGTGTCCGCGTCAACTGCGGCCTGGCTGAAGTTGGACTGCATGAAGCTCTTGTCGACATAAGAGTCGAGGGGCTTGATGATCTCCAGCTTGACGAACTTGCCGAGAACGTCGTCGACCCAAGCGATGATGTCCGGGCCCTGGCCCGCAGGCACCGCCGTGGTGACCGCGTTGGCGAGGTCGGGCTTGTGCACCAGGGTGATCGTGACGTTCGTGTACTGCTTGCTGTACGCATCGAAGATCGCCTTCTTGGCGTCGAGGTATCCACCCTCCCAGTTGTGCCAGATCGTGATCGTCCCGCTGCGGTTGAGGGTGGTGGTGGTCGTGCTCGTGGTGCCTCCGCAGGCGACCACCAACATCGCCACCATCGCCACCGCGGCGACCCCTATCGACTTACTCCACTGCTTCCAAGCGAACAACGTCTGCTTCCTCCTTGCTTCTCTCGTAATTACTCTCCGTGACGATCGCCCTATGCCCGTCTGTTGACCACCCCCTTCGGTTTCGCGGTTGTTTTTCTGATCACGAGCCGGGTCTCCAACGGAGCCGGCGATGTGGGCGTCGAGCCCTGGATGATGCTTATGAGTAGGGACGCCGCCAGCCGCCCCTTGAGCACGATCGGCTGCCGCACGGTGGTCAGGGCCGGATTGGTCCAGGCCGCGATCGCGAGGTCGTCGAAGCCCACCACCGAGAGGTCTTCAGGTACGCGCAAGCCGGCCGCCTTGGCCGCGCTCATCACCCCGATGGCCGCCATGTCGCTCATGGCCAGGATCCCGGTGGGCTTGCGAGCCCGCTTCCAAAGCGTGCGAAACGCGCGCGCTCCTGCCTCTGTGGTGGCGCCGGCCGCGACCGTGATCGGCGGGCGGGCGCCAGCCTCCTCGATCGCGTGCTGGTAGCCGGCGAGGCGGCGCTCGGTCACGCCCAGCGGCAGGCGCTCTGGGTACGCAGGTCCCAGCATCACCACCGCGAGCTCGCGGTGACCGAGCTTGAGCAGGTGCCGGGCAGCGGCCGCCGCGCCGCCGGCATCGTCGACGTTTACAGCCACGAGGTGAGGCCCGCCATCGAAGTCCACCGATACCACCGGCAAGCCGAGCCGGCTCAGCGTCTGGATGGCGTGGTCGTCGGGGCGCAGGCCGAGGCTGAGGAAACCGTCCACGGCGGCCTGGCGAACCGCCCCCTCCAGCGAACCATTGAGCGGTGGGACCAGCAGCAGGCTGAGGTCGTGTCGTTCGCACGGCTCACCAATGCCCTGGATCAGCTCGGCCAGGAAGGCGTTCGCAAAGACCGTGTCGAGAGGCTGGGGGACCAGTAGGCCGATCGCACCGCTGCGCCTCGTGGAGAGCCACCGTGCTGCCGGGTGGGGCGTGTAGCCAAGGTCGTGCGCGACACGAAGGACGCGCTCCAGCGTCGACTCGCCGAGCTTCCCCGGGCTGTTGAAGGCAAACGACACGGCGGTCTTGGAAACGCCCGCCGCTTTCGCCACCTCGGTGATCGTGACCCGCCCTGCCACTATCGCGCCCCCCAAAAACCGATTTAGTAAATCGGTTCAGTAAATCGGTTTAGCGGGACTCTAATCCGGGCCTGCATTCATGTCAAGGTTTGAACCCGGCCGAAGCCACCGATAGATGGTGGCCTCAGTCTCCATACCGAGCATTCGGTACGATGCGACCATGATCGCCTCGCGCTCCCGTCTCGCCGGGACCGAGCTCGACTTCTATCCCCTCACCGCTCTGCCCAAAGCCGGCCTGACAGATCCGTCGGGACTGTCGATGACGGTCAAGGTCCTGATCGAAGGCTTGGTCCGCTTGAGTGAGCACGGTGTCACGCGCGAGGAGAATGTGGGCGCGCTTGCCGCGTGGCCCGCTCCCCCGCCGGAGCGCGCCGAGCTTCCCTTCCTGCCCGCGCGGGTCCTCATGCAGGACTTCACCGGCGTGCCTGCGGTCGTGGACTTGGCCGCGATGCGGTCGGCGATCAAGAGGGCAGGGAGGGACGCGGGCAGGGTCGACCCGTTGGTCCCGGTCGACCTGATCATCGACCACTCAGTCCAGGTCGACTCGTTCGGATTCCGCGACTCCTACACACGCAACATCCAGAAAGAGATCGAGCGCAACCACGAGCGTTACGCGCTTCTGCGATGGGCCGCACAGGCCTTCAACAACTTCTCGTTGGTCCCGCCTGGCATGGGCATCTGCCACCAGGTGAACCTCGAATACTTGTCGAAGGTGGTGCAGATACGCGACCTCAACGGTCGCAAGGTCGCCATCCCGGACACGCTGATGGGGACGGATTCGCACACCACCATGGTCAATGGCCTCGGCGTGCTCGGGTGGGGCGTGGGCGGGATCGAGGCTGAAGCGGCGATGCTCGGACAGCCGGCGTACCTACCGACGCCGATCGTCGTCGGAGTCCGCTTCGTCGGCGCGCTGCCGGCCGGATCGACCGCCACAGACCTCGTACTCACGCTCACCGAGATGCTGCGCAAGCACGGCGTGGTCGAGAAGTTCGTCGAGTTCTGCGGAGATGGCCTGTCGACGCTCTCGGTTCCGGACCGCGCCACCCTAAGCAACATGTGCCCCGAGTACGGGGCGACGTCGGCGCTGTTCCCGGTCGATGCGCAGACGCTGCGCTATCTTGACGTGACCGGCCGCAGCCGCGAGCAGATTGACCTGGTCGAGCGCTACACGAAGGAACAGGGACTCTTCCGCTCGGACGGCGACGCCACGCCAAAGTTCAGCGAGCTGCTCGAGCTCGACCTGGGCAAGGTGGAGCCGAGCTTGGCCGGACCAAAACGTCCGCAGGACCGTGCCTCGCTGCCGAAAGTCTGGGCCAGCTTCACAAATGCGTTTGGCAATGGGCCGAA
>WNFB01002731.1_pt1 | contig 16945 bp, 15 predicted proteins | sample 5400501 | NCBI WGS metagenome assembly WNFB01 (sample SAMN13153341, study PRJNA577476) | soil metagenome | isolation source: 200 cm saprolite under Douglas fir tree site 2 hole 1 | place: USA:California | collected 2015-04-18
GATTTGCCAGGTGGTCGGCAGGGGAGCGTTGGCGGCATCTTCCAACTCACCGCCCTCATGGCTGATGTGCCACAGATTGCGGTCACGGCTGTGAATCTTCTCGCGGCTTGCGGCGACGGGGATTCCGTGTTGCTCGGCGTAGTCGAGGCAGTCCTCGCGGGATTTCAGCGACCACTCGCGCCAGGGCGCGATGATTTTCAACTCAGGAGCGAGCGCCTGGTAGGTCAATTCAAATCGCACCTGATCGTTGCCTTTTCCGGTGCATCCGTGCGCAACAGCGGTTGCTCCTTCCCGCAGGGCGACTTCGACCTGATGCTTCGCTATCACGGGACGAGCGAGGGAAGTGCCGAGCAAGTACTTGTGCTCGTAGACGGCACCGGCTTTCAGAGCAGGAAAGACGTATCCGGTGAGAAATTCTTCGCGCAGGTCTTCGACGACTACTTTCGCCGCGCCTGTCGCATAAGCTTTTCCGACCACGGCTTCGAGATCGTCACCCTGGCCAACGTCACCAACCATAGCGATGACGTCGTAGGAGTAGTTTTCTTTCAGCCACGGAATGATGATTGACGTGTCGAGCCCGCCGGAATAGGCCAGCACTACTTTCTCAGGCATGAGCGCTCCTCACGGGCAGGCGAACCGCGCCGCCCAGCAACAGATACAGAATGGCTTTTTGAACATGCAGGCGATTCTCAGCCTGCTCGAAGATCAGCGAAGAATCGGAATCCATGACTTCGTCGGTGACTTCTTCTCCGCGATGCGCGGGGAGACAGTGCATGAACACCGCGTGTGGCGCGGCTTTCGCCATGAGCTTCCGATTTACTTGATAGGGTGCGAAGATCGAAGAGCGCTGAGGCGCTTCGTGCTCCTGACCCATGCTCGCCCAGGCGTCGGTGTAAATCGCATCGGCTCCGGCGACCGCGGCGCGCGGGTCGGTGAGCAATTCGATGTGAGCGCCTGTCTGCTTCGCGATTTCGAGCGCGTCGGCAACGATGTCATCCTTGGGCGCATAGCCCTCGGGCGTGGCAATCCGGATCGACGATCCGAGACAGGCGCAGGTCAGCAGCAACGAGTGAGCCACGTTGTTGCCGTCTCCAACGTAAGCCAGACGGATGCTGCGCAGGTCGCCAAACCGCTCCTGCAACGTGAAATAGTCAGCGAGTGCCTGGCAGGGATGCTCCAAGTCACTCAATGCGTTGATGACTGGAATTGAGGCGAACTGCGCCATGCCGTCGATGGCTTCTTGCGCGAAGGTGCGAAGCACAATTACATCAACCCAGCGCTCGAGGTTGTGGGCGATGTCGCTAAGCTTTTCGCGGGCATCGAGGCGGCCGTTAGTCTGATCGACGAACATAGCCGATCCGCCGAGGCTCGTCATTCCTGCTTCGAAGGTGAGCCGCGTTCGCAGGGAGGGCTTCTCAAAAAACATCACCATCTGTTTTCCCGCGAGGGCTCTTTGGAAGACCGACGGACGGGACTTCATCAGTTCGGCGAGATGGAGCACCGCCTCCACTCCTTGCGGTCCGAGATCGCGAGTGGAGATAAGATCGGGACACCAGAAGGCTCCGGGAAATGTCTGCGGACCGACTGGTGTTCTGTTCTGCAATTGACTATTCAACGTTCACTCCTTGCCACAGGCGTTCCAAATATCATGTCGACGGTGCGTTTGCCGACCTCAGGGGCTAAAGCCCCATGTTTTCTAAATCCTTTGCGGCACGGCTGGAAGCCGTGCCCTTTCAAAACCTGTTTCTGAAACTCTTGAAAACAAGTTCACCCGCCTTACGCGCACGTGACCTCCGTGCCGCACGACAACTTCGTCAGATAGAACTGAGGCAGCGCGTCTGCCTCGGCAGCAGGCAAAATTCGCACGCGCCCCACGCCCTGTTTCAGGGCCTGTCCACAGGCTTGCAACTTGGGCAACATGCCGCCGCTGATGACCGAACCAGCGGCCAGGTCAGCGGCCTGCTTGGTGCTCAGCCACGGAATCACGGTTCCTTGCTGGTCCTTCACCCCAGCGACGTCAGTCAGAAAGATGAGTGCATTCGCGTGGCAGGCAGCGGCGCAGGCGGCAGCCATCTCGTCGGCGTTGACGTTGTAGTATTCGCCGTCGGCGCCGAGCGCCAAAGAACTGAGGACGGGAATACCTCTCTTCTGCCAGATCGCTTCCAACCAGGAAGGATCGACAAAACAAATCTCGCCGACAAATCCCAGGTCGCGACCTTTAACGTACTTCTTGCGAGCGCGGAAGCTCATGCCATCTGCGCCGCAAAAGCCGATTGCGGGCGCTCCAGCCAACTGGATCGCAGCAACTACCTTCTTGTTGACGATACCGCCGAGAACCATCAAGGCAACGTCCCGAGTCTCGGCGTCGGTAACGCGCAAGCCGTTTACGAACTCGCTCTTTTTTCCCAGCCGGTTCAGCAGGCTCGTCAGTGCGCTGCCGCCGCCGTGAACGACGGCCACGTGGTGACCATCCTGCGCCAGCTCCGCGATCGCGCGCGCGCACTTGCGCAAGATGGCTGCGTCTTCGAGTGCGGCTCCTCCGATTTTGACCACGATCGTCATTGCAGGCCTTCATCTTCCTTCCATCCATACATCAAATTCATGTTCTGGACGGCCTGCCCGGCGGCGCCTTTCAGCAGATTGTCGATGCAGGAAATCAGCACCAGACGTTGCCCGTCTTCTGCCAGACAAAATCCGATGTCGCAGTAGTTCGTGTGTAAGCAGAACTGCACTTGCGGAAGCTTCGGTGTGGCAAAGATCCGCACCCAACGCTTACCCAGATAAAAGTTTCGGAAGCAGGATTCCACCTCGAGTGGTGTCATCTGCCGGTTGAGGTGCACGTAGACGGTCGAAAGAATGCCGCGCGGAATCGGAAGCAGATGAGGAGTGAAAATCAGTTCCTGGGTGCCGAGATCGAGCTGCTCTACGATTTCGCCGACGTGCCGGTGACTGAACACCGCGTAGGCAGAGAGATTGTCCGCCACCGAGACGAAGTGCGTGCGGGCAGTGGGTTCTTTGCCGGCTCCGGAGACCCCTGACTTAGAATCGGAAATAATTCCACGCTGCCGATCCACGCAGCCTGCCTTAAGCACAGGCGCAAGGGCGAGGATAACGGAAGTGGCATAGCAGCCGGGATTCGCGATTAGGTCTGCGGAAGCGATGCGGTCAGCATTCAGTTCAGGAAGTCCGTACACGGCGCGCTGAGTTAGTCCTGTAGCAGTGACTGAATCCGAGTCTTGAAAGTTGTAGATGGCCTGATTCTGCGACTGCTTCAGCCTCCACGCGCCGCTGAGATCGATCACGCGCAAGCCTTGTGCAAGAGCCTCGGGGACAAGAGTTCGCGACGCCTCGTGCGGAGTGGCAAGAAAGAGCAGCTGCACTCCGTGCTTCTTCAAAGCGGGCCACGAGAGCGGGTGGAGGGGATGGCCTCCGTTGCCGGAGATCGCGGGGAAGAGGTCATCCAGATTCGCGACGCCGTTGCCTTCAGAGTTGCGCCGCAGCAAGCGCGGCTGCCCGAGTTTCGGATGGCGCAGGAGTATCCGCGTGAGTTCCAGGCCTGAGTAGCCGGTGGCACCCAGCACAGCGGTTTTGAGTTTCGCCGTCATCTATGTTTCTATCGCGTCGATTTCGCGCTACGTCAGCATTTCCTCGATCCGGCCTCCGAGTCTTTTGGCCTCGTCCTTGTCGGGGCAGACGATGAGAATGGCGTCATCGCCGGCAATAGTGCCAACAACCTCGCTCCAGTCGGTTTCATCGAGCGCAGCGGCTACGGGCTGCGCGCTCCCTACGATCGTCTTGATCACCAGCAGATTCTGCGCCGTGCGCACATCGAGGACGAACTCCCGCACCAGGCGCGAAATCGGAGGCAGGGCCAGTCCGGCAGAATTCTCGTTCTGGGGAAGAGAATAGCCGTTCGCGGTCTTGCTCAGGTTCAAATCGTGAATGTCCCGGGAAAGAGTCGCTTGTCCCACCTTGAAGCCCCGCTTGCGCAGTACACGCTGAAGTTCCTCCTGGCTGGCGATGGAGCCATGCTTGAGAGCATCGAGAATGGCGCGTTGCCTGAGGGTTTTATTCATAGTGCATAAATATTCAATATTATGAATAAATATTGTGTTATCTTACGGGGTTGAGCAGGAATGTCAAGGGTAAAGCTTGAGGAGGAATTGCTTATTCACCGCGCTGTCGACGCGGGAGACCCTTCGCTTCGCCTGGAAAACTGCCGTGCTCAAGGGGCGCTGGAGAGTAGTGATCGTGCAGGCAGATCCAAAACGAGCGCAATTTCCCCCGCCTTGTTAGACTACTCCGCGACATGAAACGCTCACGTGCAAGGCGACTGCGAGGATGAAAGACAAACCCACGCTGTTTGCGGAGTTGCTGGCCGAGTTCCTCGGCACTATGGTGCTGATTCTGCTTGGCATTGGCGTTGTTGCCATGGTCGCGCTGTTTCCATCGAAGAATCCAGGAGAACTGATTCACGGCGGTTATACCAATATCACGCTGGGCTGGGGACTGGCGGTCACAATGGGGATCTATGTCGCCGGGAAAATTTCCGGGGGGCACCTAAACCCCGCAGTGACGCTATCTCTGGCGCTTTTTCGTGGTTTTCCGTGGCGCAAGGTGGTGCCGTACTGGATTGCGCAAACCGCCGGAGCGTTCGTGGCGGCTGCGCTCGTGTATTGGAACTATCTGCCTGCGTTCCACCAGGTAGATCCATTGCTGGAGCGAACCGCGGGCGTGTTCACAACGTTCCCGGCATTCCCGGCACTTCCCCAGGCTGGTTTTTTGGACCAACTGATCGGCACAGGATTGCTGGTGCTGCTTGTACTCGCGATCACCGACGAGTTTAACGCTCCGCCGGGAGCGAATCTCACGCCGCTGATGATTGGATTGGTCGTGGTTGCCATCGGTATCAGCTTCGGCGGAATGCACGGGTATGCCATCAACCCTGCACGAGATTTTGGGCCGAGGCTTTTCACCGCGGTGGCAGGTTTTCGCAACAACGGCCTGACCGACGGCAACCGTATCTGGTGGGTTCCCGTGGTTGCGCCGCTGCTCGGAGGTTTGGTCGGGGCGGCGATTTATGATTTCGGCATTCGGCGGTTTTTGCGCGCATTGGCGAGTGTGTCGCCTGACAAATAAGGAGGCGTTCTGTCATACCTTCTAGCACTCGACCAGGGAACCACGAGTTCACGGGCCCTCCTGTTTGACGACGACGGCGCGGTTCAATGTGTTGCCCAACGCGAGTTCGAGCAAATATTTCCTCAGCCCGGATGGGTGGAGCACGATCCCGAGCAGATTGTGTTGTCTCAGATCGCGGTTGCCCTCGAGGTCTTGGATAAGGCTCATTTGCGGCCGGCTGATGTAGCTGCTATCGGCATCGCGAATCAGCGGGAGACAACGATCGTGTGGGATCGCGAGACTGGCAAACCGGTCTGCAACGCCATCGTTTGGCAAGATCGCCGCACGGCTGATTTCTGTCAGCGCTTGCGCACGGCCGGGCATGAAAGTCTGATCCAGCAACGCACGGGCCTTCTGATCGACTCTTACTTTTCTGCCAGCAAGATTTCCTGGATCCTTGAACATGTGCCCAACGCCCGGCGGCGCGCGGATGACGGCAAGCTGGCATTCGGTACGGTCGATACCTGGCTGGTTTGGAAGCTGACCGGAGGGCGCCTTCATGTCACCGATGCCAGCAATGCCTCCCGCACCATGCTGTTCAACATTCATACCGGCACGTGGGACGAGGAACTGCTGCAACTCTTTGGAGTTCCGGCTTCGATGATGCCGGAGGTGCGATCATCGAGCGAAGTCTACGGCCAGGTGACCGGCGTTAAGGGTCTGGAAGGCATAGCGATCGCGGGAATTGCAGGAGATCAGCAGGCAGCCCTCTTCGGGCAACGATGCGTGAGGCCCGGTCTCACAAAAAACACTTATGGAACGGGATGTTTCATGCTGCAAAATACCGGGACTCGTGCCGTTCCTTCTTCCAATCGGCTGGTCACGACCGTGGCTTGGAAAATGGGAAACAGAACCGAGTATGCGCTCGAAGGCAGCGTCTTTATTGGAGGGGCAGTGGTGCAGTGGCTGCGAGACGGCCTGGGATTGATTCGCAGGTCAGGTGAGATCGAAGCGCTTGCGACTTCGGTGCCTGACAACGGTGGAGTGTATTTCGTTCCGGCATTCGTGGGGCTGGGCGCACCGCACTGGGATTCTTATGCCCGGGGATCGATTTTTGGACTCACTCGCGGCAGCACAGCAGGTCACCTAGCGCGAGCAGCAGTCGAAAGCATCGCATATCAGGTTGCGGATCTTCTCGACGCCATGCAAGGCGATACCGGCAATTCCGTCGAGGAACTGCGCGTGGACGGCGGAGCCGCGGCGAATGATGGACTGATGCAATTTCAGGCCGACATCCTCGGTGTTACTGTGATTCGCCCTCAGGTGACCGAGACCACGGCTTTGGGGGCGGCGTATCTGGCTGGCATCGGCGTTGGTTTATGGAAAGGCTGTCCTGATGATGCGGCGGTCCGGGCAAAAGAGGGACGTTTTGAGCCGCGCATGCCACGTTCGAAAGCCGCCACTTTGCGGCACCGCTGGAACGAGGCGGTCGCCAGATCGAAAGGTTGGGAAAGCGATCTCGGGAAATGAATGTTCTGTTATCTCTAATTGAAATTCTGAGTGCCTCGATCGAATGCCTGTTCTGATTTCGTAACAAAAGTACAAAACTTTCTTCAGAAACGAAGCGATGAGTGTAAAGTTTCTGCCACCCCTCGGTGTGCGCGTCGTGAGATTCCAGGCAGCGAAGAGCAAGTTACTAGAAGGGCTAACCGGTTTACGCGTCGCTTGAAAAAGCGACTGGTTTTATTGCCGCGCCAGTCATATCTTTCCCCAACTCGCGAATTGTTTTTGTAACGGAAGTTGTCCCAGGGACACGATTCTGAGAAGCGATGAGCGGTAGTTAGAACTGACACCGAGGAACCCTCGCCTGCAGGTGAAAGTTATTATCCTTCCGGTCACTGCGCCCGTGCAGATGGAGAGTCGCCATGCGCACCAGCCCGGCTCTAGTTGCGATCGATACCGCTCCGGAAACTGCCCCACCCCGCGTGGACGAAGTCATTCGTACGCTGGTCGGACTCATTGAAAAAGTGAGCGCGGAGATGGCCCAGGGACCCTACGCCTGCAACGCTGCCGCCGAGGAAGTTCTGGTAGATACGGAAGTGGACGGAGCCCGTTATCTTCTGGTTCGCATGCCGCGGCCAAGCCGCAACCGGGTTCAGCTAAGCCCACGCGAACAGGAGATTGTTCGGATGGTAGCGAAAGGGCATCCCAACAAAGTGATCGCGGACGTGCTGAACATCAGCTCATGGACAGTCTGCACGCACCTGCGACGGATTTTTGCTAAGCTGGGAGTCGGATCGCGGGCTGCCATGGTGGCACAGTTGCTGGAAATTGGAGCGCTCACTGCCGATCATCGCGTGACGAGGGATGTAACCTCCCATGTCCGATGAATCTCGCGAGGGGTCGTCCTAGAGCTTGTACTCCGCCTCTGGCGTAAGCGACTCGCTGTGAAACTCTGAGTCGTGCGCCGAAGCCTCGTACCTCGCCGTCGAGTCTTCGTATTCAGTGTTTTCTATCCCGCGCTTTATTTGGATAGCACTTCTCCCGGTGCGCGCCCCCCGCAGCAGACGCAAAACATTGCCTCCCAGAATCAGCCCTTCCTCGTCCGGCGGCAGACCTAACAGGCGGATCTTGTGAAGTTCGAGGCCGGGATGAAGCCAGGGGCCATCCGACCCGAAAAGAAGCTTGCGAGGGCCGCCGCGCTTGATGGCCTGAACCACATAATCGAACTGACGGACGCCCGAGGTGTCGGCGTACACGTTCGGATATCGGGCTAGCTGATAGGTGACCTGCTGGTGCGCCTTCCAGTCATCCGTGAAGCTGCCGAGATGCGCGACGATGAAGTTCACGTCCGGATATTCCGGAGCGAACATGTCCACGACCTCCGGCCGACTGATGATATCGACAAGTACCGGCAGCCGGAACGCCATGGCCGTCTCACAGATCTCCCGCGTAGGCATGGCTTCAAAGCCGTGGACCTTGATGCCACGGAATCCCCAGTGTGTCACGGCATGCTTAACCATCTGAAAGATTCGTCCGGCATCTCGCTTCGCATGCACGAAAGCGAATCCGATGAAGCGCTTGGGATAACGGGCAACGATGCGGGCCACCTGCCGGTTGGCCTGCTGATAGTTGCCATGAAGCGGCGCGAGGACCACCGTTTTGTCGATGGCAGCCGCCCGCGCACGGCGCAGGTAGGTTTCGATCGGCGCGTCGGTGTTCCACGGGGCAGTCATCTTGTCCCCCTTGCCGGCGTGACAATGGCAGTCGATGATCATGCGCTCCTCTCTCTCTCAAGTTGCTCCGCCCGCCCAACCCTGCTCGAACCATGCAGTGTGCGGGCCGCGGCGGCCAGGTACCAGATCGAAGTATCAATCGCGCGGTAAAAATTAGGCAGGTGGAATTTCTCGTTGGGCGCGTGGATGCGGTCATCGGGCAGCCCAAAGCCCATCAGCACTGTCGGGATGCCCAGCGACTCCTTGAACGCGTTGACGACAGGGATCGATCCGCCCGAACGCAGAAAGACCGGGAAGGCTCCGAAGCCCTTCTTGTAGGCTAAGCCCGCGGTGCGCACAGCGGGATGATTACGATCGACAAGCGCGGGTTGAACCGGGGACAAAGTTCTCACCAGGGTCTCAACCGCTGACGGCGTAATTCGGGCGACGTGTTCGCGAAAGAGGTTGCCGATTCGTTCGGGATCCTGGTCGGGTACCAGGCGAAAACTAAGCTTGGCCACGGCGCGCGTTGGAATAACTCCCTTGACGCCCGGACCATAGTGTCCCCCGGCAATGCCGTTCAGAGTCAAGGCCGGGCGAATGGTGGTGCGCTCGTACAAGGTGTATCCGGCTTCGCCCCATCCCTGCTCGACCTTCGCGTCCTGCAGAATTTTTTCATCGCTGGGGCCGGTGCGCGCCATGTAAGCACGTTCCTTTTCGCTCCACTCGCGGACGTCGTCGTAGAAGCCGGGAATCGTCACTCGACCTTGCTCGTCATGCAGGCGGGCAATGATTTCGCAAAGCGCCTGGACAGGATTCAGAACTGCCCCGCCAAAAGTGCCGGAGTGCAATTCTTGCCGCGGTCCTCGCACTTCGATCTCTGCGCGCAGGCCGCCGCGCTGCGCGTAGCTGATCGCAGGCCTCTCGGGTGCCAACATTTTCGTATCAGAGATCACAGCAGCATCGGCGCGAAGCGCGTTCTTGTTTTGTGCGATGAAAGGCAGCAGGTGAGTGCTGCCGACTTCCTCCTCGCCTTCAAAGATGCACTTCACGTTGATCGGCAGAGCGCGTGCGGTACGCAAATAAGACTCCAGCGCTTTGACATGACAGAAGAGTTGCCCTTTATCGTCGCTTGCACCGCGGCCATGTAGATCCTGTCCCTTCACGGTTGGTGAAAACGGAGGAGTGTTCCACTGAGCGAGGGGCTCCCCGGGAAGCACGTCATAATGTCCGTAGATAAGAAGGGTAGGCCGATTCTTCGTACCCTCCCACGAGGCATATACGATGGGATTGCCGCGTGTGGGGATGACGCGAACCCGTTCCAGGCCGATACCTTGCAGATGCTGCGCCAGCCAACTCGCGCACTTTCGAACGTCGCCGGCACGCTCGGGCTGTGAGCTCACGCTGGGGAAGCGGAGGAATTCCTTGAGTTCAGAGACGAACTTTGAACGGCGAGCCCGAGCGAAAGTGAGAGCGCGGCTTGGATTCACAGTCCATCTCGCGGCGTGCTATGGCCAAACAAACGTCAAACCTCATATCCGCATGTCACACGCGCGCTGCCCACACGCTTGAACGTCAAACGGGTCTGCCCCGAAGCCATTCACCCTCAAAACAAAGGCCTCATAGCAATGGGCGTCAAATCTTCTCGGAGTGGGGTTGGCCCCCGTGAGGAAGTCATTTACGTCATAGAGGTTGTGTAGCATTTCGTGGATGATCGTTCCCGCGCGGCGGTCCACGTTAGGAAGTCCTCGCAAGGGTATTTCAGCCCAGAATGGCGGGCATAGGAAGATCGTAGAATGCACTCCGACTATGGTGAACGCATTACAACCAGCGTCGGTCCGGCACTCGAAGAGAATCCTCCGGCCTCCGTCTAACTCTCCCGCAACCGCACGAAGCCGATGGGCCACGGTGACACCAGAAGGCCCGCCGGCCCACGGGATTACCAGCGATGGATCGTGACAGAAAAAGAACTGGAACAGACGCGCAGTTTCTTTAGCATCTTTGCCGCGTTTGCCGGGTTCGACGCTGATCGCAGCGTCAACCTTATCCGCCGCGTTGCGGGCCAGTTTGATCGCTTCGATGACTGCCTGACGCAGAACAGCGCGACATCCCCCGCCATGAACCGGACACGCGGCACAGAGCCCATCCGGACACGCGACACATTGCCCGGCTGCACAACCCGCGCACGCAACCTCGAAGATCGGCCCCCCGCTTGCCGTAGTAACCGACGGAGCAAACACCTCCGCTTCCGACTCCAGATCGCTCTCCGCGAGAACGGTCATCAGGTCTTCGAGTTCCGCTTCCAGTTCGAGTTCAGGGTCGCGCATAACCTCGCCTCCAGAGAGTACCTGACAGTGGCTCTCGGTTCGTGAGCCGCGGCAATTACGTTCTTGCACCTGCGAGGAGTGCGTGCGTAGCCCGCCGGGCAACCAGTACACCGTCCCGGCACGGACTCAAGAGCTAGTCCGTGCCTGGACGGAGCGTCCCGGGTCAGACTTCATACTCGAACTCGCGTGCCGGCGCCCGCTGCGGAGAAACCCCCGCCTTCTGCCGGCCATTTGCCTTGATCGGCGTCGGTTGAGTCTGATCCCAGGGGAGTACGCGATGTGATCCTGTACGTTTACCCAGGCCCATCGCCTGCGCACTCGTGAGCCACTCTTCGGACTGCTCCGCGATCTCAAGCAGCAGCGTTTCAAACTGCGCCCGCGTGGTCTGCAGGATATGCGGCTGAGCCAGCCAGCGCAGCACTTCGCGTCCGGTAACGCCCATGCGTTGACGGGGCGAAGTCACCAGGCGCTCGTTGTGGTAGCGGATGAGAACTTCTTCCACCACGTCCCAGGCGTTATCGGCGCCGAACAGCCGCTTGACGTCGTCGGAGTCGAGGATCTTGAACGCCTCATCGAGCAGTTGCATCACCTCCACGCGCAGAACGTTCAAATGGCCGAAGGACAACCACTTGAGGTTGTTCCGCAAGTCCAGACCTGCGCGCCGTACGATCGCGATCGAACCAAAGCTCGGATCGTAGGCCCGTTCCCTGATCACATCGGAGATGCGCTTGTCGCGCCAGAACAGAGTGACCTGGTGAACGAAGTGAGCGAATAGCTTGTGGAAGTCACTGTTGGCACGCGAGCCTGTAGGTACTGGTGCGGCCCCGTATCCGAAGATGCGCTTGTACGCCGAGAGCCGATCGCTCTTCGTATAGCGCAGCACGTCGCGACGATCAAACTGGTAGAGGGCAAATGCGCCCGGACCAGCCGACAGCCGCACCGTGCCGGCCTTGAACAACTCTTGCAGCTTCTGGACCACGCGGAAGACCCCGATCTTCTCATGCTGCCAGAGGTAGTACATATCTCCCACAGCCATGATCCGCTCAGAGGTGATGGTCTCGTCGTAGGGTTCGACACCGGGTGGAACCCGCGTCGTGCCGAATTCTTTCGCAGCCTCAGGCCCGATACCAGCTAACTGGGCGAGGCCCTTGTCCGGCGGCGGTGTCGTCTTTGCGTCGGCGTCCACGACGGAGGCCAGCATGTCATCAATCTGCTTGGTGAGCGCATCGGCGAGTTGCGGGTTTGAGATCAAGTCGGCCGACAACTTGCTCGTCACCTGCTCCCGTAGTGCCGCTATACGGTCATATAAGCCTTGATACTCTTTTTCGGTCGCCATTGATGACCCTCCTCATTACTGTGCGCCATCTAAGTTCGTGGCCCATGGCCAAAATCCACGGAAGCGTCTGCTGTGAACCTTCTCACGGGCCGACAGTGAAGCCCGCCTTCAGCGTCAGTTGTTGTCCATCAGCATTCGTGACCACGACGTCCCAGGTCCCGAGGTTCAACAGTGGTAGCGGGAATGTCTGGGTCTTCAGCCTCACGATCAGCAGCGTGTCGGAGCGGAAGAACACTCCGGTGACTGTTGGTGCGCCTGGCCCCACGAATGCTACCGTCGCGGGAGTTGTCGGAGCCTGGAAGCCATCACCTCTGACATGCACAGGAATCGACGATGAAGTCGATCCCTGGGGCAAGTCGCTCAGAAAGATCGGCACCACGGCCTCCACTCCGAACGGCAACCCGAAGTCGGGTTCCGAAGTGATCTCGTGCTTGATGGGAGCGGCCAGAGTGATCAGTGATTGCAGCTGATCGACCAGGTCGTCCAACGAAAGTTTTACGCGTGGAGCGAAGAATCCGGCAGGCAAAGGATTCGCCACGCTGGGACTACTGGGTAAATTCACGATAAAGCTGAGGAGCTGGCGAACCACAGGCGTGAAAGTATTCTGCACACCAAACTTTCCGCCGTCCGTGATGAGCCTGGGGCCTTCCTCCGCCGCGAAATTGTGAATCCACGAGAGCAGATCTTCGAGGAAGATCGCCTTCAGTTCGGGCACAAAGGGATATGTCACTTTGGTGGATTGCCGCTCTGCAGGGCCAATGAACACCGAGTCAAGAGTGAAGCGAACCTCATCAACCGACTCAGCCACCACCGACAACTGCCGTGACAACAGCACCAGTTGCGTCCCGAAGAAGGGTTTCGGAGCATCCAGCCCAAAGAACGGGACGTTGTTGATCCAGCTCTGGGCCAGCGAAGTTACGTAGTCCGCCAGTATGCGGAAGTTCGAAAGATTCTGCTCGTCTCCCACGGAGTTCACAAAATCCTGGTCGGTGAAGTTCAGGCCGAGAACGTCGCGAAGATTTCCCAGTGTGCCCCCGAGCTGGTCGGGATCGACCACAAGCGGAGGCGCGCCGAGAGCCGGAGGAAACTTGGCTGTAGAATTTGCATCGATCAGCAACAGGGAGAAGTACTGGTTCACCCGTGCGATCCTGGGTCCGCTGAGGAAGGCGAGTTCATTGACGAGTTCAGTGAACTGGCTCTTGACTACCGCCTTCAGGGCCACCACGTCCTCGGTATCAGCTTCGGGATCCAGAGTGTAGAGACCGTCCAACAGAGGCAGGGATTGGTCGAGGGCCTCTTTGCCGCGGGCATAAACGCTGGCCTGTGCGCCAGTGATGCCTCCCGCCAGGTCGGTTTGAATCGCATAAGTGCGAGGCGTCCATTTGGATTCAACGTGGCCTTCCACCTCGGTAAGGGTGAAAGACTGGTTGAGAGCACCGAGGAAGCCCTTCGTGTCGCCGGCCTTGAGCTTCCAGCCTAGGACTTCGCCCACGGCCTTGTTGACGATCTGACCGAGGCCAGCGGTGCTTCCGCCGCTGCCACCACTTCCGCCCGTTCCTGGAGTTGCCAGCGGCGAGGGTGGATAGCCCACTTCCTCAGTGAGGATTGGATACGCGGCAAGATCCGCAATCGGATTCTTAGCGACCTTGGCAGCCGCTCGTACACCCTTCAAAATGATCCCTGCCATAACATTCCTCCTGGCTCAAATCTTTTCGGTCAGATAAACCCGTTCGGTTGCCAATCCCCACTCATCTTCTCTGGCGTAAACCGTGCTTCCGACGGGAGCTTGAAAACGTCCCTGCTGATCGGTCAACACTTCAATTTCATCCCCGTTGGGCAGCAGTACCGCCACCCGCCGGCCCACGAATGGCTTGTTCGTGTGGTCGAGGAGCAAGCCCTCGGCGTTGCGTCCGCTTGCCGTCACCGGCTGATCGGAGACGGCTACCGTAGTGACCGGGGGCGCACCCTCGCGCAAGTCGAGGGACGACGGCGTGAATGCTTTTCCCGCGGAGCTTACGGGAAGCACTCCGTTCAAGTCGTTCGGTATCTTCATAATCCCGTCTTCCCCGATGGTTACCTCCCTGTTGCCCACCAGCACCGTGGTTCCCTTTCCCCATCGGATGCCCTGGCATTTCTGCTGAACAAAAACCGCGGAGCGAGTGGGACGCTTACCACAAGGCCGGAAATAGTGCTTTATGTCCACGCTTCGCTCACAGCAGATGTAGCGATACTGCAAGGCCCCTCCCTCGCTGATATATCCTTCCGGTGCCCGGGCCTCGATTTGGTACAGACCATGGAGCGGCACGTCGAAGATCTCGGCAATGCCATCCACGCTTCTGGCGGAGGAAGTAAACGGTTGAAACCTGGGGGCAGATGGGTGGGTCGCCGCATGCGATTTGGCAGTAGATTCATGTGTGATCACGGGCGCGCGGACGGCGGTCACAACCCAGTCCACGCTGCTTTGGAACGCCTTCGCGTTCTTGATGAAGTCCTCTTCACTGGCATCAAAGGCGCGAAACTTTATGCTGCAGGCCTCCGCCAGCCTATGGAGAGGACAAGGAATGCAGCAGCAATCTGCATCCGACTCCTCTTTCACCAGGAACGTCACGGTAGAGGTCGCGTAGCGTGTGCACCCAACCTCGGGACCGGCGGACAGCCTGAATTCCGCAAAGAGAGGCTCCGTCCCCTTTCTTGCGTCCACTATTTCTTTGGGTACCTCAAAATGTTGGAATCCCTTCTCGCTCTTGGCTCCGAGTTTCACCGTGATCCACTTGCCGCCTCCCGAATGACGGACTTGCAGTTCGGTGTCCTCTGCCACGTAGATAGGGCTTTGATTCGAGTCATCGAAGAAATTGACGCATACTTTAACTTCCGCCATAAAGACCTCCGGATACGGTATCGACAGACCCACTTCTGCTGCCAGTCAAGTGACTCGTTCAGCGATATCATCCCTGGCGCGCACATCGCGCGCGACAATCTTTTGTCCGACAATCGCGTTGCGCACCGAAATCGATGTCGTTCCTGCTCGCTCCGCCAGCTCCTGCCAGCACGATGCCAAGGCCGTGCTGGTTTGTTCCAGCGGCAGACGGCATTGCTCGATCCCAAGCTTTACGGTGCCGGCCCAGGGCAGCCACGCCCGCCGCTCATTGCCCAGTCTGGCGAGTTCCTTGAGCTTCTCGTAAGACACCAGATCCGACGCGAACTGCTGCTCGATGCGGTGAAAACGCTCCTGGCAAAGGGTGAGCGCACGCCGAGCACGATCGTGATCTGGCGGGTGGCCAACTGCCTTGCGCGCCTGCAACGCGGATCTCCGTGCCTCGTGCAGCATGCCCAACATGTCGAGAACCACATTCTCCAATCCGTCCGCCAGTGCTGCCGAGTCGTTCGGCTGGTCTCCCGCAGTGACAGGTCAGAGTTTCGGGCCGAGCCAGGCGACGGTCCAGGGCCATCCGCACGGCGCCAATCAGAAAACGCTCGGGAATAATTCCGGGATCGACGCCCGCAGCCAAACGGCGCGAAGCCTCTTCGATCATCTGGTGTTCTTTGGCACCAAAATTCAAGACCTTGGCCAGACTGCGATTGCCAAGGGAGCGGTACGGCTGATAGCACATCGCATCTACCGCAATCGGACAAGCTTCACTAAACGATTTCAACATCGCCGGCGGTATGCTACCCGAAGACGGATTCGGATAAATACGCATCCAGGCCTTGCGATACAGTCTGCTTTCGGACTCGAATCCCATGCGCCGCAGCAATTCGGTGTTGATCAGCATCCTCAAGTATGGCGTCGGATGCGGCCCCCTCGAGCTGTAATACACCACCGTCTCCGGTCCTCGCGCCAGAATGTCCATGAGCGAACCGGCGAAGCCGGGACCGCCGAGCAGTATGCCGCTCATGTCGGCAAACATCTCGCGATTCCAGCGCACCCAGGTCCGTGCAACCTGGCGGCTGGCGCCGGCTTTGAGCAGACTCACGCCGATTTTTCGTGGGATGTCTTTGTTAAGTCCCAGATCGTTCTGCAGGTTGTGACTGATCTCGTGCATCACCGCCCCCAGCGTCCAGGGATTAACCAGCCGGTGGTAGGGCAACTGCACAAGCGGGAAAGGATTCAGCTGCTTTCCCAATCTCTTTAGCGGGATCCCCCTGCGAAATGTCGCCGGAGCGAATCCCGTCGCCATATAGGAGAACGGTGGCGGAGATGGAATCGGTCGAGCTACTCCGATCCCCAGATAATAGGCCCGATAACAATCCAGGCCAATTCGATCGCAGCTCAGCAGCCACTTCGCATAGCGAGTCTGGCGTTGTCCGAAGAGCTCAAAGTAGAAGTCCCAAATCTTCTCGATGCCCCGGACCCACTTATGTGCGTGCTCCTTCTTCCTCATCACATCCTGCAGACGAGAAGTGCTCGGCTCTTCGGCGGCCACAGATACGGACTTGCCTACCTTGCCGGACATTTTCAGAAGGCTAGTTCTTAGGCCCGTGATCAACTTATTGACCGCCTGAATGTGTCCCGCAGTGGGAGCCTCTGCGCCAGTCCCAAATTCATCGGCTTTGAAGGGACGGAGCGCAGCCGCGTGCCGTGTCACGTTGATCGACTGCGCCCGCAGCCACGGCAACATCACTGGAGCCGGACCGCCAGCAGCTTTCGGCCGCTGGCGGGAATCCGGAGTTTCCCCAGTGGTTGTCGTTGGTATGGTTTCGATCAGCGTTGCCATGGTCTCGCCTCAACGAGTCGTTTCTTATCTCAACACTTGCCCACAGCAACGGCAGTAGGCAGGAGTTGGCGCTGGGGTTGTAGTTGCAGTTGTAGTTGACTGGGCTGGGCTTGCGCCACAGGTCGGACAGGCCGCACAGCTGCATTGGCCCCCGACAACCTGTCCGTACCGGCCCGGACGTACACCCGCGGCAGGCGCGCCGACCCCCGGTACCGCGCCCGGAGCTGCGTATCC
>WNFB01013167.1_pt1 | contig 16938 bp, 21 predicted proteins | sample 5400501 | NCBI WGS metagenome assembly WNFB01 (sample SAMN13153341, study PRJNA577476) | soil metagenome | isolation source: 200 cm saprolite under Douglas fir tree site 2 hole 1 | place: USA:California | collected 2015-04-18
ACGGGCGAGGCGTGAGGGAAAACTGTGACGAGGCAGTCAAGTATCTGAAAGCCGCTTCGAGCATGTCGAACGCCAGGGCACGGAGCGCGTTCGGAACCATGTATGCCACCGGCCACTGTGTGCCGCGCGATCTGCCGACGTCGTATTTATGGTTTGCGATGGCTCTAAAGGTGGATCCGAATAATCGGATTCTCGAAAAGGATTTGAACGCGGTCTGGAATCAGATGACGCCGCCGGAACGGCAGATGGCTACAAGAATGAAACAGTGAGAGATTGAAATGGTGTGGGTGTGCGCAAATGATGAAAGCTGGGCGGCATAAGATGAAAGTCGATACCCCAATTTGTGAAATTCGGTAAACGGAGCCTTGGGGGGCTTTGCCCAAGAAAGCATCTTGCCCCAAAACCTCGGTTCTTGCCCAAAAACTCTCAGATATCTGCTTCGGTCGTGTCCAGCGAGCGGTAAAGGATAGGGTGATACGTTATCTGCCATTCTTCGTTCAATAGCCTTGTTGAAACTAAGATTGATTCCGACTCCCTGAGTTGCCTCGCCTGGTGCCAGATCTTCGGCAGCGCTTTCCGCATGAGCAATAGGAAGAGAAACATTTTGGGTGCTGACAAGTTTTTCCAATAAGCGCGGATCTAGCTGCTTGTGTGCAAGGCTCGACAAGGAAATGGACGAATGATCCCCTTGCACCTGGTATGCGCTCGTGGCTGCAACGTGGTAGGAGCTCTTGCTGTTGTTCTCGATCGTGTAGTGGATATAAACACTGCTCCTGGTTCGGAACACTTGCTCTACGCGGACGCCTACTCGGTTCTTTGAGGGCCGCGTGTTGACCGAGGTGATCTCAACGGTTCCCAAGAAGGCGCGGGTCAGCATCAGGTCCGCGAGTTGATCTGTAGATGGACTCACAACCAGATGAGCGGCTGGCGAGGGCGCATTATCAATCGCAAAATTCTTGCTCTTCACCTCTTGGGTCGTCTCAAGTTCGTAAGCAAATCGCCGCGAAGCCGTCCAGACGAACAGGTCGGTGGAGGCACCTGACTTCATCGGCTTGACGAAAACTTTGTTCTCCTGACGCTCGATCTGAAAGTCGGAGCTGCCCGCCGCGGCCATAGTGACCGGCTCGTGGAATTCCAAGATGGTCAGGTGATTGAGAGCGGTGGCTACGTAGATAACGCTGGGAGCGGGCGGGTCCGTCTGTTGGGGGAAGGCCGCGCCTGTGCAAGCGCAATATATAAGGATGAAAGACAAGTATCGTTTCATAGTTCCCTTTTAGGCCCTGAGCGGAATCCCTTGAGGATTCCGCTCAAAGCGATTGCTTCCCTTACATAACCCAGGGCGCGTCGTCCACTTCCCCATCGGGAACAATGGGTGGAAACTCCACGGCGTCATCGGCAACTGCGGCTTGCGCCGTGTTCTCCGACTCTTCGTGAACTTCGGTTGATGTGCTCTCGGTCTGCTCGGGCGTGTCGTCGAGGAGGATCTTCCCGTCCTTGTACTTGAACAGGAAGGTGTGTTTCTGTCCTCCGTCCTTGAGTGGATCAACCAGGAAGGTACGGCCTGATGGATCGATACGGACGAATCCCTCGTAAAGCCTTGGGATGTTCACGCGGACCATCCTGCCTCCGGTGCGCTCCGCCAGCTTCACGATCATCTCCTGCGGAAAAGCAAGAAAGAGAATCGAGCCGCTCGAGCGCTGGCCGTTACACACGATACGGTTCAGCGCCTGCAGCTAGCCCATACGGTTCTCCATCTTGTTCTGGGCCCAGATGCAGATAAAGGCCAGAACGGCCCGCATCTCGTATTTGCCCCGCTCCTCGTCGCAGTGACAAGTGGCGTAGGCCTGGGTCTTTGCGAACAGCTTCTGTCTCCGCAGTTCCTTGTCGGGACTCTGCCGAACTTCGTCCCACTCGGCTTTGGCCTTTTCCAGTTGCTTTTTGAGTTGTTCGCGTCTTTCGGCAATCTCGCCGATCTTCGCGGCATAGACCCGATTGACGAACCGGCAAGCTTCGAGCATCTCGCGGGTGACCTGTTCGCCCACCACGAGGGCCTTGAATGCCTCAATCGGGGCCTTGTTGATCAGCAAGTCTTCGATCTGCTTGCGAACATGGTTGTAGAGATGGCCGATGCGGTCGGTCTTCTCCGTTTCGAGATGCAACGGGAGATCAGAAACCCGGCGTTCGTTCTTGTAACGAAGCCAAGCCGCCTGACCGACCTGCTGGCGTATTTCGGCGACCAACTTGAGGTCGGGCTGGACCTGCCACTTGAGGCTGTCGAGTGCGTTCTGAAGCTCTTTGGCTAGCTGCGCCGCAAGCTCTTCACGACCCGCTGCCCGGCATGAGGTCATCAGGTCGGTGATCGAGCCGATGTGATTACCTCTTGCCTTCATGGCTACATGTTCCAAATTAAACCAGGGGTCGCGGGCCTTGTCGGCCTTGTTCTTCCCCTGTTGCTGCCCGACACCTCTTGAGAACCGGTCTTTTACGAAGCGCGGAAACCGGTCCTCTTCGACCACGCAGACCCAGTCGAAGTCATAGTCACCACCGTTTTTCTTCGCCGTTTGGGAGTGGAGCACATAGGTGCCCTCCAACCGTAGTTGCCGCGCAACAAGTCCTGCGCCTCCGACTCGGTAAGCGTGCAATTTTGGCGGCGAAGGTCCTCGTTGAGCTGCGCGATGATCTCCACGTCGGACAAATTTCCGAAGGGGAGCAGGTCGTCCACCATGCGTATCGGATAGCGAACGCACAGACCGTACCTGGAGACCAGCTGCACAATGGCTTTGTGCTCGGGAATCCAATCAGAACCCGAAAACACTTTGCCATCTCTCAGGAAGAGATAGCCGTCGTGCATGAGAGCAAACCCCGGCAGACGAAAACCTCCTCCTGTCGCAGTCTTGAACGCCCAGCGCGCAAGCAGTTTGTTGAGCTGATTGTTGACGTAAGGATGACGGACGATTTCGCCGCTGGCGTCGGCCAGGAGCAGTCCCTCCACGACCCTGAATTCTTCGTTAGGGTCCAGCTCCAACGCATCCGAAGACTTGTCCGGATGCCGGCCCAGAAGTTCCAGCAACTCTTCGTAGCGGCCCTCGCCCACCGCCTCACTCAGCTTGGCCACTTGCTTCATGGCCTGGGGTAAAATTTCCAGCTGAATTGAGTCTTCAGGAGCATGCTCTACAAGCGTGTAACTGGACTCAAACTCGAGCTGGCGGGAGACTTCGCGGATTCCAACTCCTACACTGCCCGCGAATCTTCTGCCCGGCCCGAATAGCGAGTACACCACCGCCGGTATCTTCAGTCCTGGTTTGACCGCGCTTTCCGGCAAGATAAAGTCCGCTTCCAGCGCGTCGGCAACATCATCCTCCATAATTTTGAATGAGCCTTTTGCCTGGGTACCGGCAAAGGCCATGCGAAACTGGTAGAAGCGGTTCGAGGGCAAGACCTTCCCGGCCGTTTCCCGTTCCGCTTGTTCGACGAGCGATAGCCCTTCTTGCTCGTCCAAGTCAAGGTCCTCCTCTCGAACGTTTCCATAGCGTTCCCTGTGAAGCCGCCTAACCTGGTTAGCCACGAGTTCCGCAGCGTGTTTGTTTTGTAGCAGTTGGAACTTGGATTTCGCGATCCAACTCCCGCAATCATTTGTTCCGAGCGCACAGTCCGGTCCGGCACCACCAGCACGCGAGCATCAGGGGCCTCCATCATTACCTTGCAGGGTGAGACGAGGATCCCGAGATATACAATCGCCGCCTGTGGGGAATGTTGGAACCGCTCGGCGATGTCACGGCTGTGCTCCTGGTCCACAAAGTAGAATTTGCCCTTCTTTGCGGAACCGCTCGCACCCACTAATTTGTAGTGGACGCCGTTCCAGATGAGCCTTGCCAGGGCGTTCTCGACCTGCGACTCCTCAAAGTCATCGAGAGGTTCGGTCGGGACGTTGACGCTGGCAACCTTAATTCCGGGATAGAGCACGCCGAGGAGCGTGTTCTCGAGGGGCTCAAGATCGTGCAGCCGCGGCGCTATTCTGCCGTTGCGGTCGATCTCAAGGTTCTGGATTCGGTCGGCCGGGATTCTGTATTGGTTCGTCGTTGTAGTATTCTTCGTCATTGTTTTATTCTCCTTAGCTATTCGTTCCCGGGAGACCCAGGTTTCAAGTTAAGGAGTTTGCGTGACCGCAAGCTTCTCCTCGCTCTCGCCTGGCTGCTCCCCGTTTTGGGTTCGCTCGGCCAGGCCCTCAAGTTCAGAGATGCCCGGTCAGCACATGTCGCCACATAAAGCTGCGGGGCGCTCAAAGGACCAAATCAGTTGCTTGGTCATCTGAGAACTTTTCGTGCTGATGTCTTCGAACTAAGAACTAGCTGCGGGCAACAGCCTGCTTCACAATCACAGGGCTGCCGCCTCCATTTACCTCCGGCACTGCCTTCCAAGCTGTCAGCGTGTAGAACGACTGACCGCTCTTGAATGCCTCAATCAATGCCTCGCCCTCGCTTGCCGCTTCCTGGCCCAGTTCCGGCTTTGCCGGAGAGGATCCAGCTTTGGGGAGGAAATAACGAACATTGCCATCATCTGTGTTCCGTTTCTTGCGTCGTGTTTTCGCCGCGCCAGCGCCGGCTACCGCCGCTGGTGGCGCCGTGACAGTTCCTGGTCTGGTTTCCATCTGTTGCTCCTTTGCCTAGCAGTCGTCCTTAAGAGTCACTGCACGCTACTGAGTCCGGCTTGCTGCAATACCCAGTCACGCTTTTCTCCCTCAATCGCCCGCTCCCAGAACTCGCCAATCAGCAGGCCGCTGGGGTTCTGCTCGGACCTTCTCTCCACCACCAGCCGGACATGAAACTCGCTCACTACCTTGTCGACGGTTTCGTTGTGCTCGTGCACATGGTGAATCTCCTTCACTCCGAAAGCCGCAAAGGTAAGCGGATCGTCTTTTCCGGCTTCGAGGGAGCGCAAACTGAAATTCCGAGTTGGCCTGATCGTCCTGGATCTTTCCAATCATGTTTTCCTTCTGCATTCCGGCGTAGGCCGTCCGGCGCAGGTTGGCGGTCATCATGTTGAGGCTCTCGGCCCAGTTGCGGCTCACATTCGAGGCCGCGAAGTTCAGATAGCGCTCAAGAAACAGGCGCACGAACGCGCGTTTCTCAAACTCACTTGGCTCTGATCCGGTGCCTTGGGTCACGGAGAGCGTCGGCTTGGCTTGGCCTACGACAAATGCCATGCCGTTCTGGTCCACGCGAATGACTGTGGGGGGCTGTAGGCGGACATACACGGCGAAGCCCAGGGCCAGCATGGTCGTGGGCGCGCAAAGAAATGCCAGCACCATAGCGCGATTGGCGTAGGCCCGCAACGCTCCGTCATGCTCGTAGTAGCGGCTGTAGCGAACCTTTTCCGGTGTGCCGATGTCCTCTTTGTCTTTGCTCTTTTTTAACCACATGATCGTTGCTCCCCGATGATGCCGCTCTTAGTCGTTATTTCCTAGCGTCGCCCGAACAATCGTCCGAAGAACTTCCCGATATAAAAGAAGATCAGTGTCGTGATGCTGTAGGGCCGGAACCTTGTTCCTTCCGGCTCCCAGATCGGTGGTCGTCTCCACATCGAAATCTCCTACACTCGGGCTAGTTGTCTTCAGCATTGTTCCTTCCCGCGGCTTTTCCCAGCGCCCGCGCCACGTTATAGGTAAGGACTTGGGTCACTGAGTGAGGGCGATAGCCAAAGCCCGTCCCGGCTGCGGCAGCCGTAGAGCGACTGCCGTTGCCGGAGTTCCCGGCGCCGTTTGTGCTGGGGGAAGGGGCTACTGGGCTTGTGCTGCTGTTCATCGCGCTTGTCATTCCCGAGCGCAGAAACCCGGCCATGGAAGAGGCCGGCGCTGGCGGCGGCATTGAAGAGGCGAAAGTGCCGGAACTGGACGTGCCGCCTGCGCTTGCGCCGGCTACCCCCGAACTTGAACTGCCTCCCGCCCCTGTGCCTGCTCCGGCAGAAAATCCGCTCACTCCGGCCAGAGCAGCGCCGGCGGCGACCGCGCCAGCGCGCACCAAGGTCAATGCAGTCGATCCCACATCGCCGGAAATAATCCGCTTGGCAATAAACGGAACCAGGGCGATTGCCAGGGCATAGAAGACGCTCACTAGGCCAAGCATCAGCGAGTCCGGCACGCCCTTCAGAAAACCCAGGAACCCATTGCCCAGGACGTCGTTGACTTGATTGAAATGGATCGCAGTGATCAGTGCGCCGAAGACGGCATACAGAATGCCCCATGCGTTCCAGATCATCACATTGATGGCATAGGTCTTCCCCAGTTGGCCGATGCCGGATACTGGAATGAGCGCCAGCACCAAAGGCCCGAGGACGTCGAGCAACGAACCAAACAACACGTAGAAGAAGCAGAACACGATGATGGCTAGCGCATACAGCACATAGGCAACAAGCAGCAGGAGCACTGTGATCGTGCCCGCGGCATCGCCGTTGATCAGGTCCCAAAACGTCAAGCCCGGGTTGTTCGTGGCTTGTTGCTGGAGTTGGGTCATCCAGTTGAGGAACATGTCGCTCGCGCCCGAGCTTGACCCGATGAAATTGGCGACCGCATTAAACGACCCGTTCACGTCCCGGAAGACCGACGCCCAGTTGGCGATGATCATGGCAACGACCAGATACTTGATCGCTGTGACCGCGAGCGCCTGCAGGTCTCCGCCGCGCAATGCCCCCTTGGTAAAGGCCGATGAGGAAACCAACCAACAGGATCGCAAACGCGATGTTGGTTACGGTGGGGATGATGCTCGTGGCATCGATGCCTCCCATAGCCGTATTCATGAGCTGTTGAAAATAAAACACGGCTAATGCGCTCCCTGCTGAAGCACCTGACTCCCATTGTTGTGCAGCGTGGATGTATGAGCAGTGCTGAATTTAAGCTGCGCCCCTTGATTGGCAAGCTCGATCGAGCGGACGCGCACCAATTCCGCCATGGCCGACTGCGTGTACGCATGGGCCCGCACCAGCCAGGCTGATGTTTGGGCCTCCAGAATCGCCGCACTCCCCGGTGCGGCGGTCTGCAATTGCTGGTTGATTTGTTCCGCGGCCTGCAGCTCAAGATCGGCCAAAGCGTCGATCTCAACCGACTTCTTCATAGCGGCCTGGGCCTGGGCATCCGTCATGTCCACCAAGTCACGGACCGGTTGCGAGGCGTCCGTCGCCGGCATCACCGAGCCGTACAGTGCGGCATAGTTGGCGGTGACTTGGGGCACGGCGCCGGGATTGCGTGAGAGCAGGCTTTTTTCCAGTTGTTGCGACGCAGGCAGCGTAGCGCTCGATACTGGGAGTTGGAAGACCTGGCGCATCTGAACGAATTGCGCCTGCGACTGCGTCGCCAAGCCTCTCGCCTGATTGATAGCCGTCACCGGAAACACGACTTGCTGCTCAAAGTTGGCGGATTGCTGTTCGAGCTGCTGGATCGCGCCCAAGGGTTTTGCGACCACGCCGCTCAACAGGTTCGAAATGGTGCTCAGCCCCACCGAGATGATGGCGCAGCAGGGATCGAGCCCTAGCTAGCTGCGGGCCTTGCTGGGGAGAATCATGACTACAACGGCGAGCGCGAGCCCAAAGGCCAGCGCGTTGCGGACAAGCTTTGCAGCGCGAGTTAACGACTTGTGTGTCACTTGTTTGCTCCTATGGGTGCGAAAGCACCTGCTGTATTTGGTTCTGCAGATTGTGTGTTGACGCTGCGCTCTGTTTCAGCAGCGTGTTCTGGTGCGCCAGCCTCGCCGCTTCCTGCCGCAGCTCCGCCGCAAGCATCTTGGCCATGTAGGCCTGGGTCTCTAGGTCCGCCACCTGCGCTTGCGCCTAGAGCATCGGGCCTGATCCGGGCGCAGCCGCCGCGCTCTGCTGTTCGAGCTGATCGGCAAGGGCCAGCATTCCCTGGGTCGTCTGGTCCGACAGGACCGTGGTCTTGAGCGAACCCATGGCCAGCGCATCGTCCATGTCAATCATGTTGCGGTGCACTGGCCGGGCATCGGTTGGGGGAGGGATTGTGGCGTAGACCTTGGCGTACATCAGCGGAAGCTGGGCAATCGACCCCGCCTGGCCGTTCCGGAATACCGATTCCAACCGCGATGGATTGGCGAGCGTCGCACTGTTGTTCTTGATAGTCTGGATTTGGGACATCAAACCGCGGTATCGCGCAATGGTCGATGTCACCGAGGCTTTAGCCTGATTGATCGCCGCGACCGGCCAGATGGTCTGTTGCCGGAAGTTGTTGATGGTTGAATTCAGCGTTTGAATCCCGCTGAGAGCGCCTCCAACCGCGTTTTGGAGGGTGCTGGTAATGGTTTGGATCAACTTCAGTATGTCCGCGATCCCGGCCGCGCTCGCTGTCGTCGGCAACAAGCAGAGCGCGACTACCAAGACAGCCAAAAGACGCTTGATGCTTGTGAACCTAGAGTTGCTGAGCATCTCTGAAATTCGCCTCCTCATTAAAGTGCTCCTCTCGCTACTTCTCCCGATACTTCTTCCGGCAGCGGATCAACATCGGCCAGGCCGAACTGGAATCTGTCCGCCAACTCGATATACGCGTCAATCAGCTGCGTGGCTTTGCGCCGCTCCATCCATCAGGAGCGATGACACGCTCTCGCGCGTAGGTGGTCATGATCCAGTAATCGACGGCGGTCGACGACATCCGGATCGTGTGCGTGGTCTCGGCCTTTTCACCGATGACGATCAGGGCGTCGGCGCTCTTGCCCTTGACTGGTGCGCTGAAGTGTTTGATCTGGTTGAGTGCTGTCTCGTTCAGGTGCAAGTGCTCCCGCAAGGCAGTCATGTCCCCTGGCTGCTGGCCGATGATCTTGGTTGTGGTGTTCTTGACGATGCCGGCCCCGTGGACTCTGGGGTTCGATTCAGTGCCGACAAAATCCTCTGCGGTTTGGCTGATGCCCCAAACGCTGGCGTTACGTTTCCGCGCCGTGCGGAACAGCTGTACTACTTCCGGCGCTAGCACAGGCGAATCGAGCAGGAACCAGCACTCATCGAGCACAGTGATGCTCCTTCTGCCCGCCTTGCCCGCTGCACGCTGTGCTGTGGCGTGGGCAATCAGCAGGCTCATCGCCGTCTCAAGCCTCGGGTCATCACTTAACTGCTCCACGTTAAAAAACAGCCATGGGTTGTCGAGCGAAATCGTGGTCGGACGATCAAACAGCTTTGCGTACACTCCTTTTTCACCAGTCCAGCTGCGCAGCTTGATTGCTGCTAGGTGCGCTTCGTCCATCACCCTCTGGTTCTTTTCTTCGTCGCGCCACTGGGCCAGCTCGTCGCGCAGGTCTGAGAAGGTTGGAATGGGATTCGACAGCCGGATCGCCGCCCTCTTGTAGGTCCTCAGGATAGCTTCCGTGATGATGTTATCGAGCAGTTCCGTGTCTTCGGCTCGCCCCTCGCCCAACATGTGCCGCGTCAGGTTTTTGAGGGGGCAGGTCCCACGGATTGATCGTCTGGTCGGTATCGAGCGACATCGTGATCATCCGCCCGCCCATTAGCTCGACCAACGGGTGGTAAGAGTCACCACGCTCTATGATCGAGATCAAAGGGTTATCGCGGGCCGCCATCAACAGAAATTGCTGGACCATGAAGGTCTTGCCGCCGCCGCTCTTTGCCATCACCAGCATGTTGGCGTCGCTCAAACCGGGATCAAATAGCGAGAACGGAATCAACTGGCGGTAAAGAGTTTCGAGCAGGAAAAGCGGCGATCGCGGCGTGCCGCGCCACGGCATCTCCACCGGCACAAGATCGGCGGCGTTCGAGGTAAGCAGATCCTGGTCGCGCTTGTCCGCATCTCCCATTGCGGGGAGCGCACTGACGAAGAGTCTTCTGTTGGCCAGAGTCTCGGCCACCGCCTTGGCGCCGTTCATGCGCACGATGGCATACAGGAGCTGCTGCCGGCGATTGTCGATGGTGCGTTCGGCCTGCTCAAGGTCCGAGGTCGTGACCGCCGGCTGTGAGGTGCGCGTCCCGATTACCAGGCTCAGCTTGGCGGTTTTGACCGAGCTCGAAATAATGTCCTGCTGCACCCGGACAAGCTGAGCCTCGGCGACTTGGGCCTCTACATTGATCCGGACCCCGCCGCTCGAATCTCTCTGCGCGGCCTGCATCTTGCGCAACCGGCTCTTGTAGCCCTTGAGCACTCTCGCCTGGTCGGGAATCGTGATCTGGGCATTCACAATGATCGGGAAATCAAGAGCGGCCAAGTCTCTCAGTATCCCCGGAAAGTTTGCGTCTGGCAGGTCCTTCAGGCTGACAAACGAGTACAGAATGCCGCCGAGGTTTAGATACGAGTCCGTCTCATCCACAATGCTCACATCGGCGATCTGTTCTCGGGCGCTTGAGTATAAAAGTTGCTCTTCTCCGCGTCTGTATGGGCGCCGGTCCGGACGCAGGGGATTGAGTGCCCGTTTGGCTTCAACAAATAGCTCTTCGTCGTTCAGCCGTCGCGCGCCAAATCGGCCGCTTCGAGCGCCGTCTCTGCTCCGCGCAGGAGGCTTTCAAATTCCGACACGAGTTTCTGCTGCTCCTGCCGCGTTCGCTCAATCGACTTCCGCGCCGACAGGCTGAACATCTCGTGTCTTGGTTTCAGCGGCTTGCCCGCGATGCGGTGGTGCACAACCGGGTCCCAGATGAAATACACATGCAAAAGAGGCCGCATGTAGGCCCCAGCCGTCTCTTTTGTTCTCCATCTCTCGACCCGCAGCGCATCAAGCGCGATGATCTCGCTTCGTTCTGACCGCTGCCCGGCCGCATACTGTTCGAACAGATCACCCAGGTCTTCCACCACCTCGTAGCGGAATTGCACTCTCATGCTCTGCTCTGGCAGCGACCGCAGCAGCGCTTCGAGCATCAGCTTGCCGCGGTCCCGGCCTTCATCGCTGGCAAAATATGAAGTCAATCCTTTAAGTTCATAGCCCGCCACAAAAGCGCCGTTTGTGCGGACAACAACGTTGTCCAAGTAATCGCGGACCGGAAGTTGTTCGCACAATGCAGGATCCTGCAGCTTCTGTTCGTGTTTTTCGAGTGTCAGCGGCACTGCTCTATTCCCCCCTCAGATATGCGGTCCTGATTTCCCGGTCGCTCGCCACTGCGCAGTAAGCGCGGGGTTTCGTGTACCAGAAAACGAGATCACGGACATAGCCTCGTGGCTTGCCGTACTTGAAGGCCATCAGCACAGGCACCATGAACAACGGCACTCCGTACTGCAGGACAAGGTTCATTGGCATGCCGGCGATTTCGCCTCCCACAAAGTGGCCGACGATATTCATCACGGCTGCCGCCCCAAGCACGACGAACAGGTCTTCAAATTCGAGGTACATGAACGTCACTCGCGTCTGCAAATTCCTATTCGCCGGTGTCACTTGTAACGCCATCGCTCGAACTCCTTCCTACGGCACGCCGGCCGTTCCGTGCTGAATCCAAAATTCCCCAAGCCGCAGCAAGCCCGAGAGTCCAAAGCAGCACATCGCCGCTATCAAGTTCCGCACCCAGGCCTCGCCCACTGTCATCCGTTCCAGCAGCCCGGCATAGTGAGTCACCGCCAGCACCACTTGGAGCACGCCGTAAAGCGGGAGAAGAACATTGCCGACCCAGTTCACCAGCGTCAGGATCGATATCCAGCAGCGGTCCGGGTTGTTCCAGGCCGCCTGGTTGCTGAATGACTCAAGCGCCCGCAGCAATCCCGAGCACATGAGCGATGCCAGGGCAGCGTACGCCAGGGTGTTGATAGCTTCGGCCCTTGGTGAAATTGAAAATTGCTGCGGCAGCGAACAATCCGGCCACGGTCGGCATGATGACGTTGCCCAGCCAGTTGGTCAGGTTGAGCATTCCGTTTGCAAAATTCACTTCGATCACCTCCTTGTCTTCATCAGCCGACCATGGCCAGGACCAGCTTCCAGATGGCCGCAACACTCAAAAAAGCGAGACCTGATCCAACCAGCGGCATAAAGGGCCGGTGGCGCGCGTAGTTAAGGATCGCGCCCACCACAGCCAGACCCGCCGCTTCCGGGAGAATCGTTCCTGCCAGGAAGTTCCACGCAGACGTCAGCATGTCGGTCGTCGCAAACTCCGTGCCGCTGTTCCAACTCTGCATAAGCTGGACCATGCCCGATGCGGACAGCAGAAAGATAGCGGCGATAATCGACCCGAGCGGGTTATGCCCCTCGGCCGCGTCAAGCGCCGCCTTCAGCACGCAGAAGGCGGCGAGCACGGGAATCAATCGAGAAACCACGACAGCCGAAACAAAACCATTGAAGCTGGTCTCTACACTCGCGACCCACGGGCTACTGATGTTCCCGCCCTCTGGAGGCATTGAGATTCCTTGCGCAGCAAACCAGGACAGAAATTGCGGCAGGGTTAACAAGATCACTGACCACAAGGCCCAACGTTGGAATCGTCCGCCGACCTGGAAATTCACGCCAGCTTCCTGCCGCAAAGCGATCCCCGCCAGGACCATTGTGCAGATGGCGGCCGGAACCGCCATATCGAACAGCAGCTTCATTAGATCGACAAGGATTTGCGGCAATGTCATTGCTTAAGCACTCCGGTTTCGCTACTGCACACCCGCTGTGCCGTTCGCGATCCAGAATTCAATCAATCGCGTCAGACCCGAGACCACGAGCAGTCCCCCTGCGGTGACTGCCCAGCGCGCCACGCCACGCCCTTGCGAATAGGCCACCACCGCCATGACCACGGCCAGCGCTGCGCCCACGGGCGCGATGACGTTACCTACCCAGTTCACCAGGTTAAGAACTGTTCCTTCGGGCTGGGCCGCCGTTTGCCCTTGCACTGCCTGTCCCGTCGCCGGCTGTGTTCCGAGGTCTGGGCATAGGAGATCAACGGGAAGAACTGAACAACAAGAATGGTCAAAAGAAAGGCGAGAACGAAGCGCCGTCGCCCCTTTCCCCAACTCGACAATTTCATACGGATCCCCTTCTGCGACTCGGGTTGAGTGAGTCTCCCGCGTCGCAGGTGAGAACATAGGTCCGTTTCAGACTTTGGGCAAATCGGAAGAGGCCGTCGATGCGTAAGTCGGAAGGGGTGGGGCGGTTGGTTTTTTGCGGGAGAGTCTCGAACCGCCAGACCGCGCATCGGACGCGATTGAATCTAAAGGGTGATTAGACAAACGCCAATTTATGTCTGGCCTGGTAGTTGGAAGCCTTATCAGATGTAAATACTTTTGTCTTTGGTGCATCTCACAACGGTAACCCTGCGCCGGAAGAGGCTTACTGGCGCATGGGCAAATCTGGAGACGTGTCGTCCTACGTCAACGACTCTTTTTCTTCAGGCCGATTCGGTTTTGTTTGCAGTGGCTGACTATTCACTCAAAGTGGATGGCGAAATCGAATTCCCTGGAAGAGGGCTTCCTTACCGGAATGGCTTCCGAGTAGGCTCCGTCATACCGGAAGACTCTCCTCAAGTCGCTTGCTGGATCGTATAACATCGCTTGCAGAAAGCTGATCGGAGCCGCATGGATGTGCACCTGATTGTTGGGACCTATGAGTTGTTTCGGCACTTTTTCGCTGTGCCCGCAGCGGCAGATGTGAACGGCCAGGAAGTTGGGGCGGTACGAGGTGTGCTGACTTCCGTCTTATCGATGATCGAGCGTGGCGCAACCCACATTGGCGTTGCCACCGATCACGTCGTGGAGTCGTTTCGGAATGATCTGTATCCCGGATACAAGACCAGCGAAGGCGTAGCTCAGGAGTTGCTCTCGCAGTTCGCCACTCTCGAAGAAGCGCTGCCTCTCCGGACGCGAGACGAGCGAGGATAGCGCGTCTTGTGGGATCTGCGAGCGCGGCGAAGGCCAGGCTCAGGCGGTCGGCATGCACATTCATCCCCATGCATATTGCCAAGTGGCGATATATATGGCAAGTCCAAAGCGCACTAAATCCGCGCGTAACTTTAATAGTTCCCGCCTGGTCGCCTAGCGTTTGTTGATGGTTACGGCCGTATCACGGGCAAGCCGGAGTGCGCCGGGATAGCCCGTCATACGACATCATCGCCCAAGCATGAACTAGAGTTGAGGCAGCCCTCAGAAGTTTCCTTGACACAATGAGAGTCGGGGCGTATGTTTTCTGCGTTCGGCGGATAGCAAGGATGAAGCGCGAACCGCTTCTCGTCCGAGGGGGCTACTATACGCCGACTTCCCAAAAACAAGCGCTATAGGTGTGTTCCGGTCGCGCGAGTGTCTGTAAGGAGCCTTCCATGAAACGCGGAACTGCGATAGTCTCCCGGGTGTTGCTGTCGTCGGCAGTGCTTGCTTTTTCTCTGTCAAGCCTTGCTTCAGCCCAGGCGCCTCCACCTACACCGAATTCAGTTCAGACCCGCATGAAGCTTCAGGACTTCGTCGCCGGCCCGGACGGAGCGAAACGGCTGGCGAGCCTTAAAAAGGCAGTCGCAAAGATGAAGTCGCTGGACAACAGTGCAACTGATTCGGTGGACTATCGCCGCAGCTGGGCCTATTGGGCCAACATCCACGGATACTACGGCCCGGACAGCCCCGAAGGCACCATGGCGCAGCAGAGAACGAACCTGGCCGCCTACCTAGCGCAGGCCGGCAAGAGCCAAGCCTACATTGACGAAGCTTTGGCTTTCTACGACGGCATGAGCGATCAGAGCCTTCCGCCCGCGCAGCCGAATAGTCCCGCGCATGAGATTGCACTCGCGGTCTGGGACACCTGCCAGCATTCCAATGCGGATGGTAACTCCACCTCAGATAACATCGGGCTCAACCAGGCTAACTTCTTCGGTTGGCATCGCATGTATCTCTACTACTTCGAGCGGGTGCTCCGCTGGGCGGCACAAGACGAAACGCTCACCCTACCCTATTGGGACTACACCGACCCCGCACAGGAAGAGCTTCCGGATGAATTCCGGGACACCGCCTCTCCTCTTTTCGACAAGAGGCGCGAGGCCAACATGAACAGTGGCAGCAAACAGCTTACTTCCCTCAGGACCAACGTCGACCAGTTGCTCACCAACCCCGACTATCTCGCATATGAGTTCAAGATCGAGCGCGGCATTCACGGCTATGTACACTGCACAGTTGGCCTGACCTGTCCGGTCGCTCATATGGGCGATGTACCTGTTGCCGGGAATGATCCCATCTTCTATACCCACCACGCCAACATCGATCGCCTCTGGTCCTGCTGGGAAAAGCTGCATCCCATGCCCACTAATACACTCTGGCTGATGCAGCAATTCATGTTCCCCGACGAAGCCGGTGCACTGCAAAAGCAGCCCGTCAGCAACTTTGTCGACACTCGGCTGCTTGGTTACCAGTACGATAACGAGTCCAGTTGCTTTCGCGTCACCCCCACCGCTCTTCGCGTACAAGCCGCGACGCAGCCGGAACAGCTGCCCGTCACCTACCCTAACCTGGTTGCGAAGTCGCCGGGAGTCGTCCTGAACCCCACCTCTACTTCGATCGATATCGTGATTCCGCGGGTCAAAGCAATAAGTCTCCTGGCCATCCCTGCGGAAGCTTCCAGTGGCGTGCAGCTTGTTCTTCGTCACCTTACGGCGGAGCAGCCGCCGCTCTCGCTTCTCGACGTATATATCGAAAGGAAGGGTGCACTGGCCACACGCCAGTATGTCGGAACCATCAACTGGTTTGGCGCGTTCGGCCACCATGGCATGAGGATGGCCTCGGACCAAAGCTACGATTTTGAAGTGACCCAGCAGTTGAAGGCACTTGGCCTGACGCCCACGTCGCCGAACGTAACCGTCACCTTGGTGGCCAGCGAGGGCCGGGTCCCCACTGCGCGCGCAGAGGCCACGGCCACTCCACCCGCCGCCGCTTCGCTCAGCGAAGGAGCCAAGGTGCGAGTCGGTGCTGTGGAGCTGCGACAGACCAAGTAGTTCTCCAATATCAACCGTCACCCTGTTCGCTCAGCTCGCACTCAGGAGACATTAACTATGCATACCGGTACAGCCGTTCTGACTTTGGCCTCCCTCGCGTTATGCGTTCCAGTGGCGGCTCAATCTCCACAGCCGTTCCTTTCCCCGCCGAGACTGCAGGCACCCCCTGCAGCCGGCGTGATTAAGACGATGGCGGCCACAATCTCCGCTGCCGGCTGCAATCCGGCAGGCGACATCAACCAAGTCGGCAACGTCGTCTCCGTGGATCTAGTCGTTCGGGAAGACACCAACACCATCGCCAACCCAGCCACCGGCGCTATGGATCAGGTTCGCCTGCGCTCCTACGGCGGCTGTCTCTCCGGCCCGCTGCTGGAGGTGCACCCCGGCACAACCCTGCGGGTACACCTTACCAACAATCTCGCAAAGGCGGACCCGACGTGCCCCGCTGGCCAGGACCCTCCGGATGGTTCTGCCGGCTGTTTCAACACCATCAACATACATTTCCACGGGCTGCACGTCTCACCCGCTGGCAACAGCGACAACGTCCTGCTCAACATCGCCCCGCAGACCAAGTTCGACTATGAGGTCAACATTCCCGGCGATCACCCTGCAGGCACATTCTGGTACCACGCTCATCGCCACGGATCAACGGCCACGCAGGTAGCCAGCGGGGCCTCGGGCGCACTCATCATTCGAGGTGACCGCCGTTACATAGGCGGCGCCCCCGGCGACATCGACACCATCCTTCATGATGCCAACAACAAACCTTTTCCCGAGCAGGTCTTCCTCTTCCAGCAGATTCCGTACGCCTGTTTTACCGGCGACACATTGACGACCATCATCATGAATGCAGACAAGACCTGGTCCTGTCCCTCCGGCAAGATCGGTATTGTCGAAAACTTCGGCCTTCAACTTGACTCCCCCACGGTCTGGGACACGAGCGGCCGCTTTACTAGCATTAACGGAGCCGTCCAGCCAACACTGACTGGTGTCCAAGCGGGGGCAATCCAGCACTGGCGCATGATCCACGGCGGTGTTCACGATACCGTCAATCTGCAGATCGTTCCCATG
>WNFB01002204.1_pt1 | contig 16937 bp, 19 predicted proteins | sample 5400501 | NCBI WGS metagenome assembly WNFB01 (sample SAMN13153341, study PRJNA577476) | soil metagenome | isolation source: 200 cm saprolite under Douglas fir tree site 2 hole 1 | place: USA:California | collected 2015-04-18
CACGCAGGAGAGAGGGGATAGTTGCCATGCCCAGCGCCACCAACACCGTGACCGTCCAACGGCCCATCGACGAGGTCTTCCAGTTCCTGGCCGACGGCACCAACAATCCCAGGTGGCGCCCCGGCGTCCTCGACATCTCCCCGCCGGCCGGTGGACCGGCGGTGGGGGCCGTCTACGCCCAAGGCATGAAGGGCCCTCGGGGCAAGCGGATCGCCGGCGACTACCGCATCACGGAGCTGAGCCCGTCCACGAGGATCGCCTTCGAGGTGGTGGCCGGCCCGGCACGGCCCACGGGATCGTTCGAGCTGAGCGAGCCGGCGCCAGGTGCCACCACGGTTCGTTTCGGCCTCGACCTCAAGCCCCGTGGTCCTATGCGGCTGATGAGCGGCATGATCGCGAGGTCGATGACCGAAGAGGTGGCCTGCCTCGCCAACCTGAAGGAGGCGCTGGAGCGGTAGCCAGTTGCCCGCGCGTAGGAACCGGGAGGCCTACAGCCTCGGGAGGCCCGCTTCGACAGGGCCGAGGGGAAAGGCGGCGTCGATGCGGGCGATATCGTCCTCGTCCAGTTCGACGGTTGCCGCCCCGGCGATCTCCTCCACGTGGGCGACGGTGGAGGACTTGGGGATGGTGAACGTCCCCGGATATCGGGTGAGGAACCGGAGAGCCACCTGGCGGGGCGTCGCGTGGTGGGCGGCCGCGATCTCCGCCAGCACCGGGTGGCCGGCAGGGAAATCGCCCTGGCCGAAGGGGCTGTAGCCGACGACCGCGACGTCGACGGATGAGCAGTGCTCGATGAGCCCGTGCTCGATCCACCGGTCCTTCAGGTGGTACAGCACCTGGTCGCACGCGATGCCCTCGGGCCGCGACAGGGCGAGCGCCTCGTCCAGCCGGTCCAGGTCGAAGTTCGACACCCCGAAGGCGCGGATCTTGCCCAGGTCCATGAGTTCGCGGAATCCCTTGAGGGTCTCCTCGAACGGGTGGTAGCTGGGGGAGTGGAGCAGGTAGACGTCGAGCCAGTGGGTGCGCAGGCGGCGGAGGCTCCGGTCGCATGCCTCGACTGTGCCCCGGGCCGTGGCGTTGATCGGCAGGACCTTGGACACCAGGAAGACCTCGTCGCGCCTGCCGCGGATGGCCTCGCCGACCACCTCCTCCACCCTCCCGGCCCCGTACATCTCGGCGGTGTCGATGTGCGTCAGCCCGAGCTCCAGCCCCCGCCGGAGGGCGGCGATGGACTCCGTCGGGTTGCGCTCCATGGTCCAGGTCCCCTGGCCGATGACCGGGACCATGAGGTGCGAGGGGCCGAAGGGTCGCCGCAGCATGGTGTCAGTCCGTCCCATCCTCCTCGGGCACATAGGGCAGGCACTCCTCGACCGCCCAGATGGTGCACCGGGTGTCGTCGTCCAGCGTGAACCAGGTACCCAACGAGGGGATCGGCCACTCCGTCTTGAGCAGGTGCAGGCGGGTGCCCGGAATCCGGTGGAAGCCGTCGGGCCACCGGGCGCAGGCCCAGGCGATGCCGTCCAGCACCTCGTCTGCCCTCGGGTAGGTCGCCCGCAGCTCGTCCAGCCGGCATTCGTAGGCGATGCTGCGCCGTGGTGGTTCCCCGCCAACGTTCGGGCGCCGCCGAGCCCCGCCGGACCCGGGACCGGTGAGGCCGAGGTCCGCCGCAAGCTTGGCGCCGCGGTCGAGCTCTGCCCGGTTGGGCGTCGAGGTCGAGAGGAAGGCGGACTCGTACGGGATCTCCTCCCGCTCGGCGGCAAGCTGCCAGCCCGGGACGTTGGTATGCGAATGGCCCCGCAGGGCCTCGCATACCTCGGCGACCAGGGTCAGCTCCGAGTCGGAAAACGTCCCCGGCTCCGGTTCCCGCAGGGGGACGAGCCGCTGCTGCAAGTGTCCGAGGTACCCCCGCACCTCCAGCGCCGCGTCCTGGTCGTCGATCAAGCGCTGGCGTACTGCCAGGACCTCCCGGGGGGCGGGGGCCCGGGGGAGCCGCTCGTAGGTGACCCCGCTGACGGGAGCGCCGTAGCGTTTGTAGTGGAGGTGGTCGCTGAAGAAGAGAGCCTTGTTGAGCTTGGTGGCGCCGTACGTGGGGTCGGCCTCGAGGAACGCGGCGGCCAGGATCATGAGCTCCGCCAGCTTGGCTCGGTCAGGGTCCATGTCAGAGCTGGGCGTCGGCAAGGGCGGAGCCGCATGGGCAGCCGCGAGCCTCGGGGATCTGCGGGATCAGGTCCGCGAGGAAGCGCCGCAGGGTCTCGTTGTTGTGCTGGAGGATCCGGACCACCTCCTGCGTGCTCACCGGCGGCACGCCCTCCAGCCCGACGTCGTAGTCGGTCACGAGGGAGATGTTGAGGAAGCACATCTCGAGTTCACGGGCGAGCACGACCTCGGGGTACTGCGTCATGCCGACGACATGCCAGCCCTGCGCCGCGTAGAAGGCGCTCTCGGCCCTTGTCGAAAAGCGCGGTCCCTGGATCACGACCCCGGTCCCCTCCGCCACGGAAGGGATGCCCGCCGTCACCGCCTGATCGGCGGCGAGTGAGCGCAGTTCGGGGCAGTACGGGTCGGCGAAGCCCACGTGGGTGACGACCGGCCCGTGGTAGAACGTGTCGGGCCTCCCGGACGTCCGGTCCACAATCTGGTCGCAGATGACGAAGGTCCCGGGTGCGAGGTCCCGGCGTAGCGAGCCGACAGCGCAGGGAGCCAGCACCCTGGTGACCCCGAGCTCGCGGAAGGCCCACAGGTTGGCGCGGTAGTTGATGCGGTGCGGTGGGATGGTGTGGTTGCGGCCGTGTCTCGGCAGGAAGGCGACGCGCCGGCCGCCCACCTCGCCGATCGCAACCCGATCCGATGGGGGACCGTAGGGAGTGTGGACAGCCCGCTCGATGGCGCCGTCGAGGAAGCTGTAAAAACCCGAGCCGCCGAACAGGCCGAGCTCGGCGGAAACCCGGCCAGCCACCCGCCGTCAGGCCGATTTCTCGGCGGTTGTCTTGCTTGCCGAAGAAGAGCCGGAGTCGGAACGGGACCCCGAATCCGAACGGCCCGAATCGGAGCGGGACGACTCCGATGACTTCGCATTTTTGGACTGCTTCTCGCCTTGCTGGTCACCCTGCTTGTCGCCGGGCTTGGCCTTGCTGCCGGACGATCCGGCGCGGCGGTTGTCCGTCGAGTAGAAACCCGATCCCTTGAACAGGATGCCGGCAGGGTGGAAGACCCGGCGGAGCTGTCCGCCGCAGATCTCGCAGCGCTCCAACGGCGGGTCAGAGAAGCTCTGGACCGTGTCGAAGTGATTCCCGCAGGATGTGCACACATACTCATACGTGGGCACTGCTTCACTCTCCCTACATGAATGTTGACAAGATGGACGACCGAGCGTGGCAGGTTCTGCCCCACAGTATGACAGGCGCCCTCGCCGGGCCGCCCCTGACCAAAAGGTGGCACTAGGTAAAGTTCTTCACGCAACCCTCCGACGAAACTAGGTGATAGGCGGGCAAAAGAAACCGCGCGAAGGGTGCCGTTTTGTCGCTTCAGTCTAAGCTGTTCCTTTTCTTTATCGGAATCGTCGTGGTACCCCTGACCGTTGCTGCCCTCCTGACGCAGCGGGCCGTTTCGGACGCGCTCCAGCGCGAGGACAGTGCCCGCGTAGGGCTGGCGGCACCGGGGGCCGTCGCCCTCTACATCTCCCGGGTCGGGGCCATCGACGACCGGGTCGTCAACATCGGCGCCGACGCCGACCTCAAGCGTTACGTGGTGCGCGGCGAGCGGGCGAACATCGAGTCATCGCTGCGCAAGGCCCTCGACGTGAAGCCCGGCCTCCTCGATTTCGCCGTCGTGCTCGACCCGTTCGGTGGGATCATCGCCGAGGTGCCTGGCCAGCCCGTGTACCTGCCCGGCGTGGCGGCGCCGACCGTCGACCAGATGCTCGTCACGCAGACGGCGACGGGCGAGCCGACAATGTCCAGCCTGCTGGCGGCCTACACCATCGTGCCGCTCGTGAACGGCTCGACGTCTGCCCCGGTCGGGACGCTCATCGCCGGGGACTACCTCGACAACACGTTCGCCAGCGAGCTTGCTGCTGCGACGGGCGTGGACGCGACGATGGTGATCAAGGGCCAGGCCGTGGCCAGCTCCCTCAAGGATGCCCCGGCTGCCGTGCAGGCGACGAAGCCCTGGATGGTTTCGGTCCCGGCCGTGACCTCCACGTCGGTCCAGACCACGATCGGCCGCCAGACCGTCGAGGCCTGGGTCCACAGCTTGCAGGACGGCGTGCCGGCGAGCTCGGCCGCCCTGGTCCTGTCGGGCCCGCTGTCGTCCCAGAACACCAGCCGGGCGCTCCTGGCGTCGATCCTCGGCTTCCTGATGTTCGCCGCCGTTGGCGCCGCCCTGCTCGGGCTGGCGGTGACCCGGGCGATCGCCCGGCCCCTTCGTGAGCTCGCGGATGGGGCAGACGCGATCGCAGGCGGCGACTACGACCAGCACATCGACGTCCGTTCCGCCGACGAGGTCGGCCAGCTGGCCCGCGCGTTCAACGAGATGACGGGGCGGCTCGCCGAGCACGTCACCGAACTGCAGGAGTCTCGCGAGGAACTGAAGCGCTCGCTCACCCGCTTCGGTGAGACGCTCCGCTCGACGCACGACCTTGACAAGATCCTCCAGGTGGTCCTCGACACGAGCGTGGACGCGCTGCGGGCGTCGGGGGGCGTCCTGATGGTCATCCATCCCGGCCCCGGCGGCGACGAGCTGACGGTCGCCGCAGCGAAGGGCGTGAACGCCACCGGGCTCCGGCTCAAGGCGGGCGAGGGGATCGCCGGCTCCGTGTCGATCACGGGCGAGCCCGTCCTGGTGCCCGACACCCTGAGGGTCGTCGGCGACAAGGACCACAGGACACTCCCGGATCCCGTCCCGGTGGAGCCCCAGTGCGAGACGGGGATCTGGGTGCCCGTCTTCGCCCAGGGCAGGATCTATGCGGTGCTGTGCCTATTCGACCGTGAGGACGACGGGACCTTCTCCGCGCGGGATCTCGACACGGTCCTGTCGTTGTCGGACCAGGCCGGCGTCGCGATCGACAACGTGGTCCTCCACCAGGAGGCGCAGCGCCTCGCCATCACCGACGGCATGACCGGCATCTGGAACCACCGCTACTTCCAGCTCCGCTTCGAGCAGGAGATGGATCGCTCGGCACGCTTCCGGCGGCCGTTCTGCCTGTTGTTGTGCGACATCGACGACTTCAAGTTCGTCAACGACACCTATGGCCACCTGCTCGGCGACAGCGTGCTTATCGACCTCGCCCGGCGGGTGAAGTCCGAGATCCGCGACATCGACGTGCTCGCTCGCTACGGCGGGGAGGAGTTCGTGCTCATCCTGCCCGAGACCGACGCCGACGGCGGCCTGCGGGCGGCAGAGAAGATCCGGCGCCGGGTGGCGGAGTCGCCCTTCGGCAGGGACCGTTCGATTCCCGTGACCATCTCGATCGGGGTGGCGTGCTTCCCGAGGGCCGGCACGGACCAGACGTCGCTCCTGCGCGCCGCCGACGTCGCCCTCTACCAGGCCAAGGCCCGGGGCAAGAACCGCTGCATCCTCTTCCAGTCGACCGAAGAGGGGAAGGCGAGCTAAGCCCCGTTCACCCCGTGTCCCTCCGATGGCCGTTGGGGGCGACGGGTAAGATCTTAATCGGATGCCAGTTCGCAAGGGAGTCATTCCGGCCGCGGGTCTCGGGACCCGCTTCCTTCCCGCCTCCAAGGCGGTGCCGAAGGTGCTGCTCCCCGTGGTGGACCGTCCGTTGATCCAGTACGCCGTCGAAGAGATGGCCCGGGCCGGGATCAGCCAGATCTGCATCGTCCTGTCGCACGGGCAAGGGGCGATCTCGGATCACTTCGCCCCTGCTCCCGAGCTCGAGGCCATCCTCGAGAAGACCGGCAAGACCGAGCTGCTGGCCGAGGTCCGCAATACCGAGAACCTGGCAGACATCTTCTACGTCCAGCAGCACCGCCCCCTTGGGCTAGGCCATGCGGTGCTGTGCGCCCGGGACTTCGTCGACGACGAGGCCTTCGCCGTCGTCCTGCCCGACGAGATCCTCGACCCCAACGAGAACTTCCTCGGCGAGATGCTGGAGGTGTTCGAGGAGCAGGGCACCAGCGTGCTGGCCGGCATGGAGGTCCCGGCGGAGGAGATCTCCCGCTACGGTGCGATCGGCGCCGAGGATCTCGAGGCGGAGCCGCTGCGGATCCTCTCGCTGGTCGAGAAACCCCCTAGGGAGGAGGCACCTTCGAACATCGCGATCATCGGCCGGTACGTCCTCGATCCGTCCGTGATGGATCTTCTTGCCAAGCTCCCCCCCGGGGCGCTGGGCGAGATCCAGCTCACGGACGCTCTCGACATCCTCGCGCGGCAGGGCCGCCTGCTGGGCATGCGCTACGAGGGTCGCCGCTGGGATGCCGGCAACAAGCAGGGCTTCCTCCAGGCCAACTTCGAACTTGCGGCGGAGCGCCCTGAATTGGCGTCGACCGTGGCGCGTTTGCTGGGGCGCCCGGTTGACTGACGGCGCAGACGCCCCCCGGCTCTCCCACGTCACCGCGGAGGGCGAGGCCACGATGGTCGACGTCTCGGGCAAGGAGCCGACCATCCGGGAGGCCACGGCGGAGGCGTTCGTGCGCATGTCGCCGGAGACGGTTGCCGTCGTCCGGGCCGGGGGCCTTGCCAAGGGCGACGCCCTCGGGGTGGCGAAGATCGCCGGCATTATGGCGGCGAAGAAAACGCCCGAATTGATTCCCCTTTGTCATCCCCTGGCGCTCTCGAAGATCGATGTGAGCCTCGAACTCGAGGACGGCGGCGTGCGGGTGGAGGCGACGGTGCGCACCCGGGACCGGACCGGGGTCGAGATGGAGGCGCTGGTGGCCGCATCGGTCGCTTCGCTTACTGTCTACGACATGTGCAAGGCTGTCGACAAAGGCATCACGATCACGCAGGTCGGCCTGGTCTCGAAGACCGGGGGCAAGAGCGGGGCCTGGGCCCGCACGGCAGACCTCCCCCTGCGTGACTAGGCATTAATTTCGGCTAAATTTGTCGTCTAGACGATAAACTAATTGCTGCGCGGGCCTTCTCTACTTGGCCCATACGTAGTAAACTTGCCTGCACTCGTCCGACCACGGGGGGGGCAGGAGGTAACAAGTGCCTCGAGCAGAATCCTCTTCCATCGAAACCGTTCCGCCGATCGCGGAGCGTCCGTCGGTGGTGCGGAAGCACAGGAGCGAGTCGCGCCAGTCACGTGGCCCACTGCCGCGCGAAGACAGCTCGGCAGGCTTCGTTGTCGAGTGGCAACTGCAGCCTCTCGGCGAGCCCGAGGCTGGGCAACAGGACACGCCGGTCCGCTTGGCCGAACTCGGCGCCTAGTTCCAAACTCGCTCCACCGACAATCCCCCCAGGGGGGATTCGTCGCGGGCGGATTGGCCCTGATGGGGCCCCGTGCCGTGCCTCGCCTCCTCGGCTGAGCCCACTTCGCCACCGTGCCCACTTCGCCACCGTGCCTACTTCGCTCGCTTGAAGTAGGCGATCGTGCCGCCCACCTCGGGCGGGCTGAACACGCAGACCAGCTCCCAGCCGTCCTCGCCCCAGGTGTTCAGGACCTCGGCGGCGATGTGGGGAGGGATAGGCACCGTCTTGTATTCCCACTTGGTCATCTGCTTCTCCTTTTTGCCTCTTGCCGGCGTTGCGATGTTGCCGGCGTTGCGCGGTCGGCTTAGGTGAGCGGGGCGGGCTCGTCGAACCCGGTGTTGTAGACCTCCGGTGGCAGGTAGAGCCACAGGGCGCGCTCGTCGGGGTCGGCGGGCGGTTGCATCTCCTGGTAGTGGCGGTTCGGGCCGGCGCCCGTGCCCGGGTAGAGGATGGCACCCCGGACCTGCAACTCGTCGACGAGGTCGTGGGTCGGGTGTCCGTCCAACTCCATCGCTGCCCCCCTTCGCTCTGGTGGCTCGCTCTCGGCTGAGCTCGTTCGCCCAGTTCGTCTTGGTTCCCTCGGTCAGTGCGCTCCGGCCCGCTGCTCGATCCAGTCGATCAAGAGGCGGGTCCCCATGCCGGTCGCCCCCTTGGGCAGGTAGTGCTCGGCCTCGTCGGAGCGGGCAGGCCCGGCGATGTCCACATGGATCCAGGGCACGTCGCCGACAAAGTCCTTCAGGAAGAGCGCCGCGTAGATCGCCCCGCCCCAGCGCGTGCCGATGTTCTTGATGTCGGCGACGTCGCTGTCGATCTGCTTGCGCATGTCGTCGAGGAGTGGCATCTGCCAGACCCGCTCACCCGTCGTCTCCGCCGCCCGGAGGACCTGGGCTGCGAGGTCCGGGGCGGTGGCGAAGAATCCGGCGACCTTCTTGCCAAGTGCGATCACCATGGCGCCTGTGAGCGTGGCGAAGTCGATCATCGCGTCGGGGCGCTGCTCGGACATCCAGGCGAGGGCGTCGGCGAGGACGAGGCGCCCCTCCGCGTCGGTGTTCAGGACCTCGGACGTGCGCCCGCCGTAGTGCCGGATGACGTCGCCCGGCTTGATGGCGGCGCCGCCTGGCATGTTCTCCGCAAGCGGCGTCACGGCTGTCACCTTGATGCCGGCCCCGAGGGCGGGGAGGGCGCAGAGGGCGCCGACCACGGCGGCAGCCCCGGAACAGTCGGTCTTCATGGTCTCCATGGATTCGGCTGGCTTGAGCGACAGCCCGCCCGAGTCGAAGGTGATGCCCTTGCCGACGGCGCCGACGTATGCGGTCGCCCCCGGCGGGTCGTAGCGCAGGATCAGGAGGCGAGGCGGGTTCCGGCTGCCCTGACCGACCCCGAGGATGCCGTTCATGCCCCGCTCCGCGAGGGCCTCCTCGTCGAGGATCTCGGCGGTGAGCCCGGCCCCCTCGGCCCGGGCGCGGGCGAGGTCGGCGAACTCTGCGGGGGGCCGGGCCCCCGCCGGCTCGTTCACCGTGTCGCGTGCCCAGTTCGTGGCCTCGGCGATCGCCTGACCACGCGTGAGGTCGTCGTCGGTGGCATCCCCGAGGAGCGTGATGCGCTGGTCCGCCCGGGGCTCGGCTTCCGACTTGTAGTGGTCGAAGCGGTAGGAGCCGAGCAGGAAGCCCTCGACGGCTGCCTGGCCGGTGCCAGGGATCCCGTCGGCGATGGCAAGGGCAACCGTGGCGAAGCGGCTCGTCCGCCGTGCCGCCACGCCGGCGGCCCGTCGCACGTCGTCGTGGTTTTCGCCGGCGTCCGGGCCGCTCTTTGGCTCGGAGCGCGGGCCGAGGCCCACCACGTGGACGTAGGCGGCGGGGAGTCGGCCGCCGGTCGGCACGAGCTCGGCGTCGCCGATCTGTCCCTTGAATCCCGTGGCCTTCAAATGGGCGGCAAGCGCGCCGTCGAGGGCATGGTCCAGCTCGGCCGCGGCGTGGGTCAGTTCCTGGCCCGCCCGGGCGCCTACCACGACCACGTCCGCGGTCGTCTCGCGCGCCGGAGCGGAGGTGTGCTCGAAGGCTGTCACGTTTCTCCCCTTCCCGAATTACCCGATTGTTGCGCCCGGTCCCGCTGTCGGAATATGCTCCTCGGGCCGGGTAGGTCCTCGGGGCCCGGACGCTGTGCAGTCTAACTTCCCCTCTTCCCCACCCTTGCAACGCGCTGTCCCGGAAATCCGAGGAGCACCACATGTTGGGTGCTAGTGTCCCGGGAGGCACAGGATGTAGCGGCTGGCTGGTCCCTGGTTCTTCCAGTGACCTGCTTGCGCTTACAAATGTCCGGGTCCGTGAACGGGCTGCTGAGGGGTGGCGGTCCCCCCGGCCGGGGGTCGCCGTGACAGAGGGGAAGCCGGTGACGCTGCTGCTGATCGTTCTGTTGGTTCTGCTCTGGGGAGCAGTGATTGTGCCGACGCTGCTGCGGGCCAGGCAGTCGCCCGCCTCGAGTGTCGGAGCCTTCCGCAAGAACATGGCTGCGCTGGGGTCGCGGGCATCGGTCAGGGCGACCCGCACCAACGGGAGCCCTGCCGGGCGCTGGATCCTCGGCCCTCCCGCCCGGCGGCCGAGGGGGCGCGGCTACCGGTCCGGTGCCGGGCCGGCCGCCCGATCGGGGGGCAGCGTCGGGTCAGACCTCTATGCCGGGGCCCTGACCCTCGAGCAGCGCCGGACCATCTTCTTCAGCCTTGTGGCGGCCGCCGCCTTCACCCTGTTGCTCGGCTTGGCCTACGGGTTCCTGCTGCGGCTCCACCTCTGCATCGACATCGCGCTCGCCGGCTACGTGGTCTACCTGGCAAGGACGAAGCCACGCCGGGTGCCGAAGGAACTCATCACGTACCACTCGCCAGCGATGCGTCGGGGGCTCGCCCCCGACGGCGACCAGGAGCGGGAGTGGTTGCGGGCCGGGGAGCTGTAGGCGGGCTCCGTCCGCTCCAGCCTTCCACGCGTGAAGGATTTCGGACATTCCGTGCAAGTAGGCCATCCACTCTCAGGCCGCTCCGCCTGGAATCTTGGCATTGCTCACTCTGAGTGGTTGGCTGATGAGCGCTTGAGGCGAGAAGAGACTGATTCGTCCGATTTCCCGCTTCGTCCGGAAATTCTTTGAGTACCAGTCGTTGTAGAGCACCGGTTTGTACTCACAGAATCCTCGGAGTGCCGTTCGCCGGTGCAAGGCCCGTCACTGAGCGTGGCGACTGCCCTTACGAGGAAAGCCCTGCGTGCAAAATCCTTGACAGCTTCCCGAGGCCGGACAGGGTCGGGCCGGGTCGGGCCGCTGGGCCGATCGGTTAGCCTCTCGGCCGTGGACCTGGAAGCCATCGGCCGTGAGTTGCGGGCCAGTCTCGACGCCAAGAACGCCGCCCGGGAGCGGGCCCTCCCCTTGTGCCGGCAGGCGACCCGCCTATCCGCCAACGCCATCCGTGCGGTTCACCGCTCCGATGAGGAGGAGAGCCTGCGGCTGGCGGCTGAGGCCCGGGCGTGCCTGGACGAGGCGATCGGGGCCCTGGCCGGACATCCGGAGGTGCAGTACGCCGGGTTCTTCCATGACGCCGCCAAGGAGTACGCCGAGGCCCGCCTGACCCACGCCCTCGTCACCGGAACGGCGCTGCCCTCCGCGGACGAGATCGGCGTCGATCCGCCTGCGTACCTCAACGGGATGGGGGAGGCGGTCGGGGAGATGCGTCGGCACCTCCTCGACCTCATGCGCAGCGGGGACCTGGAGCGCTCCGAGGAGATCCTGAGCTGGATGGACGAGATCTACTACCTGCTGATCTCGATGGACTACCCCGATGCCGTCACCGCCGGCCTACGCCGCACCGCCGACGCCATCCGGAGCATCATCGAGCGCACCCGGGGCGACCTGACGGTGACCATCATCCAGGCCAAGCTGCACAAAGCGCTGGAAGCCAAGCGCGTCGACCCCTGAGGGCCGCCCGGGTCGGACGGTTAGCTTCGGTCTGAACCGCCGGGCCCGCCGGGCCCGATGATGTGGCACACAGCCGATGGTTTGCAGTCCTTGGGGTCAAGCGACCGGGCACGAACCGCCAGCCTGACCAGCTCGCCCTTCATCCGCTGCAATTCGGCGATCCGCTGGGTGATCTCAGCCGAGCGGCGTTCGATCAGTTCGGTTCCATGCGTGCACGGCGTCACGCCCCGGGCTCGGAGCGCCACGATCTCCCGTATCTCTCCCAACGTGAGGCCGGCGGTCTGGGCGGCACGCACGAACTCCAGTCGTTCCCGCGCTGTGGCGTCGTAGTCCCGGTAGCCCGACGGCGTCCGCTCTGGAGGATCGAGGACGCCGATGGCCTCGTAGTACCGGATGGTCTTGGCCGGCACGCCGCTGGTCGCCGCCAGCTCGCCGATGCGCATGCAGCAGTGTAGCCTTGACCTTCCTCCTTGCCAGAAGGTTGATACTGTCGGTATGGCGACGACTGCTCCCGTGTCCGAGTTCGGGGTCATCGGCCGCGACGCCCGGGGCTTCGGTCGGGTCGTCCGGCTGGCTGTCGGTCTCCTCCTACTCACGGGCTTCGCCATCGACCTCTGGCACGGGGATCTTCGAGTGCGGGAGATCCCCCTGCTGCTCGTGGGAGCAGCTGGATTGGCTGTTTTCTACATCATCCTCATGCGCCTACTGGGCGACGCACTGGCACGGGTCAACCCGTGGATTGCGACGGTCGTGGTCCACTCGCCGCTGGCCCTAGCGCACTGGGGCGCGCTGCCTCAGAGCCTGACCATCGGCGTGCCCCTCTACATCGGTGCCTCCCAAGTCCTGCAGGCGGGGACCGGCTATGGGGGCTGCGAGATGGTTGCCATCCCGGCGCTGCTCTTGCGCCGGCGCTACGTCGTGTACTGCTCCCTCAACGCCGTCGATCTTGTGGAGCGCCCGACCCGCTTCGGGCGTCCGAGCAGTGTCCGCCCCGCAATGACCGCCGTGGCCCTCCTCCTGCTTGCCTACTTCCTCTTCTTCCGTGACGTCCTCTGGCATCTCGGGGTGGACGGGCCCTCGGACCGGCCGTGGGCGCTGCTCCTCGTGATACCTGCCGCCGCGCTCGTCGTGACAGCCCACGGAACGTGGTCGGCCTCGGGACGCAGGCCCAGCCGTGCCATGACCGACGACCTGGTGGGCGCCGCCATCCTCGTGGTGCTGGCGCTGGTGTTCATGGGGGCTGTGGATCAGTCGTTGGTGTTCGCTGGCCTTCTCCTCGGATCGCTCGCTCTGTTGCTCATCCGCCACAAGGTTCGCCGCCGGCGCCACGGCAAGGACGGGCCAGCCGGGGGCTAGCGCTGGCGGGAGCAGGGCCGGAACGCGTCCGCGTACAATGTGATGCCCCACGGGGCGGTAGCTCAGCTGGTAGAGCGCTTCCCTCGCACGGAAGAGGCCGGGAGTTCGAATCTCCTCCGCTCCACGAAGAAGGCGCAGGTAGGGGCCAGCTTTCCATCGCCCCGATCTTGTTGTGCATCCTCCTCTACCGAGAGCGCAGGGGCCTCGGGTGCGAATTCGTGCGAAGTTTGCTCGCCGAATGGTGGGTCCTCGAGTAGTGGCTCCCACCAATGTAGAGCCCGAATGCGATCAGCCATATTGTCTCGGGGTAGGCAGCGAGTCGCTCCAGGGTGCCGCCCCCGATCCCAAGGTGAACGTGCAAACCGAACAAGATCCCTGCAGCAATCGCCACGGGTGGCACGACGCGCATACCCCAGACGAGACGCTTGCTCAGGGAACGCGCGATCCCGAATCCGAGTATCCAAACCCCAAGGGTTCCCACTCCGATCGCTAAAATCGCTCCGATGATGTGAAAGATGGGCGCGCTATTTTCAGGTGCAAAACCCACTAACACCGCACCTGCGCCGCCCAGACCGAGGCACCAGAAGCCAATGAGTGCCGCCAAGCGCTCCTCGGGCTCCTTTTCAGTAAATTCCCCGAAGATGAAATAGGAACCCACCAGCATGACGATTCCCAAAACGATGAATGCAGCGTTCATCCATGCATGGCGGGGCGAGCACAGCTGTGGTCCGCATGAGGTGTTGCCCAAACTGCTGATCGAGTTTCTGAACCAGCTGTACGAGGGGGTCCACACCAGAGAAGCCAAAAGCTGCGCCGCGAAATACACGACGGTGACCCAATATATGACGGGCCCAAAGTAGGGATGCTTGGCCCTAAACTTCGTGAGCCTGGTTACGCGCTTTGGTCTTGCCCCGTCCTTTGCCACCAAGCTCGCCCACCGTTGGCTAGCCCACGCTTTCATCTCTCTCCCTCCACCGACGACAACGTCCTCATCATTCTCTGTTCGGGTGAACGGCCTCAATAGTGCTAGCACCACTTTGGTGTCTCTGCTGCTGCCACCCCTCGGCACTCTGCGTTGGGTGGCCCGACGCCCGGAGGGTCACTCCTGTGGCAAAGTCGTCCGAGCCCGGAAGCATGTCTGTGAGCTTGTCGTGGCCCGTGGCTCGCAAACGGCGTACGCACGTCTGGGGTTCTTGCGCCCCAGGTGACGAGGCCTCTGGAAGAACTGGCGAGGCTCATCCAGGATGGAGTGCTTGTGGCGCCGGTCGGCGAGGTCGTCTCGTTCTGCAACGTTGCGGCTGCCCATGAACTCCCAAACAGGCCACGGCCGCGGACGGGTCGTTCTCCAGGTCTCCGCCTGAGGCGGGAAGGCTCGTGTTCCCGGGCCAGCTCTCTGGGCCGTCACTCAACGACAATCGCGCTGGCTCGCCAGGGGCTGGGACCGCGAGATTAGCCCCCTTTAGTCGGTGGGCCTGGGTTTCCTGGCCCGGCTCGGAGCGACCCGGGGCGGTTCGTTCGGTTGCTTCGGGTACACAGGCGGCCACGGCGCGTCCGTCAGTCCGCTGGCCAGGTCACGCTCGTACATCGCGAGGAGCGGCTCGATCGATTGGGGCTGCGTGTACATGCCGGCCCACGGGTCGCCGTCACGGGCGACCCGGCCGGATACGACGGGCATCGTGAGCCGGTCGGGGTGGAAAGAGGTGTCGAGCTCGTCCCAATGGAATGGCGTCGACACCTGAGCCCCGGACCGGGCCCGGACGCACCAAGCGCCGAAAACCGTCTTGTGTGGCGCGTTCTGGTTGAAGTCGATGAACACCCGCCGTCCCCGTTCCTCCTTCCACCAGGCCGCGGTGACCAGGTCTGGCCGGCGGCGCTCGAGCTCCCGGGCGAGGGCGACGGCGGCCGCGCGGACCTGGGTGCTGCTCCAACGAGGCTCGAGCCGCAGGTAGACGTGGGTGCCGCGATTGCCGGTCGTCTTGGGCCAGCCGACGAGGCCGAGCTCCTCGAGGAACGCCCGCACCGTGAGGGCCGCTTCCCGCACCATCGCGAAGGACACCTCCGGTCCCGGATCCAGGTCAAGGCGGAGCTCGTCGGCGTGGTCCTGGTCGTTCGCCAGCGTGGGCCACACGTGAAAGCCGAGGCACCCGATATTCACGGCCCACGCGATATGGGCGAGGTCGGCGGCGACGAGCGCGTCGGAGGTTGTCCCGTTGGGTGTGCTGACGACAGCAGTCTGTAGCCACGACGGCCGCACAGCCGGGACCCGCTTCTGGAAGAAGGAGCTGCCGCCCGCCCCCTCGGGGAACCGCTGGAGCAGGACCGGCCGCCCGCCCATGGCCGCCAGCAGCGGGTCGCGGACCGTCTGGTAAAACAGAACGAGGTCGAGCTTCGTTTCCCCCCGCTCGGAGAAGAAGAGCTTGTCCGGGTTCGAGATCGTCACCTCCCGCCCGTCGAGCACGAGCGTCACCTCGGGTCTGGCCTTGCTCACGAGACTCAGTACCTCGTGCAGAGCCGCAGGAGCCCCCTGCTGACAAGCCACGTCATGAAGACGTCACCCACCGTTTCGCCCACACGACCCTCCTGTTCGTGAGTGGCCTCTGGGGGACCACTCCGTGGCTTGGTCTCCGGGGTGCCAGGGGACAGCCCATCCTTCGCCAGCCCGTGGCCGGGGAAACGACCAGTATGAGCCATGTGGGAGGTGAAACAGTGGCGCGGCCAAGCAATGTGGGGCACCCGTGACCGCCTCGGGGAAGGGCTACAGCTGCGAGACTTGCCACCGTTCCGAGTCAAGTCCTGTGCCGCGGTGACCCGTTCGCCGACGGCTTGCAAACTGCCCGCTTCCTTTGGCGGGCTGCTCATGCAAGCCGCCATCGGCGGTAACCTCGATCCACCACGTAGAACTGGAAGGCATGGGGTCCTCGAAATCTCCAGTGGAAGCCACGTCCGTTCCCCGTCGTGCGGTAGTCGCTGGTTGGAGCAGGAAGGAGGCAGCATGAACCTGAACAGCGTACTGATCGGGTCCGAAGATCCGAAGCGCCTCGCGGACTACTACACCAAGCTTTTCGGCCAGCCCGGGTGGGAAGGAGGAGACTTCAGAGGCTGGCAGATTGGTACGGGCTCTGTGACCGTCGGGCCGCACGACCAGGTCAAGGGCAAGAACGTGCACCCGGGCAGGGTGATCTGGAACATCGAGACCCCAGACGTAAAAGGCGACTTCGAACGGCTCCGAGCTGCCGGAGCCATGGTGGTCCAAGATCCCTACCAGCCAGGCGAGGCACCCGAGGGATGGATCGCTACGTTCTCCGATCCAGACGACAACTACTTCCAGCTCATCAGCCCGATGTAGCCCGCTCCCTCGATCCCAGGCAGGCCTGCTCCTCCCGGGGCCTTGCAAGCATCCGGGACGAGGGTTCGCAGCTTGGCCCTGAGAGCCTCCGAAGCTGGGCCAAGGAGAGTAGACTACCTTGTTAATGATTGAATCGCTATGAAGATTGCCAACTAATGTTTGTCTCTATGGGCTGTCGAGCACGCCGTGAGGACCAGAGATCTACCGCGCTCGGGGCGTCGCGCGTTCGTCGCGCGATTTATCGCAGCCCAACGGAAAGCAACGCAAAGCAACGCCGAGTTCTGTGGGACCTCTCGGAGAGGACGAGTGAACGTAAAGATATATAGAAATAGTCCAAGATGTGTAGATATGAGTAGCATCCTGGCGATCGAAACGGGCCGGATCGGAATAGGAAATTCCCTCGCACGGAAGAGGCCGGGAGTTCGAATCTCCTCCGCTCCACAGTGTAATTAGCTGTAGATGAGTGTAATCAATTGGTCCTGTGGCATTAGTTTGTCGGTGCAGAGGGCTCGGGTCGCGCGATTGTGTGCACAAAACGCGCGAGGCCAGGCCGCCAGAGGCGCCGGAAAGCGTGGAGCTTGTGGCTGAACGGAAATCTGCCTACATCGACCTTCTCGAAGGCCGCCGGAAAGCGTGGAGCCCGACGTCTGTTCAAGGGCGAAGCGAGCCCCACCGCAAGCGAGATTGACCAGTGTCGCACCCTGCTTTCCGTTGCCTGGGCACGGCTACCTAGCCCAGCCGAGTCCACGCACCTGCCGGCATGCCGGGTCCCGGTCGTGCCTGCACTTCCGTCGGGTCATGCACTTCTCCGCAAGTGGCGCAGACCGTGTGCTGGCTGATGTCACCGCCACAC
>WNFB01002205.1_pt1 | contig 16935 bp, 13 predicted proteins | sample 5400501 | NCBI WGS metagenome assembly WNFB01 (sample SAMN13153341, study PRJNA577476) | soil metagenome | isolation source: 200 cm saprolite under Douglas fir tree site 2 hole 1 | place: USA:California | collected 2015-04-18
ACCGGGACGTTCACGGCCCACCAGGGCGAGTCGCTGGAAGACTTCTTCCAGATCGTGAACAATTCGGGCATCGGCATCACGATGGGCGTCGATCAGAACACCAGCAACGGCAACGTCCAGATCGTCAACAACTACTTTGGCGTCAACACCGGCACGGGCCTGGTGCTTTCCGGCCCTGGCGCTGTGACAGTAACCGACAACGGCATCACCTACGCGCAAGGCACGGTGTTCACCGGTGGTCCTGAGGCGGTCACGGTGGCCAATGCTACGGGCGACTTCGCCACGAGCGGTCTGTGCATGCAGTTCACGACGGCCGGGCAGGTCGGCAGCGTTGGCACCGCCAGCACGTTCAGCCTGGCTACCGCCTCGAACGCGGTGGTGACCATCAGCACGAGTGGCGGCGGCAGCGTCACCATCACGGCAACTGGCCTGAACTCGGACCAGGTCGCCGGCGCCGGACTCGCGGCTGGCATCGTGCTGACGCTCGAAAGCCCGGGCAACGTCTCGACCGGTGACAACTTCAGCGTGAAGCAGAACGCGGCCCTGCAGTTCCAGGTAGGCGCGAACGCCAACCAGACGGTGGCGATCGAGCTGGATGCGGCCAACTCCCAGACGCTGGGCATCGGCTCGCTGAGCGTGCTCACGCAGAAGGACGCCGAGACAGCCATCTTCCAGGTGGATCGGGCCATCCAGGGCATCTCGGCCACACGGGCCAACATGGGCGCGATCATCAACCGCTTGACGAACTCCGTCACCAACGACCAGGCGGCGCAAGAGAACGCTCTTGCCTCGAACTCGCGCATCGAGGACGTCAACATGGCTCAGGAAACGGTGCAGTTCACGCGAGACCAGATCCTGATGCAAGCGGGCACCTCGATCTTGGCTCAAGCGAACCAGTCGCCGACGAGCATCCTGTCCCTGCTGCGGTAACCAATCCGCCGAGGCGAGGGGGGTGGCCCGAATGGGCTACCCCCCTCCTTCGTTTTTCTGGGGGCTAAAGCTTTTGGAAAAAGCCACCGATAATAGGACCAGTCGGCGGGGTTGTGCCCCTGACCGACGAGTTTGCTGTGCAGGGGGCGCCTATAAACTAAGCGGGGGCAACGCTCCGTCACGCGTTGCGGGTATGCTCGGCCCCACTTTCAGAAGTGAAACGGACTTCATGACGGGCTCGGTCCCTCTAGCGAGAGGAGTTCTCTCGGAGGGGCCACGACACTGGGCTTGTAGTAGTTCGTTGCACCCCGCGGGTTGAGCGGCAGACAGATCTGACGTAGCGGACTACCGCGAGGGTCCCAGTGTCCTCCAGTATCCGGAGGATTTGAGCTATGTCAGTTCGTGTGAACACGAACGTCGATGCCTTTGAGGCGCAGCGCCAGCTGGGCTTGGTATCGATGGACTTTTCCAAGGCAGTGCAGCGGCTGTCTTCGGGCCTGCGCATCAACAGCGCCGCCGACGACGCGGCCGGTCTGGCCATCAGCCAAAAGTTGAAGACCCAAATCACGGGCTTCGATCAGGGCGCCCGAAACGCCCAGGACGCGGTCTCCATGGTGCAGACCAGCGAGAGCGCGCTGAACACCACGCAGAGCATGCTGCAGCGCATGCGGCAGCTGGCGGTGGAGGCGGCCAACGGCACCTACACCGACTCCGACCGCAAGAACATCCAGGCCGAGATCAACCAGCTGGTCTCCGAGATCGACCGGATCTCCCAGCAGACCGACTTCAATACAAAGAAGCTGCTGGACGGCTCATCGGCTGGCCAAGCACTTGGCGGTGGCGCCGACATTCGAGGCCTCGTCGTCCAAGCGGGCGTGGCTATCGCCACCACCTTCAGCATCACAGCCGCGACCAGCGCGACCCGCTCGGCAGTGGAAGCGGCTTCGGCCCAAGGCTCGTTCTTCACGCAGACGAGCTCCATCACCATCACCGGTGCGACGGGCACCCAAACGTTCACCGCCCAGTCCGGGGAGTCGCTACAAGACTTCTTCCAGATCGTGAACAACTCCGGCGTCGGCGTGACGATGGGTGTGGACCAGAACACCACCAACGGCAACGTCCAGATCGTCAACAACTACTTCGGTGTCAACACCGGAACCGGCCAGGTGATAACTGGCCCTGGCGCCGTAACGGTTGTCGACAACGGCATCACCTATCCGCAGGGCACCGTGTTCACGGGCGGGCCCGAAGCGGTGACGGTGAGCGCCGCGACTGGCGATTTTGGAACGGCTGGACTGTGCATGCAGTTCAGCACGGCGGCTGCCCAGGTTGGCAGCGTCGGCACCGCTGGGACATTCGGCCTGGCGACCGCGTCGAACGCGGTCGTGACCATCAGCACCATCGGTGGCGGCAGCGCAACCGTAACGGCCATCGGCTTCAACTCAGATCAGGTCAATGGGAGCGGAGTGGCATCCGGTCTGGTGCTCACGTTAGGCAGCCCCGGCAACATGTCCACGGGCGACACGTTCACCGTCAAGCAGAACTCGGCGCTGCAGTTCCAGGTAGGCGCCAACGCGAACCAGACGATCAGCCTGCAGATCGACGCGGTGTCTTCGCAGGCGTTGGGTGTGTCGTCGATCGACGTGTTGACGCAGAAGGACGCCGAAGCATCGATCACCCAATTGGATCGAGCCATTCAGAACGTCTCCGCGGCTCGAGCCAACATGGGCGCGATCATTAACCGCTTGACGAACTCGGTCACCAACGACCAGGCGGCGCAAGAGAACGCTCTTGCCGCCAACTCTCGTATCGAGGACGTCAACGTGGCAGCCGAAACGGTCCAGTTCACGAGGGACCAGATTCTGCTGCAGGCGGGGACCTCGATCCTGGCGCAGGCGAACCAGTCACCGACTGGCTTGCTGTCATTGCTGCGCTAGCGAACCTGGTTTGGAGAGGGGCGGCCCGCCTGGGCCGCCCCTCTCTTCTTGCCCTACGTTAAAGGTTTTGTTGGGAGCGGCCGATAATCCCGCTGTCACAGACTTACTGACTCGGAGGTATCGATGGTGCTAGCGGGCGCAACGCCCCGCGGTTAAGCGTTGTGGGTTGGCTCGACCCTTCCACCGGATGAAAAGGAGGTCATCAGGGAGCCACCCTCGGTAGAGCCCAGACTTAGCGCCCGGCGTTGGATGGCCGGGGGCATTGGGTAGCGCCGAGGGCCTTTCGTAGGACACGTTCCTGCAATCTGCTCGACACCGAGCGGGAGCAGGCATGGCCTTCGCAAAATCACGGAGGATTTTGAGCAATGTCAGTACGGATTAACACCAACGTCGACGCCTTCGAGGCGCAGCGCCAGCTGGGCCTGGTGTCGATGGACTTCTCCAAGGCGGTACAGCAGCTTTCTTCAGGCTTGCGCATCAACAGCGCCGCCGACGACGCAGCCGGTCTGGCGATCAGCCAGAAATTGCAGACCCAGGTCCGAGGCTTCGACCAGGGCGCTCGCAATGCGCAGGACGCGGTCTCGATGATCCAGACGGGTGAGAGCGCGCTGAACACCACGCAGAGCATGCTGCAGCGCATGCGGCAGCTGGCGGTGCAGGCGTCGAACGACACCTATACGGATACCGATCGGAAGAACATCCAGGCCGAGATCAACCAGCTGATCTCCGAGATCGACCGGATCTCCCAGCAGACCGACTTCAACACCAAGAAGCTGCTGGACGGATCGGCCGGCGGCGGGCAGGCGATTGGCGGCGGGCCAAACGTCAAGGCGCTGGTGATCCAGGCCAACGTGGCTATCGCTACCACGTTCAGCATCACGGCCTCCACCAGCGCGACGCGGTCGGCGGTGGAAGGGGCCTCGGCCCAGGGCTCGTTCTTCACGCAGACGAGCTCCATCACCATCACCGGCGCCACCGGCACCGGGACGTTCACGGCCCATCAGGGCGAGTCGCTGGAAGACTTCTTCCAGATCGTGAACAACTCAGGCCTCGGCATCACGATGGGCGTCGACCAGAACACCAGCTCGGGCGCGGTGCAGATCGTCAACAACTACTTCGGCGTACAGACAGGTACGGGCCTGGTGCTTTCCGGCCCTGGCGCTGTGACAGTAACCGACAACGGTGTCACCTACGCGCAAGGCACGGTGTTCACCGGCGGTCCTGAAGCGGTCACGGTGGCCAATGCTACGGGCGACTTCGCCACGAGCGGTCTGTGCATGCAGTTCACCACGGCCGGCGTCGCTCAGCCGGGCAGCCTCAACAGCAACGGCGTGTTCCAGGCGGTCACGGCGTCGAACGCGGTGGTGACCATCAGCACGAGTGGCGGCGGCAGCGTCACCATCACGGCAACTGGCCTGAACTCAGACCAGATCTCGGGCGCTGGCCTTGCGTCCGGCATCGTGCTGACGCTGCAGAGCCCAGGCACCCTGTCGACCGGTGACAGCTTCACCGTGAAGCAGAACGCGTCGCTGCAGTTCCAGGTGGGCGCGAATGCCAACCAGACGGTGGCGATCGAGCTCGATGCCTCGAACTCCCAGACGCTGGGCATCGGTTCCCTGAGCGTGCTCACGCAGAAGGAAGCCGAGACGGCCATCTTCCAGGTGGATCGGGCCATCCAGAGCATCTCGGCCACACGGGCCAACATGGGCGCGGTGATCAACCGTCTGACCAACTCCTTGGTCAACGACCAATCGGCGGGCGAGAATGCCGCGGCATCCAACTCGCGCATCGAGGACGTCAACATGGCTCAGGAAACGGTGCAGTTCACTCGAGACCAGATCCTGATGCAAGCGGGCACCTCGATCTTGGCTCAAGCGAACCAGTCGCCGACGAGCATTCTGGCGCTGCTGCGCTAAGCAACGCCGAGAGAAAGGGGTGGCCCAGACGGGCCACCCCTTTCTTTTTGGCTCAACTTTTGGCGCCGGTGCTCCGATGATCCAGAATGGACTGCGCTTAGTGGTAGGCGGTCCTTTGCCCTAGGGAGTACGAATGAGCACACCGATTTCCAGCACTTCATCGAGCACCAGCACCCAAACCGCGAGCAGCAGTCCGAGCCAGAGCGACAGCCAGGCAGCAATTCAGTCCTTGCTGCGGTCGGGTCCGGCGGTGAGCTTTGGTGGCTTGGTGTCGGGCCTGAACGTGCAGCAGATCGTCCAGGCGTTGCTCACGGCGAATCAGGCGCCGATCTTGCAATTGCAGTCACAGCAGGCGCACGAGCAAGCAAAGCTTGCGGCCTGGCAGGACATCAGCACCAAACTCCAGTCACTGCAAGCCGCGGCCGACACGCTCGGCCTGCAGGGCACCGTCAGCGCGAAGCAGGTTTCCTTTGCCGGGCCTAGTGGCACGTTCGCAAGCGCCACCGCCACGCCCACAGCGGCCACGGGCATCTTCCAGCTGCAGATCGATCATCTGGCCACCTCGACCAAGGTCGTGTCGACAACGGGGGTCGGTCGGGCCATCGTGGGCACCGACATCGCGACCAACTCGAGCAAGCTCAGCACGCCGGTCACCAAGGGCACCTTCAGCATCGGCGTGACCGATCCGGTCACCAGTAACGTCACCTATCACCAGATCTCTGTTGCGCTGGGCGAGGATTTCAACAGCATCCTGGCCGATATCAACACCCAAACCGGCGGGGCCGTGAGCGGCGCCATCGTCGGGAACGCCATCCAACTGACGAGCAACAACGGCCAGCCGATCGCGTTGGGCAGCGGCGGCGACAAGAGCAATTTCTTGTCGGCCGTGAAGCTGCTTGGGCAGCCATCAGCGACGACCATGACCAGCAGCGGTCCGGTCGGTGTCGCGAATGCCGGCGTCGCATTGGACCAGTCGAACGTCAACGGCTTGGCCACAGGCACGACGACCGGCTCGATAAACGTCAACGGTGTGACGATCACCTACAACAGCAGCACCGATTCGCTGAACACGGTACTGAACCGCATCAATTCATCGGCGGCCGGGGTGACCGCGACCTACGATCCCAACTCCGATACGGTCAGCTTCACGTCATCGAAGACGGGCAACATTGACATTTCGGCATCCGACGGCACAGGCAACCTTCTGTCGAGCCTGAATATGCTGGCTCCGGCTGCGCACCAACTCGGTACAAGCGCGAAATACGAGGTCAACGGTGGGCCGGCTCAATTCAGCCTGAGCAACACGGTCAAGAACCTGGTGCCGGGCGTCACCGTGACGCTGCAAGCGGTGACGCCGGCCGGCTCGCCGCTGACTGGCAGCGTTTCGATGGATACCAGCGTCGGCACGAAGGCCATTCAGGACTTCCTCACGGCGTACAACGGCGTGGCCGACCTGATTGCGAAGGACACCGCCTACAACCCGCAGACGAAAGTCGCCGGGATCTTCCTTGGCGAAAGCACACTATCGGCAATCCAGCAGCAACTTGACGAGGGATTGTTCATCTCCCACGGTGTCACCAAGGGCCTGACCCCGCCATTCACGGACCTGTCGACGATAGGTCTGAGCACCGGGCCGGTCGGCAGCAAACCCGGCACGACCCTCGATCTGCAGTTCGACGCGGACAAGTTCCAGGCCGCCCTGACCACTAACCCGGTGGCCGTCACGAACCTGGTGAATACCGTCTTCGGCCAGCTCTCAAAGTCGCTGTTTAACGTCATCAAGCCGTTTGGGCCGATAGACAACGCTATCCGCACCGAGGACCACCAGATACTCGACTACCAGCACGAAATCGACGATCAGACGCAGCGCTTGCAGAGTCAGGAGCAACTGCTGAACTCGGAGTTCAGTCGATTGGACGAACAGCTGGGCCGGCTTCAAGCTTCGTCGACCACTGGAGCGGCGGTGCTGTCCGCCATGGCGGCTCAGGGCGGGCAGAGCTCCGGGACCAAGTCGACCGGCGCGGGCCAAACCGGCTAGTAATGACGCTAGCTTCGGAGGGGAACTGAACCGTGCCACTCGCTAATCCCTATGCCCGCTACCAGCAGACCGCCATCCGGACGGCCGATCGGGGCGACCTGCTCATCCTGACCTATGAGGCCCTGCTGCGCTGGCTGAGCCGAGCAGAGGAAGCTATCGACAACGGCTCGCTGGTGGATGCTCATCAGGCGCTGGTGAATTCCCAGGATCTCATCGCCAATCTGTCAGCGAGCCTGGATATTGAACGCGGCGGCGAGGTGGCCCTCAACCTGCAGGCGCTGTATGACTACGCGCATCGCGAGGTCGTGCGCGCCAACCTGGAGAAGGACAAGACCGTGATCGCCAGCGTGCGCGAGCTGCTCGTTCCCCTGCTGGACGCCTGGCGTACAGCTGTGCCGGAGGCCCGCAAAGACGGCCACCTGGCGAGTGTCTGATCCGAAGCGTCGCCGACCGCGGCTGCTGACGCCTGATACCGCCGCCCCCGATCCGAAAGACGTGCTTCCGCTGGCGCGCAAGCTGGTGGGTTTAGCGCAGGAACAGCAACGTGCTCTGGAGCTCGGCGCCCAGGAGCAATTTGAGTGGATCGCGCTGCGGCGCGATGAAGTGACCGAGAGGCTTTCCAGGCTTCTGGCCGCGGAAGTCGAGATCCCCCCCGAGGATGCTGAGGTGTTGAAGCAGCTTCACGACGAGCTGCTGGTCGCTGATGGCCGCATGGAGGAGCAGCTTCGGACGCAGATGGCTCGTGCCCAAACCAAGCAGCGCTCCTTCGGGAAGGCGCGGAAGGCGCTGGGAGCCTATCTCGCGTCTTCTTCCCGGCGCCCAGGCTTGGTCGACGAGCGCCACTAGCTGCTCGAATAGCCGAGCCGCCGAGCCGCCAACTCTTGATCCACGCTGGCAAGTGACGTATACTAGCGGCACTAACGCGGAGAGGTGATTTCTAAGACTAACTAGTACGTGACGTAAGGATTTCGGGGACAGAGGATCCGGAATCGCCTGGGAGCGAGCAGAGCAAGGCAGGACGCCTGCGTCCACCTTGCTTTTTTGTTTTCCCAGGAAATTGGCTGTGGTTCTTTTGAACAGGGTGATAAGCAGATGCCGATAAGCATCAACACGAACACACTAGCGCTGGAAGCGGCGCGTAATTTGGACCTAACGTCCGCGAGCTTCACCAGGGCGGTGCAGCGCCTCTCGTCCGGCCTGCGAATCAATTCCGCGGCCGACGATCCGTCGGGTTTGGGCGTGAGCCAGAAGCTCATCGCTCAGATCAACGGTTTCGATCAGGCGCAGCGAAACACCCAGGACGCGGTGTCGCTGCTGCAGAGCGCCCAAGCGGGCCTAAGCGAAACCATGATCGACCTGCAGCGCCTGAACGAGCTGGGGCTCCGGGCTTCCAATGGCACGCTGACCAGCTCGGATCGCCTCAACATCCAGTTGGAGGTCCAGGGGCTGCTGCAGGACATCGATCGCGTGGCGCAGCAGACGAAGTACAACGGCCAGGCGCTGCTCAACGGCTCATTAGGAGCCAGCGCCACCGGCGGAGGGCCCGACATCACCGACCTGCGGGTGCAAGCGGGAACCGCTGCCGCCGGGACGTATACGCTCTCGGCGGCGACTCCGGCCACCAAGAGCGCGGTGCAGGGCAACTTGACCGGCGCCGCCACATTCCAGGGCGGCGGCTCCATCACGATCGTTGGGCCCACCAGTCAGTCGGCCACGTTCACCAGCTTCGCAGGCGAAGCGGTGTCTGACTTCATCCAGCAGGTGAATAACGCCGGCCTGGGCGTGACTTTGGCGGTTACTGGCGGGCGCTACCTGCTGGCCAGCAACAACAACGGCATCAACAATGGCAGCAACCCGACCGGCCCAACCGCGGTTACGGTGACGGGCGACGCAGCGAACGCCGACTTCGGCACCGGTGGAGCTGGCACAGCCAGCCTGGGGTTGATTGGGGGCATGCAAGGGAGTGTCGATAACACGGGGACGTTTACCGGCGGCGCCGGAACCGTCGTGAACGGCTCGGTCACCTTCGGCGGCGTGAACGTCGCGCTTACCGGGCCCAATTCAGACCAGTTTGCCGGCAAAAACGCCGTGGCGGGCATCAGCTTCCGCGTCGTGAATCCGGGCTCAATCGGGACGACCGACAGCGTGACGGTCAAGCAGAACTCACCGGTGGCATTCGAGGTGGGCGCCAGCGGAGGCCAAACGGTCGGGTTGGCGATTGATGCGCAGACCTCACTGGCATTGGGTGTCAATGCCATCGACGTGACGACTCAGACGAGCGCCGAGGCGACCATCACGGCCGTCCAAACTGCCATAAGTCAGGTTTCAGCCGCCCAGAGCAACCTCGGAGCCCTGCAGAATGTGCTCACCAATGTACAAAACCTGTCCGGTGCTCAGGAGCTCAATGCCCGGACGGCGAACTCCAACCTGGTGGATGCCAACATCACGCAGGAAACGGTGAACTTCACCCGCGATCAGATCCTGCTGCAAGCAGGCACGGCGGTCCTGGCACAGGCGAACCAGTCGCGGCTCGGCCTGCTGGGGCTATTCAGCAGCGGCGGGCCGCTGCTCTAGGCGCCCCGTGACGAGCTCCCTCACGTCGACCCTACTCGACATCATCAACGCCAACGGCGCGCTTTCCTCGCTGTTCTCGAGCCCCACGTCGTTCGGCAACCCGCTCTCATTGGCGGCCGCAGCCGAGCAGGTCCAGGCCGCCGAGAATGCATTTCCCAGCCAGCAGGTGCTGGCGCTGAGCGGACTGTTCTCGCGTCTTAGGACACTCAGGGCAGCCGCCGCGCCGCTGCTGGCTCCCAGCTCGCAGGCCAATTCGTTCCTTGTCCAAACCGGCAGTCCCGTGCTGCCGCAGGCCTATACACAAACGAGCGTCAGGTCCTCAAATACCGCCGTGACTGCCACCAGCCAACCAGGGGCGACGATCACGAGCTACCAGGTTGGCGTGACCCAACTTGGCGTCGCGCAGGTCAATGCCGGCATGGCCTTCGCCAGCACGACGCTCAACAGCGCCGGGGCGAACATCAATGCTGGGGCGGGCCAAGTACGGGTGGCCATCAATGGTGGACCCACGGCCGAAGCGAGCTACTACATCTACGGCAGCGACACCAACCAGCAAGCGCTGCAGGCGGTAGCAAGCGCAATCAACAGTATCTCCACCAACCACGACCTCCAGACGATCGCGCTCAGTCCCAATGCCAGCAGCGGGACCTTCAAGCTGAGCTTCAATGGCCAAACAACGGGTGCAATCGCGGTCGCTGGCCTCACAGCGGCGACGATCCAGTCGGCGCTGGAGGGATTGGGCGGCGTTGGCGTGGGCAACGTGAGCGTCACCCAATCCGGCAACAACGCCTTCAGCGTGGCCTTCAAGGGGACGCTCGACGATCGCATCCTGCCACAGCTGCAGGCCCAGAACATTGACATGAACTCGGGCGCCACTATCTCCACAGATCTGGTGCAAGGACCGGTCGCCAGTCTCACCAACACGGCCACCACCAGCGCATTAACGATTACGGCCCGCACGACGGGCAGCGCCAATGCGTTCACAGCAAGCGATGCGCCAGGTAGCAACGGAATTGCCCAAAGCGGCGCGGGAGCGGCGACCACAAACGCCCAGGACGCTATCTACAGTCTGAACGGCGCGGTTTACCGCGCTACGTCCGGGAACTCAGCGAGCATCGACAACGGAAAGGTGAGCCTGACGTTCCTGGCAACGACCAGCACCCCGGCGACCATCACGGTGTCGGCCAATACCAGCTCACTGAGCACTTCGGTAGAGGCTATGGCTACGGCGTATAACAGCCTTCAAAGCTTCCTGGACGAGAACAGCCAGGTGCTGGCGCCCCACCTCGCCCAGGAGGCGGAAAACATCATCAGCAGCCATAGCTCGACTTTGGCCAGCCTTGGGATCAGCGGTACGAGCCGTCTGACAGTCAACGAGAGCACCCTCACGGGCGCGAACCCGAGCACCGTCCAGCAGGTGTTTGCGGGTTCGCAGGGCATCGCCACGCAGCTGTCAGGTCTCTCGGAGGGCATCCTGTCGAGCCTGCAAGGCCCCCTCGCGGCGTCTCAACAGACCCCCTCGAACAACTCCGAAGTCGCCACGGCTCTGGCTGGACTGTTCGAGCAGACACTGCTGGGTGAGCAATTAGGCGGCAATCTCAGCCTCAAGGCCTAGCTCGGCTATAGGCGGTTTTCCTATTTCCTTCGCTCTGCGATGGTCCGTAGGGCACAATGAGCGCGCACATGATTGACGATCCGACGCCAGCGACGCGCGAGGAGCAGCTTGTCGTCTTCCGGCTGGGCGAGGACTACTTCGCCATGCTCATCTCCAACGTCAACGAAATCATCCGGCTGCAGAAGATCACGCCGGTGCCCAAGGCTCCGCCATTCGTCGAGGGCGTCACTAACCTGCGCGGCCGGGTCATCCCGGTGATGGACTTGCGGAAGCGCTTTGGCGTCACCCCCAAGCCCGCCGGCTATACCGCCCGCATCATCGTAGTCGAGCAGGACGAGCGGTTGCTGGGCATGATGGTCGATGCCGTTGACGAGGTGCTGACGGTCCCCACGAGCTCGATTGAGCCCGTGGACGAGATGGTGGTGTCGGTTGACGCCGAGTTCCTGGCTGGCATTGTCCGGCTCGACGAACGGCTGATTATCCTCCTGGACAAGGAAGCCGTGCTGAGCTCCGGTGAGGCCCACCAGCTTCAGTCCTTGAAAGTGACGGGCAAGGCGCTGAAAGAGGTGGAGGCTCAGGCGGAGGAGGAGCCCGAAATGCTGCCCTCGGGAAGATAGCGATGGCCGTTGACTTCCAGCAGGTGGTGGTGTTCGAGCTGTCCGCAGAGACGTATGCGCTGGACATACTCCACGTGCACGAGATCATCAGGGTCCAACCGGTCACGCCCGTGCCGGGCGCACCGGAGTACATCGAGGGACTCATCAACCTGCGCGGCCGCGTGGTACCGATCGTGGACCTGCGGAAGCGCTTTGGGCTCCGGGCCCGGCCAATAGGTGATAGGTCCCGGATCATCGTTGTGCAAGTAAGCGACGATATCCTCGGAATAGTGGTTGACGCCGTATCGGAGGTCATCACGGTCGCGCCCGAATTCGTCGAGCCCGCGGCCCGAGTGGTGACCGGCTTGGACGCCGAGTACATTCGGACCATCGCCAAGGTGGAGGGTCACCTGGTGGCGGTGCTCAACCCCGAGAAGATTTTGGAGTACAGCGACAGTGAAGCGGACGAGGTGCTGATGCTGGGCCCGGGCGAGTAAGCGCATGGCCCAGATGCAGTTCGACGCCACTGAAGATGACATCAAGGTCTGGCTGGCAGAAGCCGACGAGCAGATCGAGCTGCTCCAGAACGACGTTATCCGCCTGGAGAAGGACTATTCGGACGAGTCGCTGGTGCAAGGCATCTTTCGCGCTGCCCACACCCTGAAAGGCTCGTCCGCGATGATCGGCCACACTCGCATGGCCGAGCTGACGCACGCTATGGAGAGCGTGTTCGGCATGGTGCGCGAAGGCAAGCTCACACCCACCACCGAAATCGTGGATAGCTTGTTGGCGGGCGTCGACGGGCTCAATGCACTGCGCGAGGAAGTTGTTACCAAAGAGCAGAGCGACGTCGACCTGTCGCCCAGCGTAGCGGCGCTGCGCGACATCGTCGAGCAGGGCGGCGGGACCTTCGCGCGGATGCCGGGGCAGCCTCCGGCTGCCGGGGGCCAGGAGCCGGGGGCCGGAGGGCAGGCCGGCCCTGCCCCTACCACCGGCAGCCTGCTGGAGCGCTTTCCGCTGGAGCCGGACGAGATTGAGGCGGTGAAAGCCACGCTCGAGAGCGGCGCCATGGTGTGGCTTCTGGAGGTGGACTTCCAGCCCGATTCTCTCTGGCTGGCGGTACGCAGCTTCCAGAGTCTGAACGATCTCAGCAACGTAGGTGAGCTGCTCAAGACCAAGCCCACCTCCGAAGAGGTTGAAGCCGAAAAGGTCGGTCCCAAGCTTCAGGCGGTGATCGCCGGAGCGGCGGAGGCCGCCGAAGCCATCACCAAGACCGCCGTGGTTATCGAAGACGTGGTCAACACGTCCCTCACACCGTACACGCTGGAGTCGCTTTCTCCCTCTCCCGCCGCGGCGGGAGAGGGTCGGGGTGAGGGAGCCCAGGGCGAGGACCACCCTCACCCTAGCCCTCTCCCGCCAGCGGGAGAGGGGACAGAGCTGATTCCCTCGCAGACTAAGCCCCCGGCCGAGGCGGGGCAGCGCGTGGCAACCGCGTCAAGGGTGGTTCAGAACGTCCGAGTCGACGTCGAGCGGCTGGACAACCTCATGAACCTGGTGGGCGAGCTGGTCATCGACCGCAACCGGCTGCAGCAGCTGGCGCTCCAGCTCGAGACCGAATTGGGCGCACACGACGCGGTTGATGCGCTTAACGAGACCTCGCAGCACGTGGGCCGCATCACCGATGAGCTGCAGGAAGAGGTCATGCGCATCCGCATGCAGCCCATCGAGAGCGTGTTCAACAAGTTCCCGCGGCTGGTGCGCGACCTTGCCGGCAAGCTCGGCAAGAAGGTCGACTTCATCATCGAGGGCAAGGAGACCGAACTCGACCGGTCAGTCATCGAGAAGATCGACGACCCGATCATCCATCTGCTGCGCAACGCCATTGACCACGGCCTAGAGATGCCCGAAGAGCGAAGGGCAGCAGGAAAGCCCGAGACCGGCACAATCAAGCTGTCCGCCTGGCACGAGGAGAACCACATTGTCATCGCCGTGCAGGACGATGGGCGCGGCATGGACCCGGCGAAGCTGAAGGCCAGCGCCGTGAGCAAGAAGATCATTACCCAAGAGGTGGCCGATCGCATGGACGATCGCGCCGCGGTGGAGCTGATTTTCGCGGCCGGCTTCTCCACGGCGGCGAAGACCACCGACGTCTCCGGACGCGGCGTTGGCATGGACATCGTGAGGGCCAATATCGAGAAGCTCAGCGGATTCGTCACGATTGAGACAGCGGTTGGCCGCGGCACTCGCTTCCTGGTGAAGCTGCCGCTCACGCTGGCCATCATTCGCGCGTTGCTGGTGGCCCTGGCAGGCCGCAAATTCGCCATCCCGATGGCGACCGTCATGGAAACGCTTCGCTTCGACGCGCAGGACGTACGGACGATCAAGACGCACGAGGCCATCCAACTGCGGGGCCGCATCCTGCCGCTGGTCTCGCTGCGCGACCTGCTTCGCCTGCCCGCGCTGCTCTACCCGGCGCCAGGCGAGCCCGCGAGCGCCAGTCCCGAGGATGAAGATGGCGACGCCGCGAGCAACGGCGCTAGTCAGGGCATGCGTGACGTCGGGGACGCCGAAGGCGACAGCATGATGGAGATGGGCAACCGTCCCCGGCGGCAGAAGATGTTCGTGGTGGCGGTGCGCGTCGGCGATCGTCAGATGGGACTGCAGGTGGACGCGCTGGTGGGCGAGACCGAGATTGTGATCAAGCCGCTAAGCCGTTTCCTGGGAGACGTGCGCGGGATCGCTGGGGTGACCATCCTGGGCGATGGCCAGGTGGCTATCATCTGCGACATCCCATCATTGATCAACCGAGTAGTGCAAGAGCAACTGCTGGCCTGATACCGAGGGGAAAAGGAGAAAGAGTTTGGCAAAGATCCTGGTCGTTGACGATGCGGCCTTTATGCGCATGCGATGCAGCAAGCTGTTGACGGACAACGGCTACGACGTGGTGGAGGCCGAGAACGGCCTGGACGCCATTGCCAAGTACAAAGAAACGAAGCCCGACGCGGTGCTGCTCGACATCACCATGCCCGAGATGGACGGCCTAACGGCGCTCAAAGAGATCCGCAAGGTCGATCCGGAGGCCAAGGTGGCGATGGTGACGGCCATGGGCCAGCAATCGATGATCATGGACGCCATCAAATCCGGCGCAAAGGATTTCGTGGTCAAGCCCTTCCAGCCTGACCGCGTGCTGGCAGCCGTTAAGAAGCTGATCGGCTAACAGCAGCTTGCCAATCGCGACGTCCCAGGCGGAGGCCGGCTGGGACGACTTTGTGGGCGAGGTCCAGCGCCAGGCTGGCATCGACCTGCGGCCCTACAAACCGGACCAGATCCAGCGCCGCGTTCGGGGGCTGATGCTGCGGTCCGGCGTCGAGCAGCTGCAAGACTACTTGCGATTGCTGGTCCGCGAGCCGGCCAGGCGGCACGAGCTGCACAGGTGCATGACGGTGACTGTGTCCGAATTCTTCCGGTCTCCGGATCAATTCGAGCACCTGGCCGGGACTGTCTTGCCGCGCTTGCTGGTGAGGCGGCGGCAGCTGCGCATCTGGAGCGCGGGCTGCGCCTATGGGGCGGAGCCCTACAGCATCGCGCTGCTGCTCCAGGGGCTGGCGCCGGAACGCCGCCACTACATCCTGGCGACCGACATCGATGAGCTGGCGTTGGCGCGCGCGCGAGCCGCGGACTCGTTCACGGAGCGCGACGTGCGCCACGTGCGGCCGCCGCACACCGACCACTTTGGTCCAAGCCCGCGTGCCGACGGGCACCACGCGCTGCGGCCGGATGTTCGCTCGCGAGTGGTGTTCCGGCGACACAATGTGCTGAGCGGCCCGCCCGAGCTGGATTTCGACCTGGTGGTCTGCCGCAATGTGATGATCTACTTCACCCTCGAAGCCAAGCGCCAGCTGTTCTCTAACCTGCACCAGGCGCTGCAACCCGGCGGTTACCTGTTCGTTGGCGACTCGGAGGTCATGAACGAGCTGCCCGAGGCCGGGTTCTCGCGCCAGTCGGTGGGCTTTTACCGGAAGGAGGTTGAGGTTTAGCCATGCCTATGCGTGGGATAGAGCTGGTCCAACCGTACCTGCAGGCGGCCAAGGACGTCATAACGCGAGAAACAGGTTCGGACGTCACCGTGGGCCGCGTTCAGCTCAAGAAGCCGCCGGCCGCCACGGACGAGATCTCGATCATCATAGGCGTTACCGGCGAGATCCAGGGCGTGGTCATGATCGTGATGAACCGTCAGACGGCGCTCAACATCGTGAGCCGCATCACGGGCGACGCCGGGGCCGAGTTCGACGATCTGGCTCAGAGCGCGGTGGCCGAGATGGCGAACGTCATCTCCGGGCGCGGTGGCATTGGGCTGGCCGCATTTGGCCGCGAGACAACAATCAGTCCGCCGGCAGTCATGGTCGGCAACAAAGGCGGCGGGGTCTCGACGCTGGACATCCCGATTTATGCACTGCCGCTGGAGACTGAGTGCGGCACGGTGGAGCTGCAAGTCGCCCTCAGGGACACCACCACCTAGCTCGAGCCCTCTGTCAAAAGCGGCGAATAAGGGTCTTCGCTCCGCACATTAGGGGCTTGCCCGACTATTCCCGCCTGGACCTACCGCGCATACTGAACGCGCATTCCTGCCCGGAGTGTGTCTTTCGCATTCCCCGGGCAGAGCTAGGAGTAGGCATGGCGTTCTTACCGATCAGCCCCCTTTCGCCGGAGCTGACCCTTGTGAAACCGGTTGGCTCGTCCGAGACGCGCCTGGGCCCCATCCCCAATGTGGCCGACGGCATTCCCGGCATAGGCGGTATCAGCCGGGTGGAGATCCCTGGCGTGGGAGTACTGAGCCCCGGCGCCGGCTTGGGGGTGCCATCGCTGCCAAACCTCACCGCGCCCGCCCCGACTACGGCTCCGGCGCCCGAGGTCACGCCTTTTCCCGGCGCTAGCGTGCAGCCTACGACGACACCCACGCCGGCCCCGCAGGTAGCGCCCTCGCCTTTGACCACGGCTGCGCCCCAGGTCACCGGCACCCCAGTACAGGGTGCTGGGCAGCTGCAGCAGCCAGCTCAGGGAAGCCCCTACTCCACGCAGCCAATTACGACGGAACAGATCCCATCATTGGTCCAAACGCCAGTGTCGGCACCGGCCACGAGCAGCGTGCCGGTCAAGCAGACGCCGCTGGCTGAGACTTTTGGGAAGTATCTGAAAGATGCCGCCTCGAACTACACCGACGTCCAGTCGCAGGCTGATTCGATGATCCAGCACCTGGCGGCGGGCGACAAAGTCGATATTCACGACGTCGCCCTGGCGGTCCAAAAGGCAGCCATCACGAACCAGCTGG
>WNFB01002206.1_pt1 | contig 16935 bp, 11 predicted proteins | sample 5400501 | NCBI WGS metagenome assembly WNFB01 (sample SAMN13153341, study PRJNA577476) | soil metagenome | isolation source: 200 cm saprolite under Douglas fir tree site 2 hole 1 | place: USA:California | collected 2015-04-18
CTCCTTGGGGCAGATGATTGCGAATCAAAAACCTCTCCCCCTCCGTTGCTGTACTGGTCCGCTGCGCGGCCGGGCCCTCCGCAGTGTACATCACTCCGGGTTACGGACGCGAAGCCGGTTGGTAACCTTTTTCGATCCCGCGCTGCGCCGCCAGCCGCGCCGTTTCCGGAGCGCCATCGACAGCCAGCGCCGCGCGATACTCGCTCATGGCGAGCTCGCGGTTCCCGTCCACATCGTAAATCCGACCCAGATAAACGTGCGACCAAGCCACAATCACCGGGTCGCGGCCCAGCGCAGCCGCATCGCCGCCGGACGGCTTGACGACCAGGCGGCGGAACAACTCTTTAGCTTTCTCCGAATCTCCCTGCAGAACGCTGGCCACGGCCAGGCCATACACAGCCCGGGGATGGTTGGGGTCCTTAGTCAGCACGCGCTCGAACGCAGCGGCTGCCGCCGGCGCGTTTTTGGCCGCGATCTGGCGGTCGCCTTCATCCAGCCAGGCCGCCACGTCCGGATCGCCGGGACCGCCGGCCAGCCGGAGAATCGACGCGGCCGTTCCCTGCGCTTCCGCGGGCGCGAACCTTACGCCCTGGAGGCGTTTGCTTTCTTCGGCGACGCTGATCCCGCGCACCATGTCGGGAAAATAAAAGCTCATGGCCGGCTCGGCCTTTTCGAATTTCGCCAGCTCGCGGGAAAGTGCGCGGACCAGAACATAGCCTTCGGATTCTGCGTCGTCGATGGCGGCGGCGAGTCTTTCCGGTGGAAGCCGGCGCTGGCGCAGTTCCACGGCGCGCACCAGGCATTCGCCGAAAAAGACGGTAAAGTCGTCCTTATGCTCTCCCGGCAATCGCGGGGCGCGCGCGGCGATTTCGAGCAAAGGCCGCTTGGCCGCCACCAGGCGCGCATAGCGCACGGGGAACGGGTCGAGCAGGAAGTGAAGATACGCGTGGCGGATTTCATCCAGCGGAAGCTCGCGACCGGGACCGACCACAATCACGTAGTGGTCCCCGTAATTGCGGAAGTTCGTCCGCGTCCCCACCAGCGGATCGACGTACACGGCAAACGTGCGCGTGCTCCTGGAGCTGAGCAACTCGCGCAGGTAGCCGTTCGAGGTCGCCACGAGTTGCGTCACCGAGTGGTGCAGACCTGCGATTTCGCGGTTGTACTCTGGCTGCACCTGGGCCCACAGCCGTTCGAGCTGCGCCTCGCGGTAGAAATTCGCCAGCACCTCGGGGAAATCCTCGATGGTCAGCACATCCGGCGGCAAATCGTCGTGCGGCAGAACAAATTTGAAGTCGGGTGGCGGACCCGCCACGAGCGCGAACGAGACGTAACGGGAAAGTGTCGCCGCCGGATCGGCCTGGAGATGCGCGCTGTAGTACGCGCGCAGCGCTTCCGTCGCCGGCCCCTGCAATCGCATGAGCTCGCTGCGCAGCCGCGCTCGCACCGGATTCCAGTCCGCCAGGCTCGCGTCTTTCTCAAAGCCGGCAGCGCGCAGCGCGCACAATGTGGCGAAAAGCTGCGGGTTCGCTTCGATGGTAACTTTGTTCTGGACCGGGCGAGCCACACGCGCCTGCGCGGCCGCTCCGGCTGCGCCCGGCAGGCACAGTCCCACCGCGAAGGCGGTGGCCACAGCGCCCATTCGGCGCAGAGCAACGCAAAGCCGCGAAGGCATGGCAGAAACTCTGGGGATTTCAGAACGACTCACCGGATGCATCGGCCCCCGAGGCTGTTCGAAAGAAAGTAGACCGCCTCAGCCGGGCGGTCTTTGCCGATCCCTGGCCATCGGAGCGGTTCCTTCCCAATTTACAGGGGCCCTGTGAGGGCGTCAAGGAATGTAAGCGCGAAGCCGAAGGCTCACTGGCCGTGCCGGCAGCGCGCTGCAGGTCTAGAAGCTAACCGCGAACGCGGATTTCGCTGAAGCTGAGCACGACGCGCCCGCCCGGCGTGGGCCGGCCGAAGCTCATCTGCGGGCGGAAGCGCGAGAACAGGAGAACCTGGTCGAGCTGACGGCGCACGGCCAAATCGCGCGGCCCGGAAAGGATCTGGTAGTTCACCACCTCGCCCTGCGCATTCACCGTGGCTTCGATCAGCAGCGCGTGCGGCCCGGCCAGCCCGCTCTGCTCGTCTTCCAGGGGTCCGGTGACCGGGAATGGAGCCAGCGCTTCCAGCCGCGCCGGCTGGAGCAGGTTGGTCGGCAGGTCGTTGGGCACGGCGCCGAGCGGCGCGCCCACAGCCATCACGTGATACATCACCAGCACGAGCATCGCCGCCAGGACTCCGCCGGTGGCCGGCAGGGCCATCGGCCGCAGGATGTTTTGCAGGATTAGCTGCGCGCGGCCCGTAGCTGTCCGCAACCGCCCGGCCCAGCCGCCAGAGGCTCGCGCCTTGGCCACGGCCACACGGATGCGCACATCCAGGTCCTCCGGAGGCGCGGAGCGTTCCACGCGCGACATCAGCAGCGAAAGCTGCCGGTAGCGCTCGAGTTCCTCCCGGCAGGCCACGCAGCTTTCCAGATGCTCGCGCAACCGCGCGTGCTGATTGTTTGCGTCGCCGTGCAAAGCGCCGTCGAGGTACCCCGGCAACTGATGTCGAATCTTTGCGCAGCTCATCTTCCACCTCCACCCCGGGCACCCATGGGCACCGGACTGCGCCCTGTGGATTTCCGCGCCGTCCGGCGAAAAGAATCCCCCTGCGCCGAAGAAAACGCCGCGGCGAGACGCGCCGAGCCGTTCCGGTGGCCATTGCCGTTCTGCGGCGCGGCGATTGCCGATTTTGTTTCCCCCGGCGCTTCGCGCGCGGGTGGCGCGAGCAGCGGCTCCAGCACCTTGCGCAGAGCCCGGCGGCCGCGCAGGATGCGCGACTTCACCGTGCCTACGGATACTTCCAGCACCTCGGCCACCTCTTCGTACGACAGCCCTTCCAGATCGCGCAGCAGCACCGCACTGCGAAAAACCGCCGGAACCGATTTCAGCGCCAGCTGCACGGCTTGCTGGATTTCGCGCGTGGCCAGCTGATCGAACGGCGTTGGGCCCAGATCTTCCAGCTCCAGCGGAGCCTGCGCCGTGTCGCTTTCCGCATCGATCGAGGTCTGCTGCCGGCGGTGGCGCCACCACCAGCGCCGGTGGTTCAGCGCCTCGCGGATGGCGATGCGATAAAGCCACGTCTTGAGCGAACTGCCCTGGCGGAATCCTCGGACCCCCCGAAACGCCTTGAGGAAAATCTCCTGGGTGACGTCGGCGGCCTCGGTCGCGTCCCCGGTCATGCGCGCAACGAGGTTATAGACGGCGGTATGGTAGTAGGTCACCAGCCAGTCGAACGCCGCATCGGAGCCGGCTTGCAGCTCCGTCACCAGCTCGGCTTCATCCTGGCCCCAGGGGAGCACGCGCGCCACGTCTGACACGCTCGCCGCCTTTCCTCCGCCCGCCCTCGCGAGGGCAGTTCCTGCAACAGCCAAAGGGCTGATTCCAGTTCCGGGACCCCCGCCGGCCCGCCTGCGGCTCGGCTTTTCCTCAATCGATTAGACACCGGCCGCGCCGGAATTGTTTCCCGGACTCTCCCTAGATTCTGCGCCCGGGGCGGGTGTTTGGCAATGGTACCTGCGGGTTTGACGCTCCGGCGGGGGGATGCTATAAAAGCTGGAGCCGTCGTGCCTTACGGGTGGGGCCGTGGCGCAGTTGGGAGCGCGCCTCGATGGCATCGAGGAGGTCGTGGGTTCGAATCCCATCGGCTCCACCAATGTCAGCCTGCTTTTTCGCTCGTTCAGCAATGAAAAAACATATGCGGGGCGCGCTTTCTCTGCGGTCTTCGTCTAGAATACGGCGCCTATGCCGAAGATCACTTTTCTCGGGGCGACTGGTTGCGTCACAGGCTCGAAATTCCTGGTTGAAGCCAACGGCAAACGCCTGCTCGTAGACTGCGGGTTGTTCCAGGGGCGGAAAGAGCTTCGCCTGCGGAACTGGGAACCCCTGCCGCTGGACCTGGCGACGGTTGACTGGGTGGCGCTCACGCACGCGCATCTGGACCATAGTGGCTATTTGCCGCGTCTGGTGCGCGACGGCTTCCGCGGGCCGATTCTCTCCAACGCCGCCACGCGCGAGCTGTGCGCCATCCTGCTGCAGGATTCCGCGAAATTGCAGGAAGAAGACGCCGAAGACGCCGCGCAGCACGGCTACAGCAAGCATTCGCCGCCCTTGCCGCTTTACACCGTGGACGACGCCACGGCCGCGCTGGAGCGCTTCCGCGAAATGCCGCGGACCGGCGCCTTCATCATCAGCCCGGAGTTCACGGTACGCCCGCACGATGCGGGTCACATCCTGGGCTCGGCCAGCCTCGAACTGACCATCACCGAGAACGGTAAATCCACGGTCGTGCTTTTCTCCGGCGACCTAGGCCGCTACGACCAGCCCATTCTGAAGGACCCCGAGCCGCCGCCCCGCGCCGATGTTCTGCTGTGCGAATCCACTTACGGCGACCGCGACCACCCCACCGATTCGCCGTACGACGCGCTGGCCGCGGTGATCAATCGGGTCTCCAAACGCGGCGGCGTGATGGTGATGCCCGCGTTCGCCGTGGGCCGCACGCAACTGCTGATGTACATCCTGCGCAAGCTCGAAGACGCCAACCGCATCCCGAACCTGCCCGTCTACATCGACAGCCCTATGGCCATCAGCGTCACGGCGCTGTACATGAGCCACCGCGAAGATCACGACATCGAGTTCACGGGCGAAGAGTCCATCGGCGACCCGCTGAACTCCCACACCGTGCACATGACCCGCAGCGTCGAGGAATCCAAGCAGATCAACAACGTCCACACGCCGTGCATCATCATTTCCGCCAGCGGCATGGCCACCGGCGGCCGCGTCCTGCACCACTTGGCGCAGCGGCTGCCCGATCCGCGCAACGCCGTGCTCCTGTGCGGCTTCCAGGCTGAAGGTACGCGGGGCCGCGCCCTGCTCGAGGGTGCCAAGACGTTGGGCATTCACGGCCAAGATGTTGCGGTGAAAGCCGAGATCGTAGAGCTCCGCCAGTTTTCCGCGCACGCCGACCGCGGCGAGATCCTGCGCTGGCTCTCGGGCTTTCCGGCGCCGCCGCGGCAGACTTTCCTGGTCCACGGCGAGCCCGCTGCGGCCAGCGCCTTACAAGGGTCCATCCAGTCTAAGTTCGGCTGGCCCGTCACATTGCCTGTCTACCGCCAGACCTACGCGCTCAACCCGTAAGCCACGCGGAATCTCGTTTGGCGAAAAGCATTCGGTGATAGAATGCTTCTGCCCTTCCCCCGCTCCGGAGGTGGTTATGCACCGGCAGCTGGCAGCGTTTGCCCTCCTGTGGTTCCTCGGCTCTCTCTCCTCGTTCGGCCAGGCGCGACCTCCGGCGACGGTGGAGTCCAGACCGCGAACGTTCAGCATTCGCGGCTCGCTGCGCGACAACGAAAGCAGCCGCCCGATTGAAATGATCAAAGTGGAGCTGAAAAAGCTGGCCGGCGAGGTCGTAAGCACCACATTCACTCGCTCGAACGGCGAATTTGAGTTCAACGGGCTGCCCAACGGCGTCTATTACGTGGTCGTCGAAGAAAAAGGCTTCGAGCCGGTGCGGGAAAGCATTGAAGTCCTCAACTCCTCGCGCGCCGGGGTTTTCATCTTCCTGAAAAAGCCGCTGCAGGCCAACGCGCCTTCGCCGCCCGGCCCGACCGTATCGGCCCGCGAGCTTTCCATCCCGCGCAAGCCCCATGAGGCCTGGCAGAAGGGCATGGAACGTCTCTACGAGAAAAACGACGCGAAGGGCAGCGTGGCGCATTTCCAGCGCGCCATCAATGAACTGCCATCCTACTACGAGGCCTACCATCACCTGGGCGTGGCCTATATCCGCATGGGACAACTGACGGACGCCGAACAAGCGCTGCGCAAATCGATCGAGCTCAGCGAGAACAGCTATGCCGCCCCGTGCTTCGATCTGGCCGCGCTGCTTTCCAATATCCAGCGCTTTGACGAGGCGGAAAAAACCGTGCGCCGCGGGCTCGATCTCGACGCCAACGCCTGGCAGGGCCACCTGGAGCTGGCGCGCGCGCTGCTGGGACAGAGCCGCGTGGACGCGGCCGAAAAGAGCCTCGAGCAAGCCCGCCTGCGCAGAGCAGACTATGCGCAGCTCTATCTGGTCTCAGCGAATATCCACATCCGCAGGAAAGACTATCCTGCTCTGCTGCAGGATCTGGACACTTACCTCCGGCTCGAACCGAATGGACCCACGAGCGATCAGGCGCGCCAGATGCGCGAGACCGTTCAGCGAACCCTGGCGAATGCGCGCAACGCTCCAAGCACACCGCCGCCAAAGCCTTGAATCCCATTTTTGAAACTCAATCTCTTTTTTATGTGGAAACGCCGAGGTTTTTTAGCGGCGAAAGAAACCTTTCGCGACCTGCCTCCGTCTATATACGCAAGTACCACTCGCGGGGTAGGAGGCGACCACCACAGGGCAACCGACCGTCAGCTTCCTACCCCTATCCTTTTTGCAGATTATTGCACGGTGGTCCGATTCCCGAGCACGCTACAAATAAAAGAAAATAAGCCGCTTAGCTAGTCGGCCACTTTCTCGGCCGCCTTGTGCCCGGGCATTGCGGTCACTTCCGCAAGGTGGAGTCCAATGACGAACATGGGCAGCGGCGCCACGCGGCCCCAGCGGTTCAGCTCCCACTTCGCCTTGACCCATTTCACCTCGGGCTGGTATGCCAGGTCGAGTACCAGGCGCGTTTGCCCGCGATAAAAGCGCTGGGGCAGCTTCAAGATGGGCTTGGTGCCCCAGTTCTCGCCGTCTTCAGAGCCCCAGATGGAAACATCGAAGGATTCCTGCTCGATCTGATCGGTGATCAGAAGCGTGCAGAGGAAGGTTCGCGTCCGGCTGGCCGAGACGTCAACTCTCTCGCTTTCGCCGTTCGATTCAACGCGAGTTCCCGGTGCTATGAGGTTGAATTCCGCCGCCATCACGCGAGACCCCTGGCACACCCGAGGGATTCTAGCACAGGCACGCGCGGGAGCCAGCATCTCAAGGCTGGAAAGTTGCCTGCAAGAATGAAAGCGGCCGGCGGGCGGCAGCGAAACTTACTCTTGCCCGAGTTTGGCCAGCCGCTGGGCAGCCGCCTGCAGCGTTTGGTCGGTCTTGCAGAACGTGAAGCGGACTTGCTGGCTGCCGTCGGCGGGATTGTTGTAGAAACTCGAGCCCGGCACCACGGCCACGCCAATTTTCTCGACCAGATACCGGGCAAAGGCCACATCGTCCGGGGAACCAAACCGGGAAATGTCAGTCATGATGTAGTAGGCGCCCGCTGGCTTGAACACGCCAAAGCCCGCTTGCTCCAGAATCGAGAGCATGAGGTTCCGCCGCGCCAGATAGTCCGCCGCCAGCTTTTGGTAATAGCTCTCCGGCAGGCGCAGGGCCATGGCTCCGGCTTCCTGCAAAGGCGCGGCAGCGCCTACGGTCAGAAAATCGTGCACCTTGCGGATCGCCGAAGTCGCCTCCGGTGAAGCGATGGCCCAGCCCACGCGCCAGCCCGTGACGGCATACGTCTTGGACATGCCGTTCACTGTGATCGTGAGGTCGCGCATGCCCTCGAGCGAGGCTATGGAGATGTGCCGGGCGTCATCGTAGAGGATGTGCTCGTAGATCTCGTCGGTGATGGCAAAAGCGTTCCAGCGCACGCAGAGGTCGCGGATAGCTTCCAGCTCCTCGCGCCGGAAGACTTTGCCGGTGGGGTTATTCGGCGTGTTTAGGATGATGGCTTTGGTCATCGGTCCGAACGCGGCAGCCAGTTCCACCGCGTCGAAGCTCCAGTCCGGCGGGCGCAGCTTCACGAAGCGCGGCGCGGCGCCGGAGAGAATCGCGTCGGGACCATAGTTCTCGTAGAACGGCTCGAAGATCACCACCTCATCACCGGGATTGATGACTGCCATCATCGCCGACATCATGGCCTCAGTCGAACCGCAGCACACGGTGATCTCGCGCTCGGGGTCGATCCGGACGCCCTGCGTGCGCGCGGACTTTTCGGCGATGGCGTCACGCAAGGACTTGGCGCCCCAGGTGATGGCGTACTGGTTGACGTCGGCGGCGATGGCCTGTTGCGCCGCCTGCTTGATTTCCGCCGGCGCGGGAAAATCGGGGAAACCCTGCGCCAGGTTGACCGCGCCATAGCGCATGGCCAGCCGCGTCATCTCGCGGATCACCGATTCCGTGAACTGCTCGGCCTTGGCCGAAAGCATTCGCTTCGCAGCTTCGGAAATCGCGCGCGTTTTTTCAGGAGCCGGAGGAGGCGCGGGGTTCATCGCGGCTGCTCGTAGAGGCGGCGGTACATTTCTGCGTTGCGCATCACGATCTGCACGTACTCCCGGGTTTCAGTGAAAGGGATAGACTCCACGAATTCAGGAGTCTCTTCATAATTCCGCTCGGATTTCCACGCGGCCACGCGCTCCTCGCCGGCATTGAACGCCGATAGAGCGGCTTCCGGGCTGCCCTGCGTCTGCACAAGCTCGGCCAGATACAGCGTTCCGAGCAGCAGATTGTACTCTGGATCGAACAGCCTGGCGCGGGCATAGCGGAGCTTCAGTTGCCGCGCGAGCTTTTGCCCGGTCCTAGGCAGCACCTGCATCAGGCCCACGGCGCCAGCGTGCGAAACCGCGTCGGGCACAAAGGACGATTCCTGGCGAATCACGCCGGCGACGAGCATGGGGTCCAGGTGGTTCCGAGCGGCGGCGCGCTTCAGGCTGCGCTTGTACGGCAACGGGAACAGCGTTTGCCAGGCGTCGAGCGGCACTTCGTGGAACTGCCGCGCCTCGAGTTGCGGATAGAGCTGCCGCACCAGCCCGATGGCGACCGGGTGTTGGCCGGCCTCCTCTGCGGCCTGCGCGGCTTCCCAGAGCAGCCGCGCCGAGCCGGTGGCCACATAGGCCGCGCGGAGCTCGAGTTCAGCAGAAGCATCGAACGCAATCGTGCGCAGCGCCTGCGCGCGCGCCCAACGTCCGGCGGCCACCGGCGGCACGGCCTGTTCAACCGAGGGTAGAGGCGGTGGCGCAGGGATCAGGGCCAAGAAATCCGCGAAGTTCACCGGGGCCGTGCCGATCAGACGCAGCCGTTCGGCCGATTGCCGGCCGAAATACGTTTGCGGGAACCGCTGCTGCGCTTTGATGTAAAAGCTGCGCGCGTGGGCCGCGTTGGCGTCGCGCTCCGCGCTGCGACCCAACCAGTACAGCGCATCCACGGTGTAGGACGAGCCCGGGAACCGCCGGATGTGTTCCTCGAGCAGGCCGGTCGCCTCCGGACGGCGCTGGAGATAGGCGACCCAGGCCAGCCGCCACTGCGCCGCCTGCACGTTTTTCCCTTGGGGGAATTGCTGCGCCACACGCCGATAAAACGACGCGGCGCGTTCGCGGTCCAGGTTCACCCAGAAATAGTTTCCCGCGGCAAACAGCCCTTCTTCAGTCCAGCGGCTTTGCGGATATCGCGCCGCCAGCTCTTCGACCGCCTTCAGCATCTCGGCTTCTTGTTTCTGCGCCCGCCAGGACTGCGCAAGCGCATACCGCCGTTCAGCGTCCAGGTCCGGGTCGCTCAGCCCCAGCTCAGCAAGCGCCGCGGGCCCTTCGCCGAGCTGGCCGCGGATCTGCGCTAGGCGCAACTGCGTGCGGAGGCGCTCGAGCCCTACGGCCGGAGCCATCAGCCGCGGCAGCAGCCGTTCGTACTCCGCACGAGCCTCGCGCCAGCGGCGCGCATCGAACAGAAGCGACGCGCGGGTCACCTGCGCCTCGAGCGGCGCTTCAGGGAACTCTGCGCCCAGCGCGGCCTGGAGTGCCGCAAGCCGTTCACCCGCGAGGCGGGACTCATCACTCAGCGGGAAGCGGCAGTAGAGAGTCTGGTAGTCGCGTGCAGCCGCGGCGCGGTTGCCTTCGCCGGCTTTTTCACGGGCTTGTGCCCGCAGGAGCAGCAGCGCCGGGCGCACGGGGGTCTTGTCGTAGCCATCGAGCGCGCCCAGCGCTTCCTCTGCCCGGCCCAGCGCCAGCGCCGAGCTCCCCAGAGCCTGCAGCGCCGGCTCGGTCATCACGCTGTCCGGGAATTCGCGGCGCAGCGCTTCCAGTTGCACCAGCGCTGGGACTTCGCGTCCGAGCGCGCGATTCACCTGCGCTTGCCAGTAGAGCACGTATTCGCGCAACTCAAACTCGCGCGCGACACCCGGCGGAAGCTTCAACGCGCGCTCGAGCCACTGCTGCGCCTGCGCCAGGCGGTTCTTGCTGTAATCGTAGTAGCCCAGCGCCAGCGCCGCGCGCGCTCCCAGCTCGTTCCGGGCGTTCCGCGTGGCAAATTCGCCGAGGCGCGCGTAAGTCTGCGCAGACGACTCATCGCGCAGCACCCGCGCCAGTTGCGCGAGCTGCTTTTCCGCAGTCTCTGCCTTCGGCGCGGCCCCGGCTTTTGAAGTCGAAGGCTTTGCCCGCGCGGGACGCGTGGGACCCTGGCGGCTGGAAGGAGACAGCGCAGACTTCGCTTGGCCGTGCAGCGTTGCTGAACCCGCCCCGAGATACAGGCCCAGGGCCAGCGCGAAAACGCCGCTCCGCGTGGCGAGGCTCACCGGCAGGCGCCGCGCATTTTCGGAGGGAGACGCAGTCGCAGCGTGAGGATTGCCGCAGAACGCTGCCGCGTCACTAACGCCGCAAGACCGGGGAAGGATAGGGGTATTCGCCCAGCGCTTCGGGGTCGCCGCCAGCCAGGATTTCCACCATCCAGTGATAAAAGTAGTCCACCGGATGGCCCATGATCGACCGGAATCTCCGGTCGTACTCTTTACGGGCCTTCTCAATGTCATCGTGCAACCGTATGCAGAGGTCCTTGTGCTCGCGGCCCAGGCGCACCTGCTCGGGCCGCAGCATCTTGATGTCCTGCATGGAAACCTTGGCCACGCGGTTGGCGCGCCGGTGCAGCTCCTGCTCTTCCTGGGGCAAGCTGCGGACGTCGAAGGTGGCGATCTGCTCCTCCACCACCTGCTCGAGCTCCGCGGCTTCTTCCGCGGCAATCGGCGCGGGATCGCCTGCCGGCTCGGCAACTCCCACGGCCTCCGGCGGCGCAATCGGCGCGCCTTCGGCGATCATGTTCGCGGCCGGGTCGCCTTCCGAGGCTGCTCGCTGCGAGGCCGCAGACATGGGTGTCGGGATCGAAGGCGGCGGCATCGTGGGCATCGGTGCGGGCTCCGGCGCCTGTACGATCACGGGCGGGCGGTCCTCCACCTGCGTTTCCGCCGCCGGGCGCGCGGCCTGCAGCGAGGCGGTAACGAATCGCGCCAGCACGTCGAGCGCTGCGGCCAGCGACGCCGCCGCGGTCTGCGCGCGCAGCATGGCCGGCAAGCTGTTCGTCGGCCGGTTGCTGGCGCAGGCGGCCACCAGGTCGGCGATGGCTTGGTGCAGCTCGTCCGCCGTGCGCTGAAGCTTCCCCAGGTTGTCCCGCAGGGTTCGCGAAACCGCCAGTTCGACGTTGCTTTCCGAAGGCATTTTTGCGTGCGTCCCCCGCGTGCGGGAACCGTCACTGGCGATTATTGAGACCCTGCCGAAGGATTGTCAACTGGCAAACGCTCGCACGGTGTTCGATGCGTGGACGGCGGCGCCGGGCGTTGCTACAATAGAGGTCTGCGGGGGCGACACGGTTTCGACGGAAGCTGTCGCGACCCGAAGGCATGCCGGGCGCCACCTGCCCGCAATCGGGTGGAAAAACATAACTGCCAACACTGAGTTGGCTCTGGCTGCCTAGACAAAACCTAGCGTAGCCCGTCTCCTCAAGCAGCGCCTGCGGGCTTGAACGAGGCGTCACTTAGCAGGCTGGCCGGAGCGTCTCGGCCCGGGATTCCCCGGCGAGAACCATCGGGCTAGTCGGCCGCGTTTCTTGCTCGTTCTGAGCGCTGCCGGCGAACCAAACGGAATGAGCTAAGCATGTAGTCTTCGGGCCGTAGCGCTTTTCGGACGGGGGTTCGACTCCCCCCGCCTCCAAATTCTTAATCGGGGTATTCCGCCGACTGCCGACTGCCCTCGTTCGAGCAACAGAAGCAACTGACTCGCAGATGCGAAGCAAGTTTCAAGCTTTTCCTGTCAGGAAGAGCGCATGAGTGGGACTGAGCAGCATGCCGGGCGAAGACACTACAAACTCATGGGCCTTCTCGGAGCGGGTATGGGGACAGCCTGGGAGGGTTCTGATCTGGCTCCAGCAGCCAGACTTGACGGCCTCGAAAGTATTCGATCAGTTCCCGATTGCTAACCTCGTCCATTTCCCGCGCCCAAACGACTTCGGCGCTGTCGATATCCGCCTCGTTGTAAACCCACTCCTGAAGAGAGGAATCGTGGCTTGGGCTATATCGTACGATGACGACGTAGCGGTCTCCGGACTTTCCCCATTCCTCCAGCAAACGCGCGCGTTCCAGGTTCCCCGGCTGACTAGAATCCCAGGTCCAGTGCAGGGAAGACGGCTCCACGTGGAGCGTTTTCGCGCTCGCCCGGATGCCGAAGACCAGAACGCACACGAGCAGGATCGCGCGGACAAGCATCCATCCCACCGGCTTCCCGCGCCATTTCCAAACCCGCAAGTGCCGCATCGACTGCAGCAGGAGAACGTAGATCACGGGGGTCAGGGGGGCCACATAGTGAGGATAAAACCATACCTCTGCGACCACACCTACACTCGTCACCGCCGCCACCCACACGAAGAAGCGTACCCGACGGTCGCGCAACACCCAGGGCAGCATTGCCAAAGGCAGCAGGAGCGCCGGACCGAAGAAGAAGCGCGTCATCCTTTGGATCTTGTCGCCGGTCGCCCCCAATAGCCCCGAGAAGGAGCGGGTTCTCTGATAGGCGGCGAACTCCCAAGATACGTAGAAATCCCGCATGACTTTGTGGCGGTACATCGGCTCCGGTCTGGGAGATTGCCAAATAAAGTGCGGTGTGACCGCGTACTGTGCCCGGTTCACCTGATACGGCAAAGTGAAGGGGCCGCCGAATACTCGCCAGTTGTAGTAACCCATCGCTGCAACGACCACTGTCAGCAAGACGGCAAGCGGCAGCACCACCCTCGCCAACGAGACTCGCCACGGCGGGCGGTTGTTTCCCGCCATCCACGCCAACAAGGCCACGGCCACGGCTATGCTGAGCAGCACCCCCTCGTAAGGCCGGCTATTCGCCAGGATGGCCAGGCCTAATCCCAGCAGCAGCGTATCGCGAAGACGCTGCCGGCGCATGATTCTGGGCAGCGCGCCGAGCGTCAAGGCCCCTGCGAAGGCTGCCGCCGTCCCACCCCAGTAGCTGTTGGCCCAATAGCTGAAACTTCCGAGCCGCAGGACGGCAAGCAGCCCGCCGAGGAGTGCCCATCCAGGGGGCAGCCACGCCTGCAACATCCAACAGATGCCTGCGCACATCGCGGCGGCACACACCCAAACGCCCACCCAGGGGTGCCCTCCAAGCACCTTCCCAGCCCCCAGGACCAGCCCTTGCACCGGAGGGTACATAGAGGCATAAGTCGGCGTCTGGTTCACGTGGAAGCTTTCGAAATGCTTCCACATAGGGTGCGTGGGATTGGCTAACTTTGCGTGAGCGAAGGTGTCCGCGGCCAGGAGGTAGCTGAACTCGTCGGCGATGCCTGGAACGGGCACGGGTAACGAAGCCAGTAGCGCCGCCCGAATCCCCAGGGCGAGCAGTCCAACCACAAGGACCGAGAGGGTCTTCTGGCGAGCAAGCTGGCCGAATGCCCGCTCGATTCGAAGGAACCAGCTCGAGCCCACGCTCGGAAAAGCAAATCCAATTACAACGCTAGCAACCACCATCCCGGCTTCGATCCCGATCGGAGTAACCGCAGGGGCAAAAGTCCTGTGCAGAACGGGCAGGTCAACGAACATCAGCACGCCCACCACCAGAGAACAGCAGAGGACCGCAGTCATCAAGACAGGCTCGCGGTAGAGCGTCTCGGGATGCTGTACGGGACTATTTTCCTGGAAGGCCAACCACAGATATGCTGCCATCACGATCGCGACGAGTGGGAACGATATAATCAGTTCAGGCCGGTAACGCAGCGTGAAGACGCCGAGAAAAAGCACGGCCAGCAAAGCATAGAGCAGGATCGAAACCAGAAGCCGCCGCTCGGAATAGAAGCGGAAAGAATTGCGGTAGGCCCACATGCGTTTCCGTTCCACAAAATAGCGGCACTCCGCAAACCGCTTGATGGCCATGAAATAGGATCCGAGCATCCAGTAGCAAATCAACAAGGAAGCGGGAGGAAAGATATGCAGGCCTGTGAGATACCATCCGGCCAGAAGTCGCAGTGGGTTACTAGCGCCTTCCGAGAGCACGTCCAGATAGGGCAGGTCCTTGCTTCGCAGCGGAGGAATATTGTAGATGCAACTCATCGCCCAGAAGCCAGCCAACGTCAGGGTGAACGGGAGTGACACTTTGAGGGCCAGCCCGAGGCCGGCCACCATCAGCCCGATCCATTGAACATACGCGAGCGGGACACACACCTTCCCCGATGGGACCGGGCGCTTCCACTTCGTGGGGTGATTTCGGTCGGAGGCCGCATCCAGCAGTTCGTTGATGACGTAGTTGCTCGAGGCCACCAAGCCCACGGACAGGAGCCCCACAAGGAGCTGCGCCAGAAGCCCCGGGGTGAGCGGGACTTTTCCAATGGACAACGCGGCTATAGTTCCGGGAAGGACGAGGGCATTCTTAGTCCAGTGGTCAACTCGGGCAATCTGGAGATGAGCGCGCAGGCGCGCCCGGGGAACACTGCCTTCACTGGACTCCGGCACTGCCGCAGAGGCTAATACTGCGATAGTTTGAAAGTCAACAGCCGCATTACTGCGGCCTGTTCCGCTGGGCTCCGCGTTTGAAGGCTGGCGCCAACGCCGGCTGTAAACCCTGCGAGGCGGGCTGCATTGCGGGGCTTGCGGCCTGGCTCGACGAAGATGGGGGAGCCGCAAAGAACTCCCACATGGCGGGAGCCGTATCCGCCGCTCCGGGAAGCGTGTTCACGCCCAGTCCCTCCAGCGTCAACCGCAGCACACTCTCGTGTTGGTAGAACGCCGTGGACTGATAGCCCGAAATGGCCTGCGGACTGACGAAGACCGCAGCGACGTGACCGCCGCCGTTGGTGCTGTCCGAGTCGTCGGCTTCGTCAAACACGATGATCAACAATCCGTCCCGCTGGAACACGGGACTCGAGAGCAGCGGACCGATATTGGCCTGCAGCCAATTGTCTGCATCCCCCAGCGAACCGTCGTGCGCGTCATCGAGCAGATTGGGAACGATGAAACTGTAGCTCGGCAGTGTCCCGTTGGCCAGGTCAGTGGCGAACTGGTCGAAGGGAACCAGATTATTCTGTTCCGAGGTGCCCACGACGTCCGAAAGAAAAGACAAAGGGTTGTGCCGTCGGGCGTAGGGATCGGGGCCGTCCCCCACGTATCCGACCGACGGCAAGCTTTCGGCGTAGGACCTCCAGGATAGCCCGCTGGCCAACAGCTCTCGCACCACGTTATCGTCGCTGACTACATCGCTGAAGCTGTCGTCGTTGGTAAGGATCTGCCCCGTCGTCATCATGAAATAGTTGCCGATGGAAGGATGCGTGTTGGCGTAATACTGCGTCGCCAGCCCGTACCGGTTCGCCAGGCTGTTCAGAAACGGCATGTCCGGGCTTCCAATCACGCTGGAGTAGCCGTGGTTCTCCTCCACCACGATGAACACGTGGCCGAACCGCACGGGGGGAGGCGCCGCAGTCGCGATATTGAGGGAAAGGTCGGCGGAAGCCGCCTGGCCATCGGCATCGGTCACCTGGATGGTAAACGTAAATGCTCCGGCCACGGTTGGTGTGCCCGAGATCACGCCGGCAGGGTCCAGGCCAAGGCCTTTCGGCAGTTGGCCGTTGACAACCTCCCAGAAATAAGGCTCTGTGCCTCCCGTAGCTGTCAGCGTCGCGGTGTACGACACCTGAGCCTGCGCGTCCGGCAAGCTACTGGTGGAGATGCTGACCGTCTGGGACCTAGCAGAAGAATGGAAAGCGATCAGAGAAAGAAGCAACCAAAGCACACGACTCCGTAGCAAACGATGCCGCTTTGTGGTCCGACTAGCAGGGACGGTCGCCGAGAGAAGGGCCCGACGAAAGACTTCCTGCCTGGACTGCCCGCATGAATCCACCTGGAAAAGTACCATGCCCCTGTCCTTTCCCACGCAACCCTCTCCGTTTCCCGCTGGCTAGGAAGGGGTTTAGCTCACGGCAGAAAGACTAACGCCACGTATTTGGTACCGCGAGTGCGAAGATAGAGCATGCAACCCTGCGAAGTCAAGGCAAAACCGGCGGAGGGCTGCTGAAAATGCTTACCTGTTGGATGTGCCGCCCTGTAGCCTTGGGTTTACCCCAGCACGCCCAGCCTTGGTGACTCTACCATTGCGTTGCGCGTCATCGTTCCCGTACCAGCTTGAACCACTAAGATCTGCATCAAAGATAAAACCCCTTCCACGCGGCCGATGCCCAGTCCGAGAGGGAAATCACGAACAGTCGCATCCAAGCAATCGCGGTATTCGTCCTGATCCGGAGCACTCTGACGGCGGCCACGGTGTGGAAGAACTCAGCATACTGAACAGCCGGTTGCGGTCACGCGTTCTCCCTTTTACCGGCTCGGAGCCGGCGCGGGCTCCAGGCTGACGGCCGGCAGGTTGGCCTGCTTGAGTTGCGCATTGATCGCGGCAACGTCGCGGCTTTTCAGCTCGTCCCACAGCGCCAACTGCTTCCGCAGCGCCTGCTCGAGCTCATCGAACGCGGCGAGTTGCGCCGCGGTCGGAGCCGCATCCGTGCTGTCCACCACGCGCAGCAAGCCACCCAGCTCCATGTTCGCCCGCGCCAAGCTCTCCGCCGCGGCGCCTTCCGCGCTGCCTCCGCCGAAGA
>WNFB01002207.1_pt1 | contig 16930 bp, 13 predicted proteins | sample 5400501 | NCBI WGS metagenome assembly WNFB01 (sample SAMN13153341, study PRJNA577476) | soil metagenome | isolation source: 200 cm saprolite under Douglas fir tree site 2 hole 1 | place: USA:California | collected 2015-04-18
TGGGCTCGACCGGGTCGATCAAGCTCAACAAGCCCGTCGTCGGGATGGCGGCGACGCCCACCGGCAACGGCTACTGGATGGTGGCGACCGACGGGGGGGTCTTCTCCTTCCCCGACGCCCAGTTCTTCGGCTCGACGGGCTCAACCAAGCTCAACAAGCCCGTCATCGGGATGGCCCCCATCCTCTAGGGATCCAGGAGACGGGGGCGGCGTCAACCCCCGGGGCGTTCTTTGGCCCTAATCGGGCGTTGCAACACCGCTTGGGGGACAAAGAACGTTTCCGCCTCACGGCCGCTGGCGTCAGCCGCCGAAGCGGCGGACGCGGGCCGAGTACTCGAGGATGGCCTCGACCACGTCACTCTCGTCGATGTCCGGGCAGTACTTCGTCGTGAACACCAGCTCGGCGTAGGCGGCCTGCAGCGGCAGGAAGCCCGACGACCGGTACTCGCCGGAGGTCCGCCAGACGATGTCGGGGTTCGGGTGGGGCTGGCCCTCGGTGTCGAGGAAGTCCGCCACGTCGAGCGTCCCCGGCTCGACGCCGGTCTCGCGTGCGCGGGCCACGAGACGCTCCAGCGCACGGTGCAGCTCGTCGGCGCCGCCGTAGTTGATCGCCAGGCTGATGATGTTGCGGTCGAAGCCGGCGGTCTCGTCCTGGATCTTGTCGATGGCGGCGACCAGGGATGCCGGCATGCCCTCGGGGTAGCCCGCCCGTGCGGCAGCCTCCTCCATCCTGTGCGGCGGGCCGTCCCGCCGGCCGATGTGCAGGACCCGCACCTCCTCCTCGACCGCCTCCGGCAGGAGGTCGAGGATCCAGGTCTCGTAGAGGGCGAAGAGGGCGGTGACCTCCTCGGGCGACCGCTTCCAGTTCTCGGTCGAGAAGGCCCACATCGTCACGGTGTGGATGCCGGCACGGCGGCAGAACCGGGCAAGCCGCCGGGCCACCTCGAAGCCCTGGCGGTGGCCCTCGATGGTGGGTACGCCCCGCTGCCAGGCCCAGCGCCGGTTCCCGTCAGGGATGACTGCGAGGTGGGCGGGGACTGTGGCTCCGGTGAGTCGTTCCAACTGGGCGGCCGAGCCGCTTGCTTCCCGCCTCACTCGAGAACCGGGACCCGATCGATGATGAGCCGGGTGAGCCGCTCCAATGATTCCCTTGCAGGTCCCTCCGGGGTGCCATCGAGGCAGGCGAGCGCCTGGTCGACGTGGTCGGCGGCCTCCCCGAGCGCCCGCTCGAATGCCCCGGTGCGCACGACCGTCTGCCGGATCAGGTCGACGTCGGGCTGGGGCGTGCCGAGCTGGTCGGCCAGCGAGGGGTCGGCCTCCACGGCATACAGCAGGGGCAGCGTGTAGACCCCGTCCCGCAGGTCGGTCCCCGGCGGCTTGCCGAGATCCTCCTGCGTCGCGGAGAGGTCGAGCAGGTCGTCGGCGATCTGGAACGCCATGCCGAAGGCGGCCCCGAACCGGCGCATCGGCTCCACCTGATCGGCCGGGCATCCCGCGAGCACGGCCCCGAGGCGCGAGGACGCCTCCAGCAGCGCACCGGTCTTGTCGTCCACCGTGGCCTGGTAGTGCTCGATGGTCCGGCGGCAGTCGTACAGGTGCTCGAGCTCACGGACCTGGCCCTGCACGACCCGGGCGATGGCGTCGGCGAGCACCCTGGGCACCTCCCCGCCGACGTCGGCGGCGATGCTCGACGCCTTGGCGAAGAGGAAGTCCCCGACGAGGATCGCCACGATGTTCCCCCACTTGCCGTTGGCGCTCGGCACGCCCCGGCGGGTGTCCGCCTCGTCGATCACGTCGTCGTGGTAGAGGGTGGCGAGGTGGGTGAGTTCGATGGCGGCGCCCGTGGCCTCCGCCCGGGGGCCGCAATCCGACCACAGGCGGGCCGATAGGGCCACCAGCGCGGGGCGCAACCGCTTGCCGCCGGCCTTCGTCAGGTAGCTGGCGCTCTCCGTCAGGAACGGGGTGCCGGCCGTCGATGCCTCGAGCAGCATGGTCTCGACACGGTCGAGGTCCCCTGCAACGATCTCAAGGACCTCGGCAACCTCGTCACGCGACAGTGGCTCCATCAGTCGAGCCCTGCCGGAAGGGGGAAGTGCACGTCCTCGGTGGCGACCCTGACCTCCTCGACGTCGGCGTAGCCTCGCTCCGCGAGGTAGGCGACGACCCGTTCGACCAGCACGTCGGGGGTGGACGCGCCCGAGGAGACACCGACGACCTCGGCCTCCCCGATCCACGCCGGGTCGATCGACGTCTCGTCGGGAATCAGATAGGACGCGGTGCCGACCTCCCGGGCCACCTCGACGAGGCGGTTGGAGTTCGAGGAGTTCTCCGACCCGACGATGAACACCAGATCGCTGCGGGCTGCCAGGGCCTTGACGGCCTCCTGGCGGTTCGAGCTGGCGTAGCAGATGTCGTCGTGCTTCGGGCCCACGATCGCGGGGAAGCGCTCCCGGAGCGCCTTGATCATCTCGACGGTTTCGTCGACCGCCAGCGTGGTCTGGGTCAGGTAGGCGACCCGGTCGGGGTTGGCGGCGACGGCACGCTCGACGTCGCCCGGGCCCCCGATGACCACGACCTGGTCGGGAGCCTCCCCCGCCGTGCCCTCGATCTCCTCGTGGCCGTTGTGGCCGATGAGAAAGATCGTGCGGCCGCCCTTGGCGAAGCGCTGGGCCTCCACGTGGACCTTGGTCACCAGTGGGCAGGTGGCGTCGACGACCTGCAGGTGGCGCCGCCCGGCGTTCTCGTGCACCGCCGGGGACACCCCGTGCGCCGAGAGGACGCAGACCGCCCCCTCGGGGACGTCGTCCTCGCTCTCGACGAAGACCGCCCCCTTCTCCTCCAGGCCGCGTACCACGTGCAGGTTGTGGACGATCTGCTTGCGGACGTAGACGGGAGGGCCGTGGCGGACCAGCGTGCGCTCAACGATCTCGACCGCGCGCTCGACGCCCGCGCACCAGCCGCGGGGGGCCGCGATGAGTAGTTTCCGCGCCATCACATCGTCCATCCTGGTCTGTCGAGTATCGCCCAGAGCACCGTGCCACCCGGCGGTGGGTTTGAGCGGCCGCTCAATCTAGATCGGGTCTGCTACAGCTGTCAAATCTCGGGTGAGGTCCTCCTCGAGGGCCTCACCGTGAGCCCCGCCCTGAGGCCCCGCTGGGGCCTGCCCCTGGACCCCCGATTGGACCCCCGCTTCGGCCTCCGCCTGGGCCTTGGCGGTGGCCACCTTCACCGCCTCCTCGAGCAGGGCGTCGACCATCCGGTCGGCCGGCACCCATCCGATCTGGCGGCCCCGGGAGAACAGCAGGCCTCGCCCAGGACCTGCGGCGATGCCGACGTCGGCGTCACGCGCCTCACCGGGGCCGTTCACCTCGCAGCCCATCACGGCGATCTGCACGGGCGGCAGCTTCAGCTCCTCCAGCCGTCCCATGACCTGCTTGGTGAGGGCCACGACGTCGAGCTCGGCGCGGCCGCAGGAGGGGCAGGCGACCAGGTCGAAGGTGCTGCGCCGGATGCCCAGGCTCTGCAGGATGTGCTTGGCGGCCTTGACCTCCTCGACCGGGTCGGCCGTGAGCGACACCCGCATGGTGTCGCCGATGCCCTCGGCCAGGAGCGTCCCGATGCCGATGGCGGACTTGATCAGCCCGGTCGGTGGCGGCCCCGCCTCGGTCACGCCGAGGTGGAGCGGGTAGTCCGTGGCCTTGGCGAGCAAGCGGTAGGCGGCGATCATTTGGGCGACGTTCTGGTGCTTCACCGAGATCTTGATGTCCGTGAAGCCTTCGTCCTCGAGGATCCGGACCTCACCAAGCGCGCTCTCCACCAGCGCCTCGGGCGTGGGCCCGCCGTGGCGGGCGACGAGGGCTCGGTCCAGCGAGCCGGCGTTGGCGCCGACCCGGATCGGGACGTGGCGGTCGGCCGCCTCCCGCACCACCGTGCGGATCTGGCCGTCGTCACGGATGTTGCCGGGGTTGAGCCTGAGTCCCTGGACGCCGGCCTCGAGGGCCAAGAGGGCAAGCCGGTACGAGAAGTGGATATCGGCGACGATCGGGACCCCCGCCCGCGCCACGATCATCGGCAGGGCCTTGGCGTCGGCCTCGTGGGGCACAGCCACCCGGACGATGTCGGCGCCCTGCGTGGCGAGGGCGTGGATCTGGATGAGCGTGGCGCCGATGTCCTCGGTCTTGGTGATGGTCATCGACTGAATCGAGATGGCGGCACCGTCACCGATGTCGACGGTGCCGAGGCGAATGCGCCGGGAGGGGCGGCGTTCAGCGAGCATGGTGTCCCCTCTGTTCGAGCGAATGAGGTGGGCGACGTCAACGTCGCCGTCACGATGGCTAGTTCCTACCTGGACCCTTCGTTCTTACCTGGACCCTTCGGTCGGCAGCTTACCGCCAAAGCTCGCCCGCTGGGCTATTCGGGGAGGCGGCGTCACTGAATCTCAATGTCGATCTCGAACCACACGCAGGTTGCGGGCTCGCGCTCGACGCCCCACCGGTCTGCGATCCGGCCGAGGAGGTGGAGGCCCCACCCCTCGGCGTCGCTGTGGTTGCCTCGCACCGGGGGGAGATCGAAGCCCTTTCCCGAGTCGCGCACCTCCACCCGGACGCTCGCAGCGTCCACCCGCACCGCCAGTTCGATGGCATCCCCCGGGCCCAGACCAGCGTGGCGGAGGCTGTTCGTCACGAGCTCGGTGACCAGCAGCCGAAGATCGTCGAACTCCTGCCGTTCGAGATGCTCCGCCAGCGGTCCCAGCACCCGCCGCGCCTCGCGGGCTGCATCTGGGCTGACGGGCAGCTTCCGCTCCACCTCCACCACAGACACCCCCATTGTCCAATGAGCATACCCAGGGGATTGCTCTCGAACAGGCAGCAATTGTGATTGTCGGGATTACAGGGTTGCCCGCAACCAGGCAAGATCCTCGGCGATGCCCGGCCACGGCGTCTCGAAGATCACCACCGGCGCGAGGGATGCCGTGACCATGTCCCGGATGACGTCCGGGTCCATCTGGCCGGATGCCACGTTGGCGTGCCGGTCGGCCCCGGTCCCCGCCGCGTCCCGGGAGCTGTTGCAGTGCAGGAGGTCGATCTTGCCCGTGACCTTGAGGACCCGCTCGACGACGTCGCCGAGCTCCTCCCCCGCCGCATGCGCATGGCACGTGTCGAAGCAGAACCCGACGGGGAACTCTGCGATGCGCTGCCAGAGGGCGTCGAGCTGGTCGACGTAGCGGGCGACCGCATTGTCGCCGCCGGCGGTGTTCTCGATGAGGATCGGCACCGGGAACTCCCGCTCCTCGAAGACCTTCCACCACCGGGTCGGGCCCTCCGCGGGGTCGTCCTCGGCATGCCCGCCGTGCACGATGACCCCGGCCGCCCCGATCGCCGCCGCCGCGTCGACGGTCTGCGCGAGCGTCTTGCGGGAGGGTACCCGGATCCGCGGCGAGGGGTGGCAGACGTTCAGCCGGTACGGAGCGTGGACGTAGACCGGCACCTCGGCGGCCCGCAACGCCTCGGCGTCCGCCCGGGGCTTGGGCTTCTCGAAGCTCTGGGGGTTGCCGAGGAACATCTGGATCGCCTCGGCGCCGATGGCCTTGGCCTCTCCCAGGGGGTCCTCGTCCGGTACGTGGGCGCCGATGAGCATCGCCGCAGCCTATCAACGGAGGCCTGGAGACCCGGTGGAATCGTGCCGGATCGGGACGGGTCTTGCTACGAATTCTCCTTTGAGGTCTGACCCACGGTCCGGTAGTAGGCCCCCATGGGACAGGACCAAAGGCCTTCTCCGTCGGGGCATTCCCAGACCGAGCCGGAAGGGGTTGCCACCGGCCTGAGCGGATGGCCATGGAGTGGGCAGGCTGGTCTGGCCTCCCTGACTTCCTCAATCACTGCGTCCTGGATTGACTCCGCCAGGAAGAAGGGCAACTGCTCGATGTAGGAGACATCCACCTCCATGATCAGGACCCGGCGTCCCCTCAGGTAAACAATGCCCGCCCAACTCCCTTCTTCCCTGCCGCCACGGCGAGCCCCCCAGGGAGGATCAACTTCATCCAATTGAAACGATGGGATCCAAGCGACGTTGATCAGGTCGGGTTCCGAGTCGATGCCGAGATCTCGAGCGACGACCTCCATTGCGTCAGATAGCAGATGGACAGGAGAGGCCTGCTGCTCTCTTGCCTGCTCTGCATAGTGTTGGACAAGCTCCTCCTGGTTCCCCTCAGAGCCTGTAGCTGTCCGATAGCGATCGCCAATAGCTGCATTAGCCCTACCGCTCTGAGCCTCGCCCATGGCTTCAACCCTCCTCTAGCGGACTCCCACCCGATAGTTGGCCCAAAAGTCGTGCAGGCTGTTTGCACCAGGGACCGTATAGGCAAACCTTGCGATTATGTCGACGGTATCGCCCGCCCGCAATGAATGGTAGGTCCAAGGTGCATCACCCTTGAATTGAAAGCGTGCCCCAATCGAGGAGTGAAACAAGTAGGAGGCAAGTTCCGTATGAGGTCGATAGTTGTTGACCTCCTTGCCTCTCGCGTATACGTGGTATTCGAATCTAACAGGGGTCTGACCCGATTCGATTTGCCATTGCTTCGCGATGGTGAATCCCCACTGCATGCTGGGATGGGCGTAATTGTACTGCACCTGGAACAGCCCGACGTAGCTTGAGTCGTATGCGAAGGGGGTCTGCCGCCTCGTCTCAAGATAGATGAAGTTAGTGGTCGAAGGGACCCGAGTCGGACCGAGGCCGCCGGGAGCACCCTTTGCGAGCGCGGGAGACGCTAGAAAGACCGAAGATAAGACCACGACTGCGATGAGTCGCCGGAACGGGCGTACTTCCGACATACAGGGCAACCATCGCCGACGTGAGCGTCGGACAAGCCCAGGCAGATGTCTCGTAACGTCCACGGGTACGTCCAATCGGGTCTCTTTTCTGGAAGGGGCGTCACGGCTTCCAGCCTGCCTGCATTTCTGCCTTTCGCGGAAGTGCTGGCTCGCACTATAGCATATTTCTACATAAGATAACGTACTATAAGAATCAACATGGCCTCGGAGTACGGTACTGTGGCTAGTCTCCCAAGCCAATTGGCGGCGCTGAGGCTCATCTTCCGCAGTAGCGAGAAGAGTACGGGGAACAGACAGGCCAACTGAGCCCGCTTACCCTTCGGCGGCCACATTCTCCGGGTCCAGGAGGCCCGATCCGGCTCAACCAGCTCCATCGTGGGCCTAGGTCAGACGCTTCTCAAGCGAGCGATTGCCCAATAGAAGTATATACCTATATATTAATATGTGTTATGCTGCGATCTCGGAAAGGGGGAGCCATGGCGAATTGCCAGACGTGTGGTGCCGAGATCGAGGTGCCGGAGGGGTGGTCGGTGGGCTCAGCGGCACGACGGCACTATTGGACGGACCACCCCGACCGGATGCTCAAGCCGCAGGCGGACCGGGCAGCCCTCAGCCCGGCGACGCCGCCTGCGTCAGCCGGTCCAAGTGAGCCTCCATCGCCACCAAGGCGGCGTCGGCCTCGGCCCGTGTGATGGTACGGGAGTCCAGGGAGCCGTCCGCGAGGTAGCAGTAGGTGAGGGTGAGCGGCCCACGGAATGCCACCCCGAGGCGGCCGAGGGCCGCCGCGTAGAGGGAGAGCTGATCCATCCCGCCGGGCAGGTGGGCGGGGGTGGCGAGACGCCCGCCGGTCTTGAAGTCGACGATCTCCAGCCCGCCGTCGTCGGTCTCGTACACCGCATCGATCCGGCCCCGGACCACCCCGGCCCCGACCTTGAGGGCGAAGGGGAGCTCCGCCATCGGTTCGCCGGAGTCGAGGGTCGCCATCCGCCGCTCGCCGAACCCCATCGCCTTCCAGCGCTCCCGCAGCTCTCCAACGCGGCCCGGCTCCAGCAACGCTGCGGGCATGTCGAAAGCCTCCTCGTCGGCCAGCCCCGTCAGGCCGCGCGCCTGTTCCTCGATCCAGCGGTGGACTTCGACACCGATCCGGGCCGCCTGCGACGGCTTGCGGGGCAATGGCCGCGTGAGGTCGCCGGGCCGGATGCGGTCCGCCACCAGCCCGACCGCCTGGGTGGCCGAGATCGACCTCGGCAGGCGGGATCCCCGGCCGGCCGGAGGTGCCTGAGCGTCCTCGTCCGACCTCACCAGCGCGGCCGCAACGGCACGGTGGCCGGCCAGGAGCTCCTCCGCCCGGGCACGTGCGCCGGCGTCGAGGCGGCCGAGGAGCTCCCCGGCGGACGTGGCCCCGGCCAGCAGGTCGTCCAGGGCCACCGGGTACCCCTCGGGGAAGAGCCCGTCCCGACGGAGGCGGTTCGGGGGGTCGGGGGGCCACACCGCCAGCCCGCTCAGCTTGGCCACCAACGGGCTCTCGGGGGGCATGGCCGCGGGAGGGAGTTCCTCGGTCTCGGCGTCGTCCCGAACCTCCTCGAAGAAGACAGATGGCCCCCGGGGCTTGTTCTGGCGGTGGTACCACCAGGCCGCCGTCACGTAGAGGCGCTTGCGGGCCCTCGTGAGGGCGACGTAGAAGAGGCGGCGCTCGTCCTCGACCGCGCGCTCTTTGAGCTCACGCTGCAGCTCGGCCTTCTTGCGAGGCCGGCCGTCCGGCTGCCAGGGGTTCGGGAGGTGCTGGGCGTCCTCCCGGACCAGGTGCGGGAGCTGGCCCTGGGAGGTCATCGGGTTCGACGTCCGCTCGTCCGGGAAGATCGAGTCCACCCGCTCGTCCTTCTCGTTGATGCGGGCGGCGACGCCGGGCACGAACACGACGTCGTACTCCAGGCCCTTTGCCTGGTGCACGGTCATGAGGCGCACCGCGTCCACGGCGCTGGGCGCCCCGAGCTCGAGCGTCTCCTCGACCTCCTCGGCGGCGTCGAGGTAGGCGAGGAACGCCGGCAGCGAGGGGTCCCCTGAGACGGGGGCGAACCCGGCCACGACGCCGAGGAAGCCGGTCAGGTTGACCGAGGCGCCCGCGCCCGCCGTCTCCAGCGCCTCGGCGATGCCGGACTCCCGCATGACCGCCTGCACCAGGTCGGCCAGCGGCTCCCCGGTGCGGCCCCGCAGCGCGGCAAACTCGGTGCGGGCGCGATCCAGCCTGGCCAGCGCCTCGGGTCCGAGACCGGCGATGTCGGCCAGGTGGTCGAGGGCCTCCGACAGCGAGTAGGCGACCTCGTCGGGCTCGGCCTCCACCTCGGTCGCCGCCTCCTCGGGGGCATGCAGCTCCTTGCGTCCTTCGGTGAGCTCCTTGGTTTGGCGCGCCGCCCAGCGGGCGAGCAGGGTGAGGTCGCGGTAGTGGATCCGAAACCGCGGCCCCAGCAGGATCCGGGCAAACCAGCGGTTGGCCATCGGCCCCGGGTCGGCAATGACCCGCAGCCACGCAATCGTGTCCAGGACCTCGGGGACCTGGAGCAGCCCGGCCAGGCCCACGACGTCGACGGGGATGCCCCGCGACCGGAGCGCGTCGTGGATCGGGCGGATGTGGGACTTCCGGCGTACGAGGATGGCGAACTGGTTCCACGGCGTGTCCTCGCCGTGCAGCCGCTCGATCTCACCGGCGATGAACGATGCCTCGTCGTCCTGGTCGGCCTCCAGCTTCACGCCGACCCAGCCCTCGCCGTTGGCGGGATGGGGCCGCAGCGCTCCGCCGGGCCGGCGCTGGGCAGGGACCCGGTCGATGACCCGGTTCGCCACCTCCAGGATCCGCCGCCCGCTGCGGAAGTTCTCGGACAGGGTGAGGTAGCCGTGGGGTTCGTCACCCGCCCGGAGGAAGTGACGGGTTGGGAAGTCGATGAGGTTGAACAATGTCGAGCCGCGCCACTGGAAGATGTTCTGGCGGGCGTCGCCGACCGCGGTCACGTTGTGGCCGGTCGGCGCCAGCAACTGGATCAGCCGGCGCTGGGCGACGTTGGTGTCCTGGTACTCGTCGAGCAGGATCGCTGGGTACCTCGCGCGCATCTCGGCGGCGACGGCGGGCTGTTCCATGACCTCGACCGCGCGCGTCACCTGGTCACCGAAGTCGATCCTCCGCGCTCGCAGCTTGGCGTCGATGTAGGCCCGGACCACCCTGGCCAGCTCGATGCGCCTGCGGGAACAGGCCACGATGTCGTCCGTGAACTGGGTGGCGTCCCGCAGGACCCGCTCGTCCTCCTCGATGACCCGCTCGGGGGTGACGAGGTGGTTGGCGCAGGCGTCGGCCAGGCCGAGCACGCTCCGGCAGATGGAGGCCGGCGACCGTGAGTCGACGGCGTCGAAGGGGGGCAGCGTGTCGAAGCAGCCGAGCAGCAGTTGCCAGCGCTGGGCTTCGCTGAGCAGGCCCACCTCGGGGTCGATGCCGATCCGCACCCCGTGTTCGCGGAGCAGGCCATCGGCAAAGGCGTTGTAGGTGGCGATGTGGGGCCGCTCGGCCGGCTCGGGGTCCAGCTCCTGGAAGGCGTCCTCGATGCGGCCCTGCAACTCCTGGGCCGCCTTGTTCGTGAAGGTGAGGCCGAGGATCTGCGAGGCGGAGAATGCGGCCTCCTCGGTCAGCCACACGACGCGCGCCGCCATGACTGCGGTCTTGCCGCTACCGGCCCCGGCGATGATGGCCAGCGGGATGGCGGGGTGGAAGATCGCTGCCCACTGCTCGTCGCTCGGGTCGTGCCCCCGCAGGGCCGCCCGGACCGCCTCACTCGCTCGCCGCTTCATTGCAACTCACTGCCCTGGGGCCAGAGGGGGCACAGCGCCTTGACGGCGCACCACATGCAGTCGGCGAGCGGGGATGGGGCGAACCGCTCGTCCCGGATGCCGGCGAGCAGGCCCGGCAGGCGTTCCAGCACCTTGTCGGCCTGCTCGGGGTTCTGGACCCGCTCCATCGGCTTGCCGTCGGAGAACGTGGCGCCCGGGTACACGAGGCGGGCGGCGATCGGCTTGCCGTACTCGGCGAGCCTGGGGTCCTGCCGGGCTGCCATGTAGTAGATGGCGAGTTGGAGCGACTCCTGGGCCTCGGCGACGCCCGCCGCCCACTTGGCGGTCTTGTAGTCGGTCAGCCGCAGCTTGTTGTCGCTGATCTGGTCGATGCGGTCGATCCGCCCCCGCAGCCGGGCTGCGCCGTACTCGAGGTCGAATGTGTGCTCGACCTCCACGGTCTTGTATCGCCGCTCGTACTCCCAGAAGGACCGGAGCATCCGCTCGCCGTCCCGGCGGAACTGCCGGGCGATGGTGAGGTTGGGGAAGACCGACTCGTCGAAGTAGCTCCGGTACCGCTCCAGCAGGGCAGGGGGCGTGGTGATCTCCTCCTTGTGAACCGCCTCGAAGAGGGCGTGCATCCAGGTCCCGAACTTCATCGAGTGCGTCGAGCTCGGGTCGAGCCCCAGGACGGAGACCAGCAGGTACTGCAGGCCACAGTTGTCGTAGTAGCTGAGCCGGGAGTACGAGGTTCTCAGCTCCTCGCCCTCGACCGGCACGGTGCCCTCCGTCCAGTCCCAGCGCCCGTACCACTTGCCCGGGTCGGCCCCCGGCAGCTCCGCGAGCGCCAGCAGGGCGGCGACTTGCGCTTCGGGCTCGCGGTCCTGCTCCAGCACCCGTCGTAGGCGGGCGCGCTGCTCCGTCTCGGTGAGGGCGGGAAGCTCCTCGGCGGGCGGGGCGACGGGTTCGCAACCGACCTCGCCGAGGAAGCGGCTGGGCCTGCCTCGCCCCGATGCCCCGGTGGAGACGGTGAACAGCACCCGGCGCCGCGCCCGGGTGGCAGCCACGTAGAAGGTGCGCCGGTCGGCCGCGATGGCCTCGACCTCCCGGTCGGATGCCTCGGGGATCTCGAGGGCGAAGGGGTCGAACAGCCCCTGGGCGCGCCGCCCCTTGGGGATCCACGCGTCGAGGCACCCCGCGACGACAACCGTGTCCCATTCCCTGCCCTTGGCGGCGTGGAAGGAGAGGATGGCCACCCGGCCCGATCCCGAGGGCAGCGGTGGCAGCCACGGGTCGCCCCCGAAGTCGGCCCGGGCGGCCTCGTTCAGGTAGTCGCGTATCGTCGCAAGCCCGTGACGGCGCTCGACGAAGCGCCCCAGGGCGTGGTCGAAGGCGACGAGGGCGTCGATCTGAAGGGCCGCCTCGGCAGATTGCGCCTCGCGCAGGTCCTGGTAGAAGGGAGCGGCGGTGAACACCTCCCAGAAGCACTCCTGGGCGTTGCCGGCATGCAGCACGACCAGGTCGCACAGACGGGCGAGCGCGGCGACCTCGGGGATATCGGTGGAGTCCTCCAGGACCTTCATGAGCGGCCGCCCGGACTGCCAGGCCAGGCGCTCGAGCCGCCGGCGCCCGGCGTAGCCCAAACCGACGAGCGGACCGGTGAGAAGGCCTGGCAGCGCCGCCTCCCAGCCCTCCTCCCGCAGCGCCACCAGCACGAGGTTGAGGAAGGCGGCGACCGCCGGCTCCGCCCCCAGCGGGCGCTCCCCGACGAGGGGCCGGTGCGGGACCTCCCACCGGGCCAGGGCTCGCTGCAGCGAACCGAGCAGGTAGGCGGGCTGCGAGACCAGCACCGCCATGTCGTCCCAGCCCACCCCCTCGAAGAGGTGCAGGCGCCGCAGCTCGCGGGCGATGTGGTCCACCTCCTCCGACGGCGACCCGAACTGGCGGGCCTCGAAGGTCGTGCCGTGCGCGGGGCTCGCCGGCGGGGTGCGCACCGCCATGGGGTCGTTGCGGGCGGCGAGGCCGGCGGCGCCCACGGCGAGCGGGGCTCCGATGCGGTGCCCCTCCCCCAGTACCACCGTGCGGACCCGACCGGCGTCGCGGCCGACGATCCGCTCGAACCCCAGCACCCATTCCGGCTCGGCGCCACGGAAGCCCTCGATGCCGGAGTCGGGGTCGGCGGCGACGGTCATGTTCTCGCGTTCCAGGAGGACCAGCAGCTCGCGCTGGGCCCGGCTCATCTCCTCGGCCTCGTCCACGAGCACGTGGGGGAAGCGGTGCCGCAGCGTCGCCCGCAGCTCGCCGTCCCGCTCCAGCATGCGCACGGCGGCGGCGATCAGGCCCGCGTAGTCGATCCGGCTGTCCTTGCGCAGCTCGTCGGTGTAAGTCCCGAAGAACCTCGTCACGGGTTCCCACTCTGGGCGGTGCCGAGCCAGGGCGCCCAGGTCGTCGGGCCCCATGAGGCGCTGGGTCACCCTCAGGCAGAAGTCGGCGACCTCGTCGACGAAGGCCCGGTCCCGCAGCCGGTCGCCCCAGATCCCCCAGTCGACCGGGCGCTCGGCAGCCAGGAGCTCCCGCACCTTGCCCCACTGCTCGGGGCCGGTGAGCAGCACCGGCGGCTCCCGGTACCCGAGGCCCGGGTAGTGGCGCGAGACCAGGTGGTAGGCGAGGGCGTGCCAGGTGTAGACGGGGACGTCCACGACGGCCTCGCGCTCCAGGGCAGCGAACAGGCGGTCCTTGGCCTCCATGGAGTAGCGACGGTTGGTGCAGAGGAAGAGGATCCGGTGGGGGGCGAGCCCGGGCTCGGCTGCGAGCCGAAGGTACCGTGCCTCGAGGGCACAGGTCTTGCCCGTGCCGGGCCCGCCGAGCACGAGCAGCGGGCCGCCGTCGTGGGCGACGACCTCGTCCTGCGCGGCGCTCAGCCCCGAGCGCGGCGCCGCGGTGAGCGTCACAGCCGCAGCACGCTGGCGAGGTCCTCGGACGAGACGACGAACGCGCCCTGGGCGATGCAGCGCTTGCGCAGCTCCCGGTCGGACGTGGCGACCACCGGCGTCTCGGGGCCCCCCTCCTCGGACTCGAGCTCCCCGACGATGAAGTCGTCGGCGGTCTGGCCCTCGGTGAAGACCCGGGCGATGGTCCGCCCCTCCGCCCTCGGCATCCAGAACCACGAGACCTTCCGCCCGTCGTACACCACCATCACCTTGTTGCCGGTGCGCGACTTGTAGCTCTCCAGGGCCTGCTCGAGCGCGCGGCGCTTGTCTTCGAGCTTCTCGGTGCCGATGTGGCCCAGGCTCACGTTCCAGCCGTCGACGAGCAGCAGCAGGCGCCGGGAGTCGAGCACCGCTCGGGCTCCGGACTGCACGAAGCGATCCCGAAGGTCGGCCGTGGTGGGCGGGGACTCCTCGGAGCGCATCTCGACACGGGGTGCCTCGACCTCCACCGGCAGCCTCGCGCGGGCCTCCCGCAGCTCGCGGCGCGCCCGCTGGTAGCGGTCCTCGGCCTCACGCAGCTCGGCCAGCAGGTCCCGGCGCTCCCGGCGTCCGGCGTCGAGATTGGCCTGCGCCGTGAAAAGCTCCTGGAGCAGGGCCTCGGCGCGGGCTGCCTCGGCGTTGGCTTCGACCCGCCGCCAGCCCGCCCGCGACTCGGCCTTGGCCGCCTGCGCCCGGGCCGTCTCGGCCGTGGTCGTTGCGCTCTCGATCTTGCGCTCGAGGGCCCGGCGCGCCCGCCGCTCGTGCGCCAGTTCCTGGTCGAGCCGGCGCAGCCGCTCCTGGGCCTCCAGGTTCTCCCGGGCCAGGGCGTCGATGATCCCCGCCAGGGTGCCGGAAGATTCGTCCGTCTGGGTGGCCCACCCCGCGACCGCCTGTGCGTCGTCGGGCCGGCCGGCTGCGAACAGCAGGCACACCGTCAGCGCAGCGTCGGCCTCAGCCTTGTCGATCAATCCGATGAGGTCCTCCGCGGCCGCACCCTCCAGGGCCGCCGCCTCGGACTCGTTCGACTCGAACAACAGGTCGAAGGCGGCGTCGGTGAACTTGGCGTGGCTGCCGAGCGCGCCGAGGATGGCCTCACGGTTGGCCCGGGACAGCTTCGGATGCCGGCGCCCCGCCAGGGGGATCAGCCGAGGGGGGATCTCCGTGCGGGCCATGGTCTCCAGCCCGTTCACCGCGGCGTCGAAGAGCGGCTCGATCAGCCAGTCGGGCACGCCGAGGCCGTTGAGGGGCACGGGGGCCGGTGCCTGCAGGTCCGGTGCCGTCACCTCGGACTCAACCTCTTCGTCGGCCATGGACTCCCATTCCAGAACTGTCATGGCGCAAGCCCAGTTTTCCTCTCGTTGGGCTCGCCCGCCCCGACCATAGAGTCGGGCTCCTCCCAGGTCAATCGAGGCTCTCCCGGAGGAAACGTGACCGGGACCGGCGTCGAGATGGCCTCGAGGGACGTCCGGGCGCTCGTCACCAGCGTGCGCATCTCCACGACGGCGTTGCCGGCCATCTTGAGCCCCCGGGAGAGCTGGCCCTCGATACGGTCGCCCATCTCCTGCAGGTGAAAGGAGACGTCCTGGACCCGGGCGAGCAACTGTACCTGGTCGACCTCCCGGGCATAGGTGCCGTAGAGGTTCCACACCGCAAGGAGGACCGGCACCGCCAGCGAGTAGGAGACGATGAGCACGCGGGCGTCCTTGGCCAGCCGGTGCGCCTTCCGGCAGCAGGCGTAGACGGCGTCGGGGACCGCCATGACGGCGAGGGGCGCGGTCAGGGAGACGTCGACGTACCCCGCCACCTCACGGATGCGGGCACAGACGATCTTCTCCACCCGCCGGCGAAGCTCCTCCCTGACCAGCGGGTCCGCCTCGTCCTCGAGGCGGGCCGCCGTCTCCACACCGGGCCACTTGGAGTCGATGGGCAGGAACTTGCCGTCGGGCAGGGCGAGCGCGAACTCGCAGACCCGTCCACCGAGCGTGAAGTCACGCTGGACCATGTCGGGCGGGAACTCCCCCAGCGCGGCGCCCAGCAGGTTCTCCCCCACTCGCCCCTTGGACCACGAGCCGGCGACCAGCCGCTCGATGCGCCCCACGGCGACGGTCGCCTGTTCCTCCAGGCGCCGGCGCTCCTCGAACTTGCCCAGCAACTCCGACATCGACGCCGCGGTCTGGTCCACCCGGGCCTGAAGGATCCGGGTGGCCTCGTCCGGGCCTGCCGGGCCGCGGCGGCGCAGGATGACGGCAGCGGCGACGATGGCCACCGCCAGCACGAGCAGACCTGCGTCCATGCCACCTCCCCGTCATCCGTCCCACACATCAACTGGCAGGAACGATGGTACGGAGAGGTACTGACAAAAAACGGCCCGTTTTTGATGCCGGGAAAAGTTTCGGGCCGGGGGCCGCCCGGCGGCAGCGGACCGTCTTCGTGTAAAAACCGCCATAGGTGAGGGCTCCGGAGCTCCAGCGTCACCACGTTCTGTGGTCGCCCTCGTACCTGGTGGGCGGGTCCCGGCGCATCTTTGGCTGTCTCGCCGCGCCAGGCGCGGTCAAACAGCCAAAGTTTGAGTTCGTGGCTTCTGCACGGCACCTAAAACGGGTGTTATGGGAAAATAGCGAATCCGATGTGACCACGAAGAGTGGTCGACTTACCCCATGGCCCCCCGCCGCCCGGGAATCCTTGTGTCAGAACCTTCCCGGCCGTGCCCTCGGGGCTGACGGATGGACGGTGGTGTGGGAACCCGTCCCCCCAGAGCAGCTCCGGCTCACAGAGGCGGCTGGCGCCGGGTCGCGCAGGCGCCACAGGGCGAGGACGTGCAACAGCACGGAGGCGGGAACGGCGAAGACGGGAACGAGGACGAACGGGAACCGGGTGATCGCCGCATTGGGGTGCCCCAGGGCGAGAGCCTGGAACGTCGACGGAGATGTGAGGACCCCCAACGTCACCGCCACCACCAGGTCGGCGATGCCGGCGACGTTCCAGGCCACTGCGAGTGCCCGGGCACCGCGCCTCCCCCTCGCCAGGCCGATCGCCACCAGCGGGGCCAGCACCCCGATGGCCATGTCCCCGAGGCCGGCGGCAAGGGCAAACTCATAGGGCATCCGGCCCTGCAGAGCAGCGATCACGAACGTGACGCCGAACACCCGGTAGACCTGGATGCCGATCAGCCAGGGCACGGGAATGGCGCGGGCAAGCGTGCGCAGCGGGCCGACGGTCGAGAACAGGAGCACGCCGAGGAGGATTGGGGCGACCAGGCCGACGAGGACCCCGGGATTGAAGCGGTCAGCATGAGTGGCAAACGTCCCACGGGCTGCGA
>WNFB01002208.1_pt1 | contig 16928 bp, 18 predicted proteins | sample 5400501 | NCBI WGS metagenome assembly WNFB01 (sample SAMN13153341, study PRJNA577476) | soil metagenome | isolation source: 200 cm saprolite under Douglas fir tree site 2 hole 1 | place: USA:California | collected 2015-04-18
TTTTCGTTCATTTTCGCCTCCAGCGTCATCACGCTGATCTGCGGTAGTTTGTGGCGCTGCCCGACCGCGTAGTCGTTGAAATCGTGCGCGGGTGTGATCTTGACGCATCCGGTTCCGAATTCCGGATCGACATAGTCGTCCGCAACGACGGGGATCGTGCGTTCCGTGAAGGGCAGCTGCACGCGCTTGCCGACGACCTTCGTGTAGCGCTCGTCCTTCGGATTCACCGCAACCGCAACGTCCCCCAGCATCGTTTCCGGCCGTGTCGTGGCGACCACCACCGAGCCGCTGCTGTCTTCCAGCGGATAGCGGATCTCCCAAATCTTGCCGTCTTCCTCCTCGCTGTCCACTTCGAGATCCGATACCGCCGTGCCGAGCACCGGGTCCCAGTTGACCAGGCGCTTGCCGCGGTACATCAGGCCCTGCTCGTGAAGGCGCACGAACACTTCGATCACCGCGCGCGACATGCGCGCGTCCATGGTGAAGTAGCCGGCTTTCTGTCCTTCGGTATCGGCAAATGTCCAATTGGCCGAGGCGCCGAGGCGCCGCATCTGGCGCGTGATGGTCGAACCGGATTGCTGCTTCCACTCCCACACCCGCTTGATGAAGCCCTCGCGCCCAAGTTCGTGGCGGGACTTGCCTTCAGCCTCCAGCTGCCGCTCGACCACGATCTGTGTTGCGATGCCGGCGTGGTCGGTGCCGACCACCCAGTTGGCATTGAAACCGCGCATGCGGTGATACCGGATCAGAGCGTCCATGAGGGTCTGCTGGAACGCGTGTCCCATGTGAAGCGTGCCGGTGACGTTCGGCGGCGGCAACTGGATGCAGTAGGGCGGCTTTTCCGAGGTCGTGGAATGTGCGAAATAGCCGCGCGACTCCCAAAGGGAATACCAGCGTCGCTCGACCTCGTGCGGGTCAAAGCTCTTAGCGAGTTCCATGGCGGTCGAGTTCAAAAAAGAGAACGCGCCGAGCGGCGCCCCCGCGGGAGCCCGGCTTCGACGCGCTCCGGCGGATTATAGCGTCAGCTGCCCCGCGACTGTCCGCGCGCCCGTGCGATTTCGAGCTCCACCGCACGGGCGACCGCGTCGCGAATCAGCGTCTCGATGTCGGTCTTGACTTGGGCGCTGAGGGCAGTCAGCGTGCGCTGCAAGTGGGCGTCGAGCCGTGCCCGCAAGGGTTCCTCGACGAACTTCGCGATGTGCGGGCCGATCGCGTCGAGGATGCTTTGCTTCAGCCTTTGCTCCAGCTCCGGCAATTCGCTCCCGATCGAACCACCCTGGGCCGGCGTGCCCGATGAGGGGCGCGCTGGCGTCGCGGCCGGTTCGGCGACGACTTCCGTAAGAACCGGAACGTCGCCTTGAGCTCCCGCGCCGGAAGGATGGTAGCGTTTCAGAAACGCATCGGCTTTGCCCAACAGGTCGTCGGAATCACTCATACGCTCGACTTGGAGAGATCGTAGTGGTTGATTTCGTAGCCGCGGTCCCGATAGAAGCGAAAGCGGCTTCGCGCGAGCTGACGATCGCCGTCGCCGGTGCCGACGAGTTCGACCAGCCGTTCAAAGCGGCTGAACGACGGCGGCGAATCGGCGTGCAGATTGAGGATGACCTGATAGTGCGCCATGTCGGCGTCTTCGCGCGCGATCACGACGGGGGTTTCGAAAAAGGCCGCGTGATGGGCTACGCGATGCGGGCCGCATCCGGGGACTTGATAGGTCTCGAGCAGGTTGTCGAAGCCGCGCGAGATTTCTTCGTCCGGGGCGAAAACGACGACGCGCAACTGTTGCTGTACGAGCCTGGCGACGAGCCGGCAGGCGATCTGCAGCTTGGGTTCGGCGTTTGAATAGAAGTCGATGCGAGTCACTATTTTTCCGCACGCTCGATGAGGAACGTCGTGAGTAGCGGGACGGGGCGGCCTGTCGCTCCCTTTTCCTTGCCGGATTTCCACGCCGTCCCGGCAATGTCGAGGTGGGCCCAGTCGTACTTGTGCGTGAATCTCGAAAGAAAACAGGCCGCGGTAACGCTGCCCGCAGCGCGTCCGCCGATGTTCGCAAAATCGGCGAAATTGCTTTTCAGCTGTTCCTGATAGTCCTCCCACAGCGGGAGCCGCCAGACGCGGTCCCACGAATCCGCTCCCGCCGCTTGCAGCTCGCCCGCGAGACCCTCCTCGTTCGCGAACAATCCCGAGCAGACGTGGCCCAGGGCGATGATGCAGGCGCCCGTAAGCGTGGCGATGTCCACGACGGCCTGGGGCTCGAAGCGCTCGGCGTAGCTCAGTGCGTCGGCAAGAATGAGCCGTCCCTCTGCGTCGGTGTTGAGGATCTCGATGGTCTGGCCGGACATGCTCGTGACGATGTCGCCCGGCTTGGTGGCCGCCCCTCCCGGCATGTTTTCGCAGGTGGGGATCAGCCCGATCACGTTCAGTTTCAGCCCCAGCTCGGCCGCGGCGCGCAAGGTCCCCAGCACGCTCGCCGCCCCGCACATGTCGAACTTCATCTCATCCATTTCGGCCGAAGGTTTGATGGAAATGCCGCCGGTATCGAATGTGATGCCCTTTCCCACCAGCACCACAGGTCGATCCTTCTTGCCCGCTCCGGAGTAGCGCAGGATCACGAACTTGGGCGGCTGGTGCGATCCCTTCGTTACCGAGAGCAGCGAACCCATCCCGAGTTTTTCCATGTCTTTTTGCTCGAGCACTTCCACCGCCAGCTTCCATTCGCGCCCGAGCTTGACCGAAGTCTCCGCCAGATACGTCGGCGTACAGACGTTCGCAGGCAGATTGCCGAGGTCCCGCGTGAGCGCCATGCCGGCTGCGATGGCGCGCCCCTCGCGCACGCCGCGCTCAATGGCGGAGGCGTCGCGCTTGGAAACAGCCGAAATAGCGACATGAGCAAGCGCCCGTTCCTCCGCTTTCTTGCTCTTCATGCGGTCGAAGCGGTAGGAAACCTCGGCGGAGGCAAGGACGAGCTGCCGCGCCTTCCATGCAGCATCGCGGCCGGGCACCTGCAATTCGGCGAAATACAGACAAGCCTCGAGTGCCCCAGTTTCCAGAATGGCGGCAAGTGCCGCGCGCGCGCATTCGCGATACTGCTTCTCGCCGAATTCCTTCTCCCGCCCCAGCCCCACGAGCAGCACGCGCTCTGCTGCGACGCCGCGTACGCGGTACAGCAGCCGGGTGCTTCCCATCTTGCCGTCCATGTCTCCGGACCGGAGAAGTTCACGGATCTGGCCGTGCGCCGCCTTGTCGAGCGCATCCGCGGCACCCGACAGCTTGCGCGATTCGAACACGCCCGCGGCGACGCATGCGACCGCGTTTTTCTCCGGTATCGCGAATTTTGTGTTAAATTCCATTCGACCTCGACTCGGGGAATGTCCAAGGATTATCCCCGGTTTGCTTCGCCGAAGTCAAAAGCAACACGGTGTTTTTCGGCTACCGATCCGATCTGCTTGGCTGACTTCCATCCGTTCCCAAAGTGATCTTTCAACGCGCCTTGCTGCGTGAATTCGGCAATCTCGCGCTCGCGGTGTTCGCGACGCTGTTCGCCATAACGTTGACGACTCAGCTCATCCGACTGCTCGGGCAGGCGGCGGTCGGAAAAGTGCTCTCCGAGGGCGTAGTCGCGCTGCTTGCCTTTTCCGCCCTCAACTATCTCCCGGTCCTGCTGTCGTTGACGCTTTTCATAACGGTGCTCATGACCCTTTCGCGCAGCTACCGCGAGTCCGAGATGGTCATCTGGTTCGGTTCGGGCCTTTCGCTCCTCGCCTGGATCCGTCCCGTGCTGTTGTTTGGAGCGCCGCTGATTGCGCTCGTGGCGGTGCTGTCGCTGTTCTTGTCGCCCTGGGCGATCGGCAAGGCCGAGGAGTACAGGCGCCAGATGGACGTGCGAGACGAAGTTTCGCGGGTCGCACCGGGTGTTTTCCGCGAGGCGGGCAGCGCGGACCGGGTTTTCTTTGTCGAGGAAATCGCCGGTGATCAGACCAACGTGCAAAACGTATTCATCGCGCAGATGCGGCAGGGCACGCTCGGCATTACGGTCAGCAGACGCGGATACCGGGAGTCGGCGGAAAACGGCGACCGCTTCGTCGTTTTGCTCGACGGGCGGCGCTATGAGGGCGTTCCAGGCGATCTCGATTTCAAGGTGATGGATTTTCAGCGCTACGCGATGAGAGTCGAAACGCGAGAAACGCAGGCGGAAGAGGCTTCCACCAAAGCCATGTCCACGTTTGGTTTGCTCCAGACCCCCAGCAATCCCCATTTGGCCGAGCTGCTGTGGCGCATCGGTCTACCCATCGCCGCGTTCGTTCTTGCATTGCTTGCGATCCCCCTGTCCTTCGTCAACCCCAGGGCGAGCCGTTCGGTGAATCTGCTCTTTGCGCTGTTCACCTACATGGTCTATGCAAACATGCTGAGTATTGTCCAAGCCTGGGTCTCCCAGGGCCGCCTGGCTTTCAATACCGGGTGGTGGGTGGTGCACGCGGGAATGCTTGGCGTCCTCGCGCTGCTTTTTTACAAGCGACTTCGCGTGGGTTCGCTGCTCGGACGGCGCTGAAGTGGATACCTTGCGCACCTACATGGCGAGGGAGATTTACGGCGCTACGCTATTTGTTTTCGCCGCATTCCTGAGCCTATTCGCATTTTTCGATCTTATCAATGAACTGACCGATCTTGGGGGCGGGTACCGTTTGCAGCACGCACTCGCTTTCGTCGCGCTGACGGTGCCAAGCCACGTATATGAACTGTTTCCCGTGGTGGTGTTGATCGGGACCCTTTATGCGCTTTCGCATCTCGCCGCCAACTCAGAATATACGGTGATGCGCAGCTCGGGACTCGCGCCTTGGCGCGCGGCAAGCACTCTGTTTCGCATAGGCATCGTGTTTGCGGTCGCTACGCTCGTCTTCGGCGAGCTGATCGCTCCGGTCTCGGAGCGCGCGGCGAAGCAGCTCAAGCTCTCCACGACCAGCGCCATCGTGGCCAGCGAGTTTCACACGGGCCTGTGGGTGAAGGACGACCGGCGATTCGTCAACGTTCGCGAAGTCCAGCCCGATACGAGCCTGTCTGATATCAGGGTATTCGAGTTCGACGATCAATACCGGCTTCAGTCGATCAGTTTCGCGAAACAGGGGCGGTACCTCGGCAAGAATATGTGGCGATTGCGCGAGATCGTGCACACCGGCTTCACGCCCAGTGGAAGCAATGTGCAGCGCCTCGCGGAAATGGACTGGAACTCGGTTCTGACGCCGGATATTCTCGCCGTACTGTTCGTCGTCCCGGAACGGATGTCGGCATGGAACCTGTACCAGTATTCCCGGCATCTGTCCGAAAACCGCCAAAAGACGGAGCGTTATGAAATCGCCATGTGGAAAAAGCTCGTTTATCCGTTTGCCTCTCTTGTCATGATGGCGCTCGCTTTACCTTTCGCCTATGTCCACGTCCGGGCCGGCGGCGTAGGGGTGAAAGTGTTCTCGGGGATCATGCTGGGGATCTTTTTTCACATGATGAACAGCTTATTTTCACATCTGGGGTTGCTCCAAAACTGGCAACCCTTCGTCAGCGCCGTGTTGCCGAGCGCGGTTTTTCTGGGCGCAGCAGCGTCGATGATGTGGTGGGTGGAGAGAAGATAGGCCGGCAGAGCCCGGCCGTTGCGTTACGGGTGCCCCGCTCCTGCATCGCCAGTCGCGATAATGCGAGTGCCGGCCAGCCGGTCATGCAGAAACTGTCGATCGCGATCGAAGAACGCCCAAAAAACCCCGACGCCGAAGATCAGCACTGACGGCCAGGCGAGAACGTAGCGCAGCGCTGCCCTGACGATCCCCACCGAAAGGCCGTCATCTCGGACGAGCCGCAGCTTCCAGGTCTGCATGGGCAGCGTTCGACCTCCGCGGCTCCAGCAGGCTATGAAGTAGGCCCCGAGGACCAGGAACAGGTACAGTTGGAAGACGAGACGCGTGTTCCCGGAGAGCCAGCCATGCGTCGCACCGTAGAACGCGAGACCGGCGAAGAAAGCGATGGCGGACACGACCAGGGACTCGTAGAGCATAGCCAGTACTCGCCTGCCGATACTGGGCACCGTCGCACCGGGCGGGGCAAGGGCGCCCGAATCCATCGATGCGGCGGCTACTGGTTCATGGGCGATGCTGGCGCGACCGGGCCAGCTTCAGGCGGTGCAGCGGGCGGTGGCGTGGGTTCGGGAGGAGATTTGGCAGGACGGGCGGGCGCAGCGGGTTTGCGCGGCGTACTGCCCAGCTTGCGCCGCTCCTGCTCCGGCAGGCGGTTGTACTCCTCCCACTGCTGCTTCAGCCCCTGTTTCTTGTCCGGCGGCAGTTTTTCCAGCTTCTTGTAGCGTTCGCGCGCGGCCTGGCGTTCCTTGGGGGTGAGCTTGACCCAGGCCTGCATGCGCCGCTGCACGCGTGCCTGCTCGTCGGGTTTCATCTTCGGATAACGCTTGGCGATCCCGATCCAATTGCGCTTGCGCACTGGTTCGAGATTGTCCCAGTCCCCCGCAAGCGGCGCGAGAATCTGCTGCTGCTCTTGCGTCAACTCGCCCCACGTCGGGGGCTTTTTCGGTGGTGTGGCGGCGAGGACGGAGAGCGAGGTGCAGAGCCAAAGTGCTACTGCGAAGAGCGCTTTAGCCATGCATCGAATCCCTTGTCCAGGTAGGCGTCGATCGGCAGGTCACTAGTCAAAACGGCGGCGTCGATTTCCTCGATCTCGGCGGCGACCTGGTTATCCCGCCACTGGTTGATCGCGATCAGGCCGAGGATCAGCACGGCCATCGGCAGCAGCACCCTCGGAATGAGGGCGGAAGGACCGCCTGATCTGCCGATCACATTGTCGGCCCAGGCCAATAGCGGAACGCGGGACTCGACGCGCTGGCGCACCAGAGCGGCCTCGCGTGCCGCCTTCAGGCGGGCGAGCTTGCCGGCGTCCAGATCGAGGCCTCGGTTGAGCAGCTGCTTGATTCGGTAGGTGATCTGCTGTTCGTTCATAACTCAATCCCCCTTGCTCTTAAGGCCGCCGCCAAAGCGTGTGTTGCGCGAGAGCAATGGGTTTTGACGCTGCCTTGAGAGCAACCCATGACGGCTGCAGTCTCGGCGACGTCCAACTCTTCCCAGTAACGCAGCAAAAACGCTTGGCGTTGACGCGGTGGCAGTCGCTGCAGCTCTTTTTCAATTACTTCAATGACTTGAGATTGCCCAAGCTGATCTTCAGGGCCTCCCCTCGACTTGGACGCGTCAGCGCTCTCCAGAGTTTCGAGCGGGTCGGCATCTTCATCTTCCCGCCCCGGAGAGAGGGCGGAAAACAGCGTCACCCACAGAGACCGGACCTTGCTCCTGCGATAGAAGTCTCGAATCGTATTCTGCAGGATACGCTGGAACAGCATCGGCAGCTCTTCAGCCGGCTTGGCCCCGTACTTTTCCGAAAGCTTGAGCATCGTATCCTGCACGATGTCGAGCGCATTCTCCGCATTCCGGACCGCGAACAGCGCCTGTTTGTACGCGCGTCGCTCCACGCTCGCGAGGAACTCGGATAACTCGTTTCGGGAGGCCAGAGAAGCTTCCTTTTTTGTCGGTCGAAGTGACCTTGGCCGGTGCGGACCGATGGTATCAAAAGCCGGGTTCAGGCGCAGAATGGAAACGGGGAAAAACTTGACCAATCAGACGTCAGCAATTAGGCTCTAAAGTTCTCTCGAATTAGGTTCATCGGAATGGAATTGACCGGCGCAGAGATTGTCGTGAAGTGCCTCCAGGCGGAGGGAGTCGAGTACGTCTTCGGCTATCCCGGCGGCGCGGTCCTGTTCATTTACGACGAGTTGTTCAAACAGGACAAGGTCAAGCACGTCCTGGTGCGCCACGAGCAAGGTGCGACGCACGCTGCGGATGGCTACTCGCGCTCAAGCGACAGGGTCGGCGTGGCCCTGGTGACTTCGGGACCCGGCGTCACCAACGCGGTGACCGGGATCGCCACTGCGTACATGGATTCGATTCCGATGGTGATCATCACTGGGCAAGTGCCCACCCACGCGATCGGCCTGGATGCATTCCAGGAGTGCGACACGGTGGGCATCACGCGGCCCTGCGTGAAGCACAACTTCCTCGTGAAGGACGTCAAGGATCTCGCGCTCACGATCAAGAAGGCGTTCTACCTCGCAAGGACCGGACGGCCCGGTCCGGTGCTCGTCGACATTCCCAAGGACGTCACGTCGGCCAAGTGCCCATTCCAGTATCCGGAAACGGTGACGATGCGCTCCTACAACCCCGTGGTGAAGGGGCATCTGGGTCAGATCAAGAAGGCGGTGCAGTTGCTTGCCGAGGCGAAGCGCCCGATGATCTACACCGGGGGCGGGGTGATCCTCTCCGATGCGTCGAAGCAGCTGACCCGGCTCGTCAAACTCCTCGGTTTCCCGTGCACCAACACGCTCATGGGCCTCGGAGGCTATCCCGCAACCGACCCGCAGTTCCTCGGTATGCTCGGCATGCACGGCACCTACGAAGCCAACATGGCCATGCAGAACTGCGACGTTCTGCTTGCCGTGGGTGCGCGCTTCGATGACCGCGTCATCGGAAATCCGCAACACTTCGCGCAGGTACAGCGCAAGATCATTCACATCGACATCGACCCGTCCTCGATCTCCAAGCGCGTAAAGGTCGACGTCCCGATCGTCGGTAACGTGTCCGATGTGCTCGAGGAGCTGAGCCGGCAGCTCGAGGCGGCCGGCTACAAGCCGGACCAGAAGGCCCTCAGCGCCTGGTGGTCCCAGATCGGCCTGTGGAAATCCAAGGACTGCCTGAAATACGACAAGAAAAGCAAGATCATCAAGCCGCAGTTCGTGCTCGAGAGACTCTACGAGATCACCAAGGGCGATGCATTTGTCACCTCCGATGTCGGTCAGCACCAGATGTGGGCTGCGCAGTTCTACAAATTCGACAAGCCACGCCGCTGGATCAACTCCGGGGGCTTGGGCACCATGGGCTTCGGCCTGCCTGCGGCCATGGGCGTCCAGTTCGCGAACCCGGGCGCGACGGTCGCTTGCGTCACCGGCGAGGCGAGCATTCAGATGTGCATCCAGGAGCTCTCGACCTGCAAGCAGTACCGGCTTCCGATCAAGATCGTCAACTTGAACAACAAGTACATGGGCATGGTGCGCCAGTGGCAGCAGTTCTTTCACGGCAACCGCTACTCCGAGTCGTACATGGACGCTCTGCCCGACTTCGTCAAGCTCTCCGAAAGCTATGGCCACATCGGTATGAAGGTGGAGGAGCCCGGCGATGTCGAGCCGGCGCTGAAGGAAGCGTTCAAACACAAGAACGACTTGGTTTTCCTCGATTTCATCACTGACCAGACCGAGAACGTCTATCCGATGGTCCAGGGCGGCAAGGGCCTGACCGAGATGATTCTTGCCGAGGAGCTGTAAGCCCGACACACGATCGGGTTCGATCAACGTAGGCTGAAGGGAGCTTGGTCCGGCGGCGCCACGAGCGTCGCGTCGAAGCGGCGTCGAGGACGCCGAGGGCCGGGCCTCAGCGAGGGACGAATGCGACACATCATTTCCATCATGCTCGAAAACGAGCCGGGCGCTCTTTCCAGAGTCGCGGGTCTGTTCTCCGCGCGCGGGTACAACATCGAGACGCTGACAGTAGCGCCGACGGAAGATGCGTCGTTGTCGCGCATGACCATTGTCACCACGGGTTCCGACGACGTGGTCGAGCAAATTACGAAGCAACTGAACAAACTCGTCGAGGTGGTCAAGGTCGTTGACTTGTCGGAAGCAGCACATATCGAGCGCGAGCTTATGCTGATCAAGGTGCGGGCGATGGGCAAAGAGCGCGAAGAGATGAAACGCATGTCCGAAATCTTCCGCGGGCGTATTATCGACGTTACCGAGAACACCTATACCATAGAGCTTACCGGCACCGGGGCCAAGCTCGATGCCTTCATTCAGGCTCTCGAGCGGAGCGCCATCCTGGAGACGGTGCGAACCGGCGCTTCGGGCATCGGGCGCGGCGAGAGGATCCTGAAGGTCTGAGTCCGCGCGCCGCAGAACCAAAAGGAAACAGCATGAAAGTCTACTACGACAAAGACGCGGATCTGTCCCTGGTGAAGGGCAAGAAGGTCACCATCGTGGGCTACGGCTCGCAAGGGCACGCGCATTCCCTGAACCTGCACGACTCGGGTGTGAAAGTCACCGTCGCATTGCGCCGCGGCGGCGCCTCCTGGGACAAGGCTGCGAGGGCTGGACTGAACGTCAAGGAAGTCTCCGAGGGGGTCAAGGGCGCCGATTTCGTCATGATGCTGATGCCGGACGAACACATCGCCGCTGTTTATAAGTCTGAAGTCGAACCCGGCATCCGCAAGGGCGCGACGCTCGGATTCGCGCACGGATTCAACATTCACTATGGACAGGTCATGCCTCGGGAGGATCTCGACGTCGTGATGATCGCGCCGAAGGCACCCGGCCACACCGTGCGCTCGACTTACGCCCAGGGGGGCGGCACGCCGATGCTGATTGCGGTGCATCGCGACCAGAGCGGAAAGGCGCGCGACCTCGCCCTGTCCTATGCGGCCGCGATCGGCGGAGCCCGTGCCGGGGTGATCGAGACCACGTTCAAGGAGGAGACGGAAACCGACCTCTTCGGCGAGCAAACGGTCCTTTGCGGCGGCTGCGTGGAACTGGTCAAGGCGGGGTACGAGGTGCTCACCGAGGCGGGCTACGCCCCGGAAATGGCGTACTTCGAATGTCTTCACGAGTTGAAGCTCATCGTCGACCTGATGTACGAAGGCGGCATAGGCACCATGAACTACTCGATCTCGAACAACGCCGAATACGGGGAATACGTGACCGGACCGAAGATCATCACCGAGGAGACCAGGCAGGCCATGCGTTCGGCGCTCAAGCGAATCCAGTCGGGCGAATATGCGAAGGATTTCATCCTGGAGAATCGCGCGGGCGCACCGACGCTCCTTTCGCGGCGCCGCATCACCGCCGAGCATCCGATCGAGGTCGTCGGAGAGAAGTTGAGGGCGATGATGCCCTGGATCAAGAAGAACAAGTTGGTCGATCAGTCGCGGAACTAGGCGCAAGAAGGCGGACCGGCTCAAGGAGAGGGCAAGCCCGGTTATGAGCACGAGCTATCCGTATCCAATCATTGCCCGAGAAGGTTGGCCCTTTCTGGCTGGCGCGATCGTCGCGGCGTCCGTAGCGGGCTGGCTGATCGGCTGGTGGTCGATCCCGTTCTGGATTGCCGCGTTTTTCATTTTGCAGTTTTTCCGCGATCCGCCGCGGGAGGCGCCCGGGGATTCGAGCATGGTGGTTTCTCCCGCCGACGGCCGCGTGGTCTTGGTCGGGCCGGCGCGCGATCCTTATCTGGAGCGCGAGGCGATCAAGGTCAGCGTGTTCATGAACGTCTTCAACGTGCACTCCAACCGCTCGCCGGTGGACGGCGAGGTGAAGAAGCGCTGGTACAATCCCGGATGCTTCCTGAACGCCGCGCTCGACAAGGCCTCCCTCGAGAACGAACGGAGCGCGCTGTGGCTGCGCACGGCCGAAGGCGTCGACGTCACCTGCGTGCAGGTCGCCGGCCTGATCGCCCGGCGCATTCTTTGCTACGTTCGCGAAGGAGACAGCCTCGTCCGCGGCCAGCGTTTCGGCTTCATACGGTTCGGCTCGCGGGTGGACATCTACTTCCCGGTGAACGCAAAGGTCGTGGCTGCGCTGGGGGACAAGGTTTACGCGACCAACACGGTAATCGCGACGCTGCCGCGTCATGCTTGAGCCCGAACACCGCCGGCCGCTGCTGAATACCGAGATCCGCCGGCGCGGCATCTACCTGCTGCCCAACCTTTTCACGACCGCGGCGCTGTTCGCGGGCTTCTACTCCATCGTCATGGCGATGAACCAGCGCTACGACTATGCCGCCGTGGCGATCTTCGTCGCGATGATTCTCGATGCGCTCGACGGGCGGGTGGCGCGGCTGACGCGCACTCAGAGCGCGTTCGGCGCGGAGTACGACTCGCTCTCGGACATGGTGTGCTTCGGCGCCGCACCGGCGCTGATCATATATGAATGGGCGTTGAAGGACCTGGGGCGCTTCGGCTGGATTGCGGCGTTCGTCTACTGCGCGGGTGCGGCGCTCCGGCTCGCGCGTTTCAACACCAACATCGACGTGATAGACAAGCGCTTCTTTCAGGGGTTGCCGAGTCCCGCGGCGGCCGCTCTGGTGGCCGGATTTCTGTGGCTGGCGAGCGACAACAAGATTCCCGTCGACGACTATGGCCTGCCCTGGGTCGCGGCGTTCCTGACCCTTTACGCGGGGCTTACCATGGTGAGCAACGTTCCCTTCTACAGCTTCAAGGACATCAACCTGAGGCGTTCCGTGCCGTTTGCCGTGATCCTGCTGATCGTCCTCGGCTTCGTCCTGATTTCCACGGATCCGCCCATCGTCCTGTTTCTGCTGTTCGTCGCGTACGGGCTGTCCGGGTACGTGTACTGGCTTTGGAAGAAACGCCGGCGCGGGGAACCCGCCCCGTTGCAGTAGCCCGGGAAACCCGTTATATTGCCCACATGCATTTCCGCACCATCGCTCTCAGCCTCACCCTCGGCGGCCTGCCTCTGGCGGGTCTGCTGCTGCGCCTCGCGCGCACATAATCCCAAACCCAATTCGGCAGTACCCGGTCGCGGCGCAAGCAAGCGCCGCGGATGCTTTCGCGATTCACCTGGAGCGGCACCATGAAAGACAAATTGATCATATTCGACACCACCATGCGCGACGGCGAGCAAAGCCCGGGCGCCTCGATGACCAAGGAAGAGAAGCTGCGCATCGCGCGGCTGCTGGAGAGGATGCGCGTCGATGTGATCGAAGCGGGTTTCCCGGCCTCTTCGAACGGCGATTTCGAGGCGGTGCAGGCGGTCGCGGGCGTGATCAAGGACTCGACGGTGGCCGGCTTGTGCCGCGCCAACGACCGCGACATCCAGCGCGGGATCGACGCGCTCAAGAAGGCGAAATCCGGACGCATTCACGTCTTCATCGCCACGAGCGCGCTCCATATGGAGAAGAAGCTGCGCATGACGCCCGAGCAGGTGCTCGAGCAGGCGACGCTGGCCGTGCGCTTTGCGCGCAAGCACCGTGACGACATCGAGTTCTCGCCCGAGGACGGCAGCCGCTCCGACCCCGATTTTCTCTGCCGCGTGCTGGAGGCGGTGATCAAGGAGGGCGCCAATACCATCAACATCCCGGATACCGTCGGTTACGCGGTACCCGAGCAGTTCGGTGAATTCATCAGAAAGCTGCGAGAGAGGGTGCCGAACTCCGGCAAGGCCGTGTGGTCGGTGCATTGCCACAACGATCTCGGCATGGCGGTGGCGAATTCGCTCGCCGCGGTCACGATCGGGGGCGCGCGCCAGATCGAGTGCACGGTGAACGGCCTGGGCGAGCGCGCCGGCAACACCTCGCTCGAAGAGGTGGTGATGGCGGTGCGCACCCGCGGTGACTTCTTCAACCTCGAGACGCGCATCGACACCAGCCAGATCGTGCCGGCCTCGCGTCTCGTGTCTCAGATCACCGGGTTCGTAGTGCAGCCTAACAAGGCGATCGTAGGCGCGAACGCATTCGCACACGCTTCCGGTATCCACCAGGACGGGGTGCTGAAGAGCCGCGACACCTACGAGATCATGCGCGCCGAGGATGTAGGCTGGAGCGCAAACAAGATCGTGCTCGGCAAGCTCTCGGGCCGCAACGCCTTCCGCCAGCGGTTGAGGGAGATCGGCATCGAGCTCGACGGGGAGGACGCCTACAACAAGGCGTTCCAGCGCTTCAAGGATCTCGCCGACAAGAAGGCCGACATTTTCGACGAGGACCTGCAAGCGCTCGTCTCCGATGGGGCGACGGCTGCCGCCGCGGAGCACTGGCAGCTGGTGCGCATGAACCAGTCGAGCGGTACCGGCGAGCGCCCGCGCGCCAATATCGTACTTACCGAGGCAGGCAAGGAACGCAGGGCCGACGCCGACGGCGACGGCCCGGTGGACGCGACCTTCAAGGCGATCGAGAGCGTGGCGAAGAGCGGCGCCGAGCTGCTGCTCTTCTCCGTGAATGCGGTGACGCAAGGGACCGAATCGCAGGGCGAGGTGACGGTGCGCCTGTCCAAGGGCGGGAGGATCGTCAACGGCGTTGGGGCCGACACCGATATCGTCGTTGCATCGGCCAAGGCCTACGTCAATGCCCTCAACAAACTGCAGAGCAAAATTGAGCGAATCAATCCACAGAGGTGAAAGCTCGATGGATGCGCCCGTTTACGCGCGAACGTCGGAATTCAGATATTCGGCGGCCGATATCCAGTGGATCGAGCCGAAACCTTCGATGAAACGGACCGCGAGCGGCTCGAGGGCGAAAAATGAGAAATCGCCGAGCGCAAGGAGCCGCTCCGAATCAGGGAACAAGCGCCGATAAGGCGCAGCGGCCGGGTCCGACGCCTTGAGCGGCGTTGCGTTGCCGAGAAGCGTGACCCGGGCGCCCACCTGCGGGTCGGACGCCGCGTCATGGGCGAGCAGGCTGACGCGGGGGTCGGCTTCCATGTTGCGGGTGTGTTCGGCCAGGCGGCTGACAAGAATCACCGGCCTGCCTCGATGATCGAGCGCGTAGGGGACCAGCGAACCGAACGGATGTCCGGCATGCCGTTGGGACAAGGTCGACAAGACTCCTGCCCGGCAAGAAGCCAGGCAACGCCTGGCGTCGGCGCCGCGACTCACCGCGCGAGCTTCAGTGCCGTCGTCGCAAGCCTCCGTCCAAGCGCCCGGCAGAGACTGCGTTCGGTGTCATCGAAGGCGCGGTCCGAAGAAAGCCCGGACACGTGGCTCGCCCCGTAAGGGCTTCCGCCCGATCGTGTATCGAAGAGCTCGCGCTCGGTGTAGGGCAGGCCGAGGATCAGCATGCCGTGATGAAGCAGCGGCAGCATCATCGAAACCAAAGTCGTTTCTTGGCCGCCGTGCGCGCTCGCGGTGGAGGTAAACAGCGCCGCCGGTTTGCCAGCGAGCGTGCCTTTCAGCCACAAGTCCGAAGTCCCGTCCCAGAAATGCTTCATGGGGGCTGCCATGTTGCCGAAACGCGTCGGGCTGCCGAGGGCCAACCCGATGCATTCCTCCAGGTCGCCCAGTTCGCAGTAAGGCGGGCCCGACGGAGGAATGGCGGGCTCCGCGGCTTCGGTCGAGATCGTCATCCGCGGCACCGTGCGCAAGCGGGCGCTCGCGCCATCGATTTCCTCGATGCCGCGCGCGATCCATTGCGCCATCTCGCGCACCGAGCCGCGGTGGCTGTAATAGAGAACCAGGATGTCGCTCATGGCGAAACGCAGGTGAGCCGCTGGTATTATAGGCGACGTTCACGCCTCCGATCGGCGCATCCCATGCCCCACGTGCTGCGACAGCTGGGCCGGTTTGTCCTACATGTACTCAGACGGTTCAACCAGGACCGGTGCCTGCAGATCGCTTCGAGCCTCACGTTCACGACGCTGCTCGCGCTCGTGCCCCTTGGCGCCATCGCGCTCGCGCTCATGGCGGCGTTTCCGGTTTTTTCCGGGCTGGGAGAGCAGATCCACGCATTCCTGCTCGCCAACATGCTGCCCGAGAAAGCGGGAGAGGTTGTAACCGGCTATATCGAGCAGTTCTCGGGCCGGGCCGGCCAGTTGACCGTTCTTGGCACCGCGGTGCTCGCTGTCGCGGCTTTCATGATGATGTTCACGATAGAAGGTGCGTTCAACTCCATTTGGCGGGTTTCGCGCCCGCGTCCCGTGGCGCGACGCATCCTCATCTACTGGGCAACGCTCACGCTCGGGCCAATCCTGATCGGGGCTAGCCTTTCAATCACCTCGTACCTTGTTGGTGTATCCCTTGGATTCGCCCGGCAGACACCTCTTGCCGGTACGGAGATTCTCCGGCTCGCCCCCTTCGTGCTTACGTGCGCAGCGTTCACGCTGCTCTACTATGTCGTGCCGAATCGCTCCGTCAGGCTGCATCACGCCCTCATGGGAGGCCTCGTCGCGGCGCTGGCGTTCGAGATCATGAAGCGCAGCTTTGCGCTCTACATAGCGAAATTTCCAACGTATACGTTCGTCTACGGCGCGTTCGCGGTGATTCCGATATTCCTTCTGTGGATCTATTTATCCTGGGTCGTGATCGTAATCGGCGCGCTGATCACGGCGCTCGCTCCGGATTTCACCGTGCTGCGGGAGGCCGCAAGACGCCCTTCCGGATCCGGTTTCTCGGAAGCGCTGGCATTGCTTCTCGTTCTTGCGCGCGCGCAGCAGGACCGGCAACTGCTGGGGATGGAGCAGATCGCCGAGCGTGCATCGCTCACCGGCGATCGGACTGAGTCGCACCTTGAGCGAATGGTTGCGCGCGGATGGGTCGCGAGGTCCGTGGGTAACCGTTACGGATTGGTCTGCGACACCGAGCGGCTCCTCGTGGCCGAGGTCTACCGCGAGTTCGTCTTGGACGGGAGAGTGAGCCCGGGCACAGAGCGCGGCAAAGCCTTGCGGACGCTCCTGGAGCAGTTCGCCGTGCGCGCCGACGAGGCCCTCGATCTTCCGCTCAAGCGCCTGCTCGAGAGTGAGACTGAGCTAGAATCGCCGGGCCGAGAGCCCCGATGACAAAGCAAACTATACCGCGCGCCGAGCGTCTGATCGCCGCCCTGGACGTCGCGGGCGTCGAAGAGGCGAAGACCCTGGTGCAGCGCCTCGGAGACAGCGTGAGTTTTTACAAGGTCGGCCTGGAATTGTTCATGGCCGACGGGTTCTTCAACTTGATCGATTGGCTTGCGCGACAGGGAAACAAGGTTTTCGTCGACTTGAAGTTTTTCGATATCCCCGAGACGGTTCGCGCCGCGGTACGCGGGCTTGGCAATCGCGGCATCACTTTCGCGACCGTGCACGGCAACCAGGCGATG